>Ga0302324_100020448_pt1 | contig 12945 bp, 9 predicted proteins | sample Palsa_T0_1_FD_201949 | JGI IMG/M metagenome (GOLD analysis project Ga0302324, IMG submission 201949) | Peat permafrost microbial communities from Stordalen Mire near Abisko, Sweden - Palsa_T0_1 | ecosystem: Environmental > Terrestrial > Soil > Palsa > Peat permafrost | place: Sweden: Abisko...
GGCGGATCAACCGTATCAGGTTTTTCTTTCCGTTGAGCGGTATCTGGGGCGTTCCCGCGAACTGGCCCGAAATGCTCTGTCTAGGTACGCGCCATTCGTGAAACTTTTGCGTCAGTTTTTTTCTTATGGGGGGAAAGAAACTTCTGCGAGCGGGGCTGTTGCGAGGGCTGTCTCCGTCTCTGCACTTGAAAAGCCGTCGGCGACCTGGATAGTCGCGACGACTGGAATCGTGGGTTATGGCAGGAGTTATCTCTACTTCTGGAGCTTGGATTGGAGGTCCAGCAGCAAGAGATGGGCCTCGGCGGACCTCGCCTTCGCGCCTGGGGACACACCATTCGCTAGCAGCTTGTCGGCGATCTCCGCGTGCGGCAGCGCCTCCTGGTAGCGATGTTGCCCAGCAAGGGCTTGCGCCCACAGGAGATGAGAGGCGCCGAAACGGCGATCCGTAGGCGCAACCTTGCCCGTCTGCACATCCATCATCTCCTTCGCGGCCGCCTCCGCCTCCGGGTAGTGGCCTGTCGCCGCTTCCGCCATGGAGAGAAAGTTGAGCGGCTCGGCAAGATCGGGACTCGTGCCCAGGATCTTCCTCAAGGGAGGCATCGCCGCTTCGATCACGGGTAAGGCTTCCCCGGCCCGGCCAAGCTTGATGAGCGCCCCGGCCAGATATTCCTGCTGAGTGAGCGCACCGCGACTCTCCGCCCCGGCGCAGGCCTTGTATCCTTCATATGCTTGTTGATAGATTGGAACGCTTGCGGCTTCGTCGCCGCGCATCTCCGTGACGTAGGCCAATTCTCCCAGGACCTCGGACCGCTCGCACAATGTCGATGCGTCCTGCCCGTATACCTGAAGGGTCTGGTTGAAAATCTGTTCGGCTTCATCCAAACGGCCGCGCAACTCAAGATCCTCGCCGAGGGAAACGAGCGCATCGGCGGTTTCCCGCGGAGAAAGGCCATTATCGCGGCATATCTTTACTGCCGACTGAAGCAGACGCACATTCTCATCTCTGCGAAAACCATTGTTATCGCGATTCCGGGCGTAGAAGATGGCGCTCCAGGCGCGGACGGCTGGAGAGATGCCCGGCTTGCGCGATAGAGCCAATGCATGCTCGGTGAGCGTCTGCCCCAGCTCCATTTGCCCCTGCTCGTAAGCGATGTCTCCGGAAAATGCCTCCGACTCCGCTTCAGCCTCAATATCTCCGGCGGCCTTCGCACTGGCGGCTATCTGGGTGAATACTTTTTGAGCACTGTCTAAGTCCCCGTTGTCATACATCGATTCCGCCAAGCCCATCTGGGCCTCTCTTAGATCGGAGGGGTTCTTGATATAGTCGGGTAGGATCTTGACGCCGAGTTGGAGAAACTCGGGGACAGTCGCGGCCGGCTTACCTGTGTAGTTGGAATTGGCCAGCTTGAAAAGCCGGTTTATAAACGTCTGCATGCGCAGCGCACGCTGCCCTTCGCGCAACGCCTGTTGTTGCCGCCAAACCGCATAGCCGAGGCTCCCCATCAGAACCAGGGCAACTAGGGCGGTCGCTTCGACGGGGCGGCGGTTGCGGCGCACGAACTTGCCGAGCTTGTACCACGCAGTTTGGGGATGGGCGAGAATCGGCCTGCCCTCGATATAGCGTTGAATGTCCCCAGTCAGGGAATCGAGCGAGGCGTAGCGGTCCTTAGGGCGCGGTCTTAAGCACTTTGCGACGATGGTCTCCAGATCGCCGCTGAGCAACTGGCGCAGTCGGCTTTCGGAGACACCTCGGTGCTCGGCAGCGGTGGCGGTTACCCCATTCGGCAAACTGTCAGGCTCCTGTTCTTTCATTGCCCGCTCGATCATTGCGGCCATCGATGCTTTGTCGCCGGGTCTGGACCCGGCAAGCAATTCGAATAAGATCGCGCCCAGCGAATAAATGTCGCAAGCGGTGGTTACCGGTTCATTGCGCAATTGCTCAGGGCTTGCATAGGCCGGCGTGGCCATAACGGTGGTGGTTAGCAGGCTGTCGGGCTGGATCAGTTTGGATGTTCCGAAGTCCAGCAGTTTCACGACGCCTTCGGAAGTCACGAGAATATTGGAAGGCTTGAGATCCAGATGCACGATAAGGTTGCGGTGTGCATAAGCGACTGCGTCGCACACCTGAAGAAACAGCTGCAGCCGTTGAGAGATGCCAAGATTTCGCGCGTCGCAGTATGCGTCCAGATGGAAGCCATCCACGTACTCCATCACCAGATAGGGTTGCCCGCTTTCGCTCAACCCGGCGTCCAGCATGCGGGTGATGTTGGGGTGATCCAGGGAGGCCAGGATATGTTGCTCGCGGTGGAAGCGGTCAACAAACGAAGGGCCCGCGGCGTGCGGCGCGAGCACCTTCAACGCGGACCGTTGCGGCGCCCCGCCAATAATTCGTTCCACCAGATAGACAGCACCGATGCCGCCCGACCCGAGGTGGCGGATCAGGCAGTAGGCGCCAATCCTGCTGCCCAAACCGGGTGAGTGCGGGAGTAAAGCCTCCCCACTGATACTGGCCGCGCTGAGGATGGCAATGGCGCGGCGTCGAATTTCGGGATCGGGACATCTCTCGGCCAGCACACGCTCGCGATCTTCTTCCGCGGTTGCCTCGGCAAGATGAAACAGAGCTTGCAACTGTTCCCAATTCTCGGAATCTGGCGTCATTCCTTCGCTCTCCGGGGTGGCGCAAATCAGACAGATAATGATTTAGGGTCAGGCTGGATGAAGACGCTCATGCATCCAGCCGAGCACAAATCTTAGATCTCGATCCACGGTAGCCTTCGAGGTATTCACCAACTGGGCCGTCTCTTCCGCTGTAAAACCCAGAAAGAAGCGAAGCTCGACCATCCGGCATTTCTTTGGGTCCAGATCCTCCAGTTCCTGAAGAACGCGGTCAACATCCATGATCTCGGCGCCCTTGGCATCAATCCGGGCCAGCTGTTCGTCCAGCGGCACCATAACGCCGCCGTCGCGCTTTTGCCTTCCCTGCGAGCGGGCCTGATCGAGCAAAACCCGGCGCATCAGGCGAGCGCAAAGACTATAGAAATGCTCCCGGTCTTCAAATCTCAAGCTGCGCTGTCGGATAAGCTTCAAAAATAGCTCATTCACCACACCCGTGGGCTGCAACAAGTTTTCAGGACGCTCGCCTCGGAAAAGAGCGCCGGCGATCCGTCTCAGTTGGGGATAGACGAGCTCGAACAGGTGATCGACCGCATCAGGCTTTCCCTCCGTCCACTCGCGGAGAAGTACAGTGATTTCACCAGGCTGCGTCAAGAGGGCAAATCCTTCCTAGGTAAATCCACCGCCCGTAGACGCTCCATAGGGGTGGGTATGAACCGATCTGAATCCTGGTTCTGGCATTGAGTGGCTGTGCGTTTGGCTGCCAGCGCCTGGCCACAAAGTTACGCGTCGCGGAGCTAACGGCGCAAGCGAAACTTCCTGGAACTCCTGGAACTGGTTCCGCAACGGGCGATCGCCTAGTACGGATCCTTGGCGGGCGGGTTGTAACTTTCTCCGAACTTGTTCTGGTGGTGGGCCATCAGGTCGCCGCTGGTTTCCAGCGAAAGGGTGCCGAGATTTGTATTCTTCGGTGAAATCTCAACGATGCGGCTGAGGGCGTTGAGGCGATCCGGGGCGACATTTTCCGCCCAGACGCTCAGCCGGTAGCTGCCGGGCGGGACGCCACGCACGACGACTACCCCGGTGTCCATAGAGATTCCATAGTAAGGGGTGCTGAGCGAGATCACCACTCCGCCCATCTCCGGGTGGATGTTGCAGAAGATGTATGAGATGCCCTCTCGGTCGAACCTTACGGAGCGCTGGCTGTGGGCTTCATAAAGGCCGAGGTCGAAGCGTTTGCCGTTAAACAGCGAAAAAACGTTGTGATAGAAAGGATCGAGATTGGGGAAAGCAACGCTGCTGCCGGTGGGCACGACCAACAAATGCGGGACGAACTGCTTGTTCTTTTGAGCAAGCGTGTATTGCTGGGGTTTTTCAATCGCGGGCGAAGGTGAGATTTCTTGTTGTGGAGTCAGCCAGACGACTACCTCGCTCGAAGAGTTATGCGCCGGAGGCGGATGACTTTGCCGATGAGTGACTTCGATTCGCACCGCCACATCGACGGTTTGCGACTGGGCGAGCGGACGCAAGGCAACGCTGCATAATATGGCTGCGGCAATGCGACTGCTGCCTATCGCTAATTTCCTCATTGTCGTTTTGTTCAGCACAGCTTCTCGATCCTTCCCAGGCCAACAAAGCTGCTCAAAACTGATATCCAGCCGACAGTGTAAAGATGTTGGCGACATTGGCTTGGCCGCGATAGGGCCATGTCAGAAGGTGCCGATATTCGGGTGAAAGGATCAAGTAGGTTTTGGGGCGAAAGATGAGGTTGCCCATGACGGAGCTGTTGCGAGCATATTGCTGCAGTGGGTTAGCCCCCGGATAGGAGGTGATGGCGTAGAGGTTACCGCTCAGCGAGTTATCGAGCCCGAAGGCGGCATTAGCTTCCATAGTCGGGCCAAAGCGAACCTTCAACTGGCTCCAGCCGCCGGCAGCCTCCACGCCAGTGATCTGAAGCAGGCCGGTAGCGGGATTGGTGCCAGCAACAACATCCTGATACAAGCCGCCGCCCAGGCCGCCGATGGCGCGGCCGCGGTAGGCTTCTCCGGTGACCTCGAACCATTTGAAGATGGGGAGCTGCCAGTCGGCAGTGGCCGCCCAGGAATGAACTTGCGAACTGCTGCTGTAGTACTGACTTGCAGAGTAGCCTCCGACGCCAAAGCTCAGGCGATGGGCAGCCCCAGATTCGCTGCCGTCCGCGTGGTAGGAGATGCGGGCCTCATAGCCCGGACGGCGGGATGCCTCGACGGGACTATTGAGCTGGCCGGTGGTATAGCTGGGTGACTGCGGATCGATGAGGCCGACTTCGAAAGCAAGGCGGCTTTGGTCGGACAAGGCAAGACGCTGCTCCAGGCGAACCTGGGGTGACCACGTCCAGAGATTGCCGGAGGCGGAGAATGCAGGCTGGGCCACAGTGGCATACGAGGTTGGCGACAAGGGCGAGATCAGCGGTCCGGCGTATTCGGCCTGCACGGTGGTTTGATTCCAGTCCAGGCTGATCTGTGCCTCGCGCATGCGCACCAGGCCGGTCGAAGAAGTATAACCATAGGCGTTGGTGGTCGGGCCGCCGAAGAAATCCATGCTTACTTCAGCGGAGCTTCGTGCGCCGGCGAACCTGGGACCGGTTGCCTCCAGACCCAATAGGGTCTGTCTCAGCGTAGCACCAGCACTCCCATGGGAATAGCCTGGTTCGCGCGGAAGGGCGAACGACGGCAGCTGGGTATTGTCGACGACTCCGGCGTTGGAAAAGGCGTTGAACAGAACCAGCCCGGTGAGGCGGAGGGGGTATTTCGAAGCCGTCTCCACTTTGATCTGTTCGTGCTGCTCGACCTGGGACTGCAAAACCTCCTGCTCCTCATGGAGGGCCCGAAGATCGTCTTTGGACGGACTGCCGGTGTCCATCTCAGCGGAGGGGCTGTCGGCGGCCACACTCTGTACAGATGGAGCGACGGGATTATCCGGGTCGGGCGCGGACTGAGTGCGCAGAGCCTTCAGTTGGCCGCGAAGCCTCTGAACCTCCAACAAGGATTCCTGCAGTGTCTGCTGAGTCTGGACGAGGACGTCAGTGACGGCCTTGAGACGCTGTTCGATGTCCGCTATCTGTTGGGCGTCGACGGCGGGTGGCGGTGGCGCCGAGGAGGTTTGACCAACGAGGGCGACACGGTTGCAAATGCACCAGAGCAGGAAGGCGACAGCTGGAAACAGAGAGACGTGGCGGCGGCCGCGACGCCTCAAGCTGATGGGTGAACAGTCCGCCAATGGGCGCATAGCTACTCCTGTCTGGACTTGTTGCCGATGCTGCCTGCCGCGCCTACGCGTTCTTCGGCATCGACGTGCACGGCCCTCTCAGCAAAGGATCGCGCGAGCAACAGCAGGGCGTGTTTATAAAGCAGAATGCTGAAAACCGTTCGGCCGGGGGATGTTTCTTCCAGTTTCACCTCGCCGCCGTGCTCCTGGGCAAGGTGTTGAGCGAGGGTCAGGCCAAGGCCGGTGCCGTTCTCCTTGTTGGCGCTGACAAAGGGTTGGAAGAGGGTATCGCGGATAGATGGAGGTACGCCGCTTCCACTGTCGCTGATAGCGATCCGGATTTTCTCGTCGTCCTGGGAAAGCGTGACCATCACAGTGGGTGCACCCACGCCGCTCCTGGCAGCCTGACACGCGTTGAGCAAGAGGTTGTAAAGGGCGCGCCCAAATTTCCCGCTATCCACCCACGCGTCGACAGGTTCGAGGCTGGGAGTGAGGATTCTGACTTCGCGGCACTCCGGATGCTGGCTTGCGGTATGAACCGTGCGCTCGATCAGCGAAGCGATCGACTCACAGTGCAGATGCAGGATCTCGCCGGTCTGGCTGAAGAGAAGCAGCGACTCGATAAGGTCGGTCATGCCCTGCACACCCTCCCGCACCTCCAGGAGCAGTTCGGTGCGTTCTTCGCTTCCGGTGTGCGTGAGGCTCATGAATTCAGCGTTGGCATAGATGGCGGACAAATGATGGCGCAAATCATGGGACACCGAGCTTGCCATTCTTCCAATAGTAGCGAGGCGGTCAGACTCGATCAGCTCGTCCTGGGTGCGTTTCAGTTCTCCACGCATTCTGTCGAAAGCCAGTCCCAGCTCGCGCACCTCGATTGCGCCTTCGGTGCTGACGCGATACTCGAAATCGCCCCGTCCTAACGCACGAGTGCCGGCGACTAGCGCCTCCAGCGGTCGGGTCACGGTGCGGGAGATGGCAGCGGCCAGCAGCAGCCCGATGAGCAATGCCGACAAACCAAGAGCCAGAACCCAGCGGTTAACCCGGTGTAAGTATTCGCTGGCACGGTCATAGGACTTGAGCACCAGGAGTTGGACCCGTGCCTGGCCCGCGGCCGGAAGCGTGGACGCGGTGGCCATGTAGGATTCGCCGCCAAGCTGAATCCGCGTGGGGACGGGATTGGTTGCGTCGATGGCCCGACCTCGCAGACGCAGGTCCGGCAATCTTGGGGTTGACACCGTGGTGGCGACGATCTCTCCGTCGACAACGAAGGCTACGTCGGCTGCAGCAGCCTCGCTGACTTCAAGAGCCACCTGGTGATCGATAGCATAGCCAAGGACCACATAGCCGAGCTGAGAGCCACTGGCGGGCGGTCCGAAATACAGCGGCTGGATCGAAATCTCGTAGAGACTTTGCCCGAAGGCGATCATGCAAGAATCTTCGGCATTGTCCATGCAGGCGCGCAGGCCGGGGGCGATCAGACCATCGCTCAGTGCGGGTCCTCGGTTCCAATGGGTCAACAGCTTGCCGCCGATGCTTGAGAGGGCGAAAAAATCGCTGCCGCTGATGTTCCAGAACTCTTCGCTTCCATCCTGGATAGTATGCAGATCCGGAGCGGTCATTAGTGCTTTGAGGCTGGGCAGGTCGGCGAGCAACGCCGCCTCACGCGCGAGCATTCGATTCCGTTGCCGGGCAATGTTGCGAAATGTGCCAAGCGAGTGCTCAAGGTCGGAGTCGAGGTCTTTGCGAATTTCCTGCTGAACACTGACGCGAATGATCAGCAGGCACGTCGCCGTAAGCCCGAGCGAGACCGCGAGCAGCGAGACCATCAAGGTCGTGCGCATCCGCCAATACTTCATAGATTCACGATCTTAGTGCACTTTCACTTCTAGCATCGAACTGGGCGAGAGCGCCGAAACATGGGTATTGCTGGACCAAAAGCCAACACGAAACCGGTTTCACTGTGAGCCCAAAAGACATGCTCCAGCGGGAATCTCCCGGCCATCAGACCTGCTCTACGAATTTGTATCCAATCCCGTGGACGGTCCGAAAATGGACCGGATTCGCGGGGTCGGCTTCCAGTTTCTGCCGGAGCTTGAGAATCTGATTATCGACCGCGCGGGTAGTGAGGTGGAAGCTAAGCCCCCAAACGTCATTCAGCAACTCTTCGCGGGGAATCACACGTCCAGGATTGTCAAGAAAGAACCGCAACAGCTTGAACTCGTGCGCGGTGAGGGGTACCAAAGTGCCAGCTTTGTGGATCTCCATCTTGAGAAAGTCGACCGAAACGTCGCCGAAACCATTGGACCTAAGTTCCGACTTTCTTCCAGCGCGACGAATCATCGCCTGGACCCGCGCCAGCAGCTCACGAGGGCTGAAGGGCTTGGTCATATAGTCGTCGGCGCCGGTTTCGAGCAATAAGACCTTATCGGCCACCTCGGTGATGGCACTGAGAACAATGATCGGCATCTCGATCGACCAGGTCTTGATCTCCTTGCAAACGGCGCGGCCGGATAAACCGGGCAGCATCAGATCCAACACCACTGTCGCCGGTCGCAGGCTCTTACAGGCGGCGAGTCCGGCAACGCCGTCGCCCTCAACCTGAACTTCGTAGCCTTCGGCTAGGAATTGTCTTCGCAGCGCGCGCTGGATGCGTGGATCGTCCTCGATCACAAGAATGAGGCTCATGAGTGTTCTCCGGGCGGGGTCTTTGGAAACCGGCCTATTGTCTTTATCTTTTCATTAGTTTCCACCGGGAAGGGGGCAGATTCCCATTTCGAACTTGCAAAATGACAAAGAAGTGACAAACTTCCGGCTCAGACCTCTCCCCGATTAGCCGCCCGCAAGTGCTCTCACTCTACGTCAGTCAATGATAGTGGTCAGACCATCGAGCTTCAGAGTGCGCATACAAAGAATCAAAGAATGACAAACCGGTGACAAATCCGTGACATCTGGAGTTGATCAAAATCTTACCCTAACGAAAAGCCAGCACTGCAGTCAGGCCGATTCCAGCGTGAAGGTATTAGGAAATGAGTTTCTTGAGCTTACGAATTGCTGAGCCATCGCAAGCGGGATTGATTGTCGACTTCCTAAATCGGACCATTCACGGAGGTCCTTACAGCGGACGTTCAATCGATGGCGAACACTTTGCGAGGCTTCTGCAAAAGGGGAAGTTCCTCCTGGCCAAGCGCGAGGAGACACTGGTGGGATGTGTTTATGTGGAGCCGCGGGCTGTCGGGCCCAGTTTGCTTGAATTTCTAGTTGTCACCCCTCAGTTGCGGCGATCCGGAATCGGTTCGCAACTCATTGAGGCTGCGGAGGGCGTCTGCCGGAACACAAATTCTAAATACTTGCAGGTCCAGGTTGACAACCTGAATCGGGAGACGGCACGGTTCTGCCGCCGGCGTGGATATGTCGAGTTCGATGGATTCTCAGGTCAACGCGACTCGCGATCGCCGTGCGATTGCCAACCGCTCAAGATGGTGAAACATTTGCACCGGATCGGGCGTGGCTTCTAGATCCCAGGCAGCCCCATCTTCCACTTGCTCTGGTTTGCAGCGATTTCATACGAGGATAGCGCCCGCTATGCTCGTGTGAATGCGTGGTTTTAGGAGCTGCAGAGCCTTCAGGTGGTTCGAATCAACACAGCGGAGAGCGGGGAGAGGTAGCAGGAAACCTGCGAGCCCTTGGTATCGAGAGTGTACGGCGGTGCAGGCGTGAACTTGCCATCGGTTCCCACGGTTGAGCCCTGGATGGTTACGCCCGAAGTGGCTGATAGGTTCGGTGCTCCTCCGTCCCCCTGGGTTAGGCTGATCAAATTGGCGGAATTGACGTTCTGCGGAAGCTGCAGGGTGGCGCGAAAGCCCTGGCTGGAATCCTTGTTGACCAGCACAATGCTCCAGCCGCTTGACGTCTTGGCCGCATAGGCGGTTACGTCGTGGGGTCCGACGGAGACCTTGGTCTGGTAGAGCTGTCCCATTCCGGCCATGGTAAAGAAGAGGATCCCATAGTATTCGGGCCGCACTTCGATGACATTGTTCTCGTCGTCCGCGATCGGGGTATAGCCGACGTCCCTGGCGCTGTGGAGGTTCACTCCCTGGGCGCCGCCCTGGGCGCAATCGAAGAGGAAATCGATGACCCAAAGGGACGAAGCGTAGGTATCGCTGACGCCGTGATTGTCCCCGGTAAAGGAGTTGGTCTCTCCTAAACGATAGGGAATGCCGGTGATCCGGGAAGCGTCCTGCATCATCTTGAGGTTGTTGGCCAGGATAGGGTCGGGGCCTATGAGTACGGTAGCGGTGAAGCCGGATACGGAGTGGTTGCGGCCCGCATAGTAGTGGTCGGTGAGCAGGCCGAGTTTCTCTTTGCCCTGGTCTTTCGTGAAAGGTATAGTCCAGTCGGCCAAATGACCTGCGGCGGGACCGGTGATCAAGACGTTGGGAGTTCTGGCAAGAATGGCGGAACGGTACTGGTTCCAGAGGGCCTCGTACTTTTGCAGCGACCATTCCTGGCCATCGTATTGGCGGCGAGGCTTGTTGTAGGAGTCTGGCTCGTTGCCGATCTCGATGCCATACAGAGACGGGCCGAAAGCCTTGGCCGCGTACGCGACTTCGTCTGCGGCCAACTCGGGAGAAGTGTTTCCGTTTGCAGAACCGCCAAGATTCACGGTGTACAAGCACTGCCATCCGCTGGCTTTGACAAAGGCGGCAACCTGATTCACATCGCTGGGAGCAATCTGTGGGTATTTCTGGCCCCTCCCGTTGGGCGTCCATACGGTTTTGTCAGACGAATCGCCGCCGATACGCAAGAGGCTCGGTCCAAGCAGCCTGAAGAGAGCGATCATGTTCCGATTAGAAGGGCGGAACAAGGGATGACAGAACTCCGATTTCTCGTAGGAGAGTCCCGCAAAGGCCGGACCGATCGCTCCATTGGGGGTGTCGGAAACCTTTACCGATGCCGAGGTAAGCGAACCCTGTGGCTGGGGCTGGGAATCGGCTGGAAACGGGGCACCGGCCAGAGCGGAGCCTGAAGAGGCTAATCCGCGGCTGCTCAATACGGGATAGGCCGCCATAGCGGCAAGACTTTCAATCACTTTGCGACGGGTAATCATGTCGGAAGGCAATGTTTCCCCCTAAGTAACGATGTTTGTTCTAAACCCAACCAAGTCGTAAAAGACGTGGTTTTCTTGATCAAGACTCCTGCCGAATGGATAGCAGGATGATGCTAGACGGAACGGAGGAACTGCGCAATCCTCATCCCATTTTCCTGGGCGAGTGTGCCATCGTTTTCGCAGAGTCTGCCAAAAGCTTACCGCGAAGCCCATGTAAGTGGGGTGGGGGCTGGGATTGTGTTGCTTTTGCCAGGTTGGATGGCGATTGCCGCTTCTCGCGCGGCCATGAAGACAATGCGGCGCTACTATGATCTCAATGTGCATGCAGAGCGGAAGCGGAGCAGCTGGGAGCTAAGACGGAATCTTGGAGTCGTGTTGATGGCGGCTCCAATGGCATGGGGACAGCTTTCCCAGCATCCAACTCCGGCCCCGAATCGTGCCGCTAGCAGATGGGCGATTCCACTGAACTCCCCTCTCTCGGTTAACGCCGTGCCGTCCTCCCCCGAGGGGAGAGACGGCGATGATGCGAGGAGGGGCTTAGACAGTTGTCGTTCTCGTCGAGTAACCACCCTCCCTGGAAGCCACGAGTTCGGAAGCGACTTCATTGTAGCCATGGCCACCGACCCTGATCCAAAGGCGAACCATGGCGACGTTGTGTGGGCCCTGACCGCCGACTTAAGCGACACCATTCCCGTTCAGGAGCGGGCGATGTACATATCGAAATCGACCGATGGCGGAGCGACTTGGGCGCGGGTGCTGCGAATGGATTCAAACTATTTCGACGCGAAGATTGGCGAGGGTCTGCGCAATGGACTCAGCGTGTCTCCCGGCGGGGCTGACATTGTGGTCACAACCCAGAAGGGAGCGTTCCAGGTAATCCCGCAGCCAGGCGCTCTGGATGCCGTCGCGAGATCCATCGCCGGGCCGCGAGTTCCTCGTCCACGTCCGAGACTGAGCAGGCCAAAGAAGGTGGGCGATCCAATCATGGCGGGGGTCGTTCAAGTCACCGCCGACGGGAAACAGATGATCGTGGGTTATGGCTACTTCGACCGGAAACCGCAACTCATCACCTATCACCGAGATGACAGGGGCTCATGGATCGAAGACAAGCCACTCCCGCATTTCCCGACCGACATGGACATTCTTTCCATGCAGTTCGATACTTCAGGCCCAAACTCACTCTATGTCGGGACCGGCGATCAGGCCTACCGTCTAAACTTGCAGACAATGAAGTGGACACGCATCACCGGAGTGGGTCCGGATTCGGCGATCCACGCAATCAGTCTGGTGGGCGGCCCTCACCTGGCCGCTTGCTGGGGCATCTACAACCCCGTGAGCGCAGACGCCGTGAAGAGAGTGACCGACGCGAGATTTCTGTTGCACCGATTTACTGATGAGGTAGGCCCCAACATTCGCGCTTATGGTATCGAGGTCGACCGATCAAGACCGAATCGGCAAGTTCTGACTTCGATTACCGGAGCGTACATAAGTGACGATAGCGGGGAGAGTTGGCGAAGAGTGAATGACCTTCCCGATGGGGAATATCGTTCCGCGCATTTCAATTCCGATGGAACAGTGATAGTCTCTGGACTTCCCGGGACATTTCTGGTGAATCCTTTTTCCAATAGTTGCTCGCCTCGTCTAAAGACCCGCGATCACTAGCGGCAAAGTGTCCGCAGTCGGCAGTTTGACCTTTGCTTGTTTGAACAGAAGTTCATACTTTGGCTAAATTCGAGCCCGTCGCTAGCAGCTAGACTGAAGTTCCTCCGCCAGGAAGGTACTAAATCGCGACTAACCGATTGAGAATCGTAAAGTTGGGTGGAATTGCGATATTAAATATGTTCTCATGTAATGTTGGTTATATTCTTGACATAAATCACTAATTGTGCTTTCATGTTCCCATGTACATCGCGACGGTCCCCAACCGCAACTCCCCTCCCGCCATCCTCCTGCGCGAAGGCTGGCGCGAAGGCAGC
>Ga0302324_100020449_pt1 | contig 12945 bp, 8 predicted proteins | sample Palsa_T0_1_FD_201949 | JGI IMG/M metagenome (GOLD analysis project Ga0302324, IMG submission 201949) | Peat permafrost microbial communities from Stordalen Mire near Abisko, Sweden - Palsa_T0_1 | ecosystem: Environmental > Terrestrial > Soil > Palsa > Peat permafrost | place: Sweden: Abisko...
CAATTGAGTGCGTAGCCGGCGTCTCGCGCACATCCTTGAGGTGATATTTGTTCACGATGAACTTGAACCATGTCGCGCCCGGCTGAGCAGAGACGGAACGACCTTCGAGATCGCTGAAGTCATGTACCGGCGAATCCTTGTGCACCATGATGGCCTGCGGATCGTGCTGCATGGTTGCGCTGATGGCCATCAGCGGCAGCCCGTTCGAGACGGCTTCGAGTATCTGGTCGCTCGATCCGAGGCCGAACTCCGCGCCGCCGCTTGAAACTACCTGCGGGCCGCTGGTATAGGGCCCCAGAGGCAGGATGGTCACGTCCAGACCTTCGGCCTGGTAATAGCCCTTGACCACTGCGGTGTAGAATCCGCCCTGCTCCGGCTGCGGATACCAATCGGCCTGAAGGCGCACGGGGACCAGGCCGTTGCTCTCTGTTGCGGGTGGATTGCTACGGCAACTCGTGAGTGCCGGCAGCGTGGCCAGTAACGCAAGCGCGCCGGCGATGCGCACGCTGGTTGTCCGAAGGAAAGATAGATGAATCAAGGGCGTCTCCGTTGTCTCATATCGGTAGGAAATTATCGAGAAGCTGTGGGATCGTATCCGATTCCAGACACGATCACGCTCGAACCGAAGCTCATTTCGTGGATTTTCGCGCTGCTCCTATAGCGGCGGCGACGGCCAGCAAGCGGGCGTCGTCTTCGCGCGCGGCTATAAGCTGCATCCCGCCCGCGGGGCGGCGATCTTCCACGAAGGGAATCGTGACCGCGGGCATCCCGGCCAGGCTGATTGGCGCGGTGTATCGCAGCAGCCGCGCACGCGTCTGGCTATGGCCGGCTCCTGCCTGGAGACGCGCGACGGGGGCGGCGGGCAGCAAAAGCAACTTGTGCTCATCGAGCAGCCCGTCCATGCGAAGGCGGAACTCCGAATGGCGTCTCCTCAACCCGGCCACGGTCTCGCTGCTCAAGCTTGCGCCCGACTCGAGACGCTGCCGAATCGAAGCCTCGAATTCCGCGTGATAGCCGCGATGAATGCGTGCTGCCTCCGATGCTTGTATTGGAGCAAAGATATCGCGCGATTCGCTCCACCAATCCACATCGACTATGGCCGCGGTCAAGCCCAGGGCTTCCAATTCTTTCTGACATCGCCGTAGATTCGCAACGACTGCGGGATCGCAGTCCTCTAAAAAGCTGTCGTCCACGACCGCGAATTTTGCCGGGAGGTTGGCTCCGGCGGCATGGGACTTGCCGAAGACCGACCCTAGCAGCGGACCATCTTCCAGATCGTGAAATAGCCAGCCGTAGGTATCGAACGATTCGGCCAGATGCGCGGCGCCGCGCCAGTCTCCACGGCCTAGCGATGCGCGATATCCAGCGATGCCGCAGAGCGCCGCGGGCACACGCACCGAGCCGCCGGTGTCGGTGCCGATGGCGGCCATTGCTGAGCCCTCCATGATGCTGGCTGCCGCGCCGCTGGAGGAGCCTCCGGTCAGCGCTCCTGCATCGCCGGGTTGAAGGCAATCGCCAAACTCGGCGTTTTCGCCGGTAATGCCGTAGGCCAGAGGATGCAGATGCGTCTTGCCTGTGATCACCGCGCCCGCCCCGTGCAGCCGCTCCACCAGCCACGAATCGTGCGTGGCGATTCCATGCAGGTCGCGATAGAACTTTGTACCGCAACTGGTCGGAGCTCGGGCGAGATCGAAGCAGTCTTTCACTGAAACAGGGATGCCCCAAAGCGATGGCCGTCCGTCGCCAAATTCGCCGCCGCTTTCGCGCGGCATCGCGGCTACGCGGTGCGCCTCGGCTCGCGTCCAGTCTTCATCCCGCCACAGGTACGAGTTGTGGCTTGGGTTGGTGTTGGCGCGGGCCAGTGCGGCTTCGGTCATGGCCACAACTTCATTGTTGGGATTGGCCACGGACGCCCATGCTGCACGAAGCTCTCGAATCGAATTCTTCTCCACCGCCATACTGGCATTCTAACCAGAGCGTTTCGATTGCGCGGTAGCGGGATAGTCCCGGCTGCATCTTGGCGAGACGCAAACCCCTTCGGACATGCTAATTTCGAGTATGGCCGACCGCATCGCAACTGCCAGTACTGCAAGCTCACGCAGGAAGCGCGTTGGAACTCTCACGGCGTTCGATGAGGAGCGCATGGCGGCTTTGGCTGCGTTCACCGCGCGGTCGCTCAAGACGGATCGCCCCGTTCCTTTTGGCTCCTCGATTGTGCATACGCGCAGCGGCGAGGTGCTTTTGCGGGCACTGAATGCCGTCGCGCGGGAGTTCGATCCAAGTTCACATGCGGAAGTGCGCGCCATTCGTCTTGCCACAAAAAAACTCAAGAACGTTTCACTTGCCGGTTACACGCTTTATACCACTTGTGAACCATGTCCCATGTGCATGAGCACTGCGCTGTGGGCTGGCCTGGATCGCGTGGTTTACGGCGCGACTATTGAAGACGCCAATCGTCACTGCAGGCAGATTCAGATTCATGCCACAGAGGTAGCCGAACGCAGCGACATGAGATGCATCGTGGATGGGCCTATTCTGCGCGAGCAATGTTATGCCCTGTTCACTCATCCGAAGATGCTGCGCGCCTTTCGCTCCTGGCCAACGCGGAAAGCGAACCGGCAACGTCCGGCAACGGTTAATCCAAGCAGGTTCAAAGCAAGTTGAGGTTGGGAACGCATGTCTGAATCCTTGGCGGCTGGGTTATCGGAAGTTATCGGCGATCCGGCGCGCGTACTTACCGCGCCTGCGGTGGTGGAGAGGCTTTCGAAGGACTTCTATTGGTACTCGCCGGTGCTCAAGCGCCAGCTGGAGTCGAAGGTTGGTGACATCGCTGTGCAACCGGTAAGCGTGGAAGAGGTGCTTGCTATTGGGCGCTATGCCGGGATGCACAAAATTCCTATTACGGTGCGTGGCGCGGGAACGGGGAATTACGGGCAGTGCATTCCCCTGCACGGCGGCATCATTCTCGATCTTGCGTTGATGGATAAGCTCGAAGAAATCACGCCTGATGGAGTGGCTGTTTGCCAGCCGGGATTGCGCCTCGGGTTGCTTGAGACGGAAGCACGAAAGTTGGGATGGGAGCTGCGGATGTATCCTTCGACACTTGCGAAAGCTTCGGTCGGCGGCTTTCTGGCTGGAGGCTCCGGCGGTATTGGCTCTGTGGCGCATGGTGGGCTGCGCGACTTCGATACGGTTCGCGCGTTTGAAGTGGTGACCATGGAAGACGAACCCCGCGTAGTGCTTCATGAGGGGCCAGCGGTGCATGAAATTCTTCATGCCTGGGGCACCAACGGGATTCTCACCCGCATCTGGTTTGCTCTCACTCCCGCGATCGAATGGACCCAGTTCACCGCGGCATTCGATACCTTTGAAGAGGGATTTCATTTTGCCAAATCGATCGCTGAGGGCAGCGAGTGGACGAAGCGGCTGGTGACGGTCTTCGAATGGCCTATTCCATCGTTCTTTATGCCGGTCAAGCAGGTCGTTGCGCAGGGCAAGACATTGGTCTTGATCATGATTGCGACGAATCAATTGGAAACCTTGCGAGATGCAGTAACGACTGCTCAGGGCGAAGTTACTTTTACTGGAGCCTACAGTGGTCCGCGGACGCAGCCGCTGCTTAGCGACTACACATGGAATCACACCACGCTGTGGGCGATGAAAGCCGATCCAACCTGGACTTACATTCAGGCTGGTTTTTCTCCCACGAACTGCATGGAGCAGTTTCGTTTGCTGCGGGATCGCTATGGCATGGAGATAGTCTTCCACATAGAGTTCATGAAAAACGGCGAAGGCGTTATTATACCCGGCGCCATACCGCTGGTGTATTTTACCGGCGAGGAGCGATTGAGCGAACTTATCGCTTACTGCCGTGAGATCGGCGTCTTCATTGCCAATCCGCATGTGAACTATCTGGAAGATGGAGGACGTTTCCGTGCCGATAATATTCAACTCAAGGCCAAGCAGAGGTACGATCCGCGCGGACTGCTCAATCCTGGAAAGATGATCAGCTTTCATCCCGAGGCGCAGGCCAAATGAAGACATGGATTCCCGACTCCCGCAATTTCGCCTACCTGACATGGAGGCAGGTCGACGCGCTTCCGCGCGAGTCGACCTTGTTGATTCTGCCTACGGCTGCGATTGAACAGCATGGCCATCATTTGCCGCTGGCGACGGATACTTTGTGCAACAACCTGCTTCTTGGCAAAGCTCTGGAGTTAGTGCCTTCGGATCTTCCGGTCTATGCTTTGCCTCCGGTATGTTATGGCAAGAGCAACGAGCACATCGGTTTTCCGGGTACGCTCTCTGTGTCTGCCGCTACTTTTATGGCGGTGATCCGCGACCTTGGAGCAAGCGTGGCTGCGAGCGGTTTTCAGAAGCTTGTGCTGTACAACTCGCACGGGGGCAATACTTCGCTGGCGGATGTGATGGCTCGCGACCTGCGCGCGGAATTTGGCCTGCGCACGTTTTCACTCTTCGGCTCGCCGGGAGCCAGTTTCGATACGGTGAGTGCACAGGAGCGTACCTACGGCTTTCATGCGGGTGAGATCGAGACTGCGTACTTGTTGTATGGCGCTCCGGAACTGGTGCATCCCGATCAGTACACTTCGAACTATATTGCTCGCGTGGATAGGACTGAGTTACTGAAGCCGGAGGGATCAAGCGCTAACTTCGCTTGGCTGACGCGCGATATTGCGCCGAGTGGCGTGATGGGCGATCCCTCCGCGGCCAGCGCAGAGAACGGCGAGCGATGGATCAAGGAAGCGGCCGCGAAGATGGCCGAGATATTGGTGGCCATGTACAACTTTGTGCCTCGCCACGACGCATAATCGGGAGAATGTTAGAGACGTGATTGATTGCGGCAATGGTGTACGACTGGAGCGGGGCGTGCGTTGCACGCTCTCCGATGGAGTTACGCTGGTCTCCGACCACTACTATCCTCCGGTCTCGGTTGCCGGCTCGGGCCCGTGGCCTACATTGCTCATGCGTCAGCCTTATGGACGCGACATTGCGTCGACGGTGGTTTATGCGCATCCGGTCTGGTTTGCGCGCCATGGCTATCATGTGGCGATTCAGGATGTGCGCGGCCGCGGCGGCTCGGAAGGCGAGTTCTATGCCTTTCGACATGAGTCGCGGGACGGAGCGGAGACGATCGCGTGGCTGCTGCGGCATCCGGCGTGCAATGGCCGTATTGGGATGTATGGGTTCTCGTATCAAGGATCTACGCAACTGCTGGCAGCGGTAGAAAATCCTGAGGGGTTGGTCTGCATTGCGCCGCACATGACGGCCTGCGATCTTTATCATGGTTGGTTCTATCATCAGGGGGCGCTGCGGCTGGCATCGACGCTTGGCTGGGGTATCCAGATGCTTAGGGAAGATGCACGCAGGCGCAATCTGCGCGTCGCCAGCGATCGCCTGGAAGCTGCATGGGTTCATGTGCGGGCTCAATGCATTGTTGTTCCCTACGGGAAACATCCGGCAATTACCGATCCCGAGTTGCCTGACTATGTGAGGGACTGGATTTCGCATCGCGATCCGGATACGGATGAGCATAGGTTCTGGAGCGAACTGGATATCAGCACTCGCCTGGAGAAGATTGCGGTTCCGGCGCTGCACATTTCGGGCTGGTACGACACCTATTTAGAAGGAACTATCGCTGGATATCTTGCCTTGCGCAATCATGCCGGCAGCGCCTATGCGCGCGATCATCAGTACCTGGTTGCCGGTCCTTGGATTCATATTCCCTGGGGCGACTGCATTGGGGATCGGCAGCTCGGGCCCACGGCCAATCTTGATACGGATGGGCTGCTGCTGCGCTGGTTCAATCATTGGCTCAAGGATTCGGGTGAGTTTAGAGATGAGCCGCGCGTGCGTTATTTTGCGTTGGGCGCAGACCGATGGTGCGCGGCGGATGAATGGCCGACGGAGGCTCCGCTGAGCTTGTATCTTCACAGCGACGGCAATGCCAATTCGCGCAAGGGCGACGGTATGCTCGACACTGTTGCTCCGCAATTGGAAGAGCCGCGGGATATCTTTGTTTACGATCCTGAGGTACCTGTGGTTGCGCCTGGAGGACTGCAAGCGCTTAGCGGACCTCATGATCAGATGGCGCTGGAGATGGGCAATCATCTTTTGGTTTACACTACTGCTCCCGTTGCGAATGCTGTGCATGTTTTTGGCCAGCCGCGTGTGAGTCTCTATGCTGCTACATCTGCTGCAAGCGCCGATTTCACTGCAAAGCTGATTCGTGTTAAATCATCGGGCCGCGCTGAGTTTCTCTGCATTGGAGTTGCACGTTCTTCGTGGCTGTTTCGAAGGTCCGATTATTTAGCGGACACGGTTCAACGCTGGGAATTTACTCTGGAGCCGACTGCCGTGGTCCTTAAGGCTGGAGAATCACTGCGACTGGAGATCGCCAGTTCGGCGTTTTCCTTGTACGATCGCAATCCGTCTACGGATGTTTTGCCACAACATGCGGACAACTGGAATTGGCAGCGGTCCACACAGCAGATCGTGCATACGACTGAGCATCCATCGGCTTTGCATCTGCCTATATTGGGAGAGCGGCCATGGTGAGGCTTGACCCTAACGAGAGCAAGTCCGGGTTGCCGGAGATTGCTTTGGAGGGCGTGAGTAAACAGTTTCGAAATGGCGCATTGGCCTTGAAGGATATCTCGATGCGGGTTGAGAAGGGTGAGTTTGTTTCACTTCTCGGCCAATCGGGGTGTGGGAAATCTACGCTGTTGCGATTGGTGTCGGGGCTTACGCCTGCTTCCTCGGGATCGGTCGCTGTTAACGGCATGACTCCCGCAAACGCGCGCGACTTGATCAGCTTTATTTTTCAAGATGCGACTTTGCTGCCGTGGCGCACTGTCGAGCAGAATGTGGGCCTGGGCCTTGAGTTGGAGCGCGTCGCGCAGAACTTGCGTAGGGAACGAGTGGATGCGATGCTCGAGCTGGTGGGGCTGTCGCAAGTCGCGAGGCGCTATCCGAGACAACTCTCCGGCGGCATGAAGATGCGTGTTTCCATTGCCCGAGCTCTGATCAGCCGCCCGCGTATAGTTCTGCTGGATGAGCCTTTTGCTGCGCTCGATGAGATGAGCCGCGACCGGCTGAACGAAGAGTTGCTGCGCCTGTACCTCGAACAGCATTGGACTGTGCTGTTCGTCACGCATTCGATCGCCGAAGCTGTTTTTCTCTCCACGAGGATGGTCATTCTTGGGGCGCATCCTGGGCGCATTGCGCATGTGGTCCCGATCGATCTGCCCTGGCCGCGAACGGCTGAAACTCGCCTTACTTCCGCATACGAAGAACAGGTCGTCCGCGTTTCTCGCTTGCTACGCAGCGTGCAGAGTGCGCAGGCTGACGAGGGAGGCGTGGCATGAAGCGGCATCTGTGGCTGGTTCTCAATAGTGCGATTGTGCTTGCATGTCTTCTGGCTATTTGGCAGACAGCCGTGTTGCTCCTGCATATTCCCAAATACATTCTGCCCGGTCCGCTGCTGGTGGCTGAAGCGGTGCAAACTCGTTTTCCGGAATTGATGCATTCGCTGCTGCTTACGACAGAGGCTGCCGCGATTGGCCTGGTGTCGAGCATTGTGGTTGGCGTTGCGATCGCGCTTGTGTTTGCGCAATGGAGATGGCTGCGCCAGTTGCTCTATCCTTATACGATCCTGCTGCAGACTGTGCCCATTGTGGCGATCGCGCCGCTGGTGATCATGTGGGTGGGCAATGGAATTTACTCGGTTGCGATCATCGCCTTTGTAATCTGTCTCGCTCCGATTATCGCCAACACGACGCAAGGACTCATCAGCGTGGAAGAAAATCTTGTGCACTTGTTCTTGATGCACAATGCTACGCCGTTGCAGATTCTCTTCAAGCTCAGGTTTCCTCATGCGATGCCTCATCTCTTTCTAGGGATTCGCATTTCAGCGGGTATTGCTGTGATGGGCGCTATTATTGGCGAATTCTTTGCGGGATCGAGCCGTGTTGGCCAGGGAGGGCTTGGCTATGCCATCACTTACTCGAGCAATCAGTTGGAGATCGACTATCTCTTTGCGCTGGTGCTGGCCGCGACTGTGCTGGGATTTCTCTTCTTTTTTCTTGGGATGTTTCTGGAGTGGTACTTTTTGCACAACTGGCATGAGTCGAAGAGATCCGATCTTCCAGATTAGCCTTTGCTGCGTAACAACTTTCCAAGGAGTGAATGCAGGATGCTTCGCATGGAGTCTGAAACCGGCTGGTGGCTGATCACCCATCCCGATCACGCACGCCTGGCGGGCGCTTTTGCCGAGGCGTGGGGCAATGCGCGGTTTCGCAAGCCTGAGCCGCGGGTGCGGGTGCTTTACGGCATTACTGCGCATGACGATGGATGGGCTGCGCGCGATGCTCACCCGAGCATTACGCGGGAAGGGAAGCCGTCGGCGTTCTCCACCGAACTGGTGGGGAAGTATTCAGCCTTTGAAGAGATCGATCTGGCCGACTACCTTGCCGTGCGCGATCGCGCTGTGCGGACCATCGGTAAACGGGACGCGTATGCGGGGCTGCTGATTGCGTTGCATACCAACGATCTTTTGACTACGCACGCGGATCGCTCGACGATTGCACCGGAGCAGATGCCGCTGCTGGAAACTTTTCTGGAGGACCAGGCCAAGTATCGGCATGAGCTGATTGGCCGCATACAGGCAGATGAAGGGATTATTCCCATCGAGAAGGCTCCGCAAACCATCCGCGAGCATTTTCGGTTGCTGCAGGCTTGCGATAATCTCTCGCTGTTGACGTGCGTGGCCTTTGCTTCTCCGGCGCATCTGCTGCATCCTCTGCCACTGAACGGCGGTGGTGCTTCAGAAGTGCGAGTATTGCCTCTTGGGCCGCGCCACTTCCGGCTTGATCCGTGGCCGTTCGCCGATGTCTCGCTTACGTTTGAGTTCCCTGCACGTCATGTGCAAGGTCATCGCTTCGATTCGTCCGCAGAGCTTGAAGCGACGTTTCACGCGGCGCCGGTCGAGAGCCTCGAAGTGACGCTGTCTGCGGGAAGCGGGGCACTCGATCTTCATGGCTTTCGCGCAACGACAAAGGGCGACCCGGAATGAGCCGCCCTTCGTCCTTTGCCTTGTTGCGCAGGTCAGAAGGTGAAGTGTAGCGACATCTGGATCTGACGCGGGCTGCCGATGGTGTGCGTGACAATGCCCAGACCTGACGGGCAGTAGTAAAGGCCGCCGGGGCCGGGGGAGGCCGCGGAGGAGGTGCCGCAGCCGGTGGGTAGGGGAGATGTACCGGCCGACAAGGCAGGCGGGTCGGGGTTGTAGTTCTGGTTCTGAGAGACTTCATTGCCGGGGACATCGAAGCTGCTGGTGTTGGTGAGGTTGTAGACGTCGAAGGTGTACTTGAGACTGTATTTTTCACGGAAGTTGATGACCTTGAACAGCGAGGCATCGGCGCGCTTCTGGAAGGCCTGCCGGAAGATGTTGCGCTGGCCGGTGGTGAATCCAGTCTCGTAGGGGTCGGTGGTGGGGATGGCGCCGCCAAGGCCGCCTGGCGCAAGCAGAGGAAGAGTGAAGCAAGCGGCATTGAGGGCGGGTGTCCCAAAGGCGCCGGAGTGCCCGGTCAATGCGGATTTGGCTGTGCAACCATTGGCGAGCGGAACGATGGGATTGGTGATGCCGTCGGCGGTCGAGTAGTAGATGCTGCCGATGGCGCCGGAGAAATCAATGACGCTGTAGGGTTGGCCGCTCTGTAACACGGTGAGCCCCACCAGCGACCATCCATCGACGAGGTAGCCTTTGACGGAGTGCTTGTTGGCGAAGTCGGGAACCTGGAAGACGTAGTTGAAGTTGATGACGTGGGTGCGGTCGAAGTCGGCTGAACCATAGCCGCTGCGCAGGTCGAGAGCATTGTTGCCGTTGTAGAAGAGCCCCAGGCCGCTCTGCTCGTCGAGGGCGTGCGAGTAGGTGTAGGAGGCGCCGACCTGAATTCCGTGGCTCATGCGCTTTTCGATGTGAGCCTGGAGTGCGTTGTAGGCATCGACACCGGCAGCCTTGTAGCCGATCGATTCAGCCGCATAGCCGATGTAGGGAACGCGGAGGTCGACGTTGCCGCCTTCGTAGGTTTGCAGGTAAGAAGGGCCAGTGGCCGTACCGTCCAGAGTTGCACCACCGACGGTGTAACCGTAGCTGTAAATCTGGGGAGTTACACTCGGACTGCCGGCAAGAGCGGGGCTGGATGGCGAAGCGATGGCCGGTTGATTGAAGGGTACCGGGATGACCTGATGCCGGCCCACATTGCCGACGTATCCGAGTTCGATGGCGAGGTCGTTACGCGGCTGCCACTGGATGTCCAGGGTGTAGTTGATGGTGTAGGGCAGCGTGTTGGTGCGGTCGTAGACACCCAGCGAGATCGGTTGACCGTAGTCCAGTATGCCGGCTGCATTGGGCAGGTACTTGCTGAGATCCGAGGCTTTGGGGTTGTTTGGAGGCGCGAGCAGCGAGGTGCCGTAGGGGTTTTCGAGATTGCCTTCAGCGTCTGTGCCACCGCAGGTCGGGATGTAGCCCTCATAGAGGTACTGCGTTGCAACCGGGCAGCTTGAAGCATTGACGAAGGGAAGCTGCTGGTTGACGCCGAAGGGGCCGCCGGTTACGGTGCCGATGGCGTAGCCGGGCGAGAAGTAGCTGAAGAGTTCGCCGCGGTCGTAGTAGGTGCCTACGCCCGTCCGGATAACCACTTTATTGTGGAGGAACTCCGGCTGCCATGCTGCGCCCACGCGAGGAGCAACGCCCCACTGGCGGCCGGTGAGTGTGGTGGGACTGACGCCCTTGGTGCCGTTCGCGTTGTTACCGGCGATGATCAGGCCTGGATTGACGATGGTGTCGGAGCCGACGCAGTAGAGATATTGGTTGGGGTCGGTGGTGCTGGGAGTGCAGTTCGTGGAGCTGGGATTGGGGTTGGGATCGAAGTTGAAGATGCGGCCGTATTTCTCGGTTAAGCCTCCATCCCAGTCGTATCGGACGCCGGCGGTGAGGGAGAGCGTTGGGGTGATCTGGAACTTGTCCTGCAAAAAGGTGCCGAGCTGGTTGGCGCGGTAGTAACGGCTGGCGTTGCCTTGCAGGAAGGAGCTGACGTAGAAGCCGGTGGCTGAACTGCCCGGCGTGACGAAGCCCTGAATGAACTGGCTGAAGTCGTCCGTGGCAACCGTGCCGGTGCCGGTGCGCTTGTCGATGGTGTTGAGCTGGGTGTAGCTGTAGTTGGCGCCGAAGCTGACGGTGTGCTTGCCGAGCGACCAGATGGCGTTGCCGGAGGGGGCGATGCGGTTCTGGAAGACGCCGGTGTTGGGAGCCTGGCCTTCGGCGTTAGGACCGATGTTCAGGATCGCGGACGATACGCCGGAGGGCTGATCGTCGCCCAACACGTTGTAAATAGAGACGCCGGGGAAGTACTTCGATCCGAACTCATTGATGGACCCGTTGCCCGCCGCGCCGCCGGGAATGGAACTGGGGCCGAAGGGCTGTTCGTTATCGGCCCAGTTCTTTTCGCGAAGGAAGCCGAGGGTCTGGGTGGTGCTGAGGTTGGACTTGACCAGAAATGTGTTGGTGATGGAGAAGACCTGCGCGCCGGAGTCGAGGTGCTCGGTAAAGCCGGGTACGCTCGAGTAAGAGTAGGGCGAGAGGGTCGGGTCGTGCTGGTAGTAGTACTTGAGCGCAACGGTGTCTTTGGTGGTGGCGTTGTAGTCCAGGTCGGCAACGGCCAGGTCGCCGGTAAACCTGCCCGTGCCGGGGATGAAGGCGTTGTCGATGTGCTCGGCAGTGGGGGCAGCGCCATTGAGAGCATCGTTGGGGATGAGCCACTTGCCAGGCTCACCGGGCAGTGCGGGCGAGTTGAACAAAGCCAGGGCGGTCTGATCGATGACGCCGGGGCAGGTGTAGGGAGGGTTGGTACAGGTCAGGCTGGTCCCGAACGAGTTGTTGGTAACCGTGGCTAGACCCGAGGCGGAGCGGTCGTCGGTCAGGCCCACCGGTACGTCGAGCAGCGAGTCGCCGATCTCCTCGTCTGAAACGTGCAGATGCTGATAGGCGAGGAAGCCGAAGAGCTTGTTCTTGATAATCGGGCCGCCGGCCGTGCCGCCGACAATGTAGCGGTGCAACTCCGGAACTTTCTTGTTGTCCGGAATGTCCGGGTCCTGCTTGAAGAAGAAGGGAGCGGCGTTGAGCCAGTCGGTGCCGCGATGCACGTAGGCCGTGCCGTGGATGTCGTTGGTGCCGGAAGCGGTGCTGAGATCGATGTGCGCACCAGAGGTCGAGCCCTGCGTGGCGTCGTACATGGAGGCGTTGACGCGGACTTCCTGAAGCGTCTCAGGCGCGGGCGTGGGGATGGCATTGCCGATGGAGAGATAGATGGAGGCCGCGGACGGGATGACGCCGCCCGCGCCGGTGCTGCTGGAAACGCCGGTGCTGTTGATGACGCGCGCCGAGCCCACCTGGCTGGTGCTCTTGCCGTTGAAGAGGTTGCTGGCATCGACGCCGTTCAGCGAAAAGCTGTTGCTGGTGTCGCGTTGTCCATTGGCCCAGATGGGTTGATTACCCAATCCCGAATTGGCTCCGGTTCCGCCGGGAAGCTCGGCGCTGACGCCGGTCGAAAGAATCGCGAGTCCCGTGAAGCTGCCCGTAGGCAAAGGCGCCGATTCAATCTGCGACTTATCCAGGACGTAGCCGTTGGTTGTATCCACGGCGTTCATCAGCGGCGAGGCGTCGACCTCGATCGTCTGCGCCTTTGAGCCGGCTTTGAGCTGGGCATTGATGGTTGCGGTACGATCCGCCTGGACTGTGATGTGAGGCGTGCTCTGGACTTCAAATCCCTCTGCCGTATAGGTCAGCGTGTAGGTGCCGATGGGCAGGTTGACAAAGAGGTATTCGCCGGCTCCATTCGATTTCACGGTGCGCGTCAAGCCGGTCTC
>Ga0302324_100020451_pt1 | contig 12944 bp, 15 predicted proteins | sample Palsa_T0_1_FD_201949 | JGI IMG/M metagenome (GOLD analysis project Ga0302324, IMG submission 201949) | Peat permafrost microbial communities from Stordalen Mire near Abisko, Sweden - Palsa_T0_1 | ecosystem: Environmental > Terrestrial > Soil > Palsa > Peat permafrost | place: Sweden: Abisko...
CTCTTCCAAACCCATTCCTTCCAACTCTGTTCCGGGTGCGGAAGACTATCTCTTCACCACAGCAGGAGGCAAAAAACTCCCCCGGACAACCGAATGAGTATAGGGAACCATTCCTAGCATGTCAACACCCAATTCTGTGGATATCTTGGTGGTTCTTTGTGTTAGAGGTATGTCTACCCAGGTAACCGTCCGTCTCGCAATAATACCGTGTCTCTGGGTCTACAGAACCAATTCGCTCCAAAATCTCACTTAGCTACTTGTTTTCAATCACTTACATAAAAACCCGAATCAGCACGCCCGATCGCGCATCCACGGGGTGTCGAGTCCCAAACACCCCCCAGCGGCTGGTCTTTACTCCAACCGGCGCGTTGCTTAGACTCTAGCGTCGCTACCGACAAATAATGTCCTTCCGCCTCCACGTTCCAACAACGTTTCTCAGGTTTGCGGCTACGCTCTTAGCCCTATGTGCGCCAGGCGCACAGGCCGCCGGCCTTGGCGGCACTGGCCAAGCAAAGCCGGGCGCGCCGCAATCGGCAAAAGCTTCTTCCCATCCAGCGGGCAAATCGGCCGTGGACAATCTCTCCGGGCAAGATTTCGTGATCCAGGAATCGCTCACCTCGGTGCGGCTCGAAAACGATGGCGCCGGCGAACGCGACATCCAAGCCCGCATCCGAGTGCAAAATCCTGCCGGCGTGCGCGAATTCAGCGAGCTGGTCTTCGGATACGATTCCGCGCGCGAAAATATATCCGTGGACTACTTGCGAATTCGCAAGCCCGACGGGAGCGTTGCCAGGAGCCGTCCAGCAGCGGTGATGGATGTCGCGCCGTCCATTGTCCGCGAAACCACCGCCTACGCCGACGTTCGCGAGATGCACGTAACGCTGGTGGGACTGGAGCCGGGAGACACTATCGAGTACCGCATCGTTACCCGGATCACCGCATCCGCCGCTCCCGGAGAATTCTGGTATGAGTACACGTACAACGACACGGCGATCTGCCTCTCCGAAAAATTTACTGCCAATCTCCCCAAGGATCGCGCCATCCGGCTGAAGACACTTGCCGGCGCGGCGCCGGAAATCCGCATCGACGGCGACCGCCGCATTTATTCCTGGTCGCACAAAAATCTCACACATCCGCCGCCCGACGCCACGGATGGCGGCGCCAAACCACAACCCTCTGCGCAAGCCAAGCCGGCTTCGATCCTGTTCTCGACGTTTCAAACCTGGCCCCAGGTAGCCGAATGGTATGGAAAGCTCTCCCGCACGGCAGCGGCTCCCACGCCGGAAATTCAAGCGCAGGCCGCGGCATTGACCTCCGGCGCTTCCAGCCAACCCGAAAAAATTGCGGCGCTCTACGATTTCGTGGGTACCCAGATTCGCTACGTCGGGGTTCCGCTCGGCCGCGGACGCTTCGAGCCGACTCCCGCGAAGGACACCCTGGCCAACCGCTACGGAGACGCGAAGGACAAGCATAAGCTTCTGGCCGCGCTGCTCGAAACGATCGGCGTTCGCGCTTCGCCGGCGTTGATTCCCATCGCGCGGGCGGTGAACGCGGACGTGCCTTCGCCCTCGCAATTCGATCACCTGATTACGGCCATCCCGCGAAGCGCTGCGTCCGGCAGCAGCGAGGGCTGGATGTGGCTCGACACCACCACCGGGGTGGGGCCGTTTCGCTACCTCACGCCGAATCTGCGCGGGCGTAAGGCGCTGGTGGTGGTGGCGAACCAGCTCGTCACCACGCCTGCCACGCTTCCGTTTCCCGCCGAGCAGCGCGTGCATGTGGACGCACAGATCAGCCCGCTCGGAAAACTCACCGCGCATATCCGCTACACGCTGCGCGGCGACAACGAATTCGCACTTCGCACACTCTTCCAGCAAACTCCGTCCGGCCAATGGACCGAACTCGGCAAAACCATGACCGAGCTCGACGGACTAAACGGCAACGTAACATCGGTGAAGCCGGGCGATCCGCTGGCGACCCATGATCCGTTCGTGATCGATCTTGAATATTCCCAGGTGGCGTTTCTCGATTGGAAGCGCAGAAGCGCGCAGCTCCCGCTGCCGGTCCCGGTTCTCAGCCTTCCCGATGCGAAAGAGCATGCTACAGGCCCGATTGCCCTCGGAAATCCGCTGGCGGTTCAGCTGACGCTGGAACTAGCGCTTCCGCCGAACGACATCGCGCAAGCGCCGGTCGGATTGCACGTGGAACGCAGCTACGCGGAATACACTTCCAGCTACCACGCCGGCGCGGGCAACGTGACTGCGGATCGCGCGCTGCGATTCCAGGCATCCGAACTTCCGGCCAGCAGCCGCAACGATTTGCTCGCGTTCTCCCGCGCCGTGGAATCCGACGAAGCGCAACCGATCAGCGTTCAGAATCCTTCGAACGATGTTTCCGCTCCGCCCGCATCCGCTAGCGCCAGCGAACTGGTCGAGACCGCTGAGGCCTCGCTCGACCGCAACCATTCCGATGACGCGATCCCGCTGCTGGAGCGGGCGATCGCCCTCGATCCCAAACAACCGCACGCCTGGAGCGATCTGGGGCTCGCGCGGCTTCGCCAGCAGAATTGGACGGACAGCATTTCTGCATTTCGCCGGCAACTGCAAATCGATTCTCACGATGCCACCGCCAATCGCTATATCGGCTTGGCGCTCATGGGCGCCGGCCAGGACGGCGACGCCGAAGCCGCGCTCCGCTCCCAAATCGAGCGCAGCCCCGGCGACGCGAATTCCCGCGCATCGCTCGGCGAAGTGTTGCTGAAAGAAAAAAAGTACGCGCAGGCCGCCACCGAACTGGACAAGGCCGCGATCCTCGCGCCCGGTGATGCCGGTTCGCGGATCCTGTTAGGCAACGCCTACCTGCACGCCGGCCAGGACCACGACGCGTTGACCGCGTTTGAAAAGGCCGTGGAAATTTCTCCGACGCCCGGCGTGCAGAGCCATATCGCCGGCATCCTGGCCGATGCCGGTCAAGATCTGGGCCCAGCGCTGAAATACGCCGAGTCCGCCGTAACTACCACGGAAGCAGCCATGCGCGGCGTGAAGATCGATCACCCGGAACACAAGGATTTCGCAGCGGTGACGGTGCTGGACTACTGCTGGCAAACTCTAGGCTGGGTCCATCTTCAGCGCGGCGAACCGGATGCCGCTGAAAAATATTTGCGCGCCGCATGGCAGCTCGATCCCAATAGTGAGGTAAGTGAGCACCTCGGCCAGCTTTACGGAAAGCGTGGAAAGCGTGATCTGGCAGTGCAAATCTACGCCGCGGCAAAACCAGTCACGCCGGAAATTCGCGCCCGGCTAGTCGCGCTGGCGGGATCCGAGGAGGATGCCGGCCGTCACATCGAAGAGGGTGTCGAATGGTTCAAGAACACGCTCGCATTTCCCTTGGGGAAATTCCCGGCGCCCGGCACACACGCCGATTTCCTGGTGCTGATCGCCCGCACCACTAAGGGAACCGGCGTGGAATCTTCGGCATTCATCGACGGCGAGCAGAAGCTGCGTCCGCTAGGCGAGCGCCTGCGGTCGATCCACTTCGGGGAGACATTTCCGGACGCCCACTTCGAAAAGCTGCTGCGCCGCGGCACCATTTCCTGCTCGGCCCAAAGCGAGTGCTCCTTCGTCCTGCAACCCATCACCGCCGCCAACCCATAAGCACCGTCCCGTGCGAACGGTTAGCGCCGCGCGCGAACGCCTACTTCAATTCCATCACTTCTCGTTCTTTCGCCGCGGAAAGGTCTTCGATCTTCTTGGTCTCCGCCTGCGTGATCTTTTCCAGCTCGTCGACCCCGCGCTTGCGATCGTCTTCCCCGATCTTCTTGTCCTTCTCCAGCTTCTCGATAGCCTCTTTGATGTCGCGGCGAATGTTGCGGACCGCGGTACGGTGGTTCTCCAGCACTTTATGCAGTTGCTTGACCAAATCCTTCCGCCGCTCTTCGGTCAGCGGCGGAATCGGAACGCGAATCACTTTTCCGTCGGTCGCCGGGTTCAGCCCGAGATCCGAAGTCCGAATCGCTTTATCGATCAGCGCCGCGGCGCTCGGATCCCATGGGGTCACCACAATCATCATCGCGTCCGCAATCGTCAGCGAACCCATCTGGTTGAGCGGCATCGGCGTGCCGTGGTAATCCACCCGGATGCTATCCAGCAGCGCCACGTTGGCGCGCCCGGTGCGAATTCCGGCGAGGTCCTTGCGAAAATCCTCGACCGCTTTTTCCATGCGCGTCTTGGCCTGGGCCAGCGCGTCCTTGCTCGTGGCGATGGTGGTCATTGCTTGGCTCCTCCGCTTTCGGGTTGGTTACGCCGCTCCGACCATCGAACCGACGCGTGCGCCCAACAACACCCGCTTCAGATTTCCGGGCACGCCCATATCGAAAACGATGATGGGCATTTTGTTGTCCATGCACAGCGAGATGGCGGTGGAATCCATCACGGTGAGACCCTTCTGTAAAACCTCGAGGTAGGAAATTTTTTCGAAGCGCTTGGCCGTCGGCACTTTTTCGGGATCGGCATCGTACACCCCGTCCACTCGGGTCGCTTTCAGGATCACTTCGGCTTTGATTTCCATGGCCCGCAACGCCGCCGCAGTGTCCGTGGAAAAGTAGGGATTGCCGGTGCCGCCCGCGAAAATCACTACCCGTCCCTTTTCCAGGTGGCGCGTGGCGCGCCGCCGGATGAAGGGCTCGGCCACCTGATGCATTTCGATGGCGCTCAGCAGGCGAGTATGCCCGCCGGCTTTTTCCAGGGCGTCCTGCAACGCCAGCCCATTAATGACCGTGGCCAGCATGCCCATGTAGTCGCCGGTGGCGCGGTCGATGGCCAGATGCTTCTGGCGGGTACCGCGGAAGATGTTTCCGCCGCCGACCATGATCGCCACCTGCACGCCCAAATCCTGCACTTCTTTCACTTCTTGCGCCATCGCCGCCACCGTCTCGGCGTGGATGCCGTAACCCTGGGGGCCCTGCATGGACTCACCGGAAAGCTTTAGAACCACGCGGCCAAAAACGGGAGTGACGCCGTCGGGTTTGGACCTTTTTGCGGTAATCGATTTTGCCATTCGGGGTTCGCTCGTTGAACTCTTGCTGGCGCAGGCGTTCCTGCCTGGAACCTTACCCCGGCAAGCACACCGCAGCCCGAAATCGCTGGCACGAATTCTAGCAGAGTTTGAAACTCATCTCACTCACGTTTGGGGGGTTGGGGGCGGAAATCGGATCGGCCGGCGGCGGGCGCCGCCGGCCGCGCGAAACGGCCAAGCCTAATTTTCAGCAGCGGGCGCAGGCGAAGCGACGCCGTCGCCTTCGCCCACCTTAAAGCGGGCAAACCGGCGCACCGCGATATTTTCGCCCAGCTTAGCGATGGCCTGGGCCACCATTTCCTTCACCGTGGTGCCTTCGTCCTTGATGAAGTGCTGTTCGTACAGGCAATTCTCTTCGTAGAACTTTTCCATTTTCCCGGTGACGATCTTTTCGATCACTGGATCGGGTTTCCCGGTAGCGCGGGCTTGCTCGCGGTAGATTTCCCGCTCGCGGTCCAGAATTTCCTGGGTCACTTCCTCGCGCCGCAGAAAACGCGGATCGAGCGCGGCGATGTGCATGGCCACGTCGTGGCAAAGTTTCTGGAAATCGTCGGTGCGCGCGACGAAATCGCTCTCGCAATTAATTTCCACCAGCACGCCGATCTTCCCTCCGGCATGAATGTAGTGTCCCACCAGCCCTTCGGAAGTGGCTCGCTGCGCTTTCTTCTGCGCCGCCGCCTGGCCCTTCTTGCGCAGCAGGTCGATGGCCTGCTCCGCGTCGCCCTTGGCTTCGGCCAAAGCATCGCGGCACGCCGAAAAACCGGCACCGGTGCGTTCCCGCAATTCTTTCACCTGCTGAGCGGATGGTTGAAATGGTGTCGTTGAATTTGTGGCCATTTACGTTTCCGATTCCTTTTTTGAAAAGTTTTCGGCGCTCCGCTTCCGGAGACGCGCCGACGGTCTGCCTGGCAGTATCCGTCGGGCTTCGCATTTTTCGCTGGTTGCAGTCCGGCGCCGCAGCGAGGGGACGGGCCGGCGGTCCGTTACCGTTACTTCGAAGCTGGTTCGTCCTCGGTCACCACCGGCGGTTCCACCGCGGCAGCGACAACGGCGTCGACGCCTTCGGGCTCGACGTAATCGCCTTCCTGCTTCTCGTATACCTCGTAGGCGCTGGTGTCCACGTAATCCACGTCCTGGCTCGGCGTCTCGCCTTCCGCCAATTTTTGTTCGGCGATCTGCGACTGTTCGAATACGTTGCGGCCGGTGAGCACCGCGTCCGAAATTTTCGAGGTGAACAGGCGAATCGCCCGTAGCGCATCGTCATTTCCGGGAATCACCCAGTTGACCAGGTCCGGATCGCAATTGGTGTCCACAATCGCCACCACCGGCACGCCCATGCGGCGCGCCTCGCGCACCGCGATCAATTCCGCGTTGGGATCAATCACGAAAATGGCATCCGGAAGCTGGGTCATATTTTCCACACCCGCAAAATTCTGCTGCAGGTGCTTCAGCTCGCGCTCCAGTCGCGCCGCTTCTTTCTTCGGCAGCGCCGCCATTCGTCCGTCCTCGACCATCGCCTTCAAGAGTTTGAACCGCTTGATCGACTTCTGAAGCGTCGACCAGTTGGTCAGCGTTCCGCCCAGCCAGCGGTGGTTCACATAGAACATTCCGCAGCGCTGTGCTTCCTCGGCGATCGCGCCTTGCGCCTGCCGTTTGGTGCCCAGGAACAGAATCGCTTTGCCCTGGCCCATTAGTTCGGCGACGTAGCGAGCGGCTTCTCGGAAAAGTTTCAGGGTCTTCTGCAAATCGATGATGTGAATTCCATTGCGTTCGCCGAAGATATATTCCTTCATCTTCGGATTCCAGCGGCGGGTCTGGTGGCCAAAGTGAACTCCGGCCTCCAGCAGTTCTTTCATCGTTATTTCAACTCCCAAGTTTCCTCCTGTTTGGATGGATGCTTGGCCTCACCGGCGGGTAACGCCAGTCCTGCCAGGCGGGCTGCCTTTCGGCGGCAGCATCCTTTTTTGCCGGACCGTATCCGGCCGTGAATTGCGGCCCCGCGGCAAAGCGGGACCGGTAAAAAATCTAGCGCTTGCTGTACTGGAAGCGGCGGCGTGCGCCCTTCTGTCCGTACTTCTTGCGTTCCTTCATACGCGAATCGCGCGTCAGGAAACCGTTGGTGCGCAATCCGTGGTGCAGCTCGTGGTTAAACAGCACCAGCGCGCGCGAAATTCCCATGCGCACCGCTCCGGCCTGCCCGCCCACTCCGCCGCCCTTGACGGTGGCGCTGACGTCCAGCTGCTCGAGGGTTTGGGTAAATTTCAGCGGCTCCACCGCGGTGGTGTGCCACGCCACGTTACGAAAATATTGATCCACCGGCCGGCCGTTCACGGTGAACTTGCCGGATCCCGGCTTGATGTAAACGCGGGCCACCGCTTCGCGGCGGCGTCCCGTGCCGTAGTGCTTTTTAGCGGCGGCAGCTTCCAAACTGTTCGGTGTAGTGCTCAAAATTCCTCCTGCAATTAAATTCAAAATTTGTTCTCGATTTCAAAGACAGAAATCGAGACGAGATTTTTACCGCGCACCGGAAAACCGGCACAACACCTGGAACGAGTCGTTCGGGCACCTGGAATTACAGCGCGAGCGGCTTGGGGTTCTGCCCGGCGTGACGAGCGAGACCACTTTCCCCGGCGTAAATGCGCAGCTTGCGCGCCCTCTTGGCGCGCAGCTTGTTTTTCGGCAGCATACCCAGCACGGCGTCGCGCAGCACTTCGGTGGGGCGCGTCTGCATCCGGCGGCGAATGGGAATTTCCTTCAACCCGCCCGGGTGCCCGCTGTGATGGTAATAAATTTTCTGGTCGATCTTGTTGCCGGTGAGCCGGATCTTCTCGGCGTTGATGATCACCACGTGATCGCCGCAATCCAGATACGGCGTGAACGCCGGCTTGTCCTTGCCCATGAGCAAACTGGCGATCTTGGTCGCCAAGCGCCCCAGCACCTGCCCGTCCGCATTCAAAACGTGCCAATCCTTACCAATTGTGAGCTCTTCTACCGCCCGGCCCTTAGGAACATACGTCCGCATCGATCTGGTCACACCTTTCCGTTAGAGACAATCGCTAACGATACAGTCTGGCCTCTGCTTTGTCAACGCAAAGCCTTGCCGGGTCGTGAATCAGTTTCCGGTTAGCGCGTGATCCGGAAAGGACTGCTAGCCGGACTGTGCGGATTGCCTCCCACAAGCCGACTTCTCGTTACCTATACGCATGTCCCGATCTGGATTACTTCCGGTTTGCCGACAAACCACCCGCGACCTTCTCTGTCATGCCCAAAGCCAGTTTCCTTCGCGGTTCGTTGTAGGTTCTTGGTTTGGTCGGGTGATGAGGAACGCGCTTGTATTGATGCCTATCGCGACGGCGCAGGATAGTAGCGGGAACTCGGCTCACCAATATGTCGCGCTTTGAAGGACCAGTTAATTTGCCCGTGCAGCTCTCGAAAGAACGGGCCGCGATGAGGGCGCCTAACGCGCCCCCGGCAGCCGCTCGGTCAAAAATGCGCCGACTGCGCTGAGCGCTAGGTTCGCAGCGTTCAAATTTCCGACACCATTGATGAAACCGTGAGGCATTCCCTTCCACACGTCTAGCGTGGCATCGACCCCGGCCGCGACAGCGTGTTCTACATAGCGGCGCGAGTCATCGAGCAGCACTTCATCATCCCCAACGTGCACGCGAATCGCGGGCAGCCCGGCCAAATCTCCGTAAAGCGGTGACGCCATCGGATTTTTCGGATCGGTCCCCCCTAAGTACGATCGCACGAGTCCAACCACTTGAGACCGGATGAAGTAGGGGTCAGCTTCCGCTCGCGTTTCGAAAGTCTCGCCCGTCAGCGCAAGGTCGGTCACTGGGGAGAAAGCGACTGCTCCTACAGGAACCAATCCACCCGAAAAGGCTTGGGCTGCGATCGACAGAAGCACCAGCGCCAGATTGCCGCCTGCGGAATCGCCGCTAAGAGCGGCCTTCTTTATCCCTCTGTCGACCAGTGCGCGATAGCATGCCTGCGCGTCGCTCACGGCGGCAGGATAAGGATGCTCTGGTGCGAGGCGATAGTCGGGTATGAACGCGTCAGCTCCGGCTTTCGCGGCGATGTGACCGACAAGGTTCCGATAGGCGTGCGCTGTTCCCCAGTTGAACCATCCCCCGTGCAAATGAAGGATCACCGCTCCCTTCCTCGAGTGCGCGGGCTTGGCCCACCACCCTGATATCCCGCCGACTGTGTCGGCCTCAAATGTGACACCCTCGGGTACTGCGACCCGTTCCGATATACTGTTGAACGGACCTCGAGCCACTGTCCCTTCGAGCTTGCCCTTCATACCTGCGACCATCGATCGCAGGGCAGTCATGCTGACGGAATCTTCCGGGCTGAGCGCATGGATCACCTCCCACGGTTCCTGCGGCCTCACGCTCTTGCCAACTTTATTTTGCATGTGACTTCTCCTTTGACACGAGAACGCGACTTTCCGTCACCGATCCTCATAAAAGCTCTGCTTAATTGAGAGTTGGCTACGTTTCAGCTGTTACGCGGCAAAGAAACGCCGCAGTTCTGAAGCTATGTTTTCCGGTTTCCCGCTATTGTCCGCGCCGAGATGATCGAGGCCTTTGAATTCGACACGTTGAGCCCTGGGCAGCGCGGATGTTAAGTTGTCGAGGGCGAAACGCAGAAAGGATTGACTCTTACTGCCGCCAAGCAAGAGCACTTCGGCGGATATCGGCCTGAAGGTGTCAAGCTTGTTCTCTGTCTCGATGACAAGCTGCACGTCGTAGTGCACGGTTGGAAGAATCGCCTGCAGGGAGACGTCCCCTTCCTGAAGGCGTTTGGTTTCACTTTTCATGCTTAGCGATACCACCGGTACGAGCACGAATCGCGGCAACAGTTCAAATGCACGCGAAGCTTGAAGTCCGCGAAGGAAGGTGACCAGAGCATCGGCCAATTTGCCCCTGGCAATCTCGTCGTCAAAGCGTGGCAGCCAAGCGGTTGGCGAGGAACCGTTCGTGGAGAGCGGCGGCTCGTAGAGCGCAATTCTTTGAATCGAAGGCGCAGTGAGTGCGGTTTGCAGCAAAACAATGGCCCCGGAACTCAGGCCAACAAGTTTTGCGCGCCGGTCTGGGCTATGAGCGATTGGATGTCCTCGCATTCCCTTTCAAGACCGTAGCTCCGGCCGTGGGGCCCACCCAAACCCCTGCCGCGGCGGTCGGGCACGTACACACTGAAGGCATCCGACAGGGCAAGCGCGAGCCGGGTGAAGCTTTGCGAACTCTGCAGGCCGCCATGCACCAGAATCAGGCCGGGGCCGTTCCCGAACTTGCGATAGCCGATGGTTGTTCCGTCTTTCGAAGTTGTAGACCCAGTGGTATACGGACGCGCGTTCGACATTGGCTTCCCATATTCGTTCTTGCCCGATGAATATCCGGCCCTGAATGACCAAGATTACACAAACAGCTTAGATATTTCCACAGGCTGCTCCAATGATCGGAAGCTGATGACCGCAGATAGATACCGAGAAACGGGCTTGTATTGAGTGGCCTAGCCAACTCGTGGATTGTCGGAGAATCGGAAACTGACCCACTACCCCTTGCCGGGCTCGTGGGATTTCAGAATCCGTAGCACTGCGAGTATTGTGTTCCAACTGCGCGTTGTCGCCGGCGCCCCAAAGAGCCTGTCGATCTGCCCGAGACAGCCAATCGTTTTCATGTGGCGGCGGTACACCCCATACACCAGACGATTCTTCGAGCCCATGACTCGCACCAGCCACTCCCCACCTTCGGGAAGAGCAATCGGAAGAGAAACTCTGCGGCGTCCAGCCTCCGACAGGATGCTTACAAATTGAACAACATCCGCGGTCGGTGGCCCAGTTCCAAACGGATTGTCCATCTCGAGTCGAATCAGATCACGGCCGTCGCAGACAGCGATGGTTGCTTCAAACGGCAGCTTGCGGCGCAATTGGGCAAGGAACTTTGCGCGCAACCCAGGTTTGCGTATGACAAGCGTGCCTGCGGCGCCCACGTTCACGGCATCGAAGATGCCCAGTTCTTTGGCCAGCACGCTCGGACGAAAAGCTCTGTGTCCTCCAACGTTGATACCGCGGAAGAAAACGACCAAAGCCATGCTGCCCATTGTTGCACGCCGAAGTATCGACGAGAAGCGGTAGCGGTCGGGCGTGTCTTAGCTCCATAATTATGTCACCCCCCTAACAGCAACGTGAAAATGTCACCCCATGAGACTGGAGACATTCATCGTGAGTCAGAAGGATCTACAGCGAGTGGGGACCTGGTTGGGCGCGAGTTATTTGAAGCCGGACCCACGGTTTGAGACGGTAGTCTTACCAGCACTTCGACACTACGCGGTCATTTCCATGGGGTGAACGTCGCGGTTTATCTTTTCCCCTGCCTCCTGTTTCGAAATCGCAAGATCGTAATGCGCTTGAAGATTGACCCAGAACTCGGGAGTAGTATTGAAGAATCGTCCCAGTCTAAGAGCCATCTCCGCGGAGATGCCGCCCCGCTCGTTAACGATCTCATACATGTTCGGCGCAGCGACTCGCAGAGCCATCGCCAGCTTGTTGGGATTCAGATCAAACGGGACCATAAACTCTTCACGAAGTATTTCCCCCGGATGAATCGGCTTTAACTTAATCATAGCTGCCTCCTAGTGATAATCCGTGATCTCCACATCGTAGGCATTGCCTTCTCGCCACACAAAACACACGCGATATTGATCGTTGATCGATATAGCGTGCCGACGCGCACGATCCCCCTCCAGCTTATGAAGGTTGTTACCGGGAGGCACTTTCAAGTCATCTAATTTTGCGGCTGCATGCGCCATGTTGAGTTTCCGTCGCGCCACGCTTTCGATCGATCGCCACCGTTTGACTCTCTCATCGTTAAACAGACGTTCGATGTCCCGTGCGTGAAACAAACGAATCACAAGGCTAATATATAATGCGATGCATTATATGTAAAGGGTTACTTTTAACCGTTGTCCGAATTCGCAGCGATTTCGGCGTCTACAGTTGCTTTCGCAGGTATTCGAAAATCCAGTAGCCGAGCAACCCGCAGATGATGGCGATGCCGAAATTCGTCATCGTGAAAATATCCATAACGGCAAACGCCAAGCTCTTCCCTTGACCATTGGCGTGGGTGAATTCCGCCATCAAAAGGTTCGAGTAGAAAAGGAAGACGATTGAACCGATCTCAACCATCGCCCTCCAAATCGGGTTCAACTTTCCACGCTGTTTCGGCTCAACCGCCATACGCGCTAACTATAACAGCCATTGCGAAGCTAGAATCGGGGGTATGGCCCAGCGCCTGACACTTGAGTGGGCCCATGTCGACGTGCCGGCTGTCCAAAACGCCGGGTCTCGAACGTCATCATCGTGGCGGCGCAGTGCCCGCCGACGATTCATAGCTAACGGAGGATCTAAAATGAAATACCTTTTGATGGCCTATGTGAACGAGGGCGGCTTTGCCGCGATGACCAAGGAGCAGCAGCAACAAGGAGCGGCGGCCTACATGGCGTATGGGGAAGCACTGGCGAAAGCGGGCGTCGCCGCCGGCAGCAACCGCCTCCAGCCGAGTACCGCGGCCACCACCGTGCGCGTCGCCAACGGCAAGTCGCAGGTGCTGGATGGCCCCTATGCGGATTCCAAAGAACAGTTGGGCGGCTACTTCATGATCGACGTCCCCGATCTGGATACCGCGATCTCATGGGCCGCCCGGTGCCCAGCGGCAAGCCACGGTATCGTCGAGGTGCGTCCACTCTGGACCATGCCGGCGTAGCTGTGGCTGAACGTGCACTCATGAACCTCCGTGAAGGCGATGACCAGGCACGTAGCATCGCGGACGCGGTCGCGCGGCGCAGCTACGGCAAGCTCGTCGCCT
>Ga0302324_100020452_pt1 | contig 12943 bp, 7 predicted proteins | sample Palsa_T0_1_FD_201949 | JGI IMG/M metagenome (GOLD analysis project Ga0302324, IMG submission 201949) | Peat permafrost microbial communities from Stordalen Mire near Abisko, Sweden - Palsa_T0_1 | ecosystem: Environmental > Terrestrial > Soil > Palsa > Peat permafrost | place: Sweden: Abisko...
GGTCTGCATCTGCTAATATAAGTTCAGTCGTGGTTGAGGTGGTTGCTCTCACGGCGCGGTTTTAAGTACAAGTTGCGTCACTGGCCTCCCGGCACGGACAATTTACCGTTCGTGCCGCCTTTTTTTTTGCCTCCGCGCTCAATTTCCAAAGCATCTATCTAGCAATCTGATTGCCTAATCGCAGGCGCGTGGTTGCGTGCGCGCTACACTGGCTTTCTAAGGAGCGGGAATGCGGCGAATTTTGGTGTGTCTAGCGGTCGGGATGCTAACGGCAGGAGCTTACGCGCAGTGGGTCACGGACGAGAACGTCCCCGCTTATCATGCGACGGCGCCGGTTCAGGGGACGAAGTTGCCTCCCGTGCTTTCTGGCCAACAACTGACCGGACCGATGTTTCAGTATCCGTGGCAAAAAGCGGTTTACGAAGATGCCGCCAAGATTCCCAAGGTGCTGTATCAGCTTCCCTGCTACTGCCGCTGCGACCGCAATATGGGGCACACCAGCCTGCATAGTTGTTTTGAAGGCCTGCACGGGGCGGAGTGCTCGACCTGCGCCAAGGAAGGGTATTATGCCTACCAGATGTCGCTTAAAGGCAAGACGGTACAGGAGATCCGAGCGGGGGTCATGCGCATGGAGTTCCAAAGCATTGATCTGAATTCGATCGGGATGTAACAGATATAATAAATAGGAGGGGGCGTCACGGTTTCGACGGGATCGATTAGGCTGAGAGGCATGCCGGGGTGTGAGCACCCGTAATCGCTTGCAAAAACAATAATTGCTAACAACAACCTAGCACTTGCTGCTTAATTAATTAAGTAGCCGTTCTCCGTGGCTTCGCCTGTGGGCTACGAAAGAACGTCGCACAGCGGGCTGGTTCCTGGGACGCGGTCCGAGCCGCAGGAACGAGATCATCGGACTAGCATTACGCGCATCTTGTCGGTTCTGAGCGCGTCGTGCGAAATCTCCGGAACTCGACTAAGCATGGAGTCTCTCTACTGACATGGATTTCGGACGCGGGTTCGACTCCCGCCGCCTCCACCAAGTCATTTATTTTCTGTAACTTAAAAATCATAACTGCGTTCCGTTCGCGTCAGCAAGAGCCTGCGAAGTAGAACCCACGGTATCAAACCGCACTCCATAAGCTGTCAACAAGGACCATGCTATGCGGAGAAAGAAACCCCGTTCCCCTGGATCGTCACCGAGTTCAAGCCGGATTCGAGCGTCCGCTGGCACTGCGAAGCGGGTCCTGGACAGGCAGTTCATGGTCGTCGGGACCAATTGAAATAGACAACCTACTCACTGGAACTAGCTAGCGCCTTAAGTGCCTGCAGGAAGCCGTCTGCTCCCGGGTTGACGGCTACTGGAGAGCAGTAGACCCATGAGATCATCCCATTCTTATCAATGACGAATAGTGCTCGTTCACACACACCTTCCGTCTCTCGATAAGCTCCATAGGATTTCGCGACGCTGCCCCTTGGCTGAAAGTCTGACCGTCGATCACACGGACATGCTCCTGAGTGGGAATCCTTTTTTGATGGTCTAAAGCCTGAAGGAGAGCTTTTGATCGGTGTGCGCTCGAATGATCTGGCCGAACAACGAGCTTAATTGCTCAGACTGTGCCGCTCCGAAGTGACAGGTTTGTCGTAGCCGGGCTCTCGAGGCCGCTAAGCGCGGTCTCCGGTCAATTCTCGCCGTAGCACCTCGGTACAGAGCGGACCGATGGTTGCACTGAGGACGCTGTGTCTGCTCGGATTGTCCATCAGCGATAGCACATAGAGCACCCAGGCGGTCACCACATCGCCGTAAAGCTGATGAAGCGACAGAAGACTACGGCGAGAAAGAGTCCCCCATGCTTCGATTGAACGGTAGCTGAACAACAGGAGGCAACGTGTACTACAGCAAAGGCAACTACGAAGCATTTGCACGTCCGCGTAAGCCTGCGAATATTGATGCGAAATCCGCTTATCTGGTGGGGAGTGGTCTTGCCTCACTGGCAGCTGCCGCCTTTCTCATCCGAGATGGCCATATGGCCGGCGATCGCATCACGATTCTGGAGGCATCCGCTATTGGAGGTGGTGCGCTCGACGGTGGCGGTAATGCGGAGACCGGCTGGCTAATACGCGGGGGGCGCGAGATGGAAGACCACTTTGAGTGTCTCTGGGATCTCTATCGATCGATCCCGTCGCTTGAGATGGAAGGTGCCTCGGTGCTCGACGAGTTTTACTGGCTCAATAAAGACGACCCGAACTATTCGTTGCAGCGCGCCACCATCGACCGGGGTCAGGATGCCAAGACCGGGATGGACTTCACGCTTACCTCGAAAGCGCGAAGGGAGATTATCGATCTTGTTCTTGCGCTACCCGAACAGCTCTATGACAAGAGAATCAATGAAGTTTTCGGCAAAGACTTCTTCGACTCGAACTTCTGGCTATACTGGCGAACCATGTTTGCCTTTGAGGAGTGGCACAGCGCACTGGAGATGAAGCTCTATGTTCAGCGCTTCATACATCACATTGATGGTCTACCTGACTTCAGTACTCTCAAGTTCACCAAGTACAACCAGTACGAATCTCTTGTTCTACCGCTGATGACGTGGCTTCGTCAGCAGGGCGTCAAGGTTCTGTTCGACACACAGGTGATGAATGTTGTCTTCGATGTTGCATCCGATTACAAGTTCGCACGCCGGATCGAGTGGATCCAAAAGGGACAGCAGGGCGCGGTGGATCTTACCGAAAACGATCTGGTCTTCGTAACGAACGGCTCGCTGGTGGAGAATTCCGCGTGGGGTGACCATCATACGCCTGCCACTTTTGACCCTATCGTCCACGACGGCGGTAGCTGGCATCTCTGGCGAAACATCGCGGCCCAAGACCCCTCGTTTGGAAGACCCGACAAATTCTGTACCAGGCCCGAGGAATCTCAGTGGGCATCCGCCTCGATCACGACGCTTGACACTCGGATACCCAGTTACATTGAGAAGATCGCGAAGCGGCCAACCAACTCCGGCAAGGTGGTGACAGGCGGCATCGTCAGCGTGCGCGATTCGGCATGGCTTCTCAGCTGGACTGTCAACCGCCAGCCACACTTCAAACAGCAACCCCCGGACCAGACGGTTGCGTGGTTCTACGCGCTCTTTACCGACAGGCCTGGAGACTATGTCACAAAGCCGATGCGAAACTGCACAGGCGAGGAGATCACAAAGGAGTGGCTATACCATCTCGGCGTGCCTCTTCAGGAAATCGACCAGCTGGCCGCGGAAGGAGCCATCACGCGTCCTTGTATGATGCCCTTCATCACTGCCTTCTTCCTGACGCGCAACGGCACTGACCGGCCAAAAGTTGTGCCGGACGGAGTGAAGAACTTCGCTTTCATCGGCCAGTTCGCAGAATCGACACGAGATTGCATCTTTACAACGGAATACTCGGTCCGAACCGGAATGGAAGCGGTTTATCAGCTTCTCCACATAGAGCGTGGAGTTCCTGAGGTATTCGGCTCCATCTACGATGTCCGCGAACTCATAAAGTCGACGGTGTTCCTGCGAGACCGTGAGAAGTTGCCCGTGCCATCCTTTGCTAAACGCTGGGTAGAGAAGACTATCATCGGGCGGTTGCTGGACGAGTATGGACTTATCTGAAACATTTTACGGGCATTTCGCCACTGCGATGTGAGTCATCATGAGTTTCCTCGTGTCGCGTAACGAGCTTGGCATCTGCGATGGCGTTCGTCTGAGCAAGAGTGCTCTCTCTCCCAGGCCGATCGGACCTATGCTCATTGTTTAGTGCGTATACTAGGTGGCTATCCGGCAGCATCTCATTTCCGGTTGGATTCCAATGGACCAAATGACACCTGAAGCCCACGCTTTCACGCAAGCCGGATCTAGTCCGGCTCGTCAGGAAAGGTTCGTCAACACTTCAAAGGAATGAAGGTCCGTCATGTTCGCAGAGAGTCGACATTGGACAGACATCGCGTTGTGGATCTGGTTTTCGCTGACCGCTGCTTCCGTGTTTTATGTAGCATGGGATTTGATCACGCGCACGCCTGAAATGAAGGTGATGAAGTGGGGCTGGGTTCTAGTCACGCTTTACACCGGGCCGGTTGCTTTCGTCGTGTATTGGTTGTCCTGCCGGGAACCCGCGCCCGGCACCCACGAGGAGTTCATCGCGCCGTTGTGGAAGCAGTCGGTTGGTTCAGCCATTCACTGCATTGCGGGCGATGCTACGGGCATCATCGTCGCGGCAACCATTACCAGCCTGCTTGGCCTCCCAGCGGGCATTGATGCAGCCGTCGAATACGTTGCCGGCTTTGCATTCGGCTTGTTGATCTTCCAGGCGCTCTTCATGAAGGACATGCTCGGCGGCAGCTACTGGCATGCAGTCAAAGCGGCCTGGCTTCCCGAATGGCTTTCGATGAACGCAGTGATGGCCGGGATGATTCCGGTGATGATCGTCCTCATGACGAAAGATAAGCAGGCGATGGAGCCTACCTCGTTGCGCTTCTGGGGTGTCATGTCGTTAGCAACGCTGGTCGGCGCAACGTTCGCCTATCCGGTCAACTTTTGGCTGGTCAAGAACCACTTGAAGCACGGCATGGGAACCGAGCGCGCGTTGGGTAAAGGCGGCACGAAGATCGCCGCAAAGCGAAATACAACAGTCCCCGGTGCATCGCCTGCACACACGCCAGAACAAGTAACGGCGGCGGGTCCGCAAGGATCCAGCATGGCCGGGAGAATGAGAGAAAGCGTTTCCAGCAGCCGAAAGCTGCTGGTCACTCTCATAACGGTTGCCCTTCTCGCGGCGGGGGTTACCTTGGCAGCTCTTTATGGAGACCTTGGGATGCGTGCTGGGGTGGCGAGCGACCCCCCCATGTCGATACCAGCAGCACACTGAACACCAAGCAATCGGCGACGCTTCTCGTACTGGCGGTGCGGAAGCCGTGACGGAATCGTCTGCCCGCTCGCAATCCATCCGCGAACCGGGGCGCGCAACAACACTGATCATGCTTCATAGCAGCTGCAGCCTAGAAATGATGCGCGCTGATTGTCCCGCAACAGCCGCCTGCTTTGTCCACCACCGGTAGAACTCGATGAGCGCATTGGCCTGTTGGCCGCCTGCTGACACCGAGACTCGCGCGCCGACCGCGCGGCTTGGGATCTAGTGAGTCAGGGTGTTGAGCAGTACAAAGTTCGAGGATAAGCGAGGGGATGCGCTTATCTCGGCGATCCAGGCAGAGGAAGAAGGAGGAGGACTTTCCGGCCGCCTCTACATGGACTCCATGGCACAGGCGCTTGCTTCGATGTATGTGATGCGCGTCACGTGAACGTGTATCGGCCGTCACATCAATCCGCGGGAGTCGACCCTACGATTCGATTGTTAAGAACAATCGATTATGTACGAGGGTGACTATGACAGGACTCCAGAAAGCCGCGGAAAACGAGCAAGCAAGCACATTCGAAGATCAGAAGCAGTCACAGAATGGCTTTCCCTTCAAGAAAATTGTCTACGTCAGCGATCTCTCCGGGGAGCCCTCATACGGGCTCCGCTACATACAAAAGCTAGTCCATGAACGTCATGCGGAGCTCGTGCTGGTGCACTCGCTCGATCCGATCGTTTACGCATTGCCTTCTGCGGAACTGCCCGATCGAGCCGCCAAGGCAGAGTTGACGGCCATGGAGCACGACCCTCAGCGCCACGGCGCCAACCACGATTCCTTGGTGCAGCGCGAGCAAATTTGCGCGGAAATCTTGAACGAGGCGCGGCGCCACTCTGCAACCCTGCTCGTTCTCAGCACAGCAGGACGAACGGCCGCCGGCAGAATGGCGCTCGCCACCATCGCGAGGCGTTTGCTCGCGGACACCCCATGTTCTATTTTGACCATCCCGACCCCGGCAGAGTCAGCCACGTTGCCGCGCTGGATGTGGCAGAACGTGATCGCAGCCACCGATTTTTCTGATGCAGGCATCGCTGCCCTGGATGTTGCGCAAAGGATCGCTGGGCGAGGACTGGTGGTGCTCCATAGTACGCAATGCGGCAAGGAGCATCAATGCAGCCACTGCATGACGCGACTTCGAATGCTTGCGCCCTTCAACGAGTCGCATACTTTGCCTGTCGAGCATCGAGTGGCCTCGGGCATAGTGACTACGGCTATCGCTTCCGTCGAGCAGCGGGTGCACACTGACTTACTGGTGCTGGGTGCACCTCACGTTGCGATCGACAGCGGCCACCTGGATGACAGCACCGTCTATCGCGCGATTGTTGAGTCCCACTGCCCGGTACTCCTGGTTCCACCCGGGACGGCCCGCGGTGAAGGAACAATCGACAAAGCGGCCTACGCGTGGCTGGACAAAGTCCGCTGCATCGACGGCCAGCCGCCTCTCCAGACAAGCAATGGAGTGGAGGCCCACGAATTCAGGTAAAGGAATTATGAGCACCGCAACAACCCCTGATTCAGTCCGGCGCGAACCGGAAGAGTACGACATTGTGATCATCGGCATTCTGAGGACTTAAAAGTCAAGCCGCAGGGCTGCCTGACCGGTACGATTGCCGGCATTCTCGGCCGTTTGCGGGCCGGTGAGGGCACCGAAGGTCGAACTGTCGATCGCAGTCACCGGCGGTGCAAAGTTGGTATGGTTCAGCACGTTGGTAAAAGTCGACTCAAACCGTGCATGCAACCTCTCTGTGATCTGGAAGTCCTTGGCCACGCCCAGACTCACTGCAGCAGTCCCGGGACCCTCGAGTATCCCCACCCCGGCATTTCCAAAGCGGCCTGCACCCTCGGGGGTCGGGGAAAACGCCGCCAGGTTGTAATAGCGTGCCCGTGACTGTCCCGCGTAGAAGTTGTTCGACACCACGTCAGGTCGCAAAGTGACCCCACGATTTGCGACATTTGTATTGGATTGATCGGCAGAACCACTAATGGTCGGGGTGAGCCAGGGACCCGTTTGCAACAACGTCACCGTCGTCATATCCCAACCACCCAAAAATGCGTCTTTGATACCGCCGCCGCTCATCCATGTGCGACCTTTGCCGACCGGCAGTTGATAAACACCAGTCAGCAGCATCCGATTGCGCCGCGTGCCTTCCACATTGCCCAGGTCCTGCTTGATATGAAAACGATCAGCAATCGGTAGACCATAGTTGACCTCGCCGGCAAATGCCGTCGGTGCATCGCCCTGGTTGTCGGCCTTATTCGCTGCGTAGGTGTAGTTTGCGTCGTAATACAAACCGTGCTGCATCCGGCGTGTCGCTTCCACTACAAATGCATGGTAGTTTGCCTCACCTGCATTGAAGGTGCTCGCGAGTGAAAACCAATTCTGATACGGAGCTCTGGCGTCCACATAAGGATTCGCAACCGTGGCGGAAACATAGGGTGTTGTGCTCGCAGGGATCTGATTGAGGTCCTCAGTGACGCTCAACCGGTACGTGTGCATCCCTACATAGCTCCCACGAATCGAGGTATTGCTGGAAATCTCCCTCTCCACCGTCAGGTTCCATTGATTCGACTGCGGATCGCGATAGTTCGGGTCGACACCCTGATCCAGGCTCCCGCCACCAAATTGCGCGGTCGTGCTGGGCGGCGCCGTGTTGGGGAATTGGATCAGCGGCGTATTCGCGCCCGCAGTATTCGAGTTGGAATAGCTATGCAAACTCGAAGTCGGATTACCGCTGTTATTGAACGAAAGCGGACCCAGATTGGTCATGGTAAAGATACCGAAACCAGCACGAATCACTGTCTTCGTATCGTTAAAAGGCCGATACGCGATTGCGATCCTTGGTTGAAAATTGCCCTTGTATGTGTTGCGCAGACTTTGCGGCAGACCGTCCTGGCTCGCCGTCACATATTTCGTACACGCCAGTGTAGTCACCTGCAGATTGCAGGCATTGAACGATTGCTGAAAGGCCACATTCGAGGCTGTGATGTTCTGGCTCACGAGGTACTTCGCGAGCGCGTTGGGCACAACAATTGAATTGTTGCGCTGGTCGAAGTTCGCGAGGTTACCGCCGTCTTCCTGAAACCCCGGCAGAATCTGCCAGCGAAGCCCATAGCTCAAGGTCAACCGGCTGTTCAATTGATATTCATCCTCGGCGAACAGGCTGAATTGTGTTGCCGTTCCACCCACATCCGGGCTCGACACAGCGAAGTTGAGCGTTGTCGGCGCTCCTTCCAGAAAGTCGCCAAATGCATTCCCCGTAAACGTCGGTTGAAAGACAAAACTGCCGAAGTCATCGGACGCAAATTCGGGAGCGAAGCTTTCCAGATCGAAATACCGCACGCGGCGAATATCAACTCCGGCCTTGACGGTGTGCTTCCCGAAAGTGCGCGTCAGGTTATCGCTGAACTGGGTTGTCTTTGATTGGGTAATTCCCGCTTTGTCCCTGCCGATCGGCGTCAGCCCGGTTCCGGCGCTGAAGTTGAAGGTCGGAAAGGCATGTGTCAGCGGATGTTGGCTGATGTTCACCCCGAGCAGGCCAAGTTGGTTGAGCGCGTCCGAACCCTGGATGGGGAAGTTCACAGTGGTCGTTACATTAGTAAAGCCATAGCGAAACTCGTTCAGCAGGGCGGGCCCGATCGCGTAGGTGTGCGAAAGCAAAAAGCTCCGATTGTGTACGGAATCGACATCGTTCGGGAGAAATGGGTTCGCCGCGTCTTCAGATATATTCTTTCGGCTGAAGCGAGCGTACGCGGATTGCTTGCTTGTGATGGTCTGGTCGAGGCGAATATCCGCGCCGTCGGTTCGCGCCGGGGTCGATTGAAAATTCTCGTAGTTATAGCCTGACTGCCCCGACACATTTGGCAGCGGAATATAGCTCAGTAATGCGGTGGCGGTGGGGCTGATATGTGTGACGCGCGTCGTGGACGACGCACCGAATTCGCTCAGATCGCCGCTGCGCTCCGCCAGGGTCGGTACCTCAAACTGCTGTGCTACAGCCGTGACTCTGCGGTTGCCCTCGTAATCCGCAAAAAAGAAGGTCTTATCGTGTCCATTGTAGAGATGCGGGATGCTGACCGGCCCGCCCAGTGAAAATCCAAATGTATTGAATTTCTTTGGCGCCTTCCCGCTGAAGCCATAGGGATCTGCGTCCAGAGCCTGATTTTGCAGATATTCAAACACGCTACCGTGATATTGGTTTGTCCCGCTCTTGGTGGTGAAGGTAACGTCCCCCACTTGGGAAAACTCAGCGCTGTTATTGAAGGCGGTCACCTTCACTGCGGCAATCCCTTCTTGCGAGGGATAGGCATCCTGCAGTGCACCATTCTGCCGCACGTTCGCCGTCGAAATGCCATCGACGGAAAAATTGACCATCGAGGAGCTTGCGCCGCCCAGGGCAATGTTGCCTGCACTATCGGTCTGCACATTGGAAGAAAGGCCCAGAGCCCCCAGTGGACTAGTGGTCGTTGCCCGGTTATTCAGTGGCAACTGCGTCATCTGTAAATTGTCCTTGGAGTCGGCCAGGGTGGCATTCTCCGTATTAATTTGAGCAGCGTCGGACGTCACCTGCACGGTGGTCGATTGCGCTGCAATGTCCAACGAAACCGTAAGCCGCAGGTCCTGCCGGGCTTCTACGGAAATTCCGGAAATAATCGTTTCCGCAAAGCCGTCGTGCGAGCCACTTAGCGTGTAATGCCCAGCCTTTACGTTCTCGAAAACGAACCCGCCGGTGGCATCTGCGTCTACCATCCTGTCGCTATTTTCATCCGTGCTGTGTAATACGACCTTCGCGTCGCCAATCACGGCGGCCGACTTGTCCTGCACGATTCCTCTCACACTGCCGAATGTGGATTGTCCGAAGGTCGGTGGAACCACCACCATCACCAGCCCAAGTACCAGAAGCCATACCCATGCACCCTCCGGCCCTGCGTTATTCGCCTCACTCCAAAAATAAGAAAGATTTCTTTCGTTCACGCCTCTCACCTCGTAAAACCGCCAACTTGGCGGCTGTACCCAGTGAATCAAGAAAGCCATCAATTACGCATAAGCGGAGTCCTTATGAGTTCTTAATGGCTTTCCGCCTAGACTCAGATTGGGGTGTTGGCATGACTGGCAGAGGAAGTCGGAAAGCGATTGCAAAAATGATCCTGGGTGTCGCTGCGGCTTTGTCTATCACCTTTGTTGCCTACAACCTCCGCTTCAACCTTTCTTCTGCAACGTCGCTGCATATCCTTCTGGTAACTCTCATCGCCCTAAGATGGGGCTTTCTTGAAGCAAGCGTAGTTTCCCTGGTATCGGTCGCATGTCTCGATTATTTTTTTACCGAACCGCTATTCAAGTTGTACATCGCGGATCCCCAGGATTGGGTAGCTCTTGTGTTGTTCGAAAGTGTCGCTTTGTTGGTGAGTCGGCACTCCAATCAGGTAAGCCGGCACGCGCGAGAATCTGAGGCCCATGGCAACAGCCTGCAGAAGCTCTACGAGCTCAGTCAGAGTATCCTTCTCCTCGACCACCAGAAACCGATCGAGCAGCAGCTCGCAAGCCTCATCAGGAACACCTTTCATGTCAAAGGTGTCGCATTATGGAATGCATACGACTTGCGCCTGTCGATAGACGGCATCTGTGATGTCACGGAAGATGACGTCCGCTCCACCTTTTTCACCGAACGCAACGAAGATGATGCGCTTACCCGTTCCTCTCGTCGAATTCTGCGCTCCGGGACCCGCCCGATCGGTGCGCTGGCCATCTCCGGTCACTCGCTGGACGCGTCTTCTATCAACGCAACTGCCTCTTTATCCGCGGTCGCCATTGAACGAGCTCGCTCTTTTACCGCTGAGAGCACCGCGGAGGCCGCGCGGCACAGTGAGCAGCTGCGGTCGGCGATGCTGGACGGCCTTGCCCACGCGTTCAAGACTCCGCTCACCACCATCAAGAGTTGTAGTTCAGGCTTGATTGAAATGGATCGTTTAAGTGGAACAGAAAAACGGCTGGTGGTTTTGATCGATCAGGAGGTGACCCGCCTCAGTGATCTGACAACCCGGCTGATGCGAACCGCCAGGGTCGACAACGCCACTCTGACCCCAAAACGTGAGCGCCTCCACCTCGATAGCATCCTGGAGGAGACCATCGCTGAGTCTGCCCAACTGTTAAGCGGACATCCGATCGCGATCCATCTTAGCGCGCAGCTCAAAACCATCTGGGCCGATAAACAACTACTCAAGATGGCGCTGACGCAGCTTCTTGATAACGCCGCAAAATACGGATCTCCAGGCTCTTCCATCACTATCGAAGGCCTGCAGGAACCCGCGGAGATCCTCATCTCTGTTCGCAACGAGGGGTCATTCATTCCCCCTGAAGAGAGAGAGAAAATCTTCGAGCGTTTCTACCGTAGCCCTGGATCCAATCGAAAGGCGCCGGGTACCGGCATTGGTCTGTCCGTGGTGAAGCAGGTGACCGAATCCCACCTCGGCCGTGCCTGGGTCAACAGCGACCCACAAACAGGCACGACTTTCTTTGTAAGTTTGCCGAAAACGGCGAACGTGGAGCAATGATGGAACAACGGTGGAACGTCCTGGTGGTTGAGGACGAGGCCGCTCTGCGGCAGAGTCTTTTCGAGACTCTGAGCGCATTAGGCTTTGTCGTCGGGGAAGCGGGCACCGGGGAGGAAGCCCAGACGCGTCTGCGTATGGTCGAATACGATGCAGTATTGCTGGACATCAATATGCCAGGAATCGGTGGAATGGAAACATGCCGGCTGATTCATCGGGACTATCCGCACCTTCCCATCATCATGCTAACGATACGCGACGAAGAGGATGACAAAGTGGAAGCACTGGATGCGGGTGCGGACGATTACGTGACGAAGCCTTTCCAGATCCGGGAGCTGACGGCTCGTCTGCGAGCGGCGATCCGCCGCTCCAAACTATTGCCCTCACTGCCCAATTCACTTACAGTGATCGGCGGCCTGGCGCTTGACCCGGTGCGCTATCGGGTAGAGAAGCAAGGCCGTGAGATCCGGCTGACCCCGAAAGAATTCGAGATGTTGCGATACCTGATGCAACATGCTGGAAGGCCCATCCCGCACGCTCTGCTGCTGAGCTCGATTTGGGGACCTGAATACGGGGGTGAGCGCGAATATCTCCGTGTGCTTGTAAGCCAACTCCGCAAGAAAATCGAAGACGATCCAGTCAACCCCACCTACATCTTGACCGAAAGCCATGTGGGGTATCGCTTTCGTGAAGCTTAGCCAGGTCCACTTAAGCTACATTGACTCAAAGCCGGCTCTACGACATCATCGAGCCTGTATGCACGCGGCTCTCCGCTAAGTCGAGCTCTCGCTGCAGCGTCCGCAACACTTCATCGTCGATTCGCCCCTCATTCCGCAGCCCGATCAATACTTCTCGTTCCACCTGCAGCGCTGCCAGAATCGCATCACCCCGGCGAGTCTGATCTCTGAGTCCCTGCGCCGGCTCTTCTCGTTCCGCAGGCAGCGCATCCAGCCTTCGTTGATAACTTGCGATCAACTCCCCGAACATCGCTGATTGATCACGATTTTTTGAGCGCTTTCGGTCCAGATGCACCAGGGCTTCCCGTAACATGACACGTCTCGCCTCCTGCTCCTCATCGTTTGTGCTGCCCGAGATTGATAACCCAAGACTTCGAATCAGCCATGGCAGCGTCAGACCCTGCAACACCAGGGTGGCCACGATCAAGCAAAATGCGAGGTAGATAATCATGCTCCTCTGTCGAAACATTCCTCCACCCGGCAGCGCATACGGCAGAGACACCGCCGCCGCCAGCGAGAGTACCCCACGCATGCCACCCCACCCAATCACAAACAGTCCTCGTGGGTCCGGCTCTTTCACCTCGACCTTCTGCACCCAACGCCGCACGACGTACGCAATATAGGTCTCTCCATACACCCATGCCATCCGCAGCGCGATGATGGCTACGCTAAAGCCAACTCCATACTCCAGCAGCACCAAACGGCTCAGGCCGCCAATCTGTCCCATTACATA
>Ga0302324_100020454_pt1 | contig 12943 bp, 11 predicted proteins | sample Palsa_T0_1_FD_201949 | JGI IMG/M metagenome (GOLD analysis project Ga0302324, IMG submission 201949) | Peat permafrost microbial communities from Stordalen Mire near Abisko, Sweden - Palsa_T0_1 | ecosystem: Environmental > Terrestrial > Soil > Palsa > Peat permafrost | place: Sweden: Abisko...
TGGTGGAGCGGTATGTGGATCGCGCCGACAAGGCCGGCATTGATCTGGGTGCGGACACCCTGGCGGCGAGCGTGCTCGCCGATGCCGGATTGCTCGAGGATCTGCTCGAAAACCTGATCGACAACGCGCTCAAGTACACGCCCAGCGGCGGCCACGTCACTGTGCGCTGCGGTCCGGACGCTCGCTCAGCGTTCCTCGAGGTCGAGGATGACGGGCCGGGCATCCCGGAAGCCGAGCGAGGCCGGGTACGCGAACGTTTCTACCGCCTGCCGGGCTCCTCCGGCATAGGCTGCGGCCTCGGACTGGCCATCGTCGACGAGATCGTGCGCGTGCACGGTGCCGCCTTCAGCATCGGTGGCGGGTCCCAGGGCCGGGGTGCACGCATGCGGATACGCTTTCCGTGACCCAGGTCGCAGATTCGCGAGCGCGTGCGCCGCAGCCAGCTTGGTGCAAGCTCCGCTGGGTATCGTGGCGCCCCATGGATAGACGCTCTCATTGGCGCAGCGCTCGCGGCTTCACTCTGTTGGAGCTCGTGACCGTCATGACCATCGTGGCGGTTTTGATGGCGATCGCCATTCCCTCGTATCGCTACGTGACCAATGCCAATCGCATCGCCGCCGAGGTCAACGGCCTGCTCGGCGATATGCAGTATGCGCGCGGCGAGGCGATCAAGGAGGGTCAGACCGTTACCGTCTGCGTATCCTCCGACGGCGCCACCTGCAACGGGGCCACGACCTGGCAGAACGGCTGGATCGTCTTCTCCGACCTCAACGGCGATCAGACCGTCGACGTTGGTGACACGGTGCTGCGCGTGCAGAGCACATTTACCAGCACCGATACCTTCGTGGCCAACAACGTGGCGGCCGTGACCTTCAATCGCGAAGGCTTTGCTGCCGGTCTCGGTCCCAATGGCTCGTTGATCACGCTGCACGCGCTCACGCCCAGCAGCGCCTCGACCCGATGTCTGTCGCTGACCACGGTCGGCCTAATGACCGTGCAGACCTACAATCAGGCCCCGATCAACGGTTTGACCTGCCAATGAAGCCGCTGCACGCCAACGCTCGTGGTTTCAGCCTGATCGAGGTGCTGGTGGCGCTCATCATCATCGGCGTGGGCATGCTGGGGATTGCCAAGATCCAGGCGCTGGCCTACGCCAGCACCGGCACGGCGGCCCTGCGCTCGCTGGCTGCGATCGAAGCCTCCAGCCTGGCCTCTGCCATGCGCGCCAACCGCAGCTACTGGTCGGTAGCCGCCGCGAACGCACAGCAGACGATCCAGATCGCCAGTGCGACCATCACTTCCTCGACCGACGTGACGTTGACGGGCATCGACAACTGCTACAACGTGGTCTGCGGCAGCAACAACCTGGTGGCCGCCTACGATCTGCAGCAGTGGGCCAAGTCCCTCAATACGCTGCTGCCCGGCGACACCGCCACGGTCATCTGTTATCCGCCCACCACCGCCACCTATCCGGTGGGCTGCACGATCCAGGTGAGCTGGCTCGAGCGCAACACCGCGATCAACTCCCAATCGGCCGGCAATATCATGGCGCTGCCGAGCTACACACTTTACGTGGAGCCATAGGGCATGAACGGACAGCGCGGTTTCACGATGGTCGAGATGCTGGTGGCGCTGCTGATCGGGTTGTTCCTGTTGGGCGGCCTGTTCACGGTGGTGCAGGACAATCGCCGCAGCTTCAGCAGCCAGAATCAGCTGTCGCAGCTGCAGGACGCCGAGCGCCTGGCCATGACGATCATGACCGACGTGATCCAGACCGCGGGCTATTTTCCCGATCCGACCCTCAATACCGCCGCCTCCGCCCTGCCCGCCGTCGGCGCGAGCTTGAATGCCGGCCAGGGCATGACCGGGGCCGGCACCTACACTGCAGCGGCGCCGGGCGACAGCATCACGGTGCGCTACGCCACCAACAGCGGCGACGGCATTCTCAATTGCACCGGCGCATCCAACACCAGCGGTGCGGTAGCCGCCTACACCAATGTGTTCAGCGTGATCAATGGCCAGCTGGTGTGCACTCTGAACGGCGTGGCGTATCCGCTGGTGGGCGCCGTCACCGGCACACCCAATGCGATCATCGTCAACAGCCTCAATGTTCTCTACGGCATCAACAGTTCCGGCGCCAATACCAGCGTCAACGAGTACGTGGACGCCACTGGCGTGGCGAACTGGAGCAACGTCATTTCGGTGCAACTCACGCTGACGTTCCAGAATCCTCTGTGGTCGGCGACGAATCAGGGGCAGGGCAACCAGCCGCAGTACCTGAGCTTCCAGCGCGTCATCGGCGTCATGAATCAAACCGGGATCTAGACATGAATGAGCGGCGGCAAACCTTGAGTTCCAGTCAGCGCGGCGTGGTGCTGATCTCCAGTCTGCTGCTGCTGCTGGTGGTCACGATCATGGCGCTGAGCATGTTCCGCAGCTTCGGCATGCAGGAAAGGATCGCCGGCAACGTGCGCGAAAAGCAGCGCGCACTGCAGGTGGCCAACAGTACGCAGGAGTACGCCGAATGGTGGCTGGCCAACCAGAGCAATGCCCAGTTTGATCTCAGCCAGGGCAATCCCATGGCCGCCGACGTCGCCTGCGCCGCGGCTCCGGTACTCGATGCCAACACCAACGTCGGACAGATCTGCAGCAACACGCTGATCCAAATGCTGGCATCCAGCGGGGTTGCCGCCACCAGCGCCGCGGCCTGGCCGAGCGTCACCGCACCCATTGGCGGCGTGCTGTACACGCCGCCGACCATGAATGTCACCAGTCCGGCGCTACCGAACTACTACTACGCGCGTCCGCGTTTCTACATCGCCGATCAAGGCCTGTTGGCGACCGGACGCGGTGAGATTTACCAGATCGACGCCTACGCCTATGGCTTGACCGCCACGGCGTTGGCGCTCGTTGAAAGCACTGTGGCCATCACCTGCACAGTGTGTAATCCGGGAGCATTGTGATGAATGCAAAAATGGGTTTCCTCGTCGCGGCCGCCCTGTGCGCCGCCGGCATCTCGAGTGTCGCATCGGCGCAATCGACCTTCACGGAAGATTTCACCGGCCAGACGACCAATAATTCCTGGTACTTCTTCAATGGAGCGTGCCTGACCGCGGGCAGCACGACCAACGCGAGCAGTCCGGGACAGGTCCCATCCTGTATCAGCATTGCGAAAAGCTACTACGCGGCCGCCGAGGACAAGGATGCGGCACTCGTGGGCGGCGCGAACGGGGTTTCCGGCACCGCTCAGACGCTGCCCGATCCCGTGGGCAGCGGCGCCTTGCGGTTCACCAACGGCTACCCCTACGGTAACGGCGAGAACGGCGCCATCGTCTCTAGCACCGCCTTCAATGCCGGCCAGGGTATACAGATCACTTTCAAGGCCGTGACCTATCGCGGCGACAGCGGCGGCACCGGTAAAGACGGCGCCGACGGCATGAGTTTCTATCTCATGGACGGCAGCGTGAGTCCCAGCGGTACCACCTGGAACGGCATTGGCTCCTGGGGCGGCAGTCTGGGCTACACCTGCTCCAATTCGAACGCGCCCTACGACGGTCTGATCGCCGCCTACCTGGGCCTGGGCATCGACGAGTTCGGCAACTTCCTGAACGGCACCAGTCTGGTCTCGGGCTATACCGGACCCAATGTAGCCACCGGCGACAACACGGCGCTGGGCTACGGCTATTTCCCGGGGCGCATCGGCCTGCGCGGGGCCGGCAACGTGTCGTGGAACTATCTGCACACGACCTATCCGAACTATTACAGGACCACGACCTTGAACACGACCGCCTTGCAGCAGGCGGCAGTGCAGAAGACCTGCAGCACCGGTGAGGTCTGGAACTATGCCAATAGCGCAACCAACCCGACGGTGGTGAACAACCCCACTCCCGCATTGCAGGACTACGCGCCGATCGCCGGCCAGTCGTACTACCAGTTGCCGTCAACGGTTCAGCTCGCCAACGAATCGGCGATGGCGCGGCCGACCGGCATCATGACCAACGGTGTGACCAACGGCAATGTGTTCCTGTACAACCTGCAGATCACGCAAAATGGACTGCTGAGTTTCTCCTTCAGCGTCAACGGTGGTGCATACACCAACCTCATCAGCGGTCAAAGCATCTCGGCATCCAATGGTGCGCTGCCGGCCACCTTGCGTTTCGGTTTCGCCGGCTCGACCGGCGGCGACACCAACATCCACGAGATCCTGTGTTTCAAGGCCGCGCCGAGCACCGTATCGTCCAGCTCCGCGACCGTCAACGAAAAGCAGACCTCACAGGTCCAGACCACGTCGCAGGCATACTTTGCCTTCTACAACCCAAATGACTGGACCGGAAGAGTCACGGCCTACGCCCTGATCGACAACGCCGGCAGCCTGAGCATCGGCAGCTACGCCAATTGGGACAGCGAGTGCGTATTGACCGGTGTCCCAGCGGGGCAGGCCTGCCTGTATTCCGGCACCGTGGGTCCGAGCAGCGCCGAGCCGCCCGCCAGCCGGATCATGTTGACCTGGAACGGGCTGGATACCGCAGCCTATCCCGGCACCGCGGGCATACCGTTCGAATGGGGCAACTTGACCTCCACCGAACAGGGCATGCTCGATGCCGGCGATGCGACCCCGATCACCGCCAACCGGTTGAATTATCTGCGCGGCGTGCGCACCCACGAGATCGACAGTCTCGGCGTCGGCCTGTTCCGCGCGCGCGACGGCGTGCTGGCCGACATCGTCGATGCCAGCCCCACCTGGGTCGGCCCCCCGGCCTCCCCGTACACGCAGACGTGGGAAGACCGGCTGTATGGCAGTGGCCTCAAGATGCCGGAGAATTCGGGCCAGCAGTATTCCGCATTCCAAACGGCCGAGCAGTCGCGCCTGAACGTGATCTATGCCGGCGCCAACGATGGCTTTCTGCACGGCTTCAGAACCGGCTCCGAGGATGCCAACGGCGATGTGATCAGCTCCGGCTCGACGCTCAACGATGGCTACGAGGTCATGGCCTACATGCCGGGCGCGGTGTTGAACACGATCCATAACTCCACCAACCCGAGTCTGGATTACCCCAACGCGCAATACGCCCACGCTTTCTACGTCGATGCCACGCCCGGCACAGGCGACCTGTATTACAACTCCGCCTGGCACACCTGGCTCGTTGGCGGGTTGGGTCTGGGCGGCTCGGCCATTTATGCGCTCGACATCACCAATCCTTCCAATCCAAGCTCCACCAGCGAGACCGCACAAGCGGCCCTGGTCAAGGGCGAATGGAGTTCGGCGACCATCAGCTGCGTCGGCAATACCACCTGCGGTTCGAGCCTCGGCAACACCTACGGCACGCCGCAGATTCGCCGATTTCACAATGGCAGCTGGGGCGCCGTGTTTGGCAACGGTTACGGCAGCGCCAACGGCGATCCCGGGATCTTCGTCATGCTGGTCAACTCCTCCGGCGTGATCACCTTCTACTATCTCAGCGCCTGCACCCCGCTGACCGGCACCGCCAACGTCTGCAACCAGGGCAGCAACGGCATCGCCTATGTCTCGCCGGCCGATCTCGACGGCGATCACATCACCGACTACGTCTACGCCGGCGATCTGGCGGGCAACGTGTGGCGCTTCGATCTGACCAGCCAGACGCCTTCGAACTGGACCGTGTCGGCGGGGCCGTTGTTCAAGACCCCCTCGGGTCAGCCGATTACGACTCCGCTGGTACTGGCTTCGGCGGTCGTGACCGGCACCTCACCGCAGCTGATCGTCGCCTTCGGTACCGGGCAGAGGACGCAGTTCACCACCACCAGTGCGACCACCTACGTCAGCGGGACACAGGCTCTCTACGGCGTGTGGGACTGGAATCTCTCGACCTGGAATGCGGCGGCGTCGGCGGCCAAATATGCCAGCCTGACCACTGTCCAGGCCGCCAGCATCACCAAGCTCAACGCGCCCTATACGCTGAGCTTGTCGAATCTGACGCAGCAGGTCTTTACCAGCGGCACCAGCGGCATCGACTCGAGCAACAATCCTGTCAACTACGTGCAGTGCACCGGCACCAGCGGCACGGGCTGCACCGGCGGTTTTGGCTGGTACGCCAACCTGATCGGTACCAACGGCACGACCAACGGCAGCGGCGCACAGATCATCGAGCAGATCGTCTCCGGCCCCGCGCTGTACGAGGATGCCTTCCTCGTCAATTCGACCATTCCAGCCAACAACCAGCCGCTCAACTGCAATAGCCCAACCACCGACACGGGCGTCACCTACGCGCTTGCCGTGGTCAGCGGCGGAACGTTTGCGGCCGGGGGCGCATCGCCGACGCCGAGCACGACCACTTTCGCCAGCGCCTTTGTCAACTACAGGGACACGTCGTTGGTGGGATTGGCCACCAATGAGACCGGTTCTCTGTCCGTGGTGAACACCAAAGAGGGTACGACCTATATTGTCGGCCAGGACATTGCCATCGGCCAGGGCGGCACTGCGCCGGGACAGGTGCAGCAGATCCAATTGGCGAATACGGCCGTCAACCGTTTGACCTGGGTCGAGTTGCGCTAGCAGCTCAGGCACACAGGAGTAGCAGCAACATGGCAAAGCGCAATGCATCGCGACAATCCGGCACGGCCGGTTTCTCGCTGGTGGAGCTCATGGTGGTGGTGGTGATCGCCAGCGTCCTGGTCGCGATCGCCATACCCACCTACATCAACGAGGTGCGCAAGTCGCGGCGCACCGAAGCCAAGACCGCGCTGCTGGATCTGGCCGGACGTGAGGAGCGCTTCTACAACACCAACAATACCTACAGCGCCACGCCATCGGACCTGGGGTATGGCGCCGGTGCATTTCCGCTGGCTGTCGGCAGCGGTTACTACGACGTCAACATCGCTTTCACCGCCTATAGTCCGGGACCCCCCGCCGTCGCCCCGACTTATACGCTCACGGCCTATCCTGTTACCGCCGATCAGCTCAAGGACACGCAATGCACGCTGTTTACGCTGACCAGCACCGGCCTGCAGTCATCGACCCCCAACACCACCGTCTGCTGGCAATAAGCTGAGCCTGCCGTCTTTGGTGTAACCTGTCGCCATGAGCCGCAGGCGCGGCGGATTGCGCGATGATCGGCAAGCACAACATATTTCTGGTCGGCCCGATGGGGTCCGGCAAGACCGCGGTCGGAAAATACCTGGCGCGCGTGCTCGATTATCCGTTCCTGGACAGCGACCATGAGATCGAGCGGCGCACCGGTGCCGATATTCCGCTGATCTTCGAGCGCGAGGGCGAGGCGGGATTCCGCCAGCGTGAGCGCGAAGCGATCGCCGAGCTCAGTGCGCGCCAGCGCATCGTGCTGGCCACGGGCGGCGGTGCGGTGCTCGACCCCGACACGCGCCGCGAACTCGGCACGCGTGGCTGGGTGGTCTATCTCGAGACCTCGGTGGCGCAGCAGGCGGAGCGGGCCGGACGCACTCGTCACCGGCCGCTGCTGCACGGCGCCGATCCGGCGCAGCGCCTGGGTGAGTTGCTGCGGGTGCGCGAGCCGCTCTACCGCGAGATTGCCGATCTGACGATCTCGACCAATCAGCGGCGCGTGCCGGCAGTCGCCGAGTTCATCGCGCAGCAGTATCACGAGTCGTTGGCGGCCGTCGCATGCAGACCCTGAGCGTCAATCTGGGCGCGCGCTCCTACCCGATCCTGATCGGCGCCGGTCTGCTGGATTCGCCGACCGTGCTGGCCGCGCACATTCCGGCCGGCGAGCTGCTGCTGGTCAGCAACACCATCGTCGCGCCGCTGTACGCCGCACGTCTCAAGAGCGCACTGCCCGGCCGGCGCATGCTCGAGCTGATCCTGCCCGATGGCGAGCAGCACAAGACCCTGAGTTCGGCGAGCCGGGCGTTCGACGTCATGATCGCCAACCGTCTCGGACGCGACGCCGTGGTTGTGGCACTGGGCGGCGGCGTGATCGGCGATCTGGCCGGTTTCGTCGCCGCCTGCTATCAGCGCGGCGTGGATTTCGTGCAGCTGCCGACCACGCTGCTGGCCGACGTCGATTCATCGGTCGGCGGCAAGACCGCGGTCAACCATCCGGGCGGCAAGAACATGATCGGCGCCTTTCATCAGCCGCGTGCCGTCATCATCGATACCGATCTGCTGGCGACACTGCCGCAGCGCGAACTGCGCGCCGGACTTGCGGAGGTGATCAAATACGGCCTGATCCATGATGCGGCCTTCTTCGAGTGGCTGGAGGCTCACGCGGATGCACTGCTGGCGCGCGATCCGGCTGCGCTGGCGCACGCGATTCACCGCTCCTGCCAGATCAAGGCGCAGATCGTCAGCCAAGACGAACGCGAGCAGGGCGAGCGGGCACTGCTGAATTTCGGCCACACCTTCGGTCACGCCATCGAGGCGGCCACCGGCTATGTCGAATGGCTGCATGGCGAGGCGGTGGCCTTGGGGATGATGCTGGCGGCGGACATGTCACATCGCCTGGGCCAGTTCGAGGCGAGCGAGCTGCGGCGGCTCGAGGCCCTGCTCACGCGCACCGGCCTGCCGGTGGCCGCGCCGCGCATCGGCGCCGAGCGGGCGTTCGACTACATGCGCATCGACAAGAAGGTGAAGTCCGGCCGCGTGCGCCTGGTGCTGCTGCGCGGGATCGGCAGCGCGGTCACGAGCGGCGATTACCCGGATTCGGCGCTGCAGGGCACGCTGGCCGCTCATTTCGGCCGCGCCAGCGCCATGGCGCCATGAGCGGCGATGGCCTCGCGCCCTACGCTGCGCACGACCTGAATTCGCGCGGTCGCCGGCACCCCGAGCCGCCGCCGGAATATCGCAGCGAATTCCAGCGCGATCGCGACCGCATCATTCATTCCAATGCCTTTCGCCGCCTGGCTTACAAAACCCAGGTGTTCGTGAATCACGAAGGCGATCTGTACCGAACGCGGGTGACTCATTCGATCGAAGTGGCGCAGATCGCCCGCTCGGTCGCCCGCGCGCTGTCGCTGAACGAGACGCTGACCGAGGCGATTTCCCTGGCGCACGATCTCGGCCACACGCCCTTCGGCCATGCCGGCCAGGATGCACTCAACGACTGCATGCACGACTACGGCGGCTTCGAGCACAACCTGCAGTCACTGCGCACGGTCGACGAGCTCGAGGAGCGCTATGCGCTGTTTTCGGGACTGAATCTGACCTTCGAATGCCGCGAGGGCATTCTCAAGCACTGCGCACCGGCCAAAGCGCGCGAGCTCGGCGACGTCGGCGAGCGTTTCCTGTTGCGGCGCCAAGCCGGACTGGAGGCGCAGCTCGCCAACCTCGCCGATGAGGTGGCCTACAACAATCATGATGTCGATGACGGCATCCGCGCCGGCCTGGTCACGCTCGAAGAGGTGGCGCAGGTGCCGTTGGTCGGCAGACAGTTTCAGGAGGTGTTGCGGCTGTATCCGCAGCTGCAGGGCCGCCGGCGCGTGCACGAAACGGTTCGGCGCATGGTCAATGCGCTGGTGATCGACGTGATCCAGTGCAGCCTGCAGCGGCTGCGCGCGGCCGCGCCCGCCGACATCGATGGCGTACGCGCGCATCCGCAGGCGCTGATCGGCATGAGCGATGCGATGCGCGCCGCGCACGTCGAGCTCAAGCAGTTCCTGCACGAGCATGTCTATCGGCATCAGCGCGTGCTGCGCATGACGCTCAAGGCCAAACGCGTCATCCAGGAGCTGTTCGAGGCGTTCGTGAGCGAGATCAGGCTCATGCCCGCCGAGCACCGCGACAGCGCCCTGCGCGCCGAAGCGCGCGAGGGCATCGCCGGGCGCGCCCGCACGGTTGCCGATTACATCGCCGGCATGACCGATCGCTACGCGATCCTCGAGCACCGCCGACTGTTCGACCCCGGCGAGCGAACCTGATTATGATTGAGGCGATGACCAGGAGATGACCATGCGCAGCCCAATTTCCGCCGCCGAACGCCTGATCGTCGCACTGGACCTCGACACGCGCGAACAGGCTCTGGCGCTCGTGAGCGAGCTGGGTGGCGGCGTGACCTTCTACAAGGTAGGGCTGCAGCTGTTCATGCAGAATGGCCTGCAGATCGTCGATCAACTGGTGCAGCTCGGCAAGAAGGTGTTTCTCGACCTGAAGATCGACGATACCCCACGCACCGTCGGCGAGGCGGTCAGAAATGCAGCGATCGCCGGCGTCGAACTGTTCACGCTGCAGGGCAATGCCGATACGGCCAAGGCCGCCAAGCTGGGCCGGGGCGATCGCCTCGCGCCGAGATTCCTGCAGGTCACCTTGCTGTCCAGTTGGGATAACGCCGACCTCAGCGAACATCTGCACGCGCCGTCCAGATCGCAGGGGCCGATTGATCTGGATGAGTTCGTTCTGCGTCGCAGCGAGAGAATCCTGGCCTCCGGCTGTGATGGCGTGATCGCCTCGGGCTCCTCGGTCGGCAAGCTGCGCAAGAAGTTTCCCGAGCTGCTGATCGTGACCCCTGGAATCCGGCCGTCGGGCGCCGGCGCCGACGACCACAAGCGCTCGCTGACGCCGGCGGATGCCGTGCGGGCCGGCGCGGATTATCTGGTGGTAGGGCGGCCGATCCGCGACGCCAATGATCCCAAGGCAACCGCCGCGCGCATTCAGGACGAGATAGCGCGCGCGTTGGCCAACGAAGCGGCGTAGCGCGCCGCGCACCTAGCCCGCGTTGTCCGCCTTCGGCTGCTCTCGCGCGAGCTCATCGCGCAGCACGCGCCGCAGGATCTTGCCGACATTGGTCTTGGGCAGTTCGTCGCGGAAATGCACCGCCTGCGGGCGCTTGTAGTTGGTCAGGTACTGGTGGCAATACTCCTTGATCGCCTGTTCGGTCAGCGCCGGATCCTTGCGCACCACGAACAACGCCACCACCTCGCCCGAATGCTCATCGGCCTGCGCCACCGCCGCGACTTCCAGCACGCCCGGGCAGTGCGCCACCACGTCCTCGACTTCGTTCGGGTAGACCTTGAAACCCGAGACGATGATCATGTCCTTCTTGCGGTCCTCAATGTAGACGAAGCCGAGCTCATCGAAGCGGCCGATGTCGCCGGTGCGCAGCCAGCCCTGCGGCAGCATGACCTGCGCGGTCTCATCGGGCCGGTTCCAGTAGCCACGCATGATCTGCGGACCGCGCAGACAGATCTCGCCGACTTCGCCGATCGCGAGTTCGCGGCCGTCATCATCGCGGATCGTCAGCTCGGTGGACGGCACCGGCAGGCCGATCGAACCGGTGAACTCGGCATGCGCTCCGACCAGCGGATTGACACAGCCCACCGGCGAGGCCTCGGTCAGTCCCCAGCCCTGCGTGATCAGGCAGCCGGTGATCTGCTGCCAGCGCTGCGCGACCGAGCTCTGCAGCGCCATGCCGCCCGCCACGGTCGCCACCAGGCGCGAGAAATCGATCTCGTTGAAACCCGGCGTATGCATGAGCGCATTGAACAGCGTGTTGACGCCCATGAAGAACATCGGCTTGTGGGTGCGCAGATCCTTGATGAAGGCCGGGAAGTCCCGCGGATTGACGATCAGCAGGCCGGTGCCGCCGAGGGAGGCGAACAGCAGGCAATTCGCCGTCAATGAAAAAATATGATAGAGCGGCAATGCGCAGATGAAGGTTGCGTTGTCGAGCGCGACCTGCTGGAACCAGGCGCGGGACTGCAGCACATTGGCGACCATGTTGCCGTGCGTGAGCATGGCACCCTTGGAAACACCGGTGGTGCCGCCGGTGTACTGCAGGAACGCGAGGTCCTCGTGGTCCAGACTTACCGGCAGCAGCGGCAGAGCACGTCCCTGCCGGATCACCTCGCGAAAACTGCGCGCCTCATCGATGCGCCAGCGCGGCACTTTCTTGTGCACGTGACGCAGCACGGCGTTGACGATCGGGCCCTTGGGCCAGCGCAGCTGATCGCCAACGCCGGTGACGATGACCTGGCGTACGGCGCTGCCCCGCAGCGCCCGCTCGAGCGTGGCGGCGAAATTCTCCAGCACCACGACCGCGACCGCGCCCGAGTCCTTGAGCTGGTGCTCGAGTTCGGTGGCGGTGTAGAGCGGATTGGTGTTCACGACCACGAGACCGGCGCGCAGTGCGCCGAACATCGCGATCGGGTATTGCAGCAGGTTGGGCAGCATGATCGCGATGCGGTCGCCCGGTTTCAGTCCGGCTCGGTGCTGCAGCCACGCGCCGAATGCGCGTGAGCGCGCATCGAGCTTGCGATAGCCGATCGCCGTGCCCATGCTGCGGTAGGCGATGCGATCGGCATAGCGCGCCATGGCGCCCTCGATCAGGACCTTGAGCGAGTCGAATTCGAACACGTCGACGTCGGCGGCAACGCCCGGCGGATATTGCCTGAGCCAGAACCTCTCCATCGCTTGACCCCCCTCGCGCTTCAGCCTCCCCTGGCCGCCTCGCGCAGCAAGGGCAGCAGTCTGGGCCAGACTTCATCCAGCAACAACGGCTGCCCCTGCTCGTTGGGGTGCAGGCCGTCGGCCTGCATGAGCGCGGGCCTGAGCGCCACGTTCTCGAGCAGGAACGGCAGCAGCGCGATGTGGTGGGCGTCGGCCAGCTCCTGGTACATGCTCATGAAGCCGCTGGTGTAGCGCTCGCCGTAGTTCGGCGGCAGGCGCATGCCCAGCAGCAGTATCGCCACGTGATGGCTCTGCAGCAGCGTGATCATCTTATCGAGATTCGCGCGCGTGCCGGCCAGCGGCAGGCCGCGCAGGCCATCATTGGCACCGAGCTCCAGCAGCGCGATGCGCGGCTGCTGCACGCTCAGCGCGCGCGGCAGGCGTGCCAGCCCGCCGTCGGTGGTCTCGCCGCTGACGCTGGCGTTCACGACACGGAATCCGTACCCTTCAGCCTCGATCTTCTTTGCCAGCAGGCTCACCCAGCCCTGTTCGACGCGGATGCCGTAGCCGGCGCTGAGGCTGTCGCCGAATACCAGTACCACCGGCGCTGAG
>Ga0302324_100020456_pt1 | contig 12943 bp, 8 predicted proteins | sample Palsa_T0_1_FD_201949 | JGI IMG/M metagenome (GOLD analysis project Ga0302324, IMG submission 201949) | Peat permafrost microbial communities from Stordalen Mire near Abisko, Sweden - Palsa_T0_1 | ecosystem: Environmental > Terrestrial > Soil > Palsa > Peat permafrost | place: Sweden: Abisko...
TGAGGACGTTTTGAAGCAGGTGAAGGCGGGTGGAGACTTTGCGAAGCTCGCGGAAAAGTACTCGGATGATCCCGGCAGCGCCAAGAGTGGCGGAGAACTTGGGTGGATCGGACGTGGGCGAACCGTGCCGGAGTTCGAGAAGGCCGCTTTCTCGCTCGCAAAAGGACAGACCAGCGATTTGGTAAAGAGCAGTTACGGTTTTCACATTATTCGGATCGAGGACAAGCAGGAGGCACACCTCAAGACGCTCGCCGAGGTTAAGAGCGAGATTGAAGAGAAGGTGAAGCGGGAGAAGGCGGCGCATGCCACCGAGGTGGCAGCGAATACCATCCTCAGCAAGGCGCGGACTGATGGGCTCGATGCTGCGGTTGCCGCTGGGGGGCAGACTGCGGTCACTACCGACTTCTTCAGCAAAACCGATAACTTGCCGGGATTGGGCGCGAGTCCGCAGTTCATGGATGCCGTCTTCAGCGAAGCGGCCAAGGCGCCGCCCGACGTGGTGCAGGTCCCGCAAGGCTATGTCGTTTTCCAATTGCTTGGCATCAAGCCTCCAGCTACTCCTGCTTTCGAAGAGATTCGCGCGAAGGTCGAGACGCAGTTCAAGAATGAGCGTGCCAGCTTTCTGCTGCAACAGAAGACGCAGGAACTTTCCGATCGCGCCAAGGCGGAACACGATCTGAAAAAAGCTGCCAAGGACCTGGGAGCGACGGTGAAGACAAGCGACTTGGTGGCGCCCGACGGACAGGTTCCTGACATCGGGTCGATGAGTAGCGCGAGCGCAATATTCTCTCTGAAACCCGGGGATATCAGCGGGCCGATCACCGCCGGAGGCAACGGTATTGTTGCTCAGCTTCTCGATAAACAGGCGCCCGCCGACCAGGAATTTGCCGCAAAAAAGGACGAGATCCGCCAGCAACTGACCGAAAACAAACAGGGCGAATTGTTCGGCCTGTTCGTTGCGAACTTGCGCAAAGACATGGAAAACTCTCGCCGGCTGAAGATCAATCAGGAAGAGATGAAGAACCTGACGCGGCGGGGTGAAGAAGAAGGCTCGTAGCGTAGAAGTTCTCAGGTCCCGGTTCTCAGTTCTCAATTGAAACCCTGCTGACTTGGAAACTGAGAACCGGGAACTGAGAACTTTCTGAATGTCTTTTCCCCGTGTCAGCGGAATTTTGCTTCATCCCACCTCGCTCGCTTCGCGCGGCGGGATCGGCGACTTTGGTCCGTCGGCATATGCGTTTGCGGATTTTCTAGCCTCCGCCCGGCAGGGTCTGTGGCAGGTGTTGCCTCTCGGACCGCTGGGTTACGGAAACTCCCCTTATTCTTCTACTTCGGCGTTTGCGGGGAATCCGCTGCTGATCAGCCTGGAAAGGCTCGCTGATCGCGGCTGGATTGATCGCGCCCGGGTCGACGCGTTATCGGATGGAATCGGCCCGGTCAATTACTCTTCCGTTTTCCGCAGCAAACTGCCGTTGCTGTTTGAGGCGGCGCGTAATTTTTTGCGCTCGGTCAAGCCAACGGCTCGTGCGCATTACGAGAGTTTCTGCCGACAAAACCAATGGTGGCTCGATGACTTCGTTCTTTTTGATGGCTTGCGCGCGCGTTACAAGCTCGAAAGTTGGAACCACTGGCCCCGTGTACTGACTCATCGCGATCCAGAGGCGGTCGAGAAGGCGCATACCGAAATGCTGGAAGAGCTTGATCTCCGCCGCGTCGTGCAATTTTTTTTCTTCGAACAGTGGCGAGCGCTTCGGTCCTATTGCGCGCGGCATTCGATTCGTGTTGTCGGTGACATCGCGATCTTCGTCAATTTTGATAGCGCCGATGTCTGGACGCATCCCGAACTGTTTCGCCTGAACCACGATCTCGACCCGGAAGTCGTCGCCGGCGTCCCCCCCGATTTTTTCAGCGAGGACGGGCAACGCTGGGGGAATCCTTTGTATCGCTGGGACGTGATGCGGGAGCGGGGATACTCGTGGTGGATTAACCGGATGCGCTGGGCCACGCACAATTTTGACTACGTCCGCCTCGATCATTTCCGCGGGTTTTCGCAGTTCTGGGAGATTCCCGCGAGCGAACCGACCGCGATTCATGGTCACTGGGTCGATGGTCCGAAGGACGATTTATTTGTGAAGCTGCGCGAGGCGCTGGGCGGGCTTCCATTTTTTGCCGAGGATCTTGGCCACATTACGCCCGACGTGCATGCTCTACGGGAGCGGCTGGCGATTCCCGGCATGGCCGTTCTGCAATTTGGTTTTGGCGATGCCGGAGCCCACGTCTATCTGCCGCATACCTTCACAACCGACAAGGTTGTTTATACCGGCACGCACGACAACGACACTCTGCTCGGATGGTGGGAATCGAGCGCAACCGAACTGGAACGGCAACAGGTCAAAGCATACCTCGGCCAATGTGAAGACGGCGTCAACTGGGCGATGATTCGGGCGGCATCGAATTCGGTAGCCAGTCTCTGCCTGGTGCCGCTCCAGGACGCGCTGGGCCTTGGAAGCGAGGCTCGTATGAATGTGCCTAGCAGCGCACAAGGGAACTGGCGCTGGCGCTTCAGCGCCGAGATGTTGCGTCCCGAGGTGGCAACAAAACTTGCCGCGCTCGCTGAAGTCTCCGACCGGCTTCCGCAGCCGCTGCCGGCGACCGCCAGTTCAGACGCGAAGGAAGAGTGCGTGGCCTGAGTAGTGTATTCTCGCTCGCGAAGCAAATTGATTGAGAGTCAGGCGTCAGGTGTCGGGTCTTACGTTTATGCCGGCGATTCTTGAGCGGCTTTCCTGAGACCTGAGACCTGAGACCTTTGTTTCTTTCTGGAGTACGACGCCGTGACCGAGGCCCTCGAGCCCATTATCCGCGCGCAGGCTGTAGAAAAGTTCTATCTGCAGCCGGATGGAAATCGCATTGAAGTAATCTCTCCCGTCAATCTCGACGTGGAGCCGGGGAAAATTATCACGCTGCTCGGTCCTTCGGGTTGCGGAAAGTCCACGCTGCTGCGGATTCTGACCGGACTGAGCAAGCCTTCGTCGGGGCAGGTGCTATGGCATGGCCAGCCCATAACATCAGAGAACGCGGGCGTGGCTATCGTGTTCCAGAGTTTTGCGTTGTTTCCTTGGCTGACCGTGCTCGACAATGTTGAAGCTCCGCTCGAGGCTCGCGGAGTGCCCGCCGTGGAGCGCCACAAGCGCGCTTTGCGCATTCTCGATACTGTCGGGCTCGACGGCTTCGAGAGCGCTTATCCGAAAGAGCTTTCCGGCGGAATGAAGCAGCGTGTTGGCTTTGCGCGCGCTCTCGTGGTGGAACCCGAAGTCCTGTTCATGGACGAGCCTTTTTCCGCGCTGGACGTGCTCACTGCAGAAAATCTACGCAATGAATTGCTCGAGCTCTGGATCAGCAAGAAGATGCCGACCAGCGCCATTTTCATCGTTACCCACAACATCGAAGAAGCCGTTCTGCTGGCGGATCGCGTCATTGTGCTGGCAAGAAATCCGGCCTGGGTGCGGGCTGATTTTTCCGTCGAACTGACCCATCCGCGCGATCGCAAATCACCGCGTTTTGTCGAACTGGTGGACTACATCTACAAGATCATGACCCAGCCGCAACTCGCGATGGCGGTGCCCGACCCTGCCGCAACGACGCAAAAGCCGGCTCGCCAGAAATATCAGATGATTCCGCACGCGCGCGTGGGGGGCATCGCGGGCCTGCTCGAACTGCTGCAGGATCGTGGCGGAAAGGAATATCTTCATCGTCTCTCCGAAGTCCTTATCATGGATGCCGAAGACTTGCTCCCGATCATCGAAGCTTCGGTGTTGCTCGATTTTGCCACGTTGAAAGAGGGCGATGTTCAAATCACTCCCGAGGGCACTCGCTTCGCGGAAGCCGACATCCTCACCAGCAAAATTCTGTTCCGCCAGGCTGCTCTTAAACACATTGTGATCCTGCAGCAGATCGACAGTGTTCTGCACGCCAAGACGGATCACTCCATTTCAGTAGAATTTTTCTACGACATCCTTGACGAACACTTCAGCGAGGATGAAGTGCAGCGGCAATTCGAAACCGCTATGAACTGGGGCCGCTACGCGGAGATTTTCGACTTCGATCGCGAAGGCCACCGGCTGCTTCTCGCCGAGCCTGTCGGAGAGCCGCATCCGCCAACCACCCCGGTGCAAATGTGAAGCGTCCGCAACGAGTCGCTTTTCGGCCACTGGTTCGCATCTGGTCGGTGTTGCCGCGTGCCGGCGCAGCGAGCTTGCCCGACCTTCTGATGTTTTCCGGCGGGTTGGCGCTTTTCTATGGCATTGTCGAAGTGGGGCGCAACTGGCTCGGGCCGTTTCATCCCCAGATTGAGATCAGCCGCAGCCTGGGCGCGCTTCCCACCTATGCCGGATACTCGCTGCTGCGCATCGCGCTCGCCTATGTGCTGAGCCTGCTTTTCGCCCTGACGTACGGGTACATTGCTGCTTACCGGCCCCGCGCCGAGCGATTCATGATTCCGCTGCTTGACGTTCTGCAATCGATTCCAGTGTTGAGCTTCCTCCCCGGCGTGATGCTGGCCATGGCTGCGCTTTTTCCGGGACGTCAACTGGGCGTCGAACTGGGCGCGGTTCTGCTCATTTTCACCGGGCAGGTCTGGAACATGGCCTTCAGCTTTTATGCGTCGCTGAAGAGCATTCCGCGGGAGATGAGCGAGGCGGCCACGATCTACCGTTTCAACTGGTGGCAGCGTTTTCTTCAGATCGAATTGCCATTCGCGACAATCGGCCTGGTCTGGAATTCCATGATGTCGGTCGCCGGAGCGTGGTTTTTTCTGATGGCCTGCGAGCAATTTGGCGACTTCCGGCTGCCTGGCCTCGGTTCGTATCTCCAGGCCGCGGCCGATAAGGGCGACACGCGGTCGATTGCCCTTGGCATTGTCACCATGGTCGCCGTGATTGTGATGATCGACCAGTTTGTATGGCGTCCTGTAATTGCGTGGGCGGAAAAATTTAAGATGGAGCAAGTCGAGAGCGCGACCGTTCCCACTTCGTGGGTGCTTGATTTTCTTCAGCATTCGCGGGGCGTCGCCTTGTTCCGCAAGCGCGCGGTTCGCCCTCTTCGCGAACAGATGGTCCATTACTTCGCCCCCCGGGGCAAGGTACACGCCGAAACGGCAGGCGAGAACCGAGCGGTCTTGTGGCTCTGGCGAATCGTGGGAATCGCCGCTCTCGGCGCAATTAGTTATGCCGTGATTCGTGTCGTCATGATCCTGGCCGGTCTGAGTGGTTCTGAATTTCATCAAATCGGTATCGGCCTGGCCGCGACCTTTCTGCGCGTGAATCTTACCCTCGCGCTGGGTGCGCTTTGGACGATCCCGGTCGGCGTTGCCATCGGATTCAACCCGCGCCTGGCGCGCATCGCCCAGCCGCTTGCGCAGATTGCGGCTTCAGTCCCGGCCACGGCTCTGTTTCCGGTTGTGCTGCTGGTTCTGATTCGGCTGGGCGGAGGGTTGGGAGTTGGCTCGATCGTTCTGCTGCTGCTCGGAACGCAGTGGTACATTTTATTCAACGTGATCGCTGGAGCTATCGCGATTCCCACCGACTTGAAAGAGGCTGCCAGCGTATTCGGCATACGCGGCTGGGAGCGCTGGCGCACTCTCATTCTACCTGGCATCTTTCCCTTCCTGGTTACAGGCATGATTACGGCTTCGGGCGGCGCATGGAATGCCAGCATCGTCGCAGAATATTTTCATTTCAAAGGCCAGACCTATTCAACCGTCGGCGTCGGCGCCATGATCTCGGGGGCTACAGATGCCAAGAATTTCGATCTGCTTCTCGCCAGTACGATCGCCCTGGCGGCTGTGGTGGTAACCACCAACCGCTTGCTCTGGCGGCGTCTGTATCGTCTTGCCGAAACACGCTTCAAACTCGAGAGCTAACTCCTATACTCCTTCTCCGTAATTCCTTTCTGGCAAAGCGATGTTCGTGAGTGTCCCCAGCAGTTACCAAAGAGATGCTTTCATAGATCGTTAACCTTCCCTTCATCAAGGTGCAACCAAGGCAAGGCCACAATCAGCTATGGCTAAATTGCCAACCGCGGACGGCAAGGGGCCGGGTGTACTGTCCCAACCGCCGCGTCTGCCGAGGCTCCCCGGTTTTGCGGAAAAGTTCATTGCCATGGAGCAAGCGCGCGACCTGTACGAGCGCGTGCGCACGGCTCCTCCTGGCTTTCGCCTGGAAGCATTACTGGCGGAGATGAAGATAAAACTCGAGGTTCAGCTTTCCGATCTTGATCGCATTCCAATTAGGGGGCCGCTGGTGGCGGTGGCCAATCATCCTTTTGGCGTGCTCGACGGTACGGCCCTGGCTGTTCTCTTGTCTCGCGCGCGGCATGACGTGAAGATACTGACTAACTCACTGCTTGAGGGCATCCCTGAGCTGCAGGAGCATTGCATTTTTGTGAACCCGTTTCATACTTCGTCTTCGTCGCATAAATCGACGGATAAGAACGTTACGCCCCTGAAGCAGGCGACGGAATGGCTCCGCCAAGGCGGAGCGCTGGCCGTTTTTCCTGCCGGCGAAGTGTCGCAGTGGAGTGTGCGCGAGGCGCAGGTCACAGATCCGGCGTGGAGCACCATAGCTGCGCGCCTGGTTCGCAAGACGGGAGCCAGCACCCTACCGGTATATTTCTGCGGGCACAACAGTGCAAGGTTTCAGCTGCTCGGTCTGATCAATCCGCAGCTGCGAACACTTTTTCTGCTGCAGGAATTTCTGCAACAGCGCGGGAAAAATGTCAGGATCCGGATCGGCAAGCCCGTTCCATGGGAGCTGATTGCCAACCTGGACAACCACGAGGAGGCGACCGAGTATCTCCGTCTGCGGACTTATCTTTTGTCCTATCGCGGCAAGAAGCCGTTTTCATTCCCCGCGAGGGTGCGTGCCGCTCTCCCTCGTAAACCGCAAGAGCCAATCGCTGAGGAGATTCCCTCGCGATTCATCGTCACCGATATCGAAGCGTTGCCTGCCGAACGCCTGCTCCTCGAAAATGCCGAGTTCGCCGTGTATGCCGCACGAGCTTCCGAGCTGCCTCACGCGCTCGATGAGATCGGACGCCTCCGCGAAATTACTTTCCGCGCTGCCGGCGAAGGGACCGGACATAGCGCCGACCTTGATCGGTTCGATGGCTACTATTGGCACTTGCTGCTCTGGAACAAGGAGAAGCAGGAATTGGCGGGGGCGTATCGAGCCGGCAACACTGACGAGATCATTCGTGCCCACGGCGTCCAGGGCCTGTACACGAACACCGTCTTTCGCTACGACGAACAGCTTTTCCTGAAAATTGGTTCGGCTCTCGAGCTGGGCCGTTCGTTTGTGCGATGCGAGTACCAGCGCCAATACGCGCCGCTTCTCCTCTTGTGGAAAGGTATCGCGCGTTTCGTGGCCGCGCGTCCGGAAACGCCTGTGCTGTTCGGCGCGCTCAGCATCAGCAACGAATACAGCAGCCTGTCGCGCGAAATGATCGTCCGCTATTTTGAGCAGCGCAGAGTTAGGGGTGAAGATGGCCGAGATATTGCCGACCTCATCCACGCGCGCACGCCATTCCGCGCTCCGATGCTTCGCCGCTGGGATTGTGGCGCCCTGTGCAGCGCGTTGCGCGACCTCGACGAACTGGCGGAGCCGATCTCGGACGTCGAAGAAGACGGCAAGGGCTTACCCATCCTGCTCAAGCAGTACGCAAAGATTGGAGGCAGGCTGGTGGGCTTCAATCTGGATCGCAAATTTTCCGATGTAGTCGATGGCCTGGTGATCGTCGACTTGCGCCAGACCGAGCCCGCAGTCCTCGAGCGCTACATGGGCAAAGAGGGCCATGCGCGCTTCCTATCCTTCCATAACCCCGTTGAGCACGGCATGCCGGAGTTGTAGGGGAAGCTGAAATTCCCTCCTTTGCTAAATCCGCCTGCATGTTGAACAATGAATATTGAACATCAATAGTACTTGGCGCAGCTTTCGATTCCGCTGGCGCGCCAGAAAAAAACGTAAGGAGCCTTCATGCCTGCAACTGGAGAACTGATCCGCCACATGAATTACATCGACGACATAGCCACCACGCTGCGCCGCATCAGCGCCAGCATTCCGGCGATGACCAAGGAAGAGTGCGCCCGCCTTGGCGACTATATCCGCAAGTCCGAACCGAGTTATGAGAGCGTGGTGCAGCGCCTCGAGAAGGCGGGTAAAGAAAACAAAGAGGAAAAAGAGTGACCGAGGTCCGCGCGATTGCGGTCATTGGCGCGGGCATCACGGGCCGGGGAATCGCGCACGCTGCCGCTCTCGGCGGCTATCGCACCATCCTCGAAGACCTTTTGCCGAACGCGCTGCGCAACGCGAAGACGGAAATCCGAGCCCATCTCGATCAAGCCGTCGAACTGGGCAAGGTCGATGCCACCGACGCTGACGCCGCTTTCGCGCGGATCGTGTATGCCGGGTCGGTTGACGAAGCCGCGCGTGAAGCCGATCTTGTGATCGAGGCTGTCCCCGAAGAGATGGAATCGAAGATTGAGATCTTCACCATGCTCGACAAGATCTGCCGCCCCACGACGATACTCGCTTCCAACACTTCCTCGCTCAGCGTGACTGAGATTGCCAGCGTTACCTACCGCGCCCGGAAGTGCGTTGGCATGCACTTTTTCAATCCCGTGCACACAATGAAACTGCTCGAACTTGTGCGGGCTCTCGAAACCGATGCCGAAACGCTGGCTGCGGTGGTCGAAGTTGGCAAGCGTATGCGCAAGGAAGTTGTGGTGATCAAGGAATCGCCAGGCTTCATCACCAGCCGCATCAACGCCATGATCGGCAATGAAGCTTTCTATATGCTGCAGGAGGGTATCGCCAGCGCTGAAGATATCGACAAGGCGTTGAAATTCGGGCTTAATCACCCAATGGGACCGTTCGAACTTGTGGATCTGGTCGGGCTTGACACTCGGCTGCACATTCTCGAATACCTGCATAAATCTCTCGGCGAAAAATTTCGTCCTTGCCCGCTGCTTGTGCAATATGTGAAAGCCGGAAGGCTTGGGCGCAAGTCGGGGCGAGGAGTGTTTGAGTATCCGGAATCACAGGCCACGTCTTTATGAGGCGACCGACGAAGGCCGGCTAATACGAGTTTCTCGTCCCAGGATGAACATAGCCATCCATCTCCGCTGTCCACGTGAGGAAGCGCCAAAGGCTGGTTCGCTCCGTCCATAAGAATCCCCAGAATTCCAGGAATCCGATCTGCGTCATCTTGACGCCGGTGTAGGTCTCGAGACGCCAAAGGAGATATGGACTACGCCAAGGGGCGAATCGGTGGCCGCGGGTGGAGTTCCAGAGAAAGCGCAGCATGGGCCGCATTGATTTTTAGTATAGCGCGGGGCAAAGCGGCCTGATGAGACCTAGATTCATTCGACAGAGATATGGGGAAAAGCTCGGTTTCGTATCATGGTATCGCTTTAGCGATACCATGATACGTTCCAATCAATTGCTCCTTTGGGGCTGCGCGTCGCGCCTTCGTGAAGCGGCAGAATCGCGGCGAGTGAGACGCAAGACACGCTCTACTCTGCCTGCTTGGTGATGTTCAGCAGCACTCCTACACACATCAGGGTCACGAACAGTGAAGACCCTCCGTAGGAAACGAACGGCAGCGGGATTCCCTTGGTCGGCATCAGGCCCAGAACCACGCTAATGTTGATGAACGCCTGGAGCACAATCATACTGGTGATTCCGACTGCCAGGAACCGGCCAAAGTTATCCTGCGTGCGCAGTGCGGCGCGTGCTCCCCTCCACAGAAAAATCGCAAACAGGATAATGACGGCGAGAGCTCCCACCAGTCCCAACTCTTCGGCGGTGACCGCGAAAATAAAATCTGTGTGCGGCTCGGGAAGATAAAAGAGTTTTTGCTTCCCTTCCATCAGGCCAAGTCCGGTGAGGCCGCCGGTAGCGACGGCAATCAGCGACTGAATGATGTGGAAGCCAAATCCCTTTGGATCGGCATAGGGGTTCAGAAAAGCCAGGATGCGATCCCTGCGATACGAAACATGAAAGATGAGGAAATAAAGCGGGAGAAGCGCGGCCGCGAAGGCGTATCCGAAATAGCGCAAGCGGATGCCGGCGACGAACAGAATACAGGCGGCGATGCCAGCACACGCGATTGCGGTACCAAGGTCGGGCTGAAAGACGATTAGTCCTAAAAAGACCGCGGTGGGAACACCGGCCGGAAGCAACGTGTTGCGCCAGTTGTCCATAGCCTGGGTCTTGTTTTCGAGAAAGAAGGCGAGAAACAGGATGAGCGCGGGCTTGGCCAACTCTGAGGGCTGCAGCGAAATTGGGCCGAGGTGCAACCACCGGTGGGTGCCGTGAGCGCGATTGAGAAAAAAAACTGAGACCAGAAGAAGAGTAGTCAGGCCAAGAATGGAAAAAACCAGCGCTGGATGTCGCAGGCGTTTGTAGTCGACCTTCATGGCCACGACCATGGCAACGAATCCGGCGACAGCCCAGACTAGTTGCTTGAGCAGGAATTCGTAGGCCGAGCCGAATCGCTCCTTGGCCATCACCGCGGAAGCGCTGAAGATCATGACCAGCCCGATGAAGACCAGGATCGTGGTTACCGTAAACATCCAGCGATCGACACTCACCCGCTTGGCCATATAGGGAAGACTCTATTTCATCACGCAGGAACAAAGACAGGGAGGAGTTTCGGCGGCGGAAGCTGGGCAGGGGATAACTGAGTTGGTTCGTGCCTGGCTGCTGGTGAGCGGCGCGCGTCTGAGAGCCGAGGGCGGCCTACGTAGATCGAGACGTCGCCAGCGAATGCACTACGTCTTTGAACACGCGGCCGCGATGTTCGTAGCTCTGGAATTGATCGAAACTGGCGCAGGCCGGAGCCAGAAGAACGACATCGCCCGGCGCAGCAGATTCGCTGGCACCTCGGACCGCATTTTCCAGAGTCTCTGCGTGTTCGACTTCGGTCGCACCCTGAATCTGTGATTTGATCTTGCCGGCTGCGGCGCCAATCGTGTAGACGCGCTTCACTCGCTGCCTCAGCAATTCGTTGAGCAGGGTGTAGTCGCTGCCCTTATCCTTGCCCCCGAGAATCAGGTGAACATTATTGGGAAAAGACTCGAGCGCCTTGATGGTGGCGTCAACGTTGGTGGCTTTGGAATCGTTGTAGTAATCGACTTCCGCGATCCTGGCCACGAACTCCAGGCGGTGCTCGACGGCTTTAAAATTGCACACTGCCTGGCGAACTTCGGCGGGCTGACAGCCTGCTAACATGCCAATCGAAATTCCAGCCAGCACGTTCTCCAGATTGTGGGCGCCCCGCAATGGGACTTCCGCACGCGGCAGGATATCGCGCTCGCTCTGGCCGTCACGAAAATAGATATGTTCGCCGCGAACGAAGGCTCCTCGATCGACATCTTTCTTTCGGCTGAACCAGAACAATTGCGCGTGAGCGCGGACCGACAATGCAGCAGTGGTAGGGTCGTCAGCATTGAGAACGGTGAAATCGTCCGCGATCTGGTTCTCAAAGACGCGCGCTTTGGCGTCGATATAATTCGCAAAAGTCTTGTGGCGATCAAGATGGTCCGGTGTGATGTTGAGAACGGCCGCGATTTTCGGACGAAATTCAACGATGGTTTCCAGTTGAAAGCTTGACACCTCAAGCACGATCCAGGTTTCCGGTCCGGCCTGATCCACAAAACTGATGGCGGGCGTGCCGATGTTTCCCCCAACCAGCGTGGAAAATCCTCCGGCGGCAACAATTTCTCCGGCCAACGAGGTGGTGGTCGTCTTGCCGTTGGCTCCTGTGATGGCAACGATTGGGCCCGCGAGAAATTGCGCTGCCAGTTCAATCTCGCCGATGACCGGCTCTCCCAGATTGCGCGCCTGCGCCAGTTGCGGCGCGTCGACGGGCACACCCGGGCTGACGACGATTAAATCCTGCTCGCGAAAGGTACGCTCGCCATGGCCGCCGGTTTCGACTGTGATTCCGTGCTCGAGCAGGAGCAGGATTTCGTTGCGCAATTCGGTTTCAGGCTTGGAATCGGACACCGTGACGCGGGCTCCGCGTGACTTTAAAAACAGGGCCGAGGCCACCCCGGATTTGCCCAGGCCGACGACCAGAACGCGTTTATCGTTGAGATCCATCAAAGTCAATTGGTAATTTGCGATTTGTAATTTAAGACTTTCCGAACCGACTGCCCCTTGAGTTTTGAAATTACAAATTGCCAATAACAAATTACCAATTCCTTACCTCAGCTTCAGCGTGGTCAGCGCAAAGAGCGCGAAAACGAGCGACGCAATCCAGAACCGCACGATCACTTTCGACTCCGACCAGCCCAGCAATTCGAAGTGGTGGTGGATGGGCGCCATCTTGAAAATGCGTTTTTTGCGCAACTTGTAGGAACCAACCTGCAGGATCACGGAGAGCGCCTCGATGACAAAGATCCCCCCGATGAAAGGCAGAAGCAGTTCCTGTTTAATCATGACGGCCACCGTGCCGATCGCGCCGCCGAGCGCCAGGGAGCCGACGTCGCCCATAAAAACTTCCGCCGGATGCGCGTTATACCACAGGAATCCAATGGCCGAGCCGACCATAGCTCCGCAGAAAATCGTGAGTTCGCCGATCTGCGGCATGCGCTGTAATTCAAGGTAGGTTGCAAAAGTGGCGTGACCGCTGAGATAGGTGAGAACGGCGAGCGCTCCAGCAGCGATTACCGTGCAGCCGATAGCGAGGCCATCCAGGCCGTCGGTGAGATTGACGGCATTGCTCGAGGCGACAATCACAAATACCACAAAAGCCACAAACGGCACAAAGGCGAGCGGCCACAACTGCGGATGACTGAGCCAGCTTCCGATCACCAGATCGGGATGGAATTGCTTGAAAAACGGGACCAGCAGTCTCGTCGAGTATTCTCCGCGGTACTGCAACG
>Ga0302324_100020458_pt1 | contig 12942 bp, 13 predicted proteins | sample Palsa_T0_1_FD_201949 | JGI IMG/M metagenome (GOLD analysis project Ga0302324, IMG submission 201949) | Peat permafrost microbial communities from Stordalen Mire near Abisko, Sweden - Palsa_T0_1 | ecosystem: Environmental > Terrestrial > Soil > Palsa > Peat permafrost | place: Sweden: Abisko...
GTACAGCGCAACAAGGTGCGGTCCCTGGCTCCGTTGGTGGACGTGTGGCAGGGCGTGGCGAGGCTCGTCGAGGGCGAACGCATCGCGCAACATGCAGCGGGCGCGCGCGTGCTGATCCAGATCGACTACACCGGATTGCCAGGACGTAACGGCTGTTCCCCGGAGTCCGTGCCCGAGCTGGCCCGGGCGCTCATGGGCCTCGATCTGCAGGTGCAGGGGCTGATGACGGTGGCACCGCAGGCCGCCTCGCAAGCCGAGGCGGCATTCCAGTCCTTGAGCCGGGCAGCCGACGCGCTCGGCCTGCCGGAACGTTCGATGGGGATGAGCGAGGACCTCGAAGCGGCCGTGGCCGCCGGGTCCACCATGGTGCGGATCGGCCGCGCCTTGTTCGGAGATCGACCGGCGGTGACGGTGGGGTAGTTGTCCCGCCCGTGTCGGTGAGCAAGCACTACGCTGTGCAGGAACAGGAGAAGGTATGGCACCCTCGTTCATGAAGAAAACCATGGTCTACCTCGGCCTACTCGACGACGAGTACGACGAGTACGACGATCTGGAAGACCGCGCGCCACGCGCCTTCACGGCGGCCACGCGCAACGAAACCCGGCCCCAAGAGCATGAGCAGCCCGAGGAGTACGGCGGCGGGCTGAATCGGATTCGCACGATGATCCCGCGGGAATCGGCGGTTCCCACGCCGACACGGGTTCAGCCGAGCCCTGTGCCGCGCCCATCGGGGGTGCGTCCCGTCCCCATGGAAACGGCGATCGGCGGCTCGGCCCGGGTGCACGTCGTGGCGCCGTCTCGCTTCGGCGATGCCAAGGAGATCGCGGACCGATTGAAGGACAACCGCCCGGTGATCGTCAACCTGCAGGTGGCGGACCGGGACCTGCAGCGCCGCATGATCGACTTCTGCAGCGGGGTGACGTATGCCCTGAGCGGCGAGATGGAGAAGGTCGCCGATCAGGTGTTCTTGCTGGCCCCGACCAACGTAAAAGTTTCCGAAGAAGAGCGTCAACGGCTGGTGGAGCGCGGCTTCGGACGCGACTAACCAGGCTAATCTCAGCTTGAAGTGAATATTTTCCGCCTCGCTGGAATTGCTGTCGAACTGTACCTATGGCTGATCATGCTGCCGATGGCTCTCCTGAGTTGGTTCCGGGTGCAGCCCGGGACCGCCCTGGCTCGGGTGCAGATCTTCCTCTACCGGGCGACAGAACCTGTATTGCGCCCGGTGCGGCGCGTTATCCGGCCCATCGGCGGGATCGACATATCGTTCATCGTCGTCTTCCTCGTGCTCCAGTACGTCGTGGTGCGGGTCCTCTTTTCGTAGAAAGAACATTTGGGTCCGGAAGTGGGGGGATGGGTAGACTCAGCCTCCATGGACAGTTCGCCGGCACCCTCATCCATCCTCGACACGCTTCGCACCGTTGAGTTTCGTCTCGGGCTCAAGGGCTACAACGTCGACGAGGTCGACGAGTATCTGGACCGAGCGGCCCAGGAGGCCGAGGCGCTCCAGGAGACCGTCCGCCAACTCAACGAGCGCCTGCGCCAGGCGGGCGACCGCATAGTCCAGCTGGAAACCGAGGTGCGCGAGGGCGCCACCGCCCCCGCCACCGAGATCGCACCGCCGGCACCGGCGCCGGTCCCAGCCATTCCCGCCGCCAAGGCCCCAGCCGAGCTGGGACCCTCAGAAGAGACCTTGCAGCGAACGTTGCTCCTCGCCCAGAAGTTCGTGGATCAGATCAAGCGGGAGAGCGAAGCGGAGGCGGCTGCCACCGTGGCGCAGGCCGAGGAGACGGCGCGCGCCGCGCTCTCTGCTGCCGAACACGCGGCGATGACGTTGCAGACCGAGTCCCAGCGCCAGGTGCGCGAGGAGGTGGCGCGCCTCGAGTCGACGCGCACCGAGCTGGCGGCCGACGTGGAGAGCATGGCCCGGCATCTCGAATCCGAGCGCGATCGGCTCCGCGATGCGCTCACCGAGATCCTCACGTGGGTCGACGAGAACGTGCAGCCGGCCAACGCGCTCATGGGCGGGCGATCCAAAGCCGCCCCGAAGCCCGCGCCTACCGCGGCCATTGGCCCGACGGAGGCCCCCGCTCGGGCATCGATCGAAGTGGAAGACCAGCCCACGCTGAACCTGGACGCTGCGTCGGACACAGCGGAATCCGGGGCGTCCCGCACGATCTGACCTGAAGTGGGGCGCTGTTGCCCCCTTCGCTGCTGTCCGCTAGGGTCACCCGCTCCCTCGACGCGACTGTCATGAGGGAACCGACCACTTCGCTGGTCGGGAAGGAGGACACGATGAGCCCAGCGAGCAAGGCCCCGGCTGCAAAGAAGGTGCCTGCATCGCGCCCACCGGCAGCCAAGAAGGCTGCGCCGGCGAAGAAGAAGAGCGTGCCCGCCAAGGCAGCCCAGACCAGCAAGAAGATCTCCCCGAACAAAAACACCCAACCCACAAAGAAAGCTGTGCCGACAAAGAATGCTGTATCCACAACGAAAAAAGCCGTACCAAAGTCTGCTCCGGGCGCGAAGAAGCCCGCTCCGACCGCGAAAGCTGGCGCCGCGATGACGAAGGAGACGACGATCACGAAGAAGACGGGCCCCGCCGCCAAGAAGGCAGTCGGGCCCGCCAAGAAATCAGCCGCGTCCGTCAAAGCAGCAGCGGCGGCGGCGGCCAAGGACACCGCAGAAGCCGCCCCGGTTGCGCCGGCTCCGCCCCGCACGACGTTCACGCCGAAGCCAAAGCCGCCGGCCCCGGTCAAGCCCAAGACGGGCCCCTACGCCAAGGATGTCAAGTTCCTCGAGGAGATCACCGAGCTGTTGCGCGAAGAGCGGGCGATCTACCAGGAGCAGGCCACGTCCCTGCGCGCCGAGGCCGACTCGTTGGCGCTCGAACGTGAGCCCGGCGACGTGCAGTTCGACGAGGAATCGGGTGAAGGTGGCACGGTGACCGTCGACCGCGAGCGAAATCTGGCTCTTTCGGGCCAAGCCGCTCTCGCGGTGGAGGAGATCGACTACGCATCGGAGCGGGTGGCCGACAAGACGTACGGGTACTGTGAACGGTGCTTTCAGCCCATCCCCAAACCGAGGCTCCGCGCCCTTCCCTACGCCAGGCTCTGTGTGGCCTGCAAGAGCGGGGGACTGTCGCGACGCTGACCCGGGGCGGGAATGCCCGCTCGCGGGCGGTGGCCTATGTCCTGGCCGCCGTCGTCCTGGTGGCCGACCGGCTGACGACGTCGGCGGCCGAGAATCATCTTCACGGAACCGTCCACGTGTGGGGACCGTTCGGCTTGGCCCTGCAGTTCAACTCCGGGCTCGCGTTCAGCCTCTTCACCGGTCGGGCCACGCTGGTCACGGTGCTGCTCGGCGTCGGGGTGGTGGTGCTGGCCGTCCTCGTGGCGCGGGTGCGCACCATGCCCCAGGCGGTCGGCGGGGGGCTGGTGCTCGGCGGAGGGCTCGGGAACCTCAGTGAGCGGGTCGTGAGCGATCATCACGGTCTGGTGGCCGATTTCATAACCTTGAGCCACTGGCCGACGTTCAATGTGGCCGACGCCTGCATCACGGTCGGCGTGATCGTCCTTGCCGCGTCCGTGTTGTTGGACCGCCCGACAGCCGCACGGGCGGCGCGGTGAGCGAGCCCGACGGCGCGCTCGTGGTGGAGGTCCCGCCTCTCCTCGCCGGAGTCCGGGTCGATCGCGCCGTGTCCATGCTGGCCGATGTCTCCCGCTCCGTCGCCACCGGGCTCATCGCGGCCGGGCGGGTACGGGTCGGCGAGCTCGTGGTAACGGTCGGCCGGACCACGCTCACCGAGGGAGCCATCCTCAGGGTCTCGTTGCCCGAACCGGGGGGAGACGACGTGGCGGCGGAGGCCGGGGTGGAGTTCCGGGTCGTCCACGCCGACGCCGAGCTGGCGGTGGTTGACAAGCCGGCGGGACTCGTGGTGCATCCGGGGGCCGGCCACCAACAGGGAACGCTGGTGGGCGGGCTCCTCTCGAAGTTTCCCGACCTGGCGGCCCTCGTCACGGGCGGGGTCTGCCCGCCCGATCGGCCGGGCATCGTGCACCGCCTCGACAAGGGGACGTCGGGACTGCTCGCCGTGGCACGAACGGAGTCAGCGTACCGAGCCCTGGTGGCGCAACTGGCCGACCGGAGCATGGAGCGCCGGTACCTGGCCCTGGTCGAGGGGTACGTGGCCGACGACCGCGGCGAGGTCGACGCGCCCATCGGCCGCTCGACTCGGACACCGACCAAGATGGCCGTCTCGGCAGGCGGGCGCGCCGCCCGGACCGGATTCACCGTCTTGGAGCGGTACGACCAACCGCGGCCGATGACGCTGGTCGAGCTCAAGCTCGAGAGCGGACGGACCCACCAGATCCGGGTCCATATGGCGGCCATCGGGCACCCGGTCGTGGGTGACGCCCGCTACGGCACGCCCGAACGCTTGCTCGGATCGGGCCGGTTCTTCCTGCACGCCTTCCGGCTGGAGCTCACCCATCCGGCGAGCGGCGAGCGGATGGAGTTCTCCGCGCCGCTGCCGGACGACTTGACGGCGTTCCTAGGCCGCCTGGTGGACACCGAGGACGTCGGAGTCGAAGGAGAGGGCGGCTAGCGCCTCCTCTTCGGCCCGGCGGACCCGTCGCACGCCGACACCCAGGCGTTCCGCCGTGGATTGGAGCGAGGCCGGGGAGTCGCCTCCGAAGCCAAAGCGCAGTCGCAGGACGTCGCGCTGGAGATCGGGCAGCTTCTCGACGGCGTCGCGGACCCGGTCATAGACCATGGTCTGCTCCACGTCGGCCGGGAAGTCCGACTCGTCGGGCGCCACCAGCTCACCGAGGGTGGTCGCCGATTCGGAGGCGGCAGGCTGGTCGAGCGATGCCGTGACGCGGGCCACATCTTCGAGCGCATAGCGCTCGTCGGCCGTCATCCCGGTCGCCTCGTCCAACTCGGCCACCGTCGGCGTGCGGCCGAGTGTGGTGGCCAACTGGGCCTTGGTCAGCTCCAGCCGCTGGATGTGCTCTCCGACTTCGAGAGGGATCCTGATGGTGCGACCGTGCTGCTGGACGGCCCGCTGCAGGGCCTGACGGATCCACCAGGTGGCGTAGGTCGAGAACCGGAATCCTCGCTCCCAGTCGAACTTGTCGACGGCCCGCATCAGCCCGAACGTGCCCTCCTGGACGAGGTCGGCCATGTCGACCCCGCGGTCTTGGTACCGCCGGGCCCAGTGCACGACCAACCGGAGGTTGGCCGCCACCATTTGCTTGCGAGCCGCCATGTCGCCCGCGGCGACGCGCTTGGCCAGCTCGACCTGCTGCTCATGGTCGGGCATCGGGAACTGGTCCAGGTCCCGCAACATCAAACCAAGGGTGTCGGATGTACTCACAGCGCTCTTCATCACTTCTCTCCCGACGTTTCGCGATCTCTCTTCTCTTCGTACCCGGGGTACTCCTGTATGAATCCGATGTGTACAACACCGGTGCCAGCCCGAGCATTCCATGCGGGTGTGTCATTTCGGAGTTGCATCCCGGGGCCCACTTCTGGTCTCCTACGTCGCATGAATCCACGGGTGGTGCTGCTCAGGCACGGTGCCACCGAATGGTCCCTCAGCGGTCAACACACCGGCCGCACAGATATTCCACTTGTGGACCTCGGCTGTCAGCAGGCCGTGGCGGCGGGCGAGCTCTTGCGGGGAATGACGTTCGCCAGGGTGCTGACCAGCCCGCTGCAGCGGGCGTTGACCACCTGTGGCCTGGCTGGCTTCGAGGGCCAGCTCTGTCCGGACCTGGTGGAGTGGGACTACGGGGCCTACGAGGGTCTCACGTCGGCCGAGATCAGGGCCGAGCGGCCGGGGTGGACATTGTGGACCGATGGTGTGGTCGGCGGGGAAAGTCCGGCCGATGTGGGCCGCCGGGTGGATCGGGTCATCGAGCAGGCTCGGCAGGCTCCGGGAGACACGCTGTGTGTGGCCCACGGGCACGTGTTGCGCGTCCTGGCGGCGCGCTGGCTGGATCTGCCCCCGGTGGCGGGTCGGCTCCTGGCGCTGGCGACCGGAACGGTGAGCGTCCTCGGCTGGGAGCGCGACGTCCCGGTGGTCGAGCGCTGGAACGTCAGCCCGGACGGTTTGCCGTGAGACGGTGGCCGCGGGGGTGCGGCCTAGGCCGAGGCGGTCACGTTCCCCTGGGCGCGGGCCACCATGTCGGCCAGGCTGTACGACTGGAGATGGGTGCGGATGGTCTCTCCGACGTCGGCCCATACCGCCAGCAGCACGCACTGACCCTCGTGGTCGCACGCCCCGTCGGCGTGGGGCTCCCCGAAGTCGCCGGCGGCGATGGGCCCGTCGACGGCCGAGACGATCTGGGCCAGGCTGATCTCTTCGGGCAGGCGGGCCAGGACATAGCCTCCCCCGACGCCCCGTTTCGAGCGCACCAGTCCGGCTCCCTTGAGAGCCAGGAGGATCTGTTCGAGGTAGGGCTGGGGCAGGGCCGTGCGCTCGGCGATATCCCGCACCGAGGTCGGGGTCTCGGCCCCGTGCAAGGCCAGAGACAGCAGCGCCCGGCTCGCATAATCGCCGCGTGTCGAGACCCTCACAGCTCGATTCTACTGGCCTCGAGGTCCGGAGCGGGATGATTTGCGGTCATAGAGTGACTCCGTGAGCGCTCCCGAGGTCGCATCGCCCATCCTCCCTCCCTTCGGTGGGCCCTGCCTGACGGGCGTCGTGCCCGGGCTGCTCGACCATCTGTACGGCTCGGCCTCGCTTCCCGAATGGATGCCGGCGACGCTCACCGAGTCCGAGCAGGTGGTCCTGCTCGTCATCGACGGCTTGGGCTGGAAGCAGCTCGAGAGCCGCACGGGCCTGGCTCCGACGTTGGCGACGGGAATGGCGGCGGGGATGGGGCGAGCCATCACCTCGGTGGCACCCAGCACGACGGCGTGCGCCTTGACGTCGCTGGTGACGGGGCGCCCGCCGGCCGAGCATGGCGTGGTCGGGTATCGAGTCGCCTACGACAACGAGATCCTCAACGTGCTGCAGTGGACGGTGGGTGGAGTCGATGCCCGGATGCGCGTGCCGGCCCGAACCTTCCAACCGTGCCCGCTGTTCGTCGGTTCGCCGGGGCCCGTTCCCGTCGTCACCAGGTACGACTACAGCTCGACCGGTTTCTCGGCGGCCCATCTCGGTGACGCCGATCTGCACGGGTGGCACACGCCGGCCGGGCTGATCACCGGGGTCCGCTCGTTGACGGCGGCCGGGGCCCCGTTCGTCTACGCCTACTACGAGGGCATCGACAAGGTGGCCCATGCCCGCGGCTTGGGCGAGCACTACGACGACGAGTTGCGGTTCGTCGACCGGTTGGTGGGCGACGTCCTCAGCGTCTTGCCCCCTGGTGCCGTGCTCGTGGTGACGGCGGACCACGGTCAGGTGGACGTGGGCGCGGCGGTCGAGGTGCTCGGGGGCGACGTGATGGACGGCGTGGCCCTGATCTCCGGTGAAGGGCGCTTTCGCTGGCTCCACGCGCGGCCGGGCGCCGTAGACGCCGTCGCCGATGCCGCCCGGAGCGCCTTCGGCGACGTTGCCTGGGTGTGGACGAAGGACGAGCTGGTGGAAGGCGGATTCCTGGGTGGAGTCCCTTCGGCCGCCGTCTCGTCCCGCCTGGGCGACGTCGTCTTGGCCCCGTTCACGCCGACCGCCTTCCTCGATCCGGCGGACACCGGAGAGCTGCGCCTTCTGGCTCGCCACGGCTCCCTCACCCCCGAGGAGATGCTGATCCCCCTGCTCAGCTGGCCCTCCGCCTGACGGAGGGGCGCCGGTGGCAGTATCAAGGGATGCCTGACGAGTCGACTCCCGTAGCGCCCGACGAAGTGCTCGAGGCGGGGCAGAGCCCGCAGGGGGTGAGCGGCTCGGGAGGTCCCGGTGGTCCCGGTGGTCCCGGCCGTGACGGGGTGGGCGGAGGGAGCGGCGCCGGCGGGGACGGCACGGGAGAAGGCGCGCCGCCTCGGGAGTCGGTTTCGGAGCCGGCCAAGGTGCTGCGCATCGGATCGATGGTGAAGACCCTGCTCGACGAGGTGCGCCAGGCCCCGCTGGACGAGAAGAGCCGGACGCGTCTGCGCGAGATCTATGAGCAGTCCATCCACGATCTCTCCGAGGGCCTGTCGCCCGACCTGGCGGCCGAGCTCGACCGCATGGCGCTGCCTTTCGACGAGGGGGCCCCGAGCGAGTCCGAATTGCGCATAGCCCAGGCCCAGCTGGTGGGATGGCTGGAGGGACTCTTCCACGGGATCCAGGCCACCCTGATGTCGCAGCAGATGGCGGCGCGGAGCCAACTCGAGGAGATCCGCCAGCGCGGCCTGCCACAGGCGGGTGAGAGCTCGAGCGCTCGCCCGGGGGCATATCTCTGATGGGGCGGAAACAGGGTGGGCGACAGCGGGACCGAGACAGGGACAGCCAGCAGGGCCAGCAGGGAGTTACCACGGATGCCTGACGAACCGAACGGATCACCGGGCGAGGGGCCACCGTCGTTCCCGGGCAACGCACCGCCGCCGCCCCCCGTGAGCGCGCCACCACCGCCGTCGGTGCCCCCGTCCTACCCGTCGTATCCCTCGGCTCCGAACGGCGGCTACCCGCCCCCGCCCCAAGGGACCTACCCCCCGCCCTCCTACGGCGGCCCTGGCGCCGCCGGGGGAATGGTGCCCTATGCCGGCTGGGGCACCCGGCTCGGCGGGTGGCTGATCGACGCCGTCATCTTCTTCGTGGTCCAGGCGATCCTGGGACGGCTGTTCCGCCACGTCAACTCGCTGACGCTGCACATGACCTCGACCCGCAGCGGGGTGGTGCACCACACCACCTTCTCGTTCATCGCCCTTGGCGTCACGACGGTCCTGGCCATCGTGTACACCACGATCCTGTGCGGCGGTCCGGGGGGACAGACCGTGGGGATGATCGCGGTCGGCGTACGCGTCGTGCGCGACGACACGCACGGCGTGCTGGGGTACGGGCTGGCCCTCGGCCGCGCTGTCGTGGAGCAGGTGTTCCGGTACACGGGGGTGGTCTGGCTTCTCGACATGTTGTTCCCCCTATGGGACAAGAAGCGTCAGACCCTGCATGACAAGATCGTCAAGAGCGTCGTGATCCGGGTGCGCAATGTGGTCTGAGGCGGGGTAAGGTCCGGGTCCGCAATCGAATGACACAGTTGTAAGTTCCACTGTTGAAAGGAGGCCGGGTGTCGGAGCGGTCGTTTACGCATCTGCACACCCACACCGAGTTCTCCATGCTCGATGGGGCCGCCCGGATCGGCGAGCTGGTGGCCGCGGCCGTGGCCGACGGGCAGCCGGCCCTGGGCATCACCGATCACGGCAACATGTACGGAGTCCTGGACTTCTACAAGGCGTGCCGTGACCAGGGGATCACCCCCGTCATCGGGACCGAGGCCTACATGGCCGGCGAATCCCGACATGAGCGACCGGTGCGCCGGGGCAAGGTGGACGACACCGGGGGAGATGCCGAAGGTGGGCAGAAGCTGTACTACCACCTCACCCTGCTTTCCGAGACCGTCGAGGGCTACCGCAACCTCTTGAAGCTCTCGTCGGCGGCGTACCTGGAGGGCTACTACTACAAGCCCCGGGTCGATTGGGAGTTGCTCGAGCGCCATCACGCCGGGCTGATCGCCACCACCGGGTGCCTGGGCGGCGTCGTCCTCCAGGCGCTGTTGGCCGGCAATGTCGAAGAGGCCGAGCGCCGGGCGGCGCGCCTGCAGGACATCTTCGGGCGGGAGAACCTCTTCGTCGAGATCCAAGATCACGGGATCGCCGACCAGCATCGTACGAATCCCCAGCTCATAGAGATCGCCCGCCGGCTGCACGCGCCGTTGCTCGCCACCAACGACAGCCATTACACACATCGAGAAGACGCCGTGGCCCACGACGCGCTGCTCTGCGTGCAGACCGGAGCGCTGCTCTCCGACACCAACCGGTTCAAGTTCGAGGGGACCGAGCACTATCTCAAGTCCGCCCGCGAGATGCGCCACCTCTTCGCAGAAGTCCCCGAGGCGTGCGACAACACGCTGCTCATCGCCGAGCGGGCCGATGTCCAGATCGAATTGGGCAAGCCGAGCCTGCCCGAGTTCCCGGTGCCGGAACGGTTCGTCGGCGAGGCGTACGAGGACCGGGCCCTGGCCTACCTGCGGGACCTCACCATGGAGGGCGCCCGCCAACGCTACGGCCAAACCGTCCCGGCCAACGTGGTCGAACGCCTGGACTACGAGCTCGGCGTCATCGGGAACATGGGGTTCGCTGCCTACTTCCTCGTGGTATGGGACCTCATCCGCTTCGCGCGCGATTCGGGTATCCGGGTCGGCCCGGGGCGGGGCTCGGCGGCCGGGTGTTGCGTGGCGTACTGCCTCCGCATCGTCGACCTCGACCCCATCCGTTACGACCTGCTCTTCGAGCGCTTCTTGAACCCGGGCCGCAAGCAGATGCCCGACATCGACATGGACTTCGACGAGCGCTACCGCAGCGATGTGATGCGGTACGCCGCCGAGAAGTACGGCAGCGACCGCGTGGCGCAGGTGGTGACCTTCTCGACCATCAAGGCGAGGGCCGCCGTCCGCGACGCGGCCCGGGTGCTCGGCAAGCCGTACATCGTGGGCGATCGCATCGCCAAGGCGATGCCCCCGCTCGTGATGGGGCGCGACACCCCCCTGCACGCCTGCCTGACCAAGACCGAGGGACACGAGGAGGGGTACGCCGCCGCCTCCGACCTGCGCGGCATGCACGAGACGGACCCCGACGCCAAGGAGGTCATCGACGTCGCACTCGGCCTCGAGGGCCTGCGCCGCCAGGACGGGATACACGCGGCGGCCGTCGTCATCTCGCGCGACCCCCTCACCGAATACCTGCCCATTCAGCGCAAACCCGACGCCGGGGGCAAGCCGGAGGACGCTCCGATCGTCACCCAGTACGAAATGCACGGGGTCGAGGATCTCGGGCTGCTCAAGATGGACTTCCTCGGGCTGCGCAACCTCTCGGTGATCGAGCGCACCTTGGACCTCGTAGAAGCGGCGGGAGGAGCCAGACCGGACATCGACGGCGTCGACCTGGCCGACGAGCCCACACTCGAGATGCTCCGCCGCGGCGACTCTGTCGGGGTCTTCCAGCTGGAGGGCGCTCCGATGCGCGCGCTCATGCGCTCGCTCGCCCCGACATCGTTCGACGACGTGGCGGCCCTCGTGGCCCTGTACCGACCCGGTCCGATGGCGGCCAACATGCACAACGACTACGCCGATCGGAAGAACGGCCGCAAGCCGATCACGTACGAGCACGCCGATCTGGAACCGATCCTGGCCGACACGCAGGGTCTGATGATCTACCAGGAGTCGGTCATGCGGGTGGCGCAGAAGTTCGCCGGTTACTCGCTGGAAGAAGCAGACAACTTGCGCAAGGCCTGCGGCAAGAAGATCCGGGCCCTCCTCGCCGCCGAGCGTGAGAAGTTCATCGCCGGCTGCGTCACCCAGGGGTACGACGAGAAGCTCGGCACGACCCTCTTCGACATCATCGAGCCGTTCGCCGATTACGCCTTCAACAAGTCGCACTCCTACGGCTACGGACTCGTGGCCTACCAGACCGCCTGGCTCAAGGCCCATCATCCGGTCGAGTACATGGCGGCCTTGCTGACCTCGGTCAAGGACAACAAGGACAAGACGGCCGTGTACCTGGCCGAGTGCCGGACGCGGGGTATCGACGTGCTGCCGCCTGACGTCAACCGGTCGGTGGCGGAGTTCGCACCCGACCTCTCGGGCGACCGTGTCGGCGACGCCATCCTCTTCGGCATGGCTGCGGTGCGCAACGTCGGCGAGAGCCTGGTTGAGCGGATCGTGTCCGAGCGCATCGCCAACGGGCCGTTCGCCGATATCTTTGATTTCTGCCAACGGGTCGATCCGATCGTCCTCAACAAGCGCACCATGGAGTCCTTGGTCAAGGGTGGCGCGTTCGACGCGCTCGGCCACCCGCGCCAGGGGCTCTGCCTGGTGATGGAGGGCATCGTGGATCGCACGCTGGAGCGGCGACGCGAGCACGACCTCGGCATCACCTCTTTGTTCGCGGCGTTCGAAACAGAGCAATCGGATCCCGGTTGGGGCACGGCGAAGATCGCCATTCCCGATACCGAGTTCGACAAGGCGCAGCGGCTGGCCTTCGAGAAGGAGATGCTCGGGCTCTACGTCAGCGACCACCCCTTGATGGGCTACGAACAAGCGCTGTCCCGTCACACCGACTGCAGCCTCTCGGACATGCGTGAGGAGGACGTGTCGGGAGATCGTTCACCGGTGCGGGCGGTCGGTGGCGTGGTGACCGATCTGCGCCGGACGTACACGAAGAAGGGTGATCTCATGGCCCGCTTCGTGCTGGAAGATCTCCAGGCGGCCATGGAGGTCTTCGTCTTTCCGAAGACCATGGCCGACTACGGGGCACTGATCGAGAACGACGCCATTCTGGTCGTGCGCGGCCGGCTCGACACGCGTGAGGACGAACCGAAGATCGTGTGCATGGAGGTCAGCCGCCCGCTGCTCGAGCGGGGAACGGAGGACATCCACGTCTCGCTGCCGCTGGGCGTGTTGACGGATTCGACGTTGGTCGATCTCAAGGGGATCTTGAGCGGACATCCGGGCCCGTCCTCTGTGCTCCTGCATGTGGGCGCAAAAGTGTTGCGTCTCGCGCCCGAGTTCAATGTGGATTGCCGCAACGGTCTGGTCGGCGAGTTGAAGCGGCTTCTCGGACCGGGGGCCGTCCTGTCCTAAAGCGGCCGTGAGCAGGGGAGGAGACGGCCCACCTGCCGTCCGAGCGGGACCGTGCGCCGTTGGCCGGTTGGGTAAGCCGCCTTCGAAGCCGGTAGACTCACCTCATGCCGATCGTAGTGAGCACCAAAGATTGCACTGCGCTCAGCGATGCTGAGCTGGTGGAAAT
>Ga0302324_100020462_pt1 | contig 12941 bp, 12 predicted proteins | sample Palsa_T0_1_FD_201949 | JGI IMG/M metagenome (GOLD analysis project Ga0302324, IMG submission 201949) | Peat permafrost microbial communities from Stordalen Mire near Abisko, Sweden - Palsa_T0_1 | ecosystem: Environmental > Terrestrial > Soil > Palsa > Peat permafrost | place: Sweden: Abisko...
GTACACGGTTTTGTTGAACAACAGCAGGGCAGGGCGCTGGAGCTCCTGGGCAGTGGTGAATGGAATCTTGCCGCCGACGGATCCCGATCCGGTGCCGGCGACGCTGGCCTTAATGGTTACGGGGCCACCGAATTTCTCGCTGCCGCTGGCGATGTCGAGGGCATGCAAGGTGAAGGACTGCTTGCCGTCCTGCTCGGTGAGCGCGACGACATACATGGTGTTCGAGGACGTATCGATTACCGGAGTGGACAGGATACCGCAGCGCGCCAGGGCGTTGTGGCCGGACTGTGCAGCGGCCGGTCCGAGGTTCACCTGCCAGAGCGCGGCGGACAAGGAAGCGTTGTCGGCATCGAAGGCGTAGACGCTGTTGTTGATGGTGACCACATAGACCACGTTGTGGGCGGTTCCACCGATGGTCACATTTGGGAGATAGAGGGGCTGCGCATAGCTGTAATCGTCCACGGCGCGGGTAAACAGCAGGCCAAATTGGTTGGTGTTGACATTGGAAGTGGTCAGCACGGTTTCACTCAGGTTGGCGCTGGTGCGCCCTTGAGTGTACTGTCCGGTCCAGACGCCGACCTGGCTGCGGGCGGCGGGTACCGATGCAGAAAGGATTACAAGCAGAAAACACAGACGTCGCATGTGCGTACTCCTTGGTTGCAAGTATAGCAGGGCGAGATGCGGGCGGCGGCGCATAGCGCCACCCTACTAGGCCAGGAGGCGGGCGGCGGGCTTGGCGAAATAGGTGAGGATGATTTGCGCGCCGGCGCGGCGGATGCAGGTGAGGCTTTCGAGCATGGCGCGGTCGTGATCGATCCAGCCGTTGCGGGCGGCGGCTTCGATCATGGAAAACTCGCCGCTCACCTGATAGGCGGCGACGGGTACGTCGCAGCGGTCGCGCGCTTCGCGGATGAGGTCGAGATAGGGCATGGCGGGCTTGACCATGATCATGTCGGCGCCTTCTTCCAGGTCCAGCTCGATTTCGCGCATGGCCTCGCGGCCGTTGGCGGGGTCCATCTGGTAGCTGCGGCGGTCACCGAACTGGGGCGTGGATTCGGCGGCTTCGCGGAAGGGGCCGTAGAAGACGGAGGCGAATTTGGCGGCGTAGGAAAGGATCGGAATGTTGGGGAAGCCGTTGGAATCGAGTTCCTGGCGGATGGCGGCCACGCGGCCGTCCATCATGTCGGAGGGGGCTACGATATGGGCGCCGGCGCGGGCGTGGGAAACGGCGGAGGCGGCCAACCAGGCGAGGGTCTGGTCGTTATCGACTTCGCCGTCGACGATCTTGCCGCAGTGGCCGTGGCTGGTGTATTCGCAATTGCAGACGTCGGTGACGATGAGGAGGCCAGGGACTTCGCGGCGGATGGCGCGGATGGCGCGCTGCACAATGCCATCGTCGGCGTAGGCGCCGGAGGCGGTTTCGTCCTTGCTTTCCGGCAGGCCGAAGAGGATGACGCCGCCGATGCCGAGGGAGCGCACTTCGGCGCATTCGCGCACGATTTGGTCGACGGAAAGCTGGAAATTGCCGGGCATGGCGCCGATTTCGCGGCGGACGCCCTCGCCGGGACAGGCGAACAGGGGCAGGATGAACTCGGCGGGATCGAGGCGTGTTTCCCGGACGAGGTTGCGGATCGGCTCGCTGGCGCGCAGCCGGCGGAGGCGGTGAATGGGGAACGGCATCCCCTAAATTGTAGCTCAGGACGCCCAAAAAGCCCTTCGGGGCGCTAACGGGCGTTAAGATTCGAAAAAATAAGTGCAAAGCCCCTTGACAAGGCGTTCTATATCATTAGAATAAATCCTAAGTCTTGCTTTATGCAGCCGCACGCTTGCGAGCACAACCGGACCGAGATGATTGCCAGGCGGGATGGGGTGGAATACCTGGAATGCCTGGATTGCCGCCAGATCTTCGAAGCGGAAGACCTTGAGCCCGTCGCAGTTGAGGAAGAGGACGAATAGAGGCGTGGGTGCGTCGTCCGTAGGGGCGGTGTGCCCTGGGCGCGATTCACTTCAGCCGGCGGTACACGTCTTTCCGGATGTCCCACCTTGACCACCAGGACGAGGAGAACTTCGTCGCGGATGTGATAGACAACGCGGTAGTTCTTCCCCGGCCCAGGTGGACGCGATAGAGCTTCTCCTTCGTCTCCATCTTCTCGAATCTGGGAGGGCGCGGGTTCTCCTCCAGGCGGAGAATGTCCCGGTTCACCTGCTTGCGGATGTGAGCGTCGAGCTCGCGGATGTCCGTCTCGGCGGGGGCGTGATTTCAACGCGATAGGCCAGTCTTAGTCTCCCAGTTCGCGCATGAGGTCGCGTAGTGAGATGGTTCCCTTCTCTTTCGCCTCTTTCAGGGCGGCGCGGGCGTCTTCAATGTCCATCCGGTCCATTGCCTCCTGCTCGATGCGCTCCAATAAGCGTAGCGCGTCGATGGGAATGACGGCGGCCAAGTCTTTCCCGCGGCGGGAGACGATGGTCCGCTCGTTCCCGTAGGCGGCGCGGTTGACGATTTCGGGGAACTCTTCGCGGGCGCATGCTATCCGATTTCCGCCGTCATGCCCCGTGAAATCCAAAAGCGAGACGCGTGCCACCGCTCACGGCCACCTCCATCATCCGAACCTCTTCGAAAATCAGTCACGCCCCGGCGAAAAATCGCCTTCCCCAGCCCTTCCACCACTTTGCCGCCCCCCCGCACCCGACCCCACCCATCCCCCGTGCTATTGTAAAGACGGCAAACCTCGTCCGCTCGCATGAGCCGCGACTATCGACCCGATCCTGCCAGCCAAGCGCCGATATTTTTGTATGACACTTGCGCCTCCACAAAGCCGCCGCCCGCACCACGGCCGCCACGGCACTGCCAAAAACGCCCCCGCATGGCGGCCGCCAAGCCAATGATTCAAAGCATCCTATTCGAAATTGGCTTCGCTATTGGTTTCGTCTGTCCAAAAAAGATTTCGACGCCCCCAACCCGCCCCCCATGCACAATCCTGCACAATCTGCACAATCCCGCACAACCCTATGAAAATCGGCATCGATCTCGGCACCACCAATTCCGCCCTCGCCTACATCGACGAACGCGAAGCCGAGGATCGCGATTTCCCCCCCATCCACATCTTCGAAACGCCCCAGCTCGTCGCCCCCGGCCGCACCGAGCCGCGCCGCACCCTGCCTTCGTTCCTCTACCTCGAAGACGGCCAGCCCGTCGGCGTCTACGCCCGCGAACAGGGCGCGCTGGTGCCCACCAAGCTGGTGCATTCCGCCAAATCCTGGCTCTCCAATCCCGACGTCGACCGCACCGCCAAAATCCTCCCCTGGGATTCCCCCGAAACCGGCCGCGTGCTCTCGCCCGTGGAAGTCTCCGCGCGCTACCTCGCCGCCTTCCGCGAAGCCTGGGATCGCGCCAAGCAGCTTCCCCTCGCCGATCGGGATATCGTCCTCACCGTGCCCGCCTCCTTCGATGAAGAAGCCCGCGAGCTCACCCTGTGATGGCCGCGGAACAAGCCGGCCTCCCCAAGCCGACGCTCCTCGAAGAGCCTGCCGTTTGCGCGGGCATCCGTGCTATTGTGGGACCGGAGCACGGATGAGCATAGTGATCCAACCCGACCTGGAGTCCAGGCTTCGCGCAAGGGCCGAAGCGGAAGGAGTTACGATCCAGGTCTACGTCGAGCGGCTCGCCCGGGACGACGAAGCCGCGGAGGAGGAGCTTGAGGCCTTGGCGCTGGAAGGTCTCAATTCCGGCCAGTCGATCGAGGGGTCTGAGAGCTATTGGGATGAGAAGCGTCGCCTAATCGTCGATCGCTACCGGAACACCGGCTCTCGGTGAGAAGCCACTACACGATAAAGCCCCGAGCGGACTGTGACATCGAGGATTATGCCGACTATCTCGCACGCAATGCGAGCCTCGATGTGGCGCTACGCTTCCTGGCCGCCGCGGACGAAACGTTTTCCCTCCTCGCTACCCAGCCCAACATAGGCTGGCATGCGCGGCTCAGAACCCCAGCGCTCGGCACGTTACGCATGTTCCGTGTCGCGGGGTTTGAAAGGATGCTCATTCTCTACCGGCCGCTGGAAGACGGGGTGGATATACTCCGCCTCGTCCACGGCTCCCGCAAGCTGCAGGCGCTCTTGCGCCGGCGGGAGGAAATCGAGTGACCGGAGAGCGGACGAACAGGCAGGCGTGGGCGGATTCGGCGGAACCGACGTTTCGCATAGCCTGCGCGCCCGCGCTCTGCGATGGCCACAATATTTCGACCGCCGAATTCGATCCTGCGGCAACCATCTAACCCGGTCCTCTATCCCTTCGGATACCCCCCCCCGAGAACCCTACTGATCGGCTCAGGACGCCAGCCCATGTGAACAGCGACGACCTAGGACTGTCATCCGGAAGCCGGGAACGGCTAGGGCGCGGAGAGCGACTTCCCACAACAGGGACTTTTGGCCCGCTGTGGTCACCATCTCAATTAGTAGGGCAGTGCGGCGCTCTGTAGGTCTCACCAGATAGGGGCTCAGCAGGGGCAGCCCTGAAGGTCTACAATAGTACCATATGGCGCTGGCTCAACGAGATGCGCCTTTGGCGTAATCTATGCCCGTACCGTCCGATTGGCCCCAACAACTCAGGGCGTTCGTTGACAAGTTGAAAGCCGACCCGAATAGACCCCTAGGGGACGAGCCCTTCGAACATTTCGTTCTGGCCGAGGCCGCGCCAGTACTATCTTGGGAAGCCTTTCTGAACTGGCTCAACGAGCTTGAAGGCTCGTGGTGTTTTCGCGGCCAGCGCCAAGCCAGTTGGGGGCTGCACCCGTCCCAGGACCGCGCTGTGTTAGTGGAATACGAATTCAAGAACAGCAGTGGCTATTATCACCTCGACCGAAAGATCGAGGAGCGTGAATTGCTCTTCCAATTTAAGCAACGCGCTCACCAATTCATCAATAATCTTCCGCAAAGCAACGATCTAAGTAGCTGGCTTGCGCTAATGCAGCACCACGGTGTGCCAACGCGATTTCTCGACTGGACCCGTTCCCCCTACGTAGCGATGTATTTCGCGCTTGAAGAGGAAGCGCAGCGACCGGAGAGACACTCCACGCTATGGGCGATAGATTTGGGTTGGCTGGAAGGCAAAGCGCGCGAAGTGCTTCTACCGGAAGCCGCGCCATCGGACCCGTCCGGTCCTAAGGCAGGAGCCGATTATCTGAACAGCCTACTTGATCGAGTAGAAAAGCCGGTCATCGTTAGCATCGATCCGCAACACGCCGACGAACGCATGACTGCCCAACAAGGATTCTTCTTATGCAAGCTGATCCCTCAGGCATCATTCAGTCAGATTCTCATGAGCATGATGATCCACCCGAGCACGCCGAAGCGGCCGGTGGTCAGGAGGTTGGAGGTCGATGCGACAAATCGGATCGGCTTCCTAAAGCGTCTGCGGGCGATGAACATCCACAGAGCCTCGCTCTTTCCCGACCTCGATGGTTTCTGTCGTTCTCTGAGGCTCAACTCGGAAATCAAGGCCAAGGAGGCAGCACAAGAAGCCGGACCGTCTATATCAGACCTTCGGAAGATGCTATGAGGCCCAGCCACGAAAGGACGCCGATCCGGCCAACATCCCAGAAGCCGATTTGGCGGAACGATTGGGAAGGCGTAGAATAGCTGTCATAAGGATCAAGTCTCTTGGCGAACGAGGAGCAAGACCGACGTGCAACGCAACCTGCTAGTGCGTCCCTATCGGCCAAAAACTATAGGGCCGGGCTTTCGGCTTCGTTTGCGCTTTGGGGCTGCATCCTTATCCTGTTCTTTTGCCTTGGCCAATTTAGTGTCTGGGTCAAACGCGATGACCTTATCGCCTTGGCACAGACAACTGCCGCGGTTGCGTCAATCGCAATCGCGGTCCTTGCGTACCTCCATGATGTGGGCAGCAGAGATCGATTTTTCCGGCTATTCCTCGCAGCCCTGGCCTTTGTGCTCTTGCTTGGGACGATCACCGGCTGGCTGGCGGCCCTGACGATGAAACCGTCAGTGCCTTCGTCCACTGAACCCGAGTTCACCGGTTTGGCTCTGAGATTCCTTGCCGTCGGTTCCATCTTCTGCTGCACTGGTGTTTCGGGGGGCATCGTAGTCTGGCGAGGTGCGCGGTGGCCTCTGTTGCAGGTGCGCTTCGACTATTCGTTTTTATCCTCGCCGCTCGTCGTCCTTGCGGCCTTTGGCGTCTGGCCGACCAAGGGCTCTTTAGTCGGAATCGCTCTAGCGCTTTCTATCGGGGCGATCGCTTATTTGGTCTGTTTTCTCGTTGTGCTGTTCTGTTTTGTCTGGCGTGAAAAGTCGTACGACGAGTGCATTGTCGAGCGCGTACTGGAGACCTTAACGAGCTTGCGCGCTGAGGGCGTCGAAGGCAAGCGAGCGCCGGCGGCGGTGAACGTTGATGACTTGAAAAGCATCTTGCGCTCGAACGACACGACGCTGACAAGGGCGCTGGATAAGCTTCTTGCCGAGGATAGGATTTTTCAGGTCGACCGCCGGTACTACGCTTTGGACGGGTCGGATTGGGCTCGTTGCCTTGACGCCCTCCAGCAGTTCGACTTGGTTGTCTTCGGAAGCAAGGTGAAGAGAGCTGCAGAGGCTCTGGCGAAAACTCTACGCCTCCCATCCGAACTGGTGATGAGTCATTTACTTCCCGACGCGCTACGCCAGAAATACATTTGCTTCTATACCAGTGCGTCGCCGGTATATTTGGACCCTAAGGTCGTGACACGGGCGGAACTTGCATCCATCGTCGCCGAAGCTGTCGGACAGGATTTCAGCTTGCGTTTTACCGAAACAAAGGACGACCTACAGAACAACTTCATAGGGACGCAGATCCGAGAGAGGTTTAGGTGTCTTCCGAGCGATATTGATCCTCGCGAAATCGGCGCTGCTTGCAAAGAGTACGCGAAGGCCAACCACCCCTAAGCAAGATCGCATCACCCGATTGATGAGATTCGTGTTCGTACCTGCCGTGCATAAACGAGGAGCAGCCTGAGTGTGGGGCAGGCAGTTGACCGGCCTCAAGCTCCATAAACGGCGTCGTGGGAACTGGCGGGGCAGACCGACGGGTCACGCGCCGCGTCGATGTTAAGCCGGGCAACCCTAGACCACGCCCCAACGCGCGCACCTGCCCGAGGTCACCAGCAACACCCTTCCGCACAGTACCGCGAAAGGCCGTCGGCCAGGATCGCCACGACGCGCTATCGGCGCTTGGCCGTACCGATCACACTCCATTCAAAAATTGTCTTCCCCAGCGTTTTCCTCGCGATGCAGCCCACCGCCGCCTTCCAGCACCCGTACGCGACGGTACCCCGTGCTATCGTAGAGACGGGAAGATGTCGTACGCTCGCAGAGCCAGCCGCGATATCGCCCCGATCCAGCTAAACAATCGCCGACATTCTTAGTATGACTCCTGCGCCCCCACAACCCCGCCACGTAAGGAGCAGCCGCCGAATCGCCATCCAACATATTGATTCCAAGAACTTTACGCAAAATTGGCTTTGTTCGTCCAAAAAGCGTTTTGTCGCCCTCCACCCGCCCCCCATGCACAATCCTGCACAATCCCGCACAACCCTATGAAAATCGGCATCGATCTCGGCACCACCAACTCCGCCCTCGCCTACATCGACGAACGCGAAGCCGAAGATCGCGATTTCCCCCCCATCCACATCTTTGAAACGCCCCAACTGGTCGCCCCCGGCCGCATCGAGCCGCGCCGCACCCTGCCTTCCTTCCTTTTCCTCGAAGACGGCCAGCCCGTCGGCGTCTACGCCCGCGAACAGGGCGCCCTGGTGCCCACCAAGCTGGTGCACTCCGCCAAGTCCTGGCTCTCGAATCCGGACGTCGACCGCACCGCCAAAATCCTCCCTTGGGATTCTCCCGAAACCGGCCGCGTGCTCTCGCCCGTGGAAGTCTCCGCGCGCTACCTCGCCGCCTTCCGCGAAGCCTGGGATCGCGCCAAGCAGCTTCCCCTCGCCGATCAGGATATCGTCCTCACCGTGCCCGCCTCCTTCGATGAAGAAGCCCGCGAGCTCACCGTGATGGCCGCCGTCGAAGCCGGCCTCCCCAAGCTGACGCTGCTCGAAGAGCCCGCCGCCGCCTTCTATTCCTGGATCGCCAACAACCTCGCGCAATCCCGCAAGCTGCTTTACGATGGGCAGATCGTGCTCGTCTGCGACGTCGGTGGCGGCACCAGCGACTTCAGCCTGATCCGCGTCGCGCGCCAGGGCGATCTGGTCGACTTTACGCGCACCGCCGTCGGTAAGCACCTGCTGCTGGGTGGCGACAATCTCGATCTCACCATCGCCTGGCTGGTCGAAACCAAGCTGGGCGTGCCGCTCTCCATCCGGCAGCGCAGCGGCCTGCGCCGCCAGTGTACCAACGCCAAGGAGCGCCTGCTCTCGGACCCCAATCTGAAGAGCGTCGAAATCACCGTGCTGGGCACCGGCTCCGCGCTCATCGGCAAAGCGCTAAAAACCGAGGTGCTGCGCGAAGAAGCGCTGGAACTGGCCCTCGATGGCTTCCTGCCCATCACCGCGCGCGGCGACCTGCCCAAGGAAGAGAAGCGTAGCCTCTTCCGCGAACTGGGCTTGCCCTACGTTTCCGACCCCGCCGTTACCAAGCACCTGAACGCATTTCTCGATAGCGCCGGCCAGGCCCCCGATGCCATCCTGTTCAACGGCGGCTTCTTCATCCCGGAGATCCTGCGCGAGCGCGTGGCCGACGCCGTGGGCCATTGGTACGGCAAGCGGCCGGAGGTCTTCGAGAACCGCGATCTGGACCTGGCCGTGGCCACCGGCGCGGCATACTACTCGTACGTACGTTCCACCGGCAGCGGCGTGTTGGTGCGCGGCGGATTGCCACGGACGTACTTCATCGGCATCGGCGACGCCACCGCCGTCTGCCTGGTGCCGCGCGGCGCCGAAGAGGGCGCCACGCTCGAAATCGATAATGAAGCGGTACAGCTTGTCGCTAATAAGCCGGTTTCGTTCCGGCTGTACAGCTCGCTGACGCGCAGCGAAGATCGACTGGGCGATGTCGTCGAGATCGCGGCTCTGGGCCCCGATCTGCACACCCACGCGCCGCTCAACGCCGTGATCCGCTTCGGCAAGAAAGCCGGCGAACGGCTAATCCCGGTGAAGCTGGGCGCGCGGTTGACGGAAATCGGCACGCTCGAAACGTGGTGCGAATCGAAGATCAGCGAGAACCGCTGGCGCTTGCAGTTCGAGCTGCGCAAGGCCGCCGCCCAGCCGGCCGAGCGCAAGCCCGCGGCCGTGATCGCCGAACAGGCGCTGAAGGATGCGCTGGCGCTTATCCCGGCCGTCTTTTCGCCGGGGGCAAAGTCGCCTATCGCGCCGGAAGAGCTGCCGGCCAAACTGGAACAGATTCTCGGGCTGGGCAAGAACTCCTGGCCGCTGGCCGCCATCCGCCAGTTGGCCGATGTATTTCTGGTGGCAGCCGACGGCCGCAAAAAGAGCCCGGCTTACGAAGCGCGCTGGCTGAACTTGGCGGGCTTCTGCCTGCGCCCGGGCTTCGGCTTCCCGGGGGACGATTTTCGCATCGAGCTGGCACGGCGCGTTTACTCCGGAGGTATCCAATATACTAACCAAGTGCAGTGTGAAATCGATTGGTGGATCTTCTGGGGACGCCTGGCAGGCGGAATGAACCGGAACCAGCAGAACGATATTTACCAGCGGCTATCGGGCTTCCTGCTGCCGCGCGGCGGCAAGAAACAGCGCCTCAACAGCAGCCTGCTGCGCGAAATGTGGCGTACCGCCGCCAGCCTGGAACTGCTGCCGATCGGCACGAAGGTCGAGCTGGGGGACGCGCTGGTGCGCCGGATCAAAGCGGGGGATTTTCGCGAAAGCGAGCTTTGGTGTTTATCGCGCCTGGGCGCGCGCCAACTATTCTATGGGCCGATCAACCAGATTGTGCCGCCCGCCGCGGCCGGGCGCTGGGCCGAAGCGCTGCTGCCCGTTGATTTTTCGGGTGTTGGAGACGCGCTGGCGGCCGTCGCGCGGCGCACCGAAGATCCCACGCGGGATCTGGCTCCGGCGGCGCTCACAGCCGTGCGGCGCAAGCTCGACGGCCTGCCGCACGCGGAGCGCTATCTGGCCGTGCTCGATGGCGAGGAACAGCGCGACGAGCACGCGCTAGGCCGTATTTTCGGCGAAGAACTACCCTCTGGTCTGGTGTTGGCGGACAGCGAAGAAGCAGTGAGTTAATCTTGGCGGCCGGCGCGCCCGAAACGCAGCCGCTTCCGGCAAAGAGCCAAGGCAATCAGCCCCGAACCCAGCAACATGAAACCCGCCGGTTCCGGCGTCGTCGTCAAGATGCGGATCATGTCCACATTTCCGGCCGCGATGTGGAAGTTCACGTGTAGCGTTTCGTCGCCGTTGCCGATGCTCACTACATCGAACTGTTCCAGGCCCTGCTTGACGTCGCTGAGCGGAGGATAGGTCGTAGTGGGCGATCCCAGCAGGGTGTCGGTAGCGCTGAGCTGCTGATACGTGATGATGACGCCCACGATCTTCTCGCCCGGGCTAAAGGTGATGGATCCCGTGAAATCGGTAAAGTTCGCCCCGCTAATGTCGCTGGTCGGGGAGGCGTACAGCAGATAGCTGTTCACCGTGGTGCCGGCGTCGATGGTGCCCCCGGGAATGCCTGAGCAGCAAATCCAGGTTCCCGGCGAGGTAATGCCCACGTTCAAGTTCGAGGTCAGCAATACGCCTTGCTGCTCCGCAAACCCGTAGATCGTGCTGTTGCTGGCGCCGTAGAGGATCGCCGCGGGCGGAGACGGCAGGACATTCACCTCTCCGCTGAACATGATGATCGACCCATATGCTGGAACGACCACGATCGGAAGCAATGTGACAAGGAGAATCCGCATAGCAGACTTATACCACCCGTTGGATTGTTCGCTACGGCTTTTCGCACTGGAACTTCGATACCATCTCATGTGCCACCTCGACCTAGCTTTGGACATAACAGCGGAACTTGTAACGGCGCTCGCGCGCCTGCGGGCTATGGCCGCTTGCGACGCCGGATCAGCGTCCCCAGACCGGCTAAACCCAACCCCATCAACAGGTAGCTGGCAGGCTCTGGCGTATTGGTCAGCGTCCCGTCGTACATGACACCGAATGGGCTGCCGCCAACAATCTGATAAGCGTCAATCACCAATGTGTAAGTCCCCGGGCCCAGGCTCAACGGGATCTGAGCGTCCAAACCGGGCACACAGCCGATCGGCGCACCAACGCAATTGTTGCAGAAAGTGTCGTTGGGCGCCCATTCCAGTGTGCCGCCGCTGCCGGTACCGCTGGTAACCGTGCCGGTGTCCAGCCAAACTCCCGCCGTGTCGTCTGCCCAGACATCCAGAACTCCGGTATCCAGTAAGTCCGTTACGGTGAAGGTCTGATAGAAGACCGCCGTGGGAGTTCCCCCGATGGTGGTGCCCATGGGATTCTGCGGCCCAGGCGTACACAGGCCGGTGAGCGCCACGAACGTGTTGCAACCCGTGGCCCCGTAAGATATCCATTCAGCGCCCGTGGGGGGAATAGCCCAAGCCGGCGACACCATGATGCCGACGTTGGTCCCGCTCACGTTGTTGCTCCCCGTGCCGGGCTGGCTAAAGAGGTCGATGGTTCCCGCCGAGGCCACTCCGCCGAACTGGGCTGGAATGCTCGCAACGAGAGCCGATACCAATAGACCTAACCAGGTGATACGCGACCCCACGACCGATGCCATGAAACATCCTCCTCTCAGTAATTTACTCCAAATCGTCACAGGATGAAAGCACAAACCGAATTATTTTGGGGCTTTTTAATACCGGTACTTTTCTTATGTGGTTTCCAGTCCACTTTGGTGAGCCCGGCGATGGGCGCAGGTGCACGCAAGCCTAAATAAATCGCCTCGGCACGCCAGTCGCAACAATGAGCTAAAGCCAAGCGCCACCTGGCTTTATCGTACGGGGAGGCACGCCCATTCACAGCACCACCAGCGGGTGGTAGAGGTTCGGCAGCACGGACTCGCCTATGGCGATCAATTCGCCGTCGCCCGAAACCGCTTTGAGGTACCGGGCCCCTTGCTGGAGGCGGAACGGCGAAACCGGGAAGTTGCGGCCTTGGCGGATCTGCCCCGCGGTAAGGGATTCCACGTAGACCGTGGGAAAATCCGGGAGCATGCGGGCAGCCGGGATGAGGGCCTCCGGCAGACGGTCTTCAGCCGCCAGTTGCTGGAGTTGTGGAATCGTTTGCGCCTGCGCAAGGGTGAATTCGGCGGAAGCGATGCGGCGCAGCTCGCGCAGGTGCGCGCCGCATCCCAAGGCTTGGCCCAAGTCGTGCGCAATAGAGCGCATGTACGTGCCGCCGGAGCAATGCGCGCGCAGCCGGGCTTCGGAACCGCGCAGTTCGAGCAGCGTCAGGTCATGGATATGCACGGGCGCGGGTGGCAGATCCACGGCTATCCGCCGGCGGACCAACGCGTATGCCCGCACGCCGGCTACCTTCTTGGCGGACACGGGGGGAGGCGCTTGGAGGATTTCACCGCGAAAGCTATCGAGCAGCCTCTCCAGATCCTGGGCGCCGACGCACGGCTCGGTCTCGGGGGAAGTGGGCGCGCCGGCGCGATCGTACGTTTCGGTCGAGAAGCCGAAGCGGACCAGCGCTTCGTAGATTTTGTCGCTGCGCGTGTAGAACTGCGCGAGGCGGGTCGCGCGCCCGACCACCAGCGGCAGCACCCCGGTGGCGATGGGGTCGAGCGTACCGAGGTGGCCGATCTTCTTGGTGTTCGCGATGCGGCGCATCTTGCCTACCACATCGTGCGAGGTCCAGCCCTCCGGCTTGTCGACGACCAAGACTCCATCCACGCTTAAGATTGTCCCACGGGATGCCCCGGTGGGGCGGGCCTCCAGGCATTGGGGGGGCGGGCTTCAGCCC
>Ga0302324_100020463_pt1 | contig 12941 bp, 13 predicted proteins | sample Palsa_T0_1_FD_201949 | JGI IMG/M metagenome (GOLD analysis project Ga0302324, IMG submission 201949) | Peat permafrost microbial communities from Stordalen Mire near Abisko, Sweden - Palsa_T0_1 | ecosystem: Environmental > Terrestrial > Soil > Palsa > Peat permafrost | place: Sweden: Abisko...
GAATGACGTCAATCTGGCGAGCGCTTCGAATGCCGTGCTGATCGGGTTCAATATCCGGCCCGATGAAACGGTCAAGCGTTTGTCTGAAAACGAGCAGGTCGATATTCGCTTCTACCAAGTCATCTATGACGTGGAGAACGATCTCAAGAAGGCCATGCTCGGAATGCTCGCGCCGAAATTCCGCGAGGTCATTCTCGGTCGTGCGGAAGTTCGCGAAGTATTCAAGGTCTCGAAGGTCGGAACGATCGCGGGCTGCTACGTGCAGAGCGGCAAACTCACGCGCAATGCCAAGGTTCGTATCATGCGTGACTCGGCGGTTATCTTCGAGTCGGAACTTGAATCGCTCCGGCGCTTCAAGGACGACGTTCGCGAAGTTGCCGAAAACTTTGAGTGCGGCGTGCAGATTGCGAAGTTCTCGGACCTCAAGCAAGGGGACGTTATCGAGGCGTTCACCTCCGAGCTTGTGGCTCCGGAACCGGTGCTCGCGTAGTCACGCGTTCGTTCGCTTTGGCTGGTGCTGGGGCCGGTTCGGGGCGTAGACGTGGCGCGGGACCGCTGATGGTTCCCCATCCGTGGGGAACCATCGCTACACCGCGTCTCGCTCCCGCGCCTCCGGCGCTCCGCTCGCCGTCGGAGTTCCCGCGCCACATCTACGCCCCGAACCGGCCCTGCCGGGCTGCGGACGGCGGCTGCGCTTGACGGTGATGGGGTTGTGGGGGCGGCTGCGGTTTGCTTCGGTTCGGGATCTTGGGATTTCGGCCGCGTTGGCGCTTGTTGCCGCGGTTGTCCTCGATAAGGTTGGGAATTCGGGCGACGCGCTTTTTGTGGGAATTTTGTTTGGGCTTGGGTGCGGGCTAGGGTTTATGGCGCTTGCGGTTTGGCAGCGGGGGCGTTCGGTTGTTTGATGCGATGCGGCGTTCCAAGCGCAACGTGGTCGCGGTTGTGCTCGCGTTTGGGTGTTTGTATATAAGCATTGCTTCCGTGGCGACGGGGCGCGCGACGACGTTGCTTGGGGTTGGGGGCGCGGTGTGTGCGGTGCTTTGCTCGGTCGTAGCGCTCCGGTTGCGGCTTCGGAGAACGTCGCTCGCCATCGCGTCCGAAGCGGCTCAATCTCAGCGTTCGGAGGTGCAGGAGCGGGGCGACGGGGCCCTGGAGGCCTTCACGGGACTGGGCTGTCTACTTGGACTTAGTGCTCCCACACTCGAGCACGGCGATTTGTTCCTGAGGCAACTCGGCTGGAGCATCGCCGGCTTCGCGCTCGTCGTTGGCTGCTTAACTTTGTACCGGTACGGGCGTGCGCGCTGGTTAGCAGAGCGTCAGGGGCGGTGGGTGGCTTGAAGCGGGAGCGGATGGGGCGGATCGATCATGAGCTGCAGCGTGAGCTGGCGCGCTTGATTTCGACGGAGCTTAAGGATCCGCGGCTCGGATTTGTGACCGTCACGCGGGTGGAGATTACGAGCGACTTGCGAACGGCAACTATCTACGTGTCGATTATTGGCGATCGGCATGTGGCCAAGCAAAGTATGCTGGCGCTGGAGTCGGCTCGAGGGTATTTGCGCGGCGAGCTTGGGCACGCGGTGCAATTGCGGCACACCCCGGAGCTGGTCTTTGTCGAAGATCGTTCGACGGAGAAGGCGATCGCGCTCAGCAAGGTGTTGGCGAGAACGGCCGCGGCGAGCGCGGCGGAAACGGCCGCTGCGAGCGGGACGGAGACGGTCGCCGATGGCGACCCCGAAACGGCTGCCCACAGCCGCTTGGAAGCGAAGGTTGGAGGAACCGATGATCGAGAGTAAACCACGCGAAGCGACGACCGATGAGGTTGTTGCGGAGCTGCGCAGGCGGTCCGCCTTCGTGTTTGTCAGTCATGTGAAACCGGACGGGGATACGCTCGGAGCCGGCCTTGCGCTCGGGCTTGCGCTCAAGCAAATGGGCAAGCGGGTGAACTACTTCCAGCAGGATCCCGTGCCGCGGAATTTACGCTTTCTGCCCGACGCGGAATACGTAGCGCGTGAGGTCCCGGCCGATTTGCCCAAAGACGCGCTTTGGGTGTTCTGCGACATGAGCGACACGTCGCGCGCCGGCGAGTTCCTACCGCAGATCGAACGCAAGAATATTCTCGACATCGATCATCACCTTGCGAATTCGCGCTTCGGCGCGATCAACTACGTGCTCGAAACGGAATGCTCGACCGGCACCTGCGTGCTGCGCTTGCTCAATGCAATGGATGCGCCGATCACGCCCGAGATCGCGACCTGTTTGCTGACGACGATCATGACCGATACGGGCGGCTTCATGCACTCCAACACGACGGCGGAGGTACTCCACATCTCGGCCGATCTGATGGAGATTGGTGCAAATCGCGAAGAGATCACCGAGCAGATCTTTGCCAACAAGCGGCTCGCGGCGACGCGCCTGCTCGGAGCTTCGCTCGAGCGCGCGAAAGTCGAGGAAGACGGCAAGTATTGCTGGTCGATCGTCGACGACGCGATGTTGACGGAGTTCGAAGCCGACAGTGAAGATACCGAAGAGATCATCCAGCATCTGCGCTCGGTCGAAGGCGTCGATGTCGCGGCTCTCTTCAAAGCGTTTGAAGGCGTCGTGCGCGTCAGCCTGCGCAGCAATGGGAGGGTCAACGTGCAATCTGCTGCCGGTCGCCTCGACGGCGGCGGCCATTTTCGCGCATCAGGTCTGACCTTCCGCGGCAGCCTCGAGGGTGCGATCGAAGCGGTGCGCGGGGCGCTGCTGGCCGAAGGTTTGTGATCTAAGTAATTCGTGCTCGGGTTCGTGAACGTCTTCAAGCCGGCGGGACCGACGTCGACGCAAGTCGGCGCGCGTGTGCGGGCGATGTTCGCGAAAGCCGGTCGCGGGAAGCTGCCGGTCGGACATCTCGGCACGCTCGATCCGATGGCGGCGGGTGTTTTGCCGCTTGCGCTCGGGAAGGCGACCCGGTTGATCCCGCTGATCGAGGACCGGCGCAAAGGCTACGTCTTCACGCTCGTACTCGGCCGCGCCACGGCGACGGGCGACGCGCTCGGCGAAACGATCCGGCGCACGCCGGTGCCGCCCGACGCGGAAAGTCTCCTGAGAGCGATTGCCGCACGCTTCATCGGCACGATCGAGCAGATTCCGCCGATGTACAGTGCGCTGCATTCGGGCGGTGAACGACTCTATGAAATTGCGCGGCGCGGAGAAACGGTCGTGCGTGCACCGCGGAAGATCGTCATCTACGCCCTCACCGTGCTTGGCTACGAAGCCGGCGTAGCGCGCGTTTCCGTCGCCTGCTCCGAAGGTACCTACGTGCGCACGCTCTGCGAAGATCTCGGCGAGGCGATCGGTTGCGCTGCGCACATGGGAGCGCTGCTCCGTGAAGCCTCGGGCCCGTTCGTGCTCTATGAAAGCCGCACGCTCGAAGAGATCGCAGCTGCTCCCGAGAGTGCGCTGATTGCACCCGAGCGCGTGATCCCGTTTCCGACGATCGTGCTCGACGGGCGGGGCGCAGCCGATTTTTGCGCTGGGCGACTCGTTCCGCTCCCGGACGCAGCGGGCTCGAAGCACGTGTTCGTTCGCGACTCGAGCCGCACGCTTGTCGGCGTCGGTGAGACGGTCGGTGCGTTGCTCGCCCCGCGCAAGGTCTTCGTGTGAAGATTCATCACCGCGTGGAAGCCTCGGCCAGCGAGCGTCCGATGGTGCTCGCCATCGGGTTTTTCGACGGCCTGCATCGCGGGCACCGCGAGATCCTCAAAAGCCTGATGCGCTTGCGCCGGCCCGGATACTCCGCCGGCGTGCTGACCTTTCGCAATCACCCTTCGACACATCTGCGCCCGGATAAAGTGCCGCCCTTGATCGACACGCTCGAAGAGCGCGTCGACCTGCTCGCTTCATGCGGCGTCGACGAGTTGTTCCTGGTGCCGTTCGACGATCGCATCGCGCTCTTGGACGCGCGCGCGTTTTGTGACGATATTCTGTACGGCGCGCTCGGGATTACGAAGCTCGTTATCGGCGAGAATTTCCGCTTCGGCAAAGGGCGCCAAGGCGACGCGACGCTCGCTCGTGAGAAGCTCGGCGCGCGCGGTATCGAGGTCATCGCGGTGCCGCCCCTAATGGACAACGACGACCGTATTTCGAGTACGCGCATTCGCGCGGCGATCTTGCGCGGCGACATGGCGACGGCTAACCGGCTGCTCGGCGAGCCCTACTCCCTGCGCGGCCGGGTGGTGGTGGGCGAGGGGCGCGGTCACGATCTCGGTTTCCCGACGGCCAATGTTGCGGTGCCCCCCGAAAAGACGCTGCCCGCCGATGGCGTATATCTTGTTACCGGGCGCCACGACGGCCGCGATTTCCGGGGTCTGGTCTCGATCGGTACGAACCCGACCTTCGAGGGCACCAAACGCACGGTCGAAGCGTGGTTGATGGATTTTCAGCGCACGATCTACGGTGAGGAGCTGGCCCTGCGAGACTTCCGCTTCATTCGCGAGCAACGCAAGTTCGACTCGATCGACGAGCTGTTGGTCCAGATGCATGAGGACGCAACCCACGTCCACTTCCCGTCGTTTGCTCCAACGTGAGCATCTTTTCGAAGGTCATCGTACGAATCTCCACCGTCGTGGCGGCGGCCGTCTTCTTTGCTGCCGCTGGCGCCTTGCCGGCCGGGGCCGTTCCGCGGACCGGTGACGCTGCGCCGGCCTTCGAGTTGCCGACGGCTCATGGCGGCAAAACCTCGCTCGGCGACTTCCGCGGCAAGCCCCTCTACGTCAATTTCTTCGCCTCATGGTGCGCGCCGTGCAACGCCGAGGCCGGCTCCGTCGGAGTACTCTATACGAAGTACCACGCGCGCGGTCTTGCAATCGTCGGCGTCAACGAACTCGAAGACAGCTCGAAGGCGCTCGACTTCGCGCATCGCTACCGCTGGCCGTTTACCGTTGCGCTCGACGGCAACGGCGAGATGGTCAAGAGCTACGGCGTCATCGGCCTACCCGTTCACGTCTTCATCGACCGCAGCGGGAAAGTCAGTACGTTCCGCCTCGGCGAAATGAACCCGGGCGAAATCGAGGACGCGATCAAGAAGATCATCTAGGAGGCCAGATGGAAGCGCTCGACCTCACCGTTCGCCCGCCGCGCGGTCCGCGCGTACCCTTGGCCGGCTGCGTCTTCATGGCGCGCATGGTCGACAAACTCCGGGCCGAGTTACCCGGCGGAGCAATCGGCGAGTATCTCGTCGACGGCCCCGGGACGCTCGGCGGCTACCAGTTCCACAAACTGCGCCTCAACGTGGACGAGGTACGCGCCATCGTGGCCGCGGCGAGCGACGAAGATGAAGTTGCCGCCTGGCTGCGCGAGCGCATCAATCCGGCCGTCGTCGAGGAATTGAACGCGAAGCTCGCGGCTTTGCGGATCGACGGTGGAACGCCGGAGGACTATACCCAAACGGTCGAGCACCACCCGTGGCTGCGCGATCGTCCCGAAATCACCAACGCCTTCGACATGCTCGAAACCGACGACGACCTCCATTTCCCCGGCGTTTCCGTCGCTCGATAGGCGCCTCGCGAACGAAAGCTCGCCTAGGCTGCGATCACTTCGATGCGCTCGTCGTCACCCAGCTCGACGCGGGCGGCTCCGCCCTCCTTGACGTCGCCGCGCAGGATGGCGGTCGAAAGGGGATTCGTAACGAGACGCGCGATCGTGCGCGCGACGTAGCGCGCGCCGCTGCCGGCCGCGATGCTTTCGGTCGCGAGGAAGCGGCGGGCGGCGTCGCTGAGCACGATCGACACACGCAGTACGCCCAGACGCTCGGCCACCCGGTGCATCTGCAAGTCGACGATCGCTTCGATGTCGGCTTCGTTGAGCACGTTGAAATGCACGACGTCGTCGATGCGGTTGAGGAGTTCGGGCCGCAGGTAGACTTCGAGTTCGGCCGGATCGGCGTTGCTCGTGAGGATGACGATCGCGTGGCGAAAATCGATCGCGCGGCCCTTGGCGTCGGTCACCCGGCCGTCGTCGAGAACCTGCATCAGGACGGCCGCAACGTCGCCGTGAGCTTTCTCGAATTCATCGAACAGCACGACGGAATACGGCCGCCGGCGCACGGGCTCGGTCAGCTGGCCGGGCTCGTCGTGGCCCGCGTAGCCGGGCGGTGCGCCGAGCAGCCGTGAGACGGTGTGCGCTTCGGTGTACTCGGTGAGATCGATTCGGATCAACGCATCTTCGGTTCCGAAAAGCTCGGCCGCGAGTGCCTTGGCAAGTTCGGTTTTGCCGACACCGCTCGGGCCGAGAAAGAGAAAGCCGCCGACCGGTTTGCGCGGATCTTTGAGTCCGGCGCGCCCGCGCCGAATAGCTTGCGAGACCGAGGTGATGGCCGCATCTTGCCCCACGACGCGCTTGGCGAGAGCGCCTTCGAGCGCGAGCAGCGTACGCGATTGCTCTTCGCTGAGCGCGCCTTGCGGGATGCCCGTCCATTTCGAGACGATTGCGGCAACGTCGGCAGCGTCTACGATGAACGAGCCGCGCAACGAAACCGACGAGGCTGCTTCGTCGATGAGGTCGATCGCTTTGTCCGGCAGAAAACGCTCGACGATGTAGCGTGCCGAAAGTGCGGCGGCGGCGTCTATCGCGGAATCGGTAATCGTGACGCCATGGTGATCCGCGTAACGCCCGCGCAGGCCGCGCAAGATCGCAGCCGCTTCCTCGATCGTCGGTTCGGCGACGATGACCGGTTGAAAGCGGCGCTCGAGCGCGCTGTCGGTTTCGATGTGCTTGCGATACTCGTCGAAGGTGGTCGCGCCGATGCACTGCAGTTCGCCGCGCGCGAGTTCGGGTTTGATCATCGACGAAAGATCGAGTGAACCTTCGGCGGCGCCCGCGCCGACCAGTGCGTGCAACTCGTCGATGAACAAAATCACCTCGCGCGACGAGCGCTTGACTTCCTCGAGAATGCGCTTGACGCGCCCTTCGAATTCGCCTCGGTATTTCGTGCCCGCCACGAGCGGTCCAAGCGACAGCGAAAGCAGCCGCTTGTCGCGCAGCGCGGCCGGCACGTCGGAACGAGCGATGCGCTGGGCCAAGCCCTCGACGACCGCCGTCTTGCCGACGCCGGGCTCGCCGACGAGCACCGGATTGTTCTTGGAACGCCGCGACAAGATTGCGACGACACGCTCGATCTCGACGTCGCGTCCGACCACCGGGTCGAGTTCTCCGGCTCGCGCGGCCGCCGTTAGGTCGCGCGAATATGCAGAAAGCGTCGGCGTCGTGGTCCGCAGCCGCTTTGCCCATTCGCGCGGGTCGGCCGGGGGCAATTCGCGCTCGCCGCGCCCGAAGCGATCGATGGCATAGGTCGTGCCGACCGCAAGCGCCACGGCGGCGAGTGCCGAGCCAAGCAGCGGAACCACGGCCGTGCGGCGCCGGCGCGAGCACAACTCGCAAACGTCGGCCTCCACCCAGCTGCCACTACGTAACGTGAAGTCGCGGACGGTCGCGGGACGGAGTCCGCATGTTTCGCATATCGGCGTCATTAACGACTGTTTCGCGATGCGGACGCGCGCGGCATGCTGCGCCGCCAAAAGTCACAAAGGAACCCGGGGCGTGGCCCCCAATACGACCAGCGTATTTTCCGTTGAAAGGGTTCCGGGCCAAGCCATGTCCTACGTCATAACCGAACCGTGCATCGGCACCAAGGATAAATCGTGCGTCGATGTGTGTCCGGTCGATTGCATCCACGGAAAAGAAGAAGACAAGCAGCTCTTCATCGATCCCGAAGTGTGCATCGATTGCGGCGCGTGCGTCTCGGCATGCCCGGTCGAGGCGATCTACGCCGACTCCGACGTTCCGGAGAAGTGGACGAGCTACACGCAACTCAACGCGGACTACTTTAAGAGCTAACGAACCGTCTTTGCACCGGGCTCCGCTATGGGAGCAGGCGTAGCGCCCGCGTCGAGACCGTGTTGTCGGGCGCCGTCGAGGTGATACGCACGTCGACCAGGCGCGCTGCGCGCCGGGGCAGGACGATGCGGACCGCGAAGTAGCCGCTTGGATCGGCCGTCGCTCGCGCCGTCACCACGTCGTCGGCCGCCTCGTTGAAGTCGGGTGCGGCCTCGTTCGAGGTTGCGACGACGCTGATCTCGGAGTTCGGGCGCGTGATTCCGCTGACGCTGAAGCTCTGGCCCGCGGGCGTTCCGTTCGGTGGCTCGAGACCGCTGATGTAGTTCGGGTTTTCCTCGTCGCCGGTCGTGAACGACCACCGATCGGTAAACGGACCTTGCTGTTCGGCGCGTCCGTGGACGACGACTTCGTGCGGTCCCGGCGGTAGATCGGAATCCGGGTCGTACGCAAACCCCGTGCGCGACACGTAGCTTTGCTGGGTTACGTCGCGCCCGTCGAGACCGATATGGATCGAATCCGGCTCGACCGCTTCGACGAAGCTAGCCGAGATGTCCGGACGCTTTTCCGTTAGCGTAGCGTGCCGCGGCGGTTCCACGCGCAGCAGGCCGACGCTCGCAGCCGGCGGCGGCGGTTCGGCCTGCGGCGGCGCGGGTGGAGGCGTCGGCTCAGCTGCGTACGACGGCGGCGCTTGTACCGCTTGCGGCGGTCCGGCGAGTTGGCCCGGCGGCGGCGCGGCCGCCAGACCGGCTTGCTGGAGGTAGACGGTTTGCGTGCGATTGTCGAAGCTGACGACGGCACCTAGTGCTTGCGAAACAAAACGCAGCGGCACGAGCGTGCGGGCGCCGATGAGAAACGGTGGGCTGTCGAGATACTGCTGACGTCCGCCGACGATCGCCGACGTCGATCCGATGTGAAGCGCAACCGTGCGCTCACCGGCCGTGGCATTGATCTCTCCGTTCGCAAAAACGACGGTCGCTCCCAGCCGTTCGAAGACGCCCCGCAGCGGAACGAACACCCGTCCGGCGCGTTCGACGGGCGGCTGGTCGAATTGCAGCGCTGTCCCGTTGACGAAAACGCTCACATTTGCCGCACTTTGCGCGCTTGCGGCGGCGGCCGCAAAGCACATGGCGGCGACGCCAGCCAGGGTAATGCGTCCGGAAAGATTCACGCGTTGACTCCTACGCTCGGGGTGGTCGACCGGAGAACGAAGCGCTCCGCACATTCGTCCGCGGTTCACATCCGTTTTTCATCTTTCGGGCCGCGCCCTAGGCCGCATGCGCTACCTCAAAGCGGGCGAGCGAAAGCTCTTCGCGGCGCCGCGTCTCGAGTTCGCAATCGAGACAGAGTACCGTCAGGACGTAGGCGGCGTGGGCGGGTTGGTCGTGCGTGTGGCCGCACTCGGGGCATTCGAACAGGTCTTGCATGGCGTGGATACCTCCAACGCCATTTCATCACCCCACTGTGCCAACTGTATGGCACACCGAGACTGAGGCTAGACCTGTTCGACCAGCTGGATTTCCGGGCAGCGGGCTCGCACGACCGTTTCGACCGCACCCTTCAGGGTCGCGTTCGACATGGCGCAGCCGCCGCAGGCTCCGACCATCTGCACGAAAGCCGTCGCACCGGTGACGTTGATCAGCCAGACGTCGCCGCCATCGCGTTGGATCATCGGACGGACCTCGTCCAGAGCAGCGTTGATCCGCATTTCGAGCGTCGGTGCTTCGGTCACGTCATGCACAACCGCAGCCGGCGAGCCGTTCGTTTCGGCGCCGGCGGCCTGGCGGCGGGAGGGAGCGACCTCCGCCTCGGGCGAAAAGTTCTTTCACGCAGTGCAAATAGCGAACAAGGAACCCAAGCCAGCCAAGGTCCGCCGGACGACCGGTTCCGGGCGGCCGAAGGTTCAGTCGGTCGATCGGACCCTCGACCTGCTCGAGTCCCTCGCTTCGCGACGGGTCGCGACCGGCATCAGCGAGCTTTCGCAGCTGGTCGGTCTGCACGTGAGCACGGTACACCGGCTGCTGGCGACGCTGGTCGATCGCGGGTACGTCCGTCAGGATCCCGACAGCTCGCGCTACCACTTGGGATCGCGTATCTTCACCCTGGCGAGCGCGGCGGACTTGCATCTCGATCTGCGGTTGGTCGCACGGCCGTTCCTGGAACGCTTGATGCGCAGTTCCGGCGAAACGGCCAATTTGGTGACCGCGACCGAAAGCGAAGTCGTGTACCTCGATCAGGTCGCAAGCATGCATTTGGTCAAGATGTTCACGACACCCGGGATGCGCGCGCCGCTCTATTGCACCGGCACCGGCAAGGCGATCTTGGCCTTTCGCGGTCCGCAGTTCGCGGAGACCGTGCTGTCGGCTCCGATGCGCCGCTATACCGCGCGCACGATCGTCACCCGGGCCGGGCTCGAAAGCGAGCTCGAGACGATTCGCAAGAACGGATATTCGGTCGACAACGAAGAGATGGAAGAGGGCGTGCGCTGTCTGGCCGTTCCGGTCTTCGATCGCCGTCGCGAGTGCGTCGGCGCGATGTCGGTGTCGGGTCCGATCACGCGGATGACGAGCGATCGTGTCGAGAAGCTCTCCGTGACCGCGCGCGAGATCGCAAGCGAACTCTCGCGCCAACTCGGCTACAACACCGAAGCCGTTGTCTGACTCCTTTATTGGATCGCGCACGGCTGCGCCGTGCACTATTAGACGGCGCACGGCTGCGCCGTGCACTATTACCAGTAGCTGAGGGCGGCGCCGAAGAGGCTTTCGAGTTCGTCCGGACCGACCGGACGCGGGGCGTTTGCGAGCAGGCGGGTTTGCGGTACGGCTCCGTCGCGCAGCGCGCCGACATCCGCTCGGCCGAAACCGACGCCGCCGCCGCCGTTCGGCATGGCGGTCGCACGCATCAGCACTTCGAGTTGTGAAGAGAGCGCCTCGCCCGCTTCGTTGCGGTCGCCGTTTGTGACAGCGGCACCGAGAATGCCGGCTGCGTGCAAGTGGCGCTCGGGATTGGCGCTTGCCGTAAAACGGAAAACGGCCGGCGCGTTGACGATGACGGCCATGCCGTGGGGCACGATCGCTTCGCTTGCCGGATAGCCGGGCGGGCGGTATTCGCGCACGAGGCCCGCGACGGAGTACGACATTGCATGCGGTACGTGCACGCCCGCGTTGCCGAAGCCGATCCCAGCCAGCGTGGCGGCGAACATCATCCGCTCGCGTGCTTCGTGATCGTTCGCATCGTTGACCGCGCGCACGAGATACATACCGATCAATTTGAGAGCTTCGAGACACGCGATGTCGGAAAATGGGTTCGCGCCTTGCGACATCGGCCGCGCGTTCGGGGTGGCCGGTTTCTGCCGGGCGGTGTAAGGACGCGCCGTGTAACTCTCGAGTGCGTGCGAGAGCACGTCGAACCCGCTGCACGCGAGCACCATTTTCGGCAGCGTCAGCGTAACGTCGGGATCGACGAGGCCGAGCGAGGGGCGAATGCGCTTCGAGGCGATGCCGGTCTTTGCGTGATGCGCAAGGTAATCGAAGATCGCAATGCCGGTGACTTCCGCACCCGTGCCGGAGGTTGTCGGGCAGGCGATATGTGGGCGCAGCGGCCCGGGCACCGGCTTTCCACGACCGAGCGGCGCGTTGACGTAGGCTTCGAAATCGTCGGGGTAGGTCGTGTAGAGATTGGCGGCCTTCGCGGTGTCGATCGACGAACCGCCGCCCACCGAAACGAAGCCGTCGAAACGTCCCTCACGCGCGAAGGCAGTAGCCTCCGCAAACGAGCGGTCCGTCGGTTCGACCGCGGCCTCGGCATAGAGGGCGACGTCGCAGCCCGCCTCGCGTAGCGAACGTGCCACGGTCTCGACGAAGGGAAGCTTCGCAATGCTTGGGTCCGTCACGAGCATAACGCGGGTCATGCCGAGGTCGCGCGCGTCGGAGCCGGCCTCCTGCAGCACACCGCTGCCGTATTTGACGCGGGATGCGTCGACCTCGAACGCGGTATCACCACCGTCGACGAACGGAAATCCGGCACAGCAAATCATCGAAATTTCTTCCACTTTTCGCAAGGACCATCCTCGATAACGCGAATAGGCGATGACGCCATGCTTCTAGGCGCGATCGATGTCGGGACCAACTCGATCCATTTGATCGTCGTTGAAATGGATTCGCGTTTCGGCACCTCGCGGACGATTCTCAAGGCGCGCGAGATGGTGCGCTTGGGTGGCGGCGAGGCTCTCGCGCGCGGGCACTTGAGCAAGAAGGCCGTTCAGCGCGGCGTCGCGGCGATCGCGAAATTTGCCGAAGCCGCGCGCGCCGCCGGGGCGAGCGACGTGCGTGCGGTTGCAACCTCAGCCGTACGTGAAGCCTCGAACCGCGAAGAGTTTCTGGCGGCCGTGCGCGCGACCAGCCGCGTCGAAATCGAGATCCTCGGCGACGTCGAAGAAGCGCGCCTGATTCACCTCGGGGTGAGCCGCGGGTATCCGCTCGGAGACCGGGTCGCATTGATCTTTGACATCGGTGGCGGATCGACCGAGTTCATCGTGGGCGATGCCGAACGCGCCTATTTCTTGCACAGCGTGCGCTTGGGCAGCTTGCGTCTCTTCGACGAGTTTCTGCGCGACGAAAGTGCCACCGAACTCGGCTATCGCGCCCTCGACCGTCACGTGCGCGCCACCCTCGAGCCGGTCGCTCACCAGCTCTCGGAGTACAGCTTCGATCTTTTGATCGGCACGTCGGGAACGGTCATGGGTTTGGCGGCGCTCGATGCCGCCGAAACGGGCGTCCCGTCGCAACGCGCGCACGGCTACATCTTGCATATCGAACGCTTGCGCGCGCTGCAACGCACGATGATGCGGCTGACGCCGGCCGAGCGGCGTAAGATGCCGGGCATGAATCCGCGCCGCAGCGACATCATCGTCGCCGGCAACGCGATCGTGATCGCGATCATGGAGGCGCTCGGTCGCGAAGAACTGGTCGTCAGCGAACGCGCCCTGCGCGAAGGTATCGTCGTCGACTATTTGGAGCGCAACATCGCGCTCGCGCGCAAGCTCGGCGACGAGCGCACGCGCCGCTTCGATG
>Ga0302324_100020465_pt1 | contig 12940 bp, 11 predicted proteins | sample Palsa_T0_1_FD_201949 | JGI IMG/M metagenome (GOLD analysis project Ga0302324, IMG submission 201949) | Peat permafrost microbial communities from Stordalen Mire near Abisko, Sweden - Palsa_T0_1 | ecosystem: Environmental > Terrestrial > Soil > Palsa > Peat permafrost | place: Sweden: Abisko...
CGCTGCCCCGGTGGATATGTGGCGGGAGCTGTGCTGGAGATACGTGGTCTTCCCCAGCCGTGATGGCAGCCGGGAGACTGAGATCGTTTTCGCGGTGCACCTGCGGGCGCGACGGCCGGCTGTCCTTTCCGCGCAGGTTGATGCCGTCACTGGGGAGGTACTCCCCTGGCCGGCCCAGCTGGCCGGCCAGCCGCTGCGGCCTGCCAGGCTGACCCGGCTTGCCAGGCTGACCCGGCTGGGCCGCCTGGGCCGGCTCGGCCGGCTGGCCCGGCGGCGCAGGCTGGCCTGAGTCAGCCGCGGTATGCCATTGTCTAACCGCCTCTAGCAAGAACCGTAGATAGGCGAAGACTCGGCCAGACTGCGGCCAGCTAGGCCGGCTGGGCCCGCAGGAAGCGCCCGAAGTGCGGCACGGTAAAGGCGATCAGGCCGCGCTCGGAACTGTAGATGAGGCCCTTCTTGATCAGGCTGTCCCGGGCGGGCGAGACGCTGGACGGCTTGCGGCCGAGCTCGTCGGCGACCTGCGCTGTCTGCACCGGCTCGTCACCAAGGACCGCCATCGCGCGCATGTACTCCCGCTCGGCCGGCGTTGCCCGCTCATAACGGCTGCCGAAGAAGCCAACGGCAAGCTCGCTCGCCGCGATCGGCCCCGCCACGCTCACGTCGCCGATCGTGACCGGGCTGGCCGCGGCGACGTCCCAGGTCACCTTGCCGTACGCCTGCACGAAGTAGGGGTAGCCGTCGGCCGCCGCATACAGCGCGTCCAGGGCGGCCGGCTCGAAATCGGCGCCCTCCCGCCGGGCCGGGGCGAGCAGCGCGACATCGGCGGCCGCCCGGTCCAGACGGTCAATGGGCACGTAGCGGAACAGCCGCTCGGAGTAGCTCTTGCTGGCCGACAGTACCGACGGCAGGTGCGGCAGCCCCGCTCCGACCACGATCAGCGGCCCGCCGTTCTGCGATAGTTCATGGCAGGCAGCGCACAGTGCCGAGATGTCGGGCGCGGGCACGTCCTGCATCTCATCGACGAATAGCGCGATCCCCACGGCAAGGTCGGCGGCCACGGATGCGGCGTCGGTCAGCAGCTCGGTCAGGTCGATCTCCAGGTCCCCGGAGTCGGCGCGCCCTCGCACCGCCGGGACGTCGATGCCCAGCCGGTTGATCAGTGCGCCTTTGGGTGCCTGCGGGTCGCGGGCGGCGAACGCCTTGAGCACTCCGAGGAACTGGTCAATCCGGTCCGGGGCCCGGTGCCGCGGGGCGAGCTCGCGCACGGCCATGTGCAGGGCGCCGGCCACCGGCCGCCTGATCGACTGCTCGGGCCGCGCCTCGATCTTCCCGGTGCCCCACAGCCGCTGCATCGCCATCGACCGGAACGAGTTCAGCAGGACGGTCTTGCCGACCCCGCGCAGGCCGGTCAGCACCATGCTCCGCTCCGGCCGGCCCCGCGCCACCCGCTCGAGCACGACCTCGAACTGGCCGAGCTCACGGTCGCGCCCCGCCAGCTCAGGCGGCCGCTGCCCGGCGCCCGGCGCGTAGGGATTGCGAACGGGATCCACGTCACAGAAGCCTATGGCGTGATCTAGCGCATTCCTTAGATTCGCTTAGAGAGTGCGGCCGGCGTGTCGCGGTGCGCTGGCTGGCCCGGGGCCCGGTCCGAGCCAGCCAGCCCGGGCCAGCCAGGCCGGGCTCAGCTCAGCAGCCGGAGCATGTTACTCGCGTCGTCCACGAAATAGATGCCGTGCCCGTGCGGCGCCACGGCCAGTCCGAACAGCGCCCCGCTGCCAGGCGGGCTGCCCGAGCGGTCCAGGAACCGGCGGGCGACCTGGACGCCCGCCGGGGTGGACTCGACGATCTTCCCGTTGCCGCCGTTGACGGTCAGCACGTCACCGTTGGGCGCGATGGCCAGGCCGAGCGGGAAGTCGAGCGCGCCGCCGGAGGTCACCCGGCTGCCGGTACCTGCACTGGTGTGCCGGGTCAGCGCGTCCGGGATCGCCCGGATCGCGCTGGTGTCGGTGTCGGCGATGTAGAGGGTGTCGTTACGGCCGAGACCGGCACCGGTGGGCGCGAGCACGAACGCGGCGGCGTTGGTCTGCTCGGCGAACCCGGAGCCGATCTTTTTCACGCCGTACACCGCTGGCGGTGCGCCGCCGTCCGGGAAGGCGATCCGCAGCCGCACGACCGTGCCCCGGTGCACGACCGCGCCGTGCCCGGCGACAGTGCCGTTGAGCACATTGGTGACAAACAGCGCGGCGCTGTGGCGGAAGCTGACCGCTGCCATGTCCCAGGGCCCGTTGATCCCGTGCCCGGCGATGGTCTCCCGCACGGCGCCGTTGCTGTTCAGGACGATCAGGCAGCCTGCCTTGGCGGTGGCGGCGAGCCCGTTACTGGACGGCAGGCTGCCGACGATCACCCAGCCGTGCACGACCGCGAGCGCCGTGGTGAGCCCGACGCCGCCCGGGCAGGCCCCGGGCAGCGCGGCGGCGGAGATCCGGGCGAATGTGCGCACCTGACCGCCGGGGCTGATCTCGACGATCGTTTTGCCCGTGCCCTGCAGGTTGGCCTTGTCGTTGAAGTTGCTGACGAGCACGTCGCCGCGCCGCAGCCGCCCTTCAGTGCGCCCGACGACCGCCACCCCGTACGGATTGACGTCACCGTTGCCCGGCACGGTCGACGCGATGTTCCTGAGGTGGTGTAAACCGCCGACGAAGGACGAGTGCGCCCGGGAATGCGCCCAGGCCGGGGGCGCAATCATGAGCCCCGCTGTGACTAGGGCGGTGCTGGCCGCTGCCAGGGTGGCCCCGCGAATTACCCGCATGAGGATGCTCCTTTGCATTGCGGACCGGAGTCCGGGGCGGCGCGGGCATGCCGGATGTCACGCCAGGTGTGCCCCTGTCAGCCCGGCAGCCCGCGCGCGCCGCTCCTGGTAGCACGTGCCTGGACCGTGCGAGGTTCAGGCAGGGACAAAAAAAGATCAGCCAAAACGGGCCTCGCCCGTCAGTGCCGACGCCAGCCCCGCCAGTGGCGGGGGTTTACTTCGGCCGGCCGGATTCGGCGTCGTTCAGCCGGGCCAGGAAGGCGTTGTAGGCGGCCAGATGCTCGTCGTCGTCGATGCCGCCGCGCTCGGACCGGTCCGGCCGCTCGGGCTGGTCCGGCCCGCCAGGCTGGTCCGGCCGCTGGCTGGCGACGAGACTGGCGAAGCTGCTGCTGCGTGCGCTCTCCAGCCAGCCGTGGCCGCTCGCGGCGGCCCGGTCGTCGGTGCTCCACATCAGGTAGACCAGCATCATCAGCCCGAACATGATCGCGTCGCCGCCGATCCACATCACGGCGCCGCCGAGGTGCAGGTCCTGGACCGGGCTGGGCGCCCAGGCCGGACGCGGGCCCGCCGGGACGCCGGGAGTCCCGGCGTTGCCGTAGCCGAGCACCAGCCCGGTGAAGGTATCCACCGGCATGATCAGCACCAGGATGACGAACCGGACCGGGTAAGACAGCCGCCACCGGATAGGCTCGCGCCCCAGGATCGGCAGGAAGAACAGGTAGCCGACGACGAGGAAGAGCACGTGCTCGCCGTCGTGCAGCGTCTGGTTGCGCTCCACCAGATTGGCGACGCCGGTGAGATGAGCCACCATGATGGCGGCCGTATAGGCCAGTGCACCGAATACCGGCCAGGTCAGCAAGCCGGCCAGCCGGGAGCGGAGCGCCCGCTTGGTCCAGGTGTGCAGCGGATTCCTGCTCGCGTGCATCAGCAGCGTGAGCGGCTGGCCCGCGATCAGCAGCGGCGGGGCGACCATGATCAGCATCAGATGCTGCACCATGTGATCCCAGAACAGGACGTCGTCGTAAGCCCCGATCCCGCTTTGGGTGGCGAGCACGACGACCGCGAGCCCGGCCAGGAACATCCCGGTCCGCCAGGCCGGCCAGGGCCGGGCCGGATGCCGGCGCCCCACCCGGAACGCGCCCCACAGATAGAGGCCCGCCGCGACGGCGACACAGGCCGTGACGACAGGCGCGAACTGCCACTGGGTGACCACCGCCTGCCAGCCGAACGCGGGGAGCATGCGACCTCCTTCACCGGCGAGCCTACTCACCGGCCGGGGCAGCCCTCTCGACGCCACCGCAGCCTGCTTAGCTCACGCTCCTCAGGCCCTCTGCCCACGATGACGGGCTCGTCCGCGCGACTGCGCTGCGGCGTCGTCGTCGACGTCCTTGCGGGTTACCGTCAGGTAGCCCACGAAGCAGACGATCACGATCGTCAGGCTCAGGCCGACCGGCCCGCGGCCCAGTCCCAGGCCGCCGTAGGCGTGCGATACGCCCATCCAGTCCGCGAACGACGCGCCGAGCGGACGGGTCACGATATAGGCAAACCAGAAGGCCACAATGGCGTTCATGCCGAGCCGCCAGTGGGCGACGGCCGGGACGGCGATCAGCACGGCGAACAAGATCCCCGACTTCAGGTAGCCCAGGTGGACCGTCGTCGCGGTCAGGTCGCCCAGAGCAGTGCCGAGCGCGAACGTTGCCATCACCGTGGCCCAGTAGAACGCCTCCCGGCGCCAGGTGTAGATGCTGTGGATGGACAGCGTCTTCTCGGTCTTGTACCAGACGACGAAGATCACGGCCAGCGCGGCCGCGAACAACGGGGTGGTCACCGAGTACGGGATGCCGAGCTTGATATGCAGGCCGTCGGCCGCCATCGTGCCGAATATGGCGACCATCACGACGGCCAGCCAGTAGATCCAGGCCACGTAGCGGCGGGCCCGGAACTGCAGGATCAGTGCGATCACCAGGCCGGCGGCACCCAGAGTGCCGGCGATGACCGCGCCGTACCGCAGGTACAGGAAGTCCGCCACCGCCTCGCCCTGAGCGGTGGTCAGCACCTTGATGATCCAGAAGAAGACAGTGATCTGCGGAACCTTGCTCGCCGCGTACTGCGCGCGACCAGGATTCCCGTCCTCCTGCCGGAGCTGACCTGCGGTCACAGCAGCAACGATGTCATGTCGATCCCGCCGTCCCCGACATCTTTGCCGTAACTTGTCCCCGCTCTGGCCCGGCCCGTCAGCAGGCCGCCAGCAATCCGCCAGGGTCGCCTGTCAGCCGCGCTGTCAGCCGCGCTGTCAGCCGCGCTGGCCGGCGAGCAGGTATGAGAAGCTGGAACGCAGCGAGGAGGGTTCGCCTAGTGGCCGATGGCGGCGGTCTTGAAAACCGCTATGGGGCGTGAGTCTCATCGTGGGTTCGAATCCCACACCCTCCGCACCACACCATCCGCAAATACCAGCGAAAAAGGCATTTGACTTGGGTACATGCGAAGCTGAAACCGTCTTCTCATGCCGTCGCGGTGTGCAGAGGTATGCGGCGTGGCGCGGCCTTATGCGGGTAGCTGTGCCGAATACGTACCCAAGTGTTGTGTCGCTGATCGCAATGGCTAGCAGGGTCACGGTGGACACTAAAACCCGATCCGACTACGCCATAGGGCAATCCTTGGTGACATGACGGCTTCAGGCACTTGCGTGCCACGGTTCCATCCTGGCGTTCCGAGGCCTAGCCGTGACGCTCGTAGCTGGCTACGGCAAACGAGGTCCAAAATTCAGCTAAGGGTCCGCAGGCGATTCGCCAGCGCCGCTTCGGGCCTGTCGCCCGCAGGCGATGAGCAGGTCGAGAGGAAGGGTGCCGATGCCGGATGGCGTCGCATCAGGTGCCAAGACCCCGGTCTGGGGGGCGACGAGGTAGCAGCGCCCCTCGAAACGGGAATGGCGCTCGACGAGCGCCCGCAGGCCTTTGCGGGAGTGGCCGGGTGACGACGCGATTTCGAATGCGATCGGATCAGTGGGGTGATCGAGGATCAGGTCAACCTCAGCGCCACGTTCGTGCCGGTGGAAGAGACGAAGTCCTGCGATCATTGACAGCGAGTGAAGGGTTGCAGCTACGAGATTCTCCCCGCCGCAGCCGCGCCAGCTCCGCCCGCTCATCCTCGCCCAGCGCGCCGTCACTCTCGCCGCGGCGGCGCTTGTCGGCGTTCACCCAGTTGCCCAGGGTGCCCTCGTTGATCCCCAGATCCCTGGCGATCTGCGCGATCGGCTTGCCGGTCTCCCGGACGAGCCGCACCGCGCCCTCCCGGAAATCATGATCGAACTTCCTGCGTGTTTCTGCCATCGCCAACCTCCTTTAAGGCGATGTGTCCACGTTACGAGGGGAAGCCCAGTTCAAACCCCGTGATGGCTTCAGGCTGGTTGTGGTCGCGGGCTTGGCGTCTGGTAGCTGGTCCGGTAATACGGTGCAGGTCGACGTGGCGTTGCCGCATGATGGACCTTGTGCGGTGGGATGACGAGACACGCGCGGGCATAGAGGCAGCGCTGAACGAGGGGGATGTCCTGGGCATCCGGCTCGCCCCGGCGGGTGCCTGGTGCGACGTTCTCGTGCATGTCCTGGCGCTGCCGGAAGGCGGCCCGCTCGACAGTGACCCGCGCCGTGTCCTGCGGCTCGCGGTGCCTGGCCAGGTGAGCATCCTGCTGCGAACTGACCGGGCCGGGAAGGCCGGGTATGGCCCCGTCATCCCGCTCAGCGGCCTGGACGCGGTGGAGGACTTCTTCGCGTCGCTCAGCTGGTCCGGGGCGATGTACGGCTGGAAGTTCCTTGACGATCCCTCGCTCACCCGCGACTGGCCTGCACGGCCAAGCTTTAGCATGCAGGTCCGGCCGGGGACCGCGTCTCACTCGCTGTACTGGTTCAACGAGTGCGGGCGCGCCGAAGGCGATACGAGCGCCTCCTACCTCATCGAGGGAACCGTGACGTTCGAGGACCTGGAAGTCATGCGCGCCGACGCGGTGCCGCAGCGGCTGGAAGAGTTCATCGCGGACGGGCAGCGCCAGTGGCAAGCGTTTTTCGGCCACGATGAGCGTCTGAACGGGGAGGCGCAGCGGGCGGCGCAAAACGGGACGCCATCGTGGCGGCCGTATGTCCACAGCCCTGTGACAAGCGGCGGGTCCTAGCCGCAGGCCGCAGCAGGCGTGGCCGTGAGCAGGTGGGGGAAGACCTCGCGGGCGATGCAGCGCTTGCGGCAGCGCATGATCTCGGTCTTGGTCTTCCCCTCGGCGGTGCGGCGGGCGACGGACTCCCTGGCGGGCGGGTGGCAGCCCAGCGGACCAGGGCGATGCGCCACAAGGCGCTGCTGGCCTGGCGGTCCCCGCCGCGGTGCAGCCGGTGCCGGTCGGTGCGGCCGCAGGAGACCGGGATCGGGGCGGCGCCGCACAGCCGGGCGAAGGATGCTTCCGAGCGGAGCCGGTCCCGGTTGTCCCCAGCAGTGACGAGCAGCTGCCCTGCGGTCTCCGCCCCGACGCCGGGCAGGGCCAGCAGCTGCGGGGCGGTGGCGGTAACCAGCGGGGCCAGCTGGGAGTCGAGGTCGTCAATCTCGGCCTGCAGCGCCTGCCAGCGGCGGGCCAGGGCACGCAGCGCGGTCTTGACGGCCGAGGCTGGGTCGCTGACCGGGCCGGGGCGCAGGGCGGCGCAAGCCCGGATGCGCTGCTTGGACGTGAGCTTGCGCAACAGGGCGCGGACCTGCTCGGGCGCGGTCAGGATCAGGGCGTCGATCTGGGCCCCCGCCTGGACGCGACGCTTCATCGCACCGCGTCGTGCGACCCGCAGGACCCGGATCATCTCCACCTGCGCGTCCCGCGACTTCGGGTCCCGGTGGCCCGTCCCGACTGGACAGCGCGGGCGGCCGACTCGGCATCGAGGGGGTCGGACTTGCCGTTGCGGCGACGACCGGCCCGGTCTGGGCGGTCGACCTCGATCATCGTCAGGCCGTAGTCGGCAGCCGGGCATAACCGCGGGTCGTGGCAGGGAAGCTCCTGGTCTCAGCAGGCGGCCTGCCGGGTCGAGGGCCGCTGCCACGTGCGCGTCGGTGTGAGTGTCCACGCCCACCGTCACCATCATCTCGCCGTCCACACGGCTCCTTCGCTGCTCATCAGTCACATCGGGGGTTGACCGGAATGGCAGCAGCGACGGACAGCACAGGGACCAGGGACGAAGCCCAGGCTCTTATCAGGTCACCACGCCGCGCCCACCGGGCACAGCAGCGGTCCCGGACCGGCCAGGCGACGGATCAGATTCAAGGCACGAAGCCGGTGACAACTAGGGTCAGCCCAGCCAGCCCGAGACCACCGTCTACCAGAATCCCTGTGACTCCTAGCGATAGTTGGCGGAGCCCAGATCAGTGGGGCACGCCCGGCGGATACCGGCAGCCGTATAAGGGGGAGGGTGGCAGCCCCGGTGCGCACGCCCAAGCTCGCCACACGTTCATTCACCGTCATAGCGGCGTCGCTGCTGCTGGTCGGCGCGGTCGCCGCGATCGCGCCGGTAACGGCTACCGCCGCCCGCACTACAACACCCTGGTCGTGCACTGGAACGGCAAGACCTGGAAGCGGGTGCCCAGCCCGAGTGGCGGTCTGGCCGGCATGGCCGCGACGTACGCGCGCAGTGCCTGGGCGGTCCGCGCGGATGTCAGCGGTGACATTCCCCGTGCGCTGATCCTGCACCGGAACGGCACCGCCTGAAAGTAACCGGCCGCGAGCCCCCGTCGCGCTGACGGGAATCTCCGCGACCTGGGCGCTTCCTGCCTCTGGTCCTCGAAGGCGCGGCATGTCATGCTCGGGGCTGCGAGCGGTGTCCCTTCCCCAGCTTGCGGCTGTTCCGCCCATGCCAGCGGGCCGCCTGTCCCGGTTACGGGATCGGCTGAGCCTGCATGGCCCTCCAGGAGGGAGGTGGCAGCCCGGTGCGCACGCCCCAGCTCGCCATACGTTCCGTCAGGATTCTCGCCGTGCCGCTGCTCCTGGCAGGGGTGGCCGCCGGGGTTGCGCCCGCAGCGCTACCTGCAGCGGCCCAGGCCAAGTCCCGGGTCCCGTCGTCATTCGTCCCTGCCCCTGGCCAGTTCTACGGCGTGGCTGCCACTTCCGCCCGCAACGCCTGGGCCGTCGGCTTCAACAGCGACCTTACCGTGATCCAACGCTGGAACGGCAAAGCGTGGAAACAGGTGAACACGCTGACACTGGCGCCGCCCAATAGCGACTTCTACGGCGTGGCTGCCACTTCCGCCCGCAACGCCTGGGCCGTCGGCTACACCGCGGGCGAGACCTCCGCGACTCTGATTGCCCACTGGAACGGCAAAGCGTGGAAGCGGGTACCCAGCCCGAATCCCGGCTCTTCATCCCGCCTCCTTCAGGGTGTGGCTGCCACCTCCGCCACCAACGCCTGGGCCGTCGGCTATGCAGGCTCAGGGACCCTGATCCTGCACTGGAACGGCAAGACCTGGAAGCGGGTGCCCAGCCCGAACCCCGGCTCCATTGAAAACGGCCTCTACGGCGTGGCTGCCACCTCCGCCACCAACGCCTGGGCCGTCGGCTACGCCGAAAGCACGGGGCCCACCACCACCACCCTGATCCTGCACTGGAACGGCAAGACCTGGAAGCGGGTGCCGAGCCCGAGCCCCTCAGACCCCGAACTCTACGGCGTGACCGCCGCCTCCGCCAAAAACGCCTGGGCCGTCGGCTACAGCGCGGTGTACTCCGAAGGCTTCAAGACCCTGACCCTGCACTGGAACGGCAAGGTGTGGAAGCGGGTGCCCAGCCCCAATCCCGTCAAAGTCAGCAGCAGCGAGCTCACCTGGAACATCCTCCAAGGCGTGGCAGCCACATCCGCGAACAACGTCTGGGCAGTCGGCTGGACCGAGACGCACTTCGTAGGCCCCAAGACGATGATCCTTCACTGGAACGGCAAAGCGTGGAAGAAGGCGCCGAGCCCGAATCCCTACTGTGCAACCTGTGACAGTCTCTACGGGGTGGCCGCCACCTCAGCCAGCAACGCCTGGGCCGTCGGCACCCTCAACAGCGACGCCGAGCTCGTGGTTCTGCGCTGGAACGGTACCAACTGGAAGAACTCCCCAGTCCCCTTCGGGTCGTAAAGGACCGCAAGCCCGGAGGCGCACCGGTTGCGCCACCCTGGCCCGCAGCGGCGAGTCCACCATGCCGAATACGTGCCCAGATCCTCGCTAGAGATCGGAACTCCGCAGGTCAGGTGAGCTGACGGACGGGTATTGAACCGCTATGAGGCGTGCGTCTCATCGTGGGTTCGAATCCCACATCCTCCGCACCAGATCCTCCGCACATGACATCGGTTTACTGTCCCTCAGCTGCGGTGATCGCCCTCTCGACTGCCACTGCCAGCCCGGTCAGCGTACTAAGCTATGTGCGTCCTGAAGCAGCCCGCAGCGGCTGGCTGTGCCGAATTACATGCCGAAGATCGTCACCAATCTGTCTGCCTCAGCTGGCTGGATCCTGAAGACACAGGCTGGATCGCCGTGTTACGGCGTAGTACACTGGGCTACATGAGCCAGCCACTGAGCGTCCGCCTGAGCGATACGACCCTGCACCGCCTCGGTGCGCGCGCCCGCCGGGCGCACCTGCCGCCCCGCACGCTAGCCCAGCGGTACGTCGAGGAAGGGCTGCGGATGGACGACCACCCGCTGATCCGGTTCGCCGAGGGACCCGCGGGCAGGCGGGCCCGGCTCACCGGGACCGGGAAAGACGTCTGGGAGATAATCATGGTTCTCCGGGACAACGATGGCGACCTTCCCGCCGCGGCCAGCTACCTGGAACTGCCGCTCGGCCTCGTGCAGGCCGCGGCGACCTACTACGGTGCCTACCCGGACGAGATCGACCAGTGGATCGAGCTCAACGATCAGGACACCGCGCAGGCGCATGCGGCATTCATAGCAGGGCAGGCAGCCGTCCGGCCGTGAAATTGCTGCTCGACGAGATGCTGTCGCCCGCCATCGCACGCGAACTGCGGGCACGCGGCCACGACGTCGAATCGATCACCGGGCACCCCGGCCGCGAGGCACTCTCCGACCCCGAGGTGATGGCCCTGGCCCGCGCCGAGCACCGCGCTGTCGTCACCGACAACCTGCGCGACTACCGGCCCCTGCACAACGACGCCATCGTTCCCGGCGGCCCCGGCGACTACGGCATGATCTTCATGCCCGGCACCTACCGCCGCACCAAGAACGACATCGGCCGCATCATCGCAGCCCTCGAAGCCAAGCTCCACCGCTACCCAGGCGAGGACAACCTGGCCAACGGCGAAGACTGGCTCTAGCCCGCACCACCAGTCCAACCTCCTCTTGGCCACCTGGCCGACAGCGAGCGCGTGCTGGCCGCTGCGGTCAGCACGGACGGGCTGAAGGACACTCCTGGGCCGCGATCGGCGCCATGCTCGGCACCTCCGGCGAGGCCGCCCGGCAGCGGTACGGCACGACCGGCCACGCGCCTACCCGCCATTCACTCCGCCGCAGCGCGCACACTCGCGCCTGAACGCGAAGGCCACCGAGGCTGTGCCAGCGGTACTAACTGCTGGCGCCCTGCTGTCCCCTGCCGGCCAGCCAATCGCCGCGCGGCAGCGGGCCCGCTGGGCGTCCCTGGCGGACCGGGCCGCCGACGAAGCCGGGCTGCCGGCCGACCTGGGGTTCCGGTCCGCGCTCGCATCGTGCCTGGAGTGGATCTCCCGTGCCCCGGCCTCGCCAACCTCTGGCGAGACGCCAGCGCCGGTACCCGCCTGGGACTGGGGGCCGGGCGGCCCTCCCGCTCCCGCAGCGCAGGACGCCAGCGGCGGCGCCTCCCAGCCGGGAGGGCTCCCCCCGCCGGACCTGCCGGTCAGCTTCGAGCGGCACATCAAGCCGCTGTTCCGGGACCGGGACCGCCAGTCGATGAGCTTCGCCTTCGACCTGTGGTCCGCCAGCGACGTCCGCGCGCACGCCCCTGCCATCCTGGCCCGGCTGCGCGACGGCTCCATGCCCTGCGACGGCGCATGGCCCGCCGAGCAGGTCGCGGTGTTCCAGCGCTGGACAGAAACCGGCCTGCAGTCCTGAGTGCCCCCTCAGCGTCCCATAACCTCGAGTCGTGACCGTCCATGAGCTCTCCCGCCTCGACGCGCGCCGCATTGCCGTGCGCGCGCAGCTGTTGGATCGCCCGCGGCCGGCCGAGCTGCCCGACGTGGTGCGCCAGCTGACTTTGCTCCAGATCGATCCGACTGCCACCATCGCGCCGAGTGCCGATCTGGTGGCCTGGAGCCGCCTGGGGTCGTCGTACTCGCCAGCCGAGCTGGACACCGCACTCGCGGACCGGACGCTGCTCGAACTGCGGGCGATGATCCGGCCCAGCGAAGACCTGGCGCTCTACCGCGCGGACATGGCCGACTGGGACCGGGCCGACCGCGGGGAGATGTCCGGCTGGCGAGCGCACCACCGCGACTGGGTGCGTGTCAACAACGCATGTCGTCTCGACATTCTTGATCGGCTTGGCTCCTTGGGACCGTTGCCGTCACGCGATCTTCCGGACACCTGCAAGGTCCCGTGGCGGTCGACCGGGTGGACCAACAACCGTAACGTCACGCAGCTGCTGGAGTTCATGGTGCTGCGAGGCGAGGTCGCGATCGCTGGACGCCGGGGCGGCGATCGGCTGTGGGACCTGGCGACCAGGGTCTACCCCGATGACCCGGTGGTCCCCAGCGATGAGGCGCTGCGCATCCGCAACGAGCGGCGGCTGCGGGCTCTGGGGATCGCGCGTGCTCGGGGACCGGAATGTCCGGTCGAGCCAGTGGACGTCGGCGAGGCAGGCGAGGCGGCCGTGGTGGAGGGTGTCAAGGGCATGTGGCGAGTGGATTCTTCCTTGCTGGGCCAACCGTTCTCGGGGCGTGCGGCACTGTTGTCGCCCTTCGACCGGCTCATACACGACCGCAAGCGCACGGTCGAGCTCTTTGAATTCGACTACCAGCTGGAGATGTACAAGCCAGCTGCCAAGCGTCGGTGGGGGTACTTCGCGCTACCGATCTTGTACGGCGACCGGCTGGTGGGGAAGATCGACGCCACCGCCGACCGCAACGCCGGGGTACTGCGGGTCGACGCGAT
>Ga0302324_100020466_pt1 | contig 12940 bp, 16 predicted proteins | sample Palsa_T0_1_FD_201949 | JGI IMG/M metagenome (GOLD analysis project Ga0302324, IMG submission 201949) | Peat permafrost microbial communities from Stordalen Mire near Abisko, Sweden - Palsa_T0_1 | ecosystem: Environmental > Terrestrial > Soil > Palsa > Peat permafrost | place: Sweden: Abisko...
CGCGATCGGGTTACCCCGGTCCGCTCCGCGACCGCCTCATCCAGCCGCATGAGATTGGGGGGGATCGGGGGGCGGGACGTTCCCGTTTTCGCCGCGAGCTGCGGCTTCGATCGAGGTCTGTGCCGTCTTCAACAGCTTTTCGCACTTTTGCGCGAGCCCTTTGCCCTCTTTGAAGAGCGCGACCGATTCGTCGAGCCCGACGCTCTCGCGTTCGAGCTTGGTCACGATCTCCTCGAGACGCTTCAGCGCGGTTTCGAATTCACCCGATACGTTGGTCGCCATCTGCTTCTTTCCATTCGACGCGTGCCGAAAGCGTTCCGCGGGCAACGCGCGCTTCGATGGTCTCGCCCTCCGGAACGTCGCGTGGATCCCGTACGATGGCGCCTCGATGGGTTACGATCGCATAGCCCTGTTGCAGCAGCCTTTCAGGGCTGTTGCCGTCGAGCCGGACGACGGCTAACTCGAGGCGGCGCGCGAGCCGTTCGGTCGCGCCCCGGGCAGCAGCCTGGAGCCCAAGCGACGCGGCTTGCAGCCGGGCGCCGCGTTCGGCCAAGCGCCGCGACGGATCGTGCGCTTCTAACCTGCGCTCCAGACCCCGCAGCCGATCGGAGCGTGCCCGCACACCTGCGGTCGCGACCTCGCCGAGCGCCGCGCCCGCGTCGTCGAGCCGCTGCGCGAGCGGCGCGAGGAACGACTTGGGATCGGAAAGCTTCGAGCGAACGACGGCGTTGCGCAGCGCGAAGCCGAGGCGCTCGATGCCGCGCTCGGCCGCGGCCCGGGCGCGCTCCGTGCGATCGCGCGCCAGCGCGAGCAGTTCACGCGTTTCGAGCCCGACGCGCTTCGCAGCGGCGCTCGGGGTTTCGACGTGGACGTCGGCGGCGAAGTCGCACAGTTGCTGGTCGACGGTATGACCGATCGCCGAGAGCACGGGATGACGCGCGTTGCGCACCGCACGCACGACCGCTTCATCGCTGAACGCGAACAAGTCCTCGAACGATCCGCCTCCGCGGGTGACGACGATCAGGTCGACGTCGAGCGCGGACGCGCGCCGCAGCGCTCCGCAGATTTCGGTCGGTGCGTTGGGCCCTTGGACGGACGTTTCGCACCACATAACCTCGACGTGTGGGGCGCGCTCGCGCAAGATCGTGACGAAGTCGATCGCGCCGTTGGCGGTCCGCGACGACACGAGCGCTACCCGAAACGGAAACGCCGGCAGCGGCCGCTTGTGTGCGGGATCGAACACGCCTTCGGCCGCGAGCTTCTTCTTGCGCTCTTCGAAGAGCGTGTGGATGTCGCCGACGCCTTCGGGCACGACCCGATGCACCAGCAATTGATAGATGCTGCGCGCGCCGAAGGTCGAAACCGCGCCGGTCGCGACGATCGCCGCACCGTGCCGCAGCGGTGGGAAGTTCGCCGCATCGCTCGCCCACGCGAAGCAGTGCAGCAGCGCGTCGCCTTCCTTCAGATCGAAATAGGCGTTCGCGTTCGGCGCGACTTTGAGATTCGTGATCTCGCCGCGAACGGCGACGTTGCGCAGCTGCGGATCGGCTTCGAGCTTTCGCTTGAGGTAGTCGGCGAGTCGCTTTACGCCAACCACGCGCTCCTCGCTCGCGGACGGCTGCGGCTTCACGGCGACGGCGGAGTGTCGGGCGCTTGGGTCGGGTCGGTCTCGATTTCCGCGGTCGGGATGCGCGTCGCTTCGGGGGCGGCCGTTTCGGCCGGCTGCTCCTGCGCGGCTTGCGCGGCCGGCGCGGCCCTCAGCGGGGGCGCCGTCTTTGCGGCCGGAGCCGCGAGCGCGATGGGTTCGGCGACGACCGGCGGCTCGTCGTAGACGGTGCGCGAGTGTCCGTTGTAGCCGGGGCTCGCGCAGGTGCCGGTTGGTTCCGTCCCCTCGAGGAAATATTCGTACTTGCCGGCGCTCCCGCAATACGCGACCTTGCGCACTTCGCTTGCCGGATAGACGAAATCGTGCTTGGGAACGTCCTTGAGCGCGGCCTGCATGAAGCGCGCCCACGTGCGCGCCGGGATGTTCCCGCCGTAGGATTCATTCATCGCCGTATAATCGTCGTTCCCGAGCCACACGGCAACCACGAGATCGGGCGTGTAGCCGACGAACCACGCGTCGCGGAAGTCGGAGGTCGTGCCGGTCTTCCCGGCGGCCGGGCGGCCGATTTGGGCGTTCGTCCCCGTGCCTTCCTTGATCACGCTCTCGAGCATCGAGGTCATGACGTAGGCCGTACCCGCGCTGATGACTTCGTTCTCTTGCGGGAAACGATTGTCGAGCACGGGCGAGCCGAGCGAATCGGTCACGAGGCGAATCGCGGTCGGCTCGATGTGAATGCCTTGGTTCGCAAGCGTGGCGTAACCCGCAGCCTGATCGAGCGGAGAAACGACCGAACTTCCGAGCGCGAGCGAGAGGTTCGCTTCGAGCGGGGCCTTGATGCCCATGCGATGCGCGTATTCGATCACGCGGTCGATGCCGACTTGCTCGGCGAGTTTGACCGCGACGACGTTGCGCGACTCGGCGAGCGCGTAGCGCAGCGTGACGGGGCCGAGAAAGCGGAAGTCGTCGTCCATCGGCTTCCACGACGTGCCGTCACCCATCGGATAAGAAACGGGCGAATCGTCGACGAGCGCGGTCGGCGGCATGCCGCTGTCGATGGCCGCCGTATAGACGTAGGCCTTGAACGACGAACCCGGCTGCCGCAGCGCTTGCCACGCGCGGTTGAACTGGTTTTTGAGATTGAAACCACCGCCGCCCACCATCGCGAGGATCTCACCCGTCTGCGGGCGGATCGCGACCAGCGCTTCTTCATGTGCGCCGATCCCCTCCGACTCGGCATGTGCGATGCCCCAGTCGACGGATTCTTGCGCCTCGTCTTGGAGCGTGCGGTCGAGCGTCGTATCGACGCTCAGTCCGCCGCCGTAGACGACCGGTTGGCCGAAGGTCGTGTCGAGCACGTGATTGACGTACGTCGTGAAGTACGGATACTTGAACGATTGCAGCCCGGTCGGCCGTTCGCCGATCAGACCGAGCGGCTCGTTCTTCGCGTCGTAGGCCTGGGAGCCCGTAAGGTACCCGTTCGCAACCATGCGCTCGAGCACGTGACGCTGACGCTCGCGTGCGCGTTCGATATCCACGTACGGCGAGTAGTCCGACGGCGCGGCCGGCAACCCGGCCAACATCGCGGCTTGGGCGACGGTCAAGTGACCGACGTCGGTACCGAAATAGGTATGCGAGGCCGCTTCGATTCCGTAGGCCCCGGCACCGAAGTAGATCAGATTGAGATAGCGCTCGAGGATTTCGTCCTTGGTGTAGTAGCGCTCGATCTCCATCGCCAGCAGCGCTTCCTGAATCTTGCGCGAGATCGAGCGTTCGTTCGAGAGGAACAGCGCGCGCGCCAGCTGCTGCGTGATCGTCGAAGCGCCTTGGAATTGTTCGTGCCGGTAGTCGGCCAGCGCCGCGCGCGCGATACCCGCGAAATCGACGCCGTGATGCGTGTAGAAATTGCGATCCTCGTTCGCGATGAACGCATTGCTCACGCGCTTGGGAATCTTCGCAATCGGCACCCACACGCGGTTTTGCTTGAACAGCGTCGCGAGCAGCGTGCCGTCGCGCGCGTAGATGCGGGTGGACTTCACGGGCTGGAAGTCGGCCATGCGGCTGATGTCGGGCAGATTGCGCGAGTACGAATAGACGATGCCGGCCATCGTCCCGAGCGCAAAGAGCACGATGAGAAAGACGAAGGTGAACGCCCCCGTGACGATCCGCCCGAGCAGCGAGAGCCTGCGCCGCCGTCGCCGCCGAACAGCGATCGGCGTTTTCACCTGGATTCTCCGGCCAACTGCGTGGCGCTTGCGAGCACGCCGTTGACGAACTTTCCGGAGTCTTCGGTTGAAAATTTCTTCGCGAGTTCGACCGCTTCGTTGATCACGACGGCGGGCGGCGTCTCCTTATGGAAGTTCAGCTCGTAGACGCTCATCCGCAGAACGATGCGGTCGAGTACGGGCAGCCGATCGAGCGTCCAGCCTTGCAACAGCGGCGCGATCGCGGCATCGCTTTCGTCTGCGTGCTCGAGCGTACCGAGCACGAGGTCGCGCACGAAGGCGCGATCGTCCGAGCGGCCGGCGCCGGCGAGCGATTCCTCGAGGGCGGAGGCGGGGTCGTGTTTCCCAACCTCCACGGTGTAGAGCGTCTGCATGGCAAGCTCGCGTGCGTGGCGGCGTGTCAACGCGTTGCTGCGGTGCCCGTAACGAGCCCCGGCAAGTAGTCGATGCTGACGCCGCCTTCGCGAAACTGCGGATCGTGCATGATCGTCGCGCAGATGTCGATCGTCGTATTCACGCCGCCGATGTGCGTGTCGCGCAGGGCCGAACTCATGCGCCCGATCGCTTCGTCCCGCGTCGCCCCGTGGGCGACGATCTTCGCGATGAGCGAATCGTAGAACGGTGGGATGGAAAGCCCCGCGTATGCGTAGGAATCGACGCGGATGCCGGGACCACCGGGAAGCGCGACGTCGGTCAGCAGGCCCGCGGCCGGGGCGAAGTTCGCAGCCGGTTCCTCGGCGTTGATGCGGCACTCGATCGCGTGGCCCACCGGAACCAAGTCCGCCTGTCCGAAGGTGAGGGGCTGGCCCGCTGCCACCAGGATCTGCTCGCGGATGAGATCGACCCGGTAGAGCATCTCGGTGACCGGGTGCTCCACCTGAATGCGCGTGTTCATCTCCATGAAATACACGTCGTCCCCACTGACGAGAAACTCAAGGGTTCCGACGCTTTGGTAGTCCACGGCGCGGGCCGCCGTGACCGCCACCTTGTGAAGCTGCGTGCGTACCGAATCGGAGAGCACCGGAGCCGGCGCCTCTTCCACCAGCTTCTGGTGCGAGGGCTTCTGCACGGAGCAGTCGCGCTCGCCGATATGGACGACGTTGCCGAAAGCGTCGCCGAGCACCTGAACCTCGACGTGGCGCGGGCGGTCGATAAGCTTTTCCATGTAGAGCCGGCCGTCTTTGAAGTTGGCTTCGGCCTCGGCTTGAGCGGTCGCATAGGCGTGCTCGAGCTGCTCCGGGGTGCGCACGGCGCGCATGCCCTTGCCGCCGCCGCCGGCCGTCGCCTTGAGCATGACCGGATAGCCGATCCCAGCCGCGGCCTCCAGCGCCTCGGCGAGCGATCCGAGGATGTCGGTGCCGGGTGTCGTTGGGACGCCGGCGGCTTTCATGATCGACTTCGCGGTGGCTTTGTCTCCCATCTGTGAAATGGTAACGGGCTTGGGCCCGATGAAGGTCAAGCCGTGGTCGGTGCAGATCTCGGCGAAGCGCGCGTTCTCCGCGAGAAAGCCGTAGCCCGGATGAATCGCATCCGCGCCGGAAATCAACGCCGACGAGATGATGTTGGGAATGTTGAGATAGGAGCGCGCGACCGCTCCCGGCCCCACGCAAAATGCTTCATCGGCATTGCGCACGTGCAGTGACGCTCGATCGGCCTCGGAAAAAATCGCAACCGTTGCGATGCCGAGTTCGTGCGCGGCCCGATTGACCCGCATCGAAATCTCGCCGCGGTTGGCGATCAAAATCTTCTTGAACATCACGTCTCGATCGAGAATAGGGGTTGGCCGTATTCGACGGCTTGTCCGTCGGTAACGAAGACGTCGGCGACCCGTCCTTTACCCGCGGAGCGCACCGGATTGCGAATGCCCAGCGACTCGACGTAGGCGAGTTCGCGATCCTCCGCGAGGACCGTACCTGCGGCAACCGATGGCCGCGAAAACCGGATGATGCCGACGAACTCGGCCTTGAGCACGGTCTTGGGTTTTTCGGCGGGCACCGTCGAGCCGTTGCTCGATCCGTGGGCACCGTTGGTGTGCGCGGCGGCTTCTGAAACGGGTGGAACGGCCGCGCGGGCGGGCCGTCCCGGACGGCGTACTTCGATTCCGAGCTCGTCTTCCTCGATCCGAAACCGCACCAGCCCCGCCGACGCGCAGAATTCCGCGGCCGCGCGCGCGCGCTCCAGCGTTTCGTCCCAATTCACAATCGAACGGCTTCGAGCCGCCGCGCCAGGTATCCGCTGGACGGCCAGTCGGTCGCGCGCGCCGAGCGCATCCCTGGCGGCCAAAAACGAGGGGTCGATTTCGGCCAGGGGTACGAGCACGAAGGCTCGCTCCCGGAGGCGCGGATGCGGGATCTCGAGCTCGGGCCCGGTGACCTCGACGCCCTCGTAGACAAGAATGTCCAGATCGATCATCCGTGGTCCCCAGCGATAGCCCGGCCGGCGACCGAGCTCGCGTTCGATCGCCTTGAGCGCCCTCAGCAGGGCGTGCGGTTCGAGCTGGGTGTCGAGCAGGGCCGCCGCGTTCACGAAGTCCGGTTGATTCCGCACGCCCCAAGGCTTCGAGCGATAGAGCGCGGAGCGCGCGGTGACCGTTCCGATCGTTCCGAGCGCCAGGAGCGCTCGCTCGACGTTGCGAGCCGCGTTCCCGAGGTTACTTCCCAGGCCGATCCGCGCGAGCGGCACGTTACCGTGCGCGCCGCGAGCTGAGGTGGATTTCGGGGGTGGCGCCGCCGAGGATTCCGGGCTTTGCGATCGATACCGTCGCGCACGCGATGCGCTCGTCGCGCATGAGGTCGCGCAATATCTCGTCGCCCAGACGCTCGAGCAATTGGTACGAGCGTTCGACGACGATGCGCACGACGCGCGTGTGGACCGCAGCATAATTCACCGTGTCGTCGAGCGCGTCGCTCGTGCGCGACGCGCTGAGGTCCACCTCGAGTTCGACCTCGACGTCGAACGGCTGCAGATGGTCGCGTTCGCCCGGAAGCGCACCGTGGCGTCCGAAGGCACGAATGCCGCGGATGGCGATGCGGTCCGTCACCGCCGGAGCTCCATTAGCCGCTCACTACAGCGTTTCGCGCCAGCCGGCGGGACGGCTTCCGCGCACGATCGCATCGGCGACGATTGCGACGTCGCGCATCTCGGCGACGTCGTGAACGCGAACGATGTCGATCTTCGCCGCAATCGCGAGTGCGATCGTTGCCGCCGTGCCGAACAGGCGCTCTCCGGCGCCGCGTCCCGTGAGCTTACCGATCGTCGATTTGCGCGACGTGCCGAGCAGCGTCGGAAACCCGAGGCTGCCCAGACGATCGAGCGAGCCCAGGATCGCGAGATTGTGTTCAGGTGACTTGCCGAAGCCGATCCCCGGATCGAGAATCACGGCCTGCGGCGCAATGCCCGCGCGCACCGCACGTGCCGCAGCAGCTTCAAGGAACGCGAGGACCTCGTCGACCACGTCGCGCTCGTACACGGCAACCCGTTTGTTGTGCATCACCACGATCGGCACCGAACGCCGGGCGGCGACCGCAAGCAACGCGTCGTCGAGACCCCACACCGAGTTGAGCATGTCGCCGCCCGCGGCGTGCGCGTCCTCGAAAACGTCCGCTTTGTACGTGTCGATCGAAATGACGGCCTCCGGCGCACGTTCTCGCAAGCCCCGCACGACCGGGAGGAGGCGCCGCCGCTCTTCGGCGGCAGCGATGGGTTCGTGTCCGGGGCGCGTCGATTCGGCGCCCACGTCGAGGATGTCGGCGCCCGCAGCCGCAAGGCCGAGCGCGTGCTCTACCGCGTCTTGGGGGAGCGGCCGGCCGTCACCTGAGAACGAATCCGGCGTCGCGTTGACGATGCCCATCAGATACGTCCGCGCGCCCCAGACGAACGTGCGGCCGCGTAGCGCGAGCGCGCCGCGACTAGTTTCGCGTGCGCTCGACGACATTTTCGACCCACCAATCGCGCAAAAATCCGGTGACGAACGTCGAGCCCGTGACCACGACGACGGCGGAACTCTCCGCCTGGCGGCGCGCGACCGCGAGCGCCTCGATCGGATCGGAGATGACGCGCGCGCTAATGCCGTTAACTTCGGCGATGTTCGCCAAGCGCTGCGGCCGCTCGGCCGCGCGCCCCGGCGTTTCAAACGACGTAAACACGAACGATGCGGGCAGGCCGAACAGCGGCCGCAAGATGCCCGCGGCGTCTTTGGTTTCGCTGACGGCGACGACGAAGGCGAAGCGCCGCTCGCCGAAGGTTTCGGTGAGCGCTTCCGCGAGCGACGCGGCCTTGTCCGGATTGTGCGCGACGTCGAAGACCACGCTCGGAAAGCCCGGAAAGAACTCCATGCGCCCGGGGACGACGAGCCGCGAAAACCCACGCACGACGTCGTTCACGCTCGGGCGCAACTCGTCGCGTAAGCGCTCGAGCGCGACGATCGCAGTCGCCGCGTTGCGCTGCTGGAAGTGCCCCAAGATCGGCAGCGCGAGCTCGTAGGTGGCCGCCTTCGTCGTCACCAGAAACGACTGGCCGTAGGTCTCGCTCGGCAGCTGTTCGATTGCCGCCTCGTCCGGAACGTAGAAGAACGGCGCCCGGGCGCGCTCGCAAGCCGCTTCGATCACGGCGCGCGCCGGCATCCGTGCATCGGAAACGAGCGGAACGCCGGCCTTTGCGATGCCGGACTTATCGCGGGCGATCAGCTCGACCGTCTCACCCAGGACGTCCGTGTGATCGAGACCGACGTTGGTCAGAACGGAAACCTCGGGCAGGATCAGGTTCGTGCCGTCGAGTTCGCCGCCGATCCCGACCTCGATGACCGCCGCGGACACGTTCTCGCGCGCGAAGTATACGAACGCAAGCGCGAGCAAGGTTTCGTAGTAGGAAGGCCGTTCGTGCTCGTGCGCCGTCCGTTCGATTGCCGGCATCATCTCCTCGAGCAGCAGGCCGAACCCGTCCTCGGAAATCGCGTTGCCGTCGATGCGCGCGCGCTCGGTCATCGAACTCAGATGGGGTTTCGTATGCAGCCCGGTGCGTTTCCCGGACGCCGTCAGCGCCGCGGCGAGCATCGTTGCCGTCGAGCCCTTCCCAGCCGTCCCGCCGACGTGCAAAGTCGGATAGGCCAAATGCGGATCGCCGAGATAGTGCAGGAACGCGCGCATCCGTTCGAGCCGGTGCGGATTGCGCCGCGATGCCGTCTCGTTAATCGTTCCCAGCAAGTAGCTCGAGGCTTCAGCGTAGGTCATTCTTCTCTCGTAAACGCGCTAACCGTCGGCCACGTTGCCGGCGAGCAAGTCCAGCGCGTGCGGCAACGCGGGGATCAATATCTCGAGCGTTTCACGGACGGCCTTCGGGCTACCGGGCAGGTTGACGATGAGGGTCGTCCCCCGCACGCCGGCGACGGCGCGAGAGAGCATCGCGGTCTTTACGAACGCTGCGGACGCGGCGCGCATCGCCTCGCCGATCCCGGGAATTTCGTAATCGAGAACGGCCGAGGTCGCCTGCGGAGTTCGATCGCGGGATCCAAGGCCGGTGCCGCCGCTCGTAAGCACCAGGGGCATACGCAGGCGGTCCGCGAGATCGATCAACTCGGCCTGCAGCGCCGCCGGATCGTCGGCCAAGATGCGCTCGTGCGCGAGCGCAAATGCCGCACCGAGCGTTTCGCGTACGGCGGGAATGCACTCATCGGGCCGCGTGCCCGCGGCCGCCCGATCCGACAACACGACGACGGCGGTCGCGTACGGCATTAGGGCTTGGACTGCGCCGCGCGCCACACGCCGCTTTTTCCACCACGCTTTTCGATCAATCGCACGTTTTCGATCGCGATCCCCTTTTCGATCGACTTCAGCATATCGTACATCGCAAGCGATGCGACCGCGGCGGCCGTCATGGCCTCCATCTCGACGCCCGTCTGCGCGGTGGTGCGCACGGTCGCGTCGACCTGCAACAGGCCGCGCTCGGGCCACGAGAACGTGACTTCGACGTGCGAGAGCGGCAGCGGATGCGCGAGCGGAATCAGATTCGCCGTTTGCTTCGCGGCCATCACACCCGCAATTTGCGCGACCGTCATCGCGTCGCCTTTCGCCAGCGTCGCGGCGCGAAGGGCGTCCTCGGCTTCGGCGGACATACGCAGCGTGGCGCGCGCGTGCGCGAGCCGTTCCGATGCGGGTTTCGCGCCCACGTCGACCATTGCTACCCCTCCGTCGTCCCGAACGTGGGACGGACGCGGGCGAGCCGTTGCTACCGCTGCGGGCTCGCGCCCGAGGACGCGAACCGCATCCACACCAGCGACAGTATTCCCAGAACGACGAACAGCACGAAGTGCGATACGTGCCGGCCCCCGTGGGACGCGCCGATTTGGAGGATGCCGAACAAATACAAGAAGCCGATGATGAAAAAGATGACGGCGAGAGCGAGGGCGAGAGCCTTCAAGCGATGACCTTTGCTAGCGCGAGACCCAAACAAAGCGTCCCGAAGATGAGGCAATACCATCCGAACGGCCGCAAATCATGCGAGTGGAACCAGCGCGTGAGAAATGCGACCGACGCATACGCGGTCACGGCCGCGAGCACGCCGCCGACGGCCGACTGCGCGAGCACGCCTTGGGCTTGGGGTGCAAACAATTTCGGGATCTCGAGGGCCGAGGCGGCGAAGATCACCGGGGTCGCGAGCAGGAACGAGTAGCGCGCGGCATCCTCGTGCGAGAGTCGCAGGAGCAGGCCCGCGACGATCGAGGCGCCCGAACGCGATATCCCCGGTAAGAGTGCCGCCGATTGCGCGAAACCTACTTTGACCGCGTCAGCCCACGGCAGCTCCGCAAGCGGCCTGGTACTGTCACCCTGAGCGGAGGCGCTCCGCGCCGTAGTCGAAGGGCGCCGGCGCAACGCCTCGCCCGCGAACATCACGAATGCGTTGAGAATTAGGAACGTCGCGACGATCGCGCTGGATCCGAAGAATCGCCGTACCGGCGCTTCGAGAAAGACGCCGAGCAGCGCGACGGGCACCGTGCCTGCAACGAGGAGCCAGCCGATGCGCTCGTCCGGATCGCTCGAAAGCGAGCCGCGAGCGACGCTCGAAACGAGCGCGCGCGCGATGCGCACCCAGTCCGCGCGGTAAAAGATGACCAGCGCCACCGCCGTTCCCAAGTGGAGCGCGACGACGAAGGCCAGAAACGTCGGATCGCTACGGTCGAATTTCCAGCGCAGCAGCGCGGGGACGAGCACCGTATGTCCGAGGCTCGAGACAGGGAAGAGTTCGCTTGCCCCCTGGAGGACGGCAAGCACCATCGCCTGCAGCCACGTCATGCGGGTTGCAAATCAGCGGCCGCGCGGATGTTGGACGCTATTGTGCCGTGAAGTCGGCGTCGAACAGGTACGAGCCCGCCGTCTTTACGCAGTCGACGACTTCCGGAGTGTATTGCGTCGCCCTCGCCGCTTTGATGGCGGCCTGATCGAGCGCGATGTTGCCGGATGACTTGAAGATGCTGAAGTCGACCCCGTTGCCGGCGGCATCGAGCGTCACTTTCACGCGAACCGTTCCCTCGGCGCCTTGTTCCCGGGCCTGGTCGGGATAATCCGGCTCGACGGCTTGGCCTTTGATCGCTGCATCGGCGTTCGGAACGGCGCACTGCGGTTTCGGCGTCGCGGTCGGCGGGGCGACCGTCGGTGCCGGGGTTGAGGCGATCGTGGAAGCGGGCTGCGGTGGACCCGACGCCGTCGTGCCGTTCGGGTTGCCGTTTTCGTTGCCGACCGGCGGTGCGACGTACTTGTTCTCGTTTGCACCTGAAGCCGTCTTCGACGTCGTGTGAACGACGTTGAGCTTGAGCTTGGGCTGCGGCGGGGGATTCGTCTGCTTGACCGGCGGCGGCGTCGACTTCGGCGGCGGCGTGGGCGGCGGCGGCGTGGGCGTGGGCGGCGGCGGAGTCGGCGGCTTCACCACGATCTTCTTGGTGACCGAGACTTTTTCGACTTCCTGTTTCTGCTCTTGGCGCGCCTTGAGGCCGAAGAACGGCAGCGTCACCGCGTGCAGGACGAGCGAAATAACGAACGCCCAACCCAAGAACGACTTGACGCGTTCTCCTGCTGCGCTCATGGCGGGCGGTGCCGCCGGTGGTTGCGAGCTCATTTGCAGGGAGTAAATCCGGGGCAGGTCTTGTTGGCGAGCCCGAAGTTCGTCAGGTCTTCTTTCTTCGCCGCATCCATCACTTGGAGGATGACCCCATAACTCGCATGCGGATCGGCTTTGATGATCACGCTGTTGTAGTTGTGATTGGTCGCCTCTTGGAGGTTGTGGAACGCATCGGGAGCGCCCGCAATGTCGGTCACGAACGAGCCGATCTGAATGCTGTTCTTATCGTCGATGTAGACGATGATCTGAGAATCTTTGACCTTATCGGAGTTGTGCGCGAGCGGCAGGTTCGGCTCTTTGGTGACCGAGGCGAGAATGATGAAGATGATGAGCAGAACGAGCAACACGTCGGTGAACGGCGTGATGTTGATCGTCGACATCACCTCTTCTTCGCTGGCTGCGGTAGAGACGGCCATTACGAGGTCACGAAGCCGACGTCGTCGAGATTTGCTTCCTTCGCGGCGTCGAGAATGCGGATGATGATCCCGTACGGCGCTTTCGCGTCGGCCGTGATCGCAACGTGGATGTGGCCGCGGCGCGTTGCCGTTTGCGACATCACGTAGTAGATGCTCTTCTCGTCGACTCGCTGGGCATCCACGAAGATGACGCCCTTGTCGTTGACTTCGACGTCGATGTTCTTCTTGTTGTCCTTGGTATTCGTCGGCGGCGCGTTATTGTTGTTCGGCAGTTCCTTCTGGAAGCCGGGCGGCGTCACGAGGGCGGCCAAGATCATGAAGATGATGAGCAGGACCAACAGCACGTCGGTGAACGGCGTGATGTTGATCTCGGCCATCACGTCGTCGTCCTGGGCGGCCGAGACCATCGACATGCGGCGCTAACCCTACTTTGCGGCGGCGGCGGCCGGGCGGGTGGGCGCCGCGGGCTGATACAGATCGGTCGGAATCGGCTCGCCCACGTTGTGGAAGTGGAGCATTTCCGCGAGCTGGTTGGCCGCGACGATCATCTCTTGGTTGTACGCCTTGATGCGCGTCTTGAAGTAGTT
>Ga0302324_100020468_pt1 | contig 12939 bp, 3 predicted proteins | sample Palsa_T0_1_FD_201949 | JGI IMG/M metagenome (GOLD analysis project Ga0302324, IMG submission 201949) | Peat permafrost microbial communities from Stordalen Mire near Abisko, Sweden - Palsa_T0_1 | ecosystem: Environmental > Terrestrial > Soil > Palsa > Peat permafrost | place: Sweden: Abisko...
CAAGCTTTACGACGAGGTTTTTTCCAGGCAGGCGCTGGTTGCGCAGGTCAGCCATCATTTCCCGGGCTTCAATCCTGCGCGCGTTCATCAAGTCGGTCATCATTTGAGTCACGCGGCCAGCGCCTACTTCACGTCGGGCTGGGACGAGTGCCTGGTCGTCGTGCTGGACGCGATGGGCGAAACGCAAAGCGGATCGATCTTTCACGGCGTCGGCGGAAGGCTCGAAAAGCTCCGCGAAATTTCGGCAAACGACTCGCTGGGCATTCTCTACTCGCTGGTGACCTATCATCTCGGGTTCGATTTCAACTCTGACGAATACAAGATCATGGGACTCGCGCCGTACGGCGACCCGCGGCGGTTCGAAGGCGTGTTTCAGCAGATGCTCGAATGCCGCGCGGACGGTACTGTTCGTGTTCCAGTTCTTCGCTTGAACCGCGCGCGCGACGAGCGTGAGAATTATCTGCAGACGCGCAACTGGCTGTCGCGCAATCTGATTCCACGCCGCGAGCCTGGCGACGAGATCACGCAGGCTCATCGCGATGTTGCGGCGGCGCTGCAGGCGGCGCTCAATCGCGCAATCCTGCACATCTGCGGCCATTTTGGTGCGAGCACCGGGCTTCGCAAAATTGCGTTGGCTGGCGGCGTCGCACTGAACTGCAGTGCGAACGGAAAGCTGACGCGGTCAGGGCTGTTCGATGAAATCTACGTGCAGCCGGCGGCCGGTGACGACGGCGCCGCGCTCGGCGCGGCGCTACATCGCGCATCGGTGGCAGGCGAAATTCAGAACAAACGATTTCCGGTTCCGTTGCTGGGCCCCAGTCATCCCTCAAGCGAGGTTGACGCGGCACTGAAAAATTTTGCGGGCGCGATTGCGGTGACTCGTTTCGGCAGCGTCGAAGAGACCTGTGTCGAAGCCGCGCGGATGATTCGGCAAGGCAAGGTCCTCGCGTGGTATCGGGGGCGAATGGAGTACGGGCCGCGCGCGCTCGGCAACCGCAGCATCCTGGCCGACCCGTCGAATCCGGAAATGCGCGATCGGGTCAACGCGATGGTCAAAAAGCGCGAGGCCTTCAGACCTTTCGCGCCCGCCGTCTCAATCGAGGAAGTCGATCGATGGTTCGACGTCCCGCCGATGACTTCGTTGCCTTACATGATCGCGACCGTGAACGTCCGCGAGCAGTATCGCGCAACCCTTCCTGCGATCACTCACGTCGACGGCTCGGCGCGAGTGCAGACCGTTGCGGCGGATGACAACCCTGCGTTCCACGCGCTGCTCAAGGCGATCGGGAATGTTAGCGGACGCGAGATTGTGCTGAATACGAGCTTCAACGTGAAAGGGCAACCGATCGTCAACACGCCGAGCGAGGCGGTCGAAACTTTTCTCGGCACCGGAATCGATTGCCTCTTCATAGAAAACAATCTTGTGAGCCGCGCCTGAGAACGTCGTTTAAGATGCCTACTACTATTGACAAAATCGCGGCCGCTTCATCGACGGGCTCGGATCGAAGCCTGCTGGCCGAATGGAACCGCACCGATGCGGCCTTTGACTCTGCGAAGCGCGTCCACGATCTCTTTGACGAGCAGGCGCTTGCGACCCCCGAAAAAACTGCTGTCATCTGCCGCGATCAATCACTGACGTATGCAGGCCTGCGCGAAAGGGCCGAGCGTCTTTCTCGACATCTGCGCAAGCTCGGCGTCGGTGCCGAGACGGTGGTTGCGATCTCGATGGAGCGCTCGCTCGACATGATCGTGGCGATGCTTGCCGTTCTCAAAGCGGGCGGCGCGTACCTTCCGCTCGATCCGGCATTTCCGCGCGAGCGCGTCGCCTTCATGCTGAACGACAGCGGCGCGCACGTCGTTCTGACGCAGCGAAGTCTCAAAGATCATCTCGCCGATTCTGGCGCAGTCGTCGTCAGTCTCGATGAAGCCGGCATCGACGACGACGGCTACGTGACACTCGTACCCGAACCCTCTGCGTTCTCGCTCGCGTACCTGATTTACACTTCGGGATCCACCGGAACGCCGAAGGGGGTTATGGTTGAGCATCGGAATGTCGTCAACTTCTTTGCCGCGATGGATCGAATAGTCGGCATCGACGCGGGAATCTGGTTGGCGGTCACCAGCATCTCTTTCGACATTTCAGTGCTGGAACTTTTGTGGACGCTGGGTCGCGGTTTCACGGTCGTGTTGCAAAGCGGCGAGGACGGTCTCGGTGCGTCGGGCGATTACTCGATCGCATCTCAAATCGTGCGACATCGCGTAACTCATTTTCAATGCACGCCGACCCTGGCTCGAGCGCTGGTACGTTCGCCCGAGACGCTGTCGGCGATGAAGCTCCTTCGAAAATTGTTTCTTGGCGGTGAAGCTCTACCGCTGTCCCTGGCAAATCAGCTGTGTGATGAGCTGGACGCCGAGATTGTCAACATGTACGGGCCGACCGAGACCACGGTTTGGTCGACCACGCACAAGCTTGCGAAAGCGGCTGCTTCAGTTCCGATTGGCAGACCGATCGCCAACACGCGCATTTACATACTCGATGAAGACGGGGTGCCTGCACCGATCGGCGCCGCGGGCGAGCTGTACATCGGGGGCGCCGGCGTCACCCGTGGCTATTGGCGGCGCCCTGACCTGACTGCCGAAAAGTTTGTCATCAATCCGTTTGAACCCGATCGGCGCGAGATGATGTACCGGACCGGCGATCTTGCCAGGTTCCGCGCCAACGGCGAGATCGAGTTTATTGGCCGCACCGATCAGCAGGTGAAGATTCGCGGCTTCCGGATCGAGCTCGGCGAAATCGAGACGGTGCTTGGTGCGCATCCCGCCGTGCATGAAGCGATTGCCGTCGCGCGTCGCGATCAGGCCGACAACCCGCAGCTGATCGCGTACATCGTTGCCAAGTCCGGTTTGAGCGTCACCGCGAATGAACTGAAAATTTTCGCCGCGCAGAAACTTCCCGACTACATGATTCCGTCGTTCGTGAGCTTCCTGAGCGCGATGCCGCTGACTCCCAATGGGAAGACGGATCGCAAGGCTCTGCCGAATCCGAGTTTCGACGCAATCGGCGAGACTTCGAGGGCAGGGCGCGCGAGCAGCGAACTGGAGGGAATCATCGCCGAGCTTTGGCAGGACGCGTTGGGTCTCGATGCAGTCGGCTTGCAAGTGAACCTCTTCGACCTGGGCGCCAACTCCCTGAGCGTGGCGGAGGTTGCGACGAGTCTCAGGCAAAAATTGAAGCGCGAAATCGCTCTTACGGACTTCTTCGCTTACCCAACTATCGCGGCGCTGGCGTCGTACCTGACCGGTGGCAATGGCCGGAATGGAAACTCGACTGACCATCCGGATCGAGGTGCCGCTCGCCGACAGGCACTCCTCAGGCGCACGCGGGCGGTGAGCCACCCCGTGTCGGGCCAAACAGAATGAAGGAAGCGGAAAACATTTTCGCAGGCCCGTCTATCGCGGTGGTCGGAATGGCCGGCCGATTCCCCGGCGCGCGCAACTTGACCGAGTTCTGGCGCAATCTACGCGACAGTGTCGAATCGATCAGCACACTCTCCGATGAGCAATTGCTCGCTGCGGGCGCGACGCCTGCCGAGATTCAAAATCCCGACTACGTCAAGGCGGCCTCAATTCTGGACGACATCGATCGCTTCGACGCGTCATTCTTTGGTTTGAGCCCTCGCGATGCGGCGATCATGGATCCCCAGCATCGGCTTTTTCTCGAATGCGCCTGGGAAGCGCTCGAAAACGCCGGATGGTCCGTTGACGAGTTTGCGGGGCGAGTCGGGGTTTACGCGGGGTCAGGTATGAACGCCTACCTGATACACAACCTGCTCGCGAACGCCGAGCTGGTTGCGAATGCCGGCCTCTTCCTCCTGAAGCAAACCGGCAACGACAAGGACGTGCTCGCGACGCGCGTGTCGTATCAACTCAATCTGACGGGGCCCAGTCTTGCCGTTCAGACGGCGTGTTCTACATCGCTGGTCGCGATCCACCTGGCCTGCCAAAGCCTTCTGAACCATGAGTGCGATATGGCGTTGGCAGGCGGCGTCACGATCGAAATGCCGCACGGCCTTGGCTACCTCTATCGCGAAGGCGAAATCCTGTCGCGCGATGGCCATTGCAGATCGTTCGACGCCGCTTCCAGTGGAACTATTTTTGGCAGCGGACTTGGCATCGTCGTGCTGCGGCGTCTCGAGGACGCCGTCAAGGATGGCGATTTCATTCACGCGGTGATTCGCGGAACCGCGATCAACAACGACGGCGCGCGGAAAGTCAGCTATCTCGCCCCGAGCGTCCAAGGCCAGGCCGACGTGATTGCAGAGGCGCTCGGCGTCGCGGATACCGAAGCCGATTCCATATCCTACATCGAGACTCATGGGACCGGCACCGTCGTCGGCGATCCGATCGAGATAGCCGCTCTCACGCGGGCGTTTCGGATGAGCACCGAGCGCAGCCGGTTTTGCGCAATCGGTTCGCTGAAGACCAACATCGGACATCTGGACGCGGCCGCGGGCGTGGCCGGGTTCATCAAGACCGTCCTCGCTCTCGAGCATCGTCAGATACCATCCAGTCTTAACTTTTCCGAGCCCAATCCGCTGATTGATTTTGAGAGCAGCCCCTTCTACGTGAACAGCAATCTGCGCGAATGGGAAAGCGACGGCAAACCGCGCCGTGCCGGTGTGACTTCGCTCGGCATCGGGGGCACCAACGCGCACGCCATCCTGGAGGAAGCGCCGCCCGCACCGGCGTCGGATGCCGCGCGTCCATGGCAGGTGCTGACGCTCTCCGCCAAAACAGCCGCAGCGCTGGACGCGATGGCGCAAAACCTTGCGGACTACCTCGACGAGAATTCGCCGAATCTCGCGGACGTGGCATTCACCGGTCATCTCGGGCGCAAGGCTTTCAGGTTCCGTTGCGCGGTTATCGGCAGTGATTCCATGAGCGCGGCCAAGGCGCTCCGCATCGGCAACAGCAGGAGAGTCGTCTCAAATTCAGCGCGCGAGAACCAACGGCCGGTGATCTTTCTCTGCCCTGGCCAGGGTTCGCAGTACGTCTCGATGGCACGCGGACTGTATCAGTCCGAGCCGGAGTTCAAATCGACGATCGATTTCTGCTCCGACTATCTGCACCCGCTGATCGGCGTCAATCTGCGCGCGATTCTATTTCCATCAGACAAGGAATCCAGCACGGCCACCGAGTTGCTCAATCAGACCCGGCTCACGCAGCCCGCCTTGTTCGTCATCGAATACGCGCTGGCCAGGCTTTGGATTTCCTGGGGCGTCGAGCCGGCCGCGATGATTGGCCACAGTGTCGGCGAGCTGGCCGCCGCCTGCATCGCGGGAGTCTTCACATTGGAAGCAGGTCTACAGATCATCGCCGAACGCGGGCGGCTGATTCAAAGCATGCCGACAGGATCGATGACTGCCGTCCCAATACCCGAAAGCCAGGTCCTGCCTCTTCTGAACGGCAAACTCTCGCTCGCCAGCGTCAATTGCGAGGACCAGTGTGTGGTTTCGGGTCCCGACTATGCGATCGGAGAGTTGGAGGAGTCGCTGGCGGCCAGCGGGACGGCGTGTCACCGGTTGCGGGTCTCGCATGCGTTTCACTCCAGCATGATGGATCCGATACTGCGCGAGTTTGCGGACTTCATACGGAAGTTCGAGCTGGCGCCGCCGAGGATTCGTTACATCTCGAGCGCAACCGGTGGCTGGATCACCGACGCCGAAGCCACCGATCCCAACTACTGGGCCGGACAGTTGCGACAGACAGTTCGATTCGCCGACGGCATCGGCAATGCGTTGAAAACTCCCGACGCAATTCTTCTGGAAGTCGGCCCGGGCAATACGCTCAGCGCGTTGTGCGAGCAAAGCCCGGAATTCTCCGACTCTCAACACGTGATTTCCTCGCTACGAACGCGCAGCGACGATACCAGTGATGACGAATTCATCGCGCGCGCTATCGCGCAACTGTGGGCGGCCGGAAAAAAGATCGACTGGAAGGCCTACCATGCTCACGAACAACGCCGGCGCCTGCCGCTGCCGACCTACCCATTCCAGCGCGAGCGCTTCTGGATCGAACCAGACCGGAAAATCGAAACCACTCTCGCCTCGTTGGCAGAGTCGGCTAACGAAGGCCGCGAGATCGGTTTCTTCTCACCGTCATGGAAACTCGCCGATCTGGGAGAAAACGAGCTCAGCAAGAGTGTCGGACCGTGGCTCATCTTCGAGGACTCGCAGGGCCTCGGCGCCCGAATCGCTCAACTGCTTCGGCGACGTGGCGAGGACTGCATTTCGGTGGTTCCCGGGAAAGCTTTCGTGGGGGTCGCTCCGGCCAAATTCGAGATCGACCCCGACGACCCCGGTGACTACCAGCGGCTACTGTCAGCCATAACCGCCCGGGGAAAATTCCCCCGCACCCTCGTGCATCTGTGGTCAGTATGCGATCCCGGTGCCGCTCACGACGTGATCGACGATGTGTCTGCCGCGGAGACGATGAGTTTCTACAGCCTCCTGGTTCTCGGACAGGCTTTGGGAACGGTCGATCTCGAAGGCTCAATAGATATTGCCGTCGTATCCAACAGGCTGCATCAGGTGGCGGAAGAGCCTGTCTTGCTTCCGGGTCGCGCGTTGCTGGCGGGTCCGTGTGGCGTCATTCCCAAAGAACTGACGAATGTTCGCTGCCGCAATATCGATCTCGAAGACGTCGATGCTGACGCGGCCGAGAAGGTTGTCGCCGAGATTCAGTCCCAATCGACCGAGTCGCCGGTCGCGTATCGAAAGGACCGGCGTTGGGTACAGACCTTCGTAAGATCTCGCGGAACCGGGAATCGGGACTCCGTCGCTCTTCGGGATGGCGGCGTGTATCTAATCACCGGCGGCCTGGGAGGAATCGGCCTTACCCTGGCAGAGTCGATCGCAAAGTCGGTTCGATCGCGCCTCGTGCTTATGGGCCGCAGAGATTTTCCGGCGCCAGAGTCATGGGATGAGTGGCTAAGTGCTCACGGCGACCACGATATGATCGCGCGACAGATTAGAAAGATTCGCGCGATCGAGAATGAGGGCGCCGAAGTAATGTTAGCAACCGGCGATGTCTGTGATTCGGAAGCGATGCAGCGAGTTGTGGATCTCACCCACGCGTGTTTCGGTCCTATCAACGGTGTTATCCACGCGGCTGGTGTGCTGGAAGATGCGCCCTTGCTGCAAAAAGACCGGGCGAGTGCGGTGCGCGTACTAGCGCCGAAGGTTCGTGGGACATTAGTACTGGAGTCGGTCCTTCAACGGGATCCGATAGATTTCTTCTTTCTCATGTCGTCGGTGAGTTCACACCTTGCGCCGGCCGGCCAGGTGGACTACACGGCCGCCAACGCGTTCCTCGATGCCTTTGCCAGGTCTCGGTCGACGAGAACTCCGCACTTCGTGTCGATACAGTGGCCGCGATGGACCGATGTCGGGTTGGCGGCACTGGAAAGCGGCGGAGACGCGGTTCATCCTCTGCTAGGTCAGGTGAAGCGTGAAGCCGACGGGGCTACCACCTATTCCACTACTCTAAGTCTGGAGCGTAACTGGATCGTAAGTGAGCATCGTCTGGCCAGTGGCGTAGGCCTCTTCCCCGCTACGGGATACCTGGAACTGGTGCGAGCGGCCGTAGCGGATCTAACCGGTGCTTCAGCGGTCTCGATCAGCGAGTTTTACGTTAGCCAACCACTAAAGGTGCAGTCGAATTCTACCCAGCCTTTGCGGCTTCTTATGCGTAAACAAGGCGAGGGTTACAGATTTTCCGCGCAGACCCGGTCTGGACTTTCCCGTCAGTGGATAGAATGCGCATCAGGTGTTGCAGCAATGGCAGCACCGTCGCATCCGACGCTCCATGACCTCGACAGCCTTCGCCAGCGCTGTAGCTCTAGCATCCTTGGGCTCGATAGTCCTGCGCGAAACGAAGCGCAGGAACGCCACATCGAGTTCGGGCCGCGATGGCGCAACCTCAAGACCGTCTGGCTCGGCCGCGATGAGGCTTTGAGTCTGCTCGAGCTTCCTGAAGAGTTTGCAACCGAGGTGGACATTTATCGATTGCACCCTGCCTTGCTTGACATGGCGACCGGCAGCGCGATGCTTCTCATCAAGGGCAACGAGGCTACGCGCTATTTGTACGTGCCGATTTCGTACGGCAGTGTCACGATTTCGGGTCCACTCCCCCCTATCTGCTATGCCTATGTAAGGAGCAAGGCGGGTGTATCGATCGAAAGCCCTATCGCTACTTTCGACGTGTCCATCCTGGACCGAAACGGCAATGCTATCGTCGAGGTCCGCGACTTCTCCGTTCGTCAGATACGTGACTTTTCTCTTCTCGAGGGCGCGAACTCAGTCCCAGCTATAGAACTCGAGAATTCGCAAGGATTTGAAGCAGTCGAAGCAGGCGAGAAATTAAAATCGTCAGACGCGATCTCGTCGGGCGAAGGAAGAACAGCCTTCGAACGGATTATCGCGAACCACTACAACTCCGTCGTCGTCGTCTTTCCCTCCGACTTCGCCGCATACGTTGATGGCCGCAAGCCGCTCCATACTTCCGTAGCTTTTGAAAGACTCGTAACACCTGCATCCGACGCGAACGAGGAGGTCGAGGTAACACTGACGCGATGGTGGAAGGAGCTGCTAGGCGTCGATGCTATAGGTCTTCATGACAACTTCTTCGACCTCGGAGGACAGTCGCTGACTGGGGTAAGACTGCTCGCAAAAGTGAAGAAGACGTATGGCGTCGATCTGAAGCTCAACACACTTTTTTCGGCTCCGACCATCGAAAAACTTTGCGCGCTGCTTCCCAGGCAAACCATCCAACCGTCCTTCCTCTCTCTGAGACCCTCGTCGTCGCGCCCTCAGGGGTCGGGCAACAATTCGCATTTGGGAGCGCTCGTTGAGATTCGCCGCGGCGGACCACGCAACTTCTTTCTCGTGCATGACGGCGGGGGCGATCTGCCCTATCTGAATTTGGCGCGCCACATGCCAGACGATATCGCCGTTTTCGGCATTGAGCCTCGACGCCTTGCGGGAGTGCCTCTCGCCCACGTGACCATCGGGGAAATGGCGTCATTCTATGTCGAAGAGTTACGCAGGAAGCAGCCCCATGGTCCATACCTTCTTGGAGGAATATGCGCTGGTGGCGTGATCGCTTACGAAATGGCGTCGCAACTCGTTCACGCCGGTGAAAGGGTCGAACTCGTCGCCATGCTCGATGCTGCGTTGGCAGGAATCGAGGAGCGGCCGGGGCTCAACACAAAGCGGCAGCTCGACCAATTCAAGGCATCCCTTGCGCATTCCCAAAAGAGTGAGGTCGGGCCCTTGAATCGCGCCAGAACCATCATAGGTGCGACTCAGGAACTGCTGAATTTTCTACTTTCGGAAATCGCCCGTCGAGGCAGACGTTTATCGGTGCGCGCTCGCTTTCGGTTGTTGCGTGTGCTGCTCTCGCGCAAGCTCAGTTGGCCCAGCTTGGTTCCGGAACTCAGCGTGCTTGAAATCTATGAATGCGCCGCGGCACGCTATACGCCCAACCCGCTATCTGGTTCGTCGGTAGTCCTCGCGCGCGCAAAATCGGGCGAAGGTTTGGACAGGCCTTACCGAGAGATTTATGCTGACGAGACGTTAGGTTGGAACGGTGTCGCGCGAGGTTTGGTAATCGTCGACGTCGACGGTGGTCATTTCACTATGTTGCAGGAACGCTTCGTCAGCTCATTAACTGAGGCGCTGATGCCGTACTTGCAACAACAAGCAAAACAGTCGGCGAACGTCGTACTGCCACAGGTAAAACATCCACAAGCTCTATCAGCCATGACGAATGAGGCACCCTTGTGAAATGGCTGGCAATCGTCCGCTGTTACGATCCGTTGACCCGGGAGCTGATGCCTTGAGCGCTGTAACAGGACAGGCCGATTCGTCCGCGCGCTCTGTAGGTTTCCATCCTATGAAAGAAGTCGACGTGGCCATCGCTATTGTAAGCTTTCGGTCCGCGGAGCTCACGATCGGCTGCCTGCATTCGATTGAAGCTGAGCGATCCACCCCCGGGTTGCGGATTCGCGTTGTTGTTGTCGACAACGCTTCCGGCGATTCACCCGCTATCGCGGAAGCAATCGAGACAAATTCATGGTCGTCGTGGGTGAGGTTAGTTCAAGCGCCGAGAAATGGCGGCTTTGCGTATGGCAATAACCTGGCTTTTCGAGTTGCGAATGACGACCGGCCGCCGGATTATTTTTACTTGCTCAACCCTGACACCCTGGTTCGCGAGGGAGCCATCGGTGCGCTCGTGCGGTTCCTTGACGCGCACCCCGATGTGGGCATTGTCGGTAGCAGTCTCGAAAATCTCGATGGCAGTGAATGGCCGATAGCGTTCCGCTTCCCGTCGATCCTTAGCGAGCTTGAAAACGGTCTTCAGTTCGGGCTCGCTTCACGAATCTTGCAGCGCTGGGCGGTGCCCGTCGAGATGAGCTCGGTGCCGCAACCGATTGATTGGGTGCCTGGTGCATCGATGATGTGCCGCCCCACGGTGTTCGATGCAATCGGTGGCCTGGACGAGACATACTTTCTCTATTTCGAGGAGACCGATTTCTGCTTCCGCGCAAAGAGAGCGGGCTTCCCGACCTGGTACGTACCCGAGAGCCGGGTCATGCATATCGCCGGGCAAAGCACCAAAGTTACGGAGCGCGACGTAGCGCTGAAGCGCTTACCCTCCTACTGGTTTGAGTCGCGGCGTCGATATTTCGTGGCAAGCTACGGCACCGGCTATGCCATGGCGGTCGACGTCGTCGCGGTGCTGGCCCATGCAGTCGGTCATTTGAAACGCATCGCGCAGCGACGCGCGGATCGGGGAGTTCCTTACTTTCTCAGGGATCTCGCATACCACAGTGCTCTGTGGCCTAGAAATCGCAGGTCTGTCGCGACAAAATCAGGACTTGTTAACGGACCGATTCAGCCAGGGTGAACAAGGCACTCTTCTAAGGCGGCGGACGATGCCGCCTGTCGGTGTTTGTGTAAGTCTTGTCATTCGTCCATCAATTGTTCACCGCACCCGCCTAAGGCAGATCAGTGAAGTGTCGTCGCGATTTCGTCGCCGGCGTTAGTGAATACCTACGACGGAATAAGGTGGGAGCGTGAGGGTGACATTCTGGCCGGAGATGGAGAGACCGCCGGGGAGGTCGGCGACGTAGACATTGTTGGAGTTCTCGGAGTTATCGGCCATGCCATTGGTATACAGGACGGTCTCGGCGTTCTGGGGCATGGTGCCCGCCGGGAACGCCACCGTGAGGGTAATCGGCGAGGCAGTGGTGTTAACCAGCGCCGCGCTCCACGCACCAGCGTTCTTGTAGGCGTTGATGACGGTTCCACTGGGAGCCTGAACCGGGTAGTAGGCGCCGGTTATCGCGCTGTTGACCACTTCCTCGCCCATCGCGGTCGGACGAAGATGCGGGAACGCGGGTCCGAAGTCAGCATCGAGGTCGTGAACCATGCCCCAGATGGGAGCGGCGTTGCCGGCATTGCCAAACTCAATCTGGGCGAGGTCGAATTCATTCTGGATCGGAGTTCGGCCCAGTTGCTGGCCCATCAGGAAACCTTCAGACTGCCAGGCCGCCGCCGGGAACCCGGCTTCACTGAGGTAATACTGTTCGGTGGTGGCCGGCGAGCCATAGCCGCTGGGTCCGGTTTCGTAGAGATTGAGGAAATTGTTCGAGCCGATTTGGCCGTAGTCGCTGTACTGCGAACCGCTGTTTATGCAGCCGGTGCCGGCGGGCCCGACCAGCGGCGGCGGTACTCCGAAGTACAGCGTTGCGTAAGCCGCCGCCTGCTCCTCGAGGCTGCCGCTCTCGGAAGTGGAGGAACTATAGTAGGGCGCGTCGTCGGTGCCGTACTGACTGGTATTGGGAATCGGGTAACCGGCAGCAGCGGCGCCCTGGATTTCGCCAGCGATGACGCCGGAGTTGCACATCTGATTGCCGACAATATAGTGGATGCGGCTGGCCAGGCTCGGACACTGGCTCGCCGCCTGGGTGCTCATGATGTTGAAGTTACGGCCGGCTTCTGCGCCGTAGCCACTGCCGAGCAGAGTGCCGGGATACTTGATCTGGGTGCCGTTCCATTCCTCGTTGCTCATCTCGACCCACGCTGAGGGAAAGTTGTAGGTGCTGAGCGCGCTGCAGAGATTGTTGGCAAAGGTAATCAGGTCGGCGTCGGTGAACGGGTTGTCAATCACGATCCACGGCACCGCGTTAACCGCGCTGGCGAGCGGGTACATATCGGCCGACGAGAACAGCCACGCCGGTCCGCCATAGCCGTTGGTATTCTGGGCGCCATGCTGGAAGTCGCAGGTGCCCGGCGCATCCGGCCCCGCGCCCAGACCCGGCGTGCAACCGGCCAGACCCTCCAGCCCGGAGTCATTGGTGGCCAGACTTAGATAGGTCAGGAAGCGCAGCGAACCGGGATTGATGGTCTGCAAGGTGGTGAGCAGTTCACTGCGAAAACCGGTGGCGGTGGTGGCGCTGGTCTTGCCCAGATAGATGTCATCGACATAGATGGTCGCGCCAGTCTGCGCGGAACCGTTGCTGCCGGTCAGGGTGAACACCAGGTTGCCGATACTGGTGGCCGTGTCGGTGCCGGTGAAGTCGTAGACGTACTGATGCCAGTTGCCATCGTTGGTCAGAGCGAAGCTATGACTGACATTAACTCCACCGCTCCGGTTCAACTGCACTGCCACATTGGGTGAGCCGGACGAGGTATTGCTGGCCAGCGCGTAGAAGGCTATCTCGAACGAGCCCTTGATTGGATGCCACGGTATCTGCGGCGCGATCAGGCAAGTGTTGGAGCCGCCGCAGTCGCTGCTCTGGTCGGCGATGGTGCACGGCGTCACATTGTCGTCGGAGCACACCCCGCCGTTGCTCAGGGTATAGTCCCAGCCATA
>Ga0302324_100020469_pt1 | contig 12939 bp, 11 predicted proteins | sample Palsa_T0_1_FD_201949 | JGI IMG/M metagenome (GOLD analysis project Ga0302324, IMG submission 201949) | Peat permafrost microbial communities from Stordalen Mire near Abisko, Sweden - Palsa_T0_1 | ecosystem: Environmental > Terrestrial > Soil > Palsa > Peat permafrost | place: Sweden: Abisko...
GACAGCTGTTTAAAGCTGGCCTCGAGCTGCTGCGGATTACCGCCGTAATAAAATTTCCCGCCCGTGTCCTCGGCCAGCGTGATCATGGCGTGCTCGCCACCCAGTTCGCGGCCGGCACTCGCCTCCACCGGGACGTCGATGATGCTGTAAATGCTGGTTTCCGCCGCAATGGTGGCGCGAAACGCGTCGTCGTAGGTCGTCCCCTTGGCGGTATTGCCGCCGTCACTGACGATAACGATGATCTTGCGGCCCTCGAACTGTCGCAGATTTTCCGCCGCCGTTTCGACCGTCTCATACAGTGCCGTTGCGAACCCGGGCTTCAACTCTTTCAAGCCGGAATCGACCGCCTTCACCTTATTTGTGAAAGCAACAATCTGCCGGACGTGCGTCGAGAATTCGAGCAGCTCCACTTTGTCGACCGGGCGAATCAAGGTGCGCAGGAAACTCGACGCCGCAGCCAACTCCTCATGCCAGTCCTTGCGCACGCTGCCGCTGGTGTCAACGGCGAGCACGATGGACAGCGGCTGCTCGGATTGCTTTTCGAACACTTTGATCTGCTGCGGTACTCCGTCTTCTGTCAGCGAAAAATCATCGCGCGTTAGATTGGCCACCGGCGCGCCTTGCGCATCCGTCGCGTTGACGAACACGTTGACGAGTTTCACGTTGACGCGAATGGTCGGGGCGGCTTCATCCTGCGCCAATGCTCGCAGCGCTGTGAGCGCAAGCAGGATTGCGCAACATCGGACTAGATTGCGAGCTGTCACTGTCACTATCACTGCGCAACCGCCTCGGGAAACGGCTCGCCATCCGCCCACACCGCGCCGTCCTCGAACTGTTCTTTCTTCCAGATCGGCACCGTGCGCTTCAGCGTGTCGATCAGCCAGCGGCACGCGTCGAACGCCTGCGCGCGATGAGCGCTGGCGACAGCGATGAAGACGCTGGTCTCGCCTACTTGCAGTCGTCCAAGGCGATGGATAAGCAGCACGTCACGGACACCGTATTTTTCGACCGCCTGTCGCGCGAGATCTTGCATCTGCGCCAGCGCCATGTCTTCATACGCTTCGTAGTCGAGAAAAAGGGTGCGGCGCCCCCGCGAATTGTCGCGCACAATGCCCGCAAAAGTCACAATCGCGCCGTCAGCTTCGGACGGAAAATCGCGCAACAGATCCTCCGCGACGATGGGCTCGCGAACCAGCGCCACCCTCATGCTGTCACTCACCGGAGGAACCCCCGCTCACTGGAGGCAGCAACGCAACCTCATCGCCCTCCTGCAGGACGCGACTACGCGCGGAATATTGCTGGTTCACCGCAACCGCGAGCGACGGCCAGAATTCCGCAGGCACCGGCAGCGACGCCGCGTAATACTCGGCGACGGAAGCCGCAGTCGCGCCCTCCGTCAACGGCAGCAACTCCGACTCCCGCCCCGCGGCATCCTTCAACATTCCAAAAAAAAGCACCCGCACCTGCATCGATCTAAGAATACGCCGCGGACTGTCATGCAAAAAAGAAACGCCCACCGGCAGGTTCACCGATGGGCGCCACGATTACGTTCGAGATTACGCGTGGCTCAGCACTTCCTCGCGGACCTCAGCATCGCGCTTCACTTCCGCGCGCGTCTTCGGCAGCACCACGTCCAGCACCTCGTCGATTGTCTTGACGTAGTGCAGGGTGACGTCGCCAATCTGCGCGGGCGTCAGGTCCTCCTCGACGTTCAGGCGGTTGTCCGCCGGCAACACAACGTCGCGGACACCGGCACGTTTCGCGGCAAGGAACTTCTCCTTGATGCCGCCGACCGGCAGCACGTTTCCGCTCAACGTAATCTCGCCCGTCATCGCGGTCAGCGGACGCACCTTCGTGTCCGTCAGCAGCGACACCAGCGCTGTTGCCATGGTGACGCCGGCAGATGGGCCATCTTTCGGTATGCCGCCGGCCGGAACATGAATGTGGATGTCCACATCCTTGGTCAGGTCCTCGGGCAGCCCGAGTTTGGCAGCGTTGGAGCGCACCCAGGTCATGGCGGCCTGCATGGACTCCTGCATCACCTGGCCGAGTTGTCCGGTCATGGTGAAGCCACCTTTGCCCTTCATCTTGTTGGCTTCGATGAACAGGACATCGCCGCCCGACGGCGTCCAGGCCAGCCCGACGGCCACGCCGGAGCGCTGCGTGCGCTCGGCAATTTCCGTGTCGACCCGGACCTTGATGCCGCCCAGCATTTCTTTCACGGTGTCCGGCGTCACCGCCAGTTTGTCGGGATTGCCCTCAGCGATGCGGCGCGCCAGCTTGCGGCACACCGTGCCGATCAGACGCTCCAGGCTGCGAACCCCAGCCTCGCGCGTGTAATGCCGCACGATGAAGCGCACGCTCTCTTCTGAGAATGTGATCTGCTCCTCGTTGATGCCGTTCTCCTTAATCTGCCGCGGAATCAGGTAGCGGAACGCAATGTGCGTCTTCTCCTCCTCGGTGTACCCCTGCAGATCAATGATCTCCATGCGATCGCGCAGCGGCTCGGGAATCGTGTCCAGCATGTTCGCGGTGCAGATGAACAGCACCTTCGACAAATCAAACGTGACATCTAAATAGTTGTCTCTGAACGACACGTTCTGCTCCGGATCCAGCACCTCCAGCAGCGCCGACGATGGGTCGCCGCGGAAGTCGCGGCCCAGCTTGTCGACCTCGTCCATGACGATGACCGGGTCGTTGGTTTCCGCCCGGCGCAGCGCCTGGATAATCTGTCCCGGCAACGCACCAATATATGTCCGGCGATGTCCGCGCAGCTCCGCCTCGTCATGCATGCCGCCCAGCGACAGCCGCTGGAACTTGCGTCCCATGGCACGCGCAATGCTGCGGCCCAGCGAGGTCTTGCCCACGCCCGGAGGCCCGACGAAGCACAGGATCGGCCCTTTCATGTCCGGCTTCAGACGGCGCACGCTCAGGTAATCGAGAATGCGGTCCTTCACCTTCTTCAGGTCGTAGTGGTCTTCGTCGAGGACGTCGCGCGCCTTGACAATATCAACTTCGCCGCCGGACGATTTCGCCCACGGCAGCGCGGCCAGCCACTCCACATAGTTGCGCGTCATCGAGTACTCGGGCGACATCGCATTCATCCGCCCCAGGCGGCCGAGCTCCTTCAGAGCCTCTTTCTTGGTCTCCTCCGGCATGCCCGCGTCTTCGATTTTCTTGCGCAGCTCTTCGATGTCCTTGGGACCATCATCGCCCTCGCCCAGCTCTTTCTGGATCGCCTTCAGCTGCTCCCGCAGATAGAACTCGCGCTGCGAATGCTGCACCTGGTCCTGCACCTCGCTTTGAATTTTCGAGCGCAGCGACTGCACTTCCACTTCTTTCACCAGATGCTTGTGAATCCGCTGCAATCTGACCGCAATATCGGAGGTCTCAAGCAAGGTCTGCTTATCCTGGGTCGACAAAAACGGCAGCGACGAGGCGATGAAATCCACCAGCCTGCCCGGATCGTCGATGTTCAGCGCGATGGTCTGCAACTCGTCGGACAATGTCGGCGACACCTTCACAATTTCCTGGAACTGCAGCTGCACATTGCGCTGCAACGCTTCCGTCTCCGGCATCTCGATGAGCTTCTGCTCGTCGACGGCCGTCACGGTCGCAGTCATATACGGTTGCAGTTGCTCAAATTGGCCGAGCAGCACGCGTTCCGTGCCCTCGGTAAAGACGAACAGGCTCTGGTTCGGCATCTTCACAATTTTGTGGATCGTCGCCAGCGTGCCGATGTGGTGCAGATCGGACGGCTGCGGCGCGTCCACCTGCGCGTCCCGTTGCGCCACCACGACCACCGTCTTGTCCTCGCCCAGCGCTTGGATCAGCTGAATGGAGGACTCCCGGCCAACGGTAAGTGGCAGCACAGCATGGGGAAAGAGCACAGTATCGCGGACCGGGAGCACAGGAATGGCTCGCTCCGGAATACTAATCTTTTTGTTTTCAATAACTTCTGACATTGAGTCCCCTTCACTCACAAATTATATATGTTAGACGCTAAATCATTGCGAAAGTCGCAACCTTTGGTTGCCCGGCCCTGTTCAAAACTTTGGGATCGCTGCACCGTTAATCATCGGCCGAATCGCCGGTTGCAACAGGTGTCGCCGTAAAGATGCTGATGAGATGCGCAGACTTTGGCACTGCATCCAGAACAACGCCCATATCAGGACGCCGCCGTCGGCCCCCGAGCCTAAACCCTGAGCTTGGGAAACGCACCTAAATCGACCGTCCGCAGGCAAACCACGGTCAGACGCTCCAGTGCAGCGTCCCACTTTTCGGACGCCGCTTCCGCCGGCAGCTCGAAGGACAGAAAGACGTCCTCCCGCCACAGCTCTTCCCCGTTCGGCAGCAACACCGCACTACGGATGGGCAGCGCGGCAGCATTCACCGCCTGGTGCACCTGGTCGCCCATCAGCCCCGGCAGCAATGCCGCGCCAATCGCCGGCGCCGGCACTTCAGGATGCAGACGCCCATGCCACGCCACGGCGTCACCTTGCGGCACCAGCAGCGCAAACCGCGTCGCATTGCCGGGATGATCGTGGATATCCGGCGCCACAATCACCGCGCCGAACTCCTCCGCCGCCTGCGCCGAGGCAATCGCCGCCAGCCTCGGATCCTCCGCCCGGGCAATGTGCTCGACGGCCGCGGCAGTGTCGTGAAATTCCACTGCGCGAATCTCCGGATGCGCCGCAAAAAAATGCCGGCACTGCGCCAGCGCCATCGGGTGCGAAAAAACTTCCTCGATCGCGGTATAGGCAGCGGCCGCCCCGGCCTCTGTCAGGTGCGCGCCCGGCAATCCAATTAGCTGCAGATGCACCGGCCAGTCACACTCCGCCACGCAGATTACCGGAGCAGCACCCAGCAGGTTCCGCCGCAACAACTCATAGTGCGGCAGCACAGGACCAGCCAGCGCATTGCGCAACGGCAGCAGGATCGCGTCGACATGCCCAGCCTCGAGCGCAGCGAAGGTCTCCTCCGGCAGGCCACAAAAGTGCGGTAGCGCACGTGGCAGCAATCCGGACAGCGCCTGATGGCTGAAGGCCCCAAGGGTACCCTGCAAGGCAACCTTCCTGGTCGTCAATTTGTGCACTTCGTCAGGCAATATGGCAACCCGTCTCCCGCTACGGGCAACTTAACACAGCGAAGTACGAGTTCCCTGAACGAGGAGGAAGTGCTCGATGTTGTGGACGATTTTTCTGATTCTTCTCATCCTGTGGCTGGTGGGTTTTGTGGGCTTCCACGTGGTCGCCTGGTACATACACATTTTGTTGGTCGTAGCACTGGTAGTGCTGGTCATCCAGCTCATTACCGGGCGACGGGGCGCTGTCTAACCTGCCGCTCTGAGCGTTACGCGCATACCGGGCCGGGTTGCCTCTGGTTATCCATAGGGGCAGCCTAACCCGCAAACTTCATTGCATCTCGACCGTATACGTAACAAAAACGTTACTGAACCCCCAAAGGGAAGGTAGGACTATATGAACAAGGATCAAGTAAGCGGCAAGCTGGATCAGGCAGTCGGCAAGGTGAAGCAGGGCGTCGGCGAAGCAGTTGGCAACGAGAACCTGGCCAACAAGGGCGTCGCCGATCAGGTAAAAGGCGCAGCCAAGGAAACCTGGGGCAACACCAAGGACGCGGCCAACGAGGCCACGAAGACGGTCAAGTCCGACCACCAGAATGACGGCGCCAATATGCGCGAAAAAATCAGCAATTCGGTGGAAAATGCCAAGGAGAACGTCAACGCAAAAATTGACGACTTCAAGCAGAACCAGCGCGACAAGCGCAGCGCCTAACCCGGCGTCTCCCTCTTACGGAACCAGGTCAGAAAAATCAAGCGGCGGGAGCTTAATCCCGCCGTTTTTCTGTTTTAAGAGTGTTCTCGCGCCGCGATTCGACCTCTTCTACCTTCGGCGGCTCCAAGGCCGCCGCCACTCACTGCACAGTGACAATCACGGCAGTCGACGTCGACCCAAAATTCTGCCCATCCCCCAGATACACGGCATCAATCGAGTACTTCCCCGCGGGCAGTCCATTGTCAGATGCCAATACCGACAGGACGCCGCCGGTGAGATTGCCGCTGGCAATGACGCGGGAGCCATATCTGAATTGCACCTCGCCGGTGGGGATTGCGCTGCCGGCTGTCTGCGAGACAATCGCCTTCAGCGTCGCCTTGCTGTCAGCCGCTAGCGGGTTCGGCGTTACGGTCAATACCGTCTGCGTCGGATTCAGCGCAGTTACAGTTACAAATCCACCCTGCTGCCCGCCGCAGATGATCGCTAAATGATAAGTTCCCGCAAATGGCGGCGTGAAAAGGTAGAGGCCGCTTGCATCCACTGCTGCATACGGATTTCCGTTGTAATAGGCTTCGCACTGCTGCAACGTTTCGCTGTACGCACTGCTCGACGACCAAGATAGCTGCGTCGATTTGCCGAAATTGATGGTCGCAGGATTCGCCGTAAAGATGACCGCCGGCGATAGCGATGGCGACACCGCCGCCTCGAAAATGCCGCCTTGTCCGCCGGACGTACCGCCGCCTGCAAGACCATAAAATTGCCCATTGCTGCCCTGACGAAGGCCCCCGCTGGGGCTCGACCCGTCGTCGCACGATACCTGCGAGCAGAAGTTATAGAGCGGCGTCAGCTTGCCGCTGGGAGTCATCTGATAGAAATAGCCCCCGCCGTAATTGCCATACGCGCCGTCTCCCCCGTTGGCGACGGAGCCATAGAAGTTGCCATCCGCAAGCTCCATGCCACTTTGCAAGCCATCGCCATCCGGGCAGACGTCACCGTTCACCGGGTTCACACAGAAGGAGTAGAGAGTGGTTAATTTTCCATTGGTGCCGATTTTGTAGATCGTCCCACCCTCCCCATTGGCCGCGCCGTTTTGCCCCCCGCCTCCAGTTACGCCATAAAGACTGGCATCCGACCCTTCGATCAGGGAGTTATAGGGTGCAGATCCATCCAGGCAACCGCCCGTGTTGTTCTGCACCGTGCAGAAACTGTAGACGACGGAGTACTTGCCCGCCGGCGTAAGTTGAAAGATGACGCCGTCGCCGTACTCTCCTCCTTCCGCGGTGCCATAGAGATTGCCATTGCTGTGCTGCACCATACTGCCGGTGCCCGCAACGTAGCCGTCCGGAGCCACGCCATCGAGGCAGAGTCCAGTCGTCGGGTCGGTAGTACTGCAAAATGTGTACACCACCGAGTACGCGCCCGCCGGACTCATCTTGAAAATCGTTCCACCCAGACCCTGGCCGTAAGCCGTCTTGCCGCCCTCGGTCGTGGTGCCGTAGAAATTTCCATCGCTGCCCTGCACCAGGCCATCGGAAGGATTGCCCCCGCCCGGGCACGCGCTGCCGCCGGCACTGCAGAAAGAGTAGAGCGTGGTCAGTTGGCCGCCAAGCGTGAGCGAGTAAATGGTGCCCCCGTTGGAGGGGCCGCCGTCGTGCGTTACCCCGTAGAGCAGACCGTTGCGGCCTTCGGTAAGCGGTCCGACCGGTGCCGCGCCGTCAAGGCAATTGTTGCCGCTGAGGAGTTGGCAGAACGTATAGATGACGTCGTAATTTCCAGACGCCGACAACCGGTAAATGACTCCTCCATCGAGATTGTTCCCCCCCGCCTGCGCGGAGCCGTAGAAATTTCCATCGCTCGCCTGGATGAGCCCACTCTGGGCATTAAAGCCCTCGGTGCAGGTTGGGTAGTCGCCCTGGCAGAAGACATGCACTAGAGTCTCGGTCGCGGTTTGCGCGTGCACGGCCGCAGGCAGCAGGACAGCAAGCAAAACCGCACACAGAAGGATAAAAATGCGTCGCACAGCAGCTCCTCGTTGGGCGCGGCTGAAGCGCGCCCAGTCTACGGAAGCTCGCACCTGCTGCCACGGCTGTCAATTTGCGCGACATGAGATTGGCATGATTTTTTTATGAGGAGATAAGTGCCCCAGATCGTTGTCTCTGTGCCGTCCGGTGAAGAATTTTTCTGACGGAACCGGGTTAGCGGCGCGCCATCCAAAGCAGCTCCGTCGCCGTGAACAGAAAATAGACCATCGCGATCACCCCATTCATGGTGAAGAACGCTGCATTCAGCCGCGACAAATCCTTCGGCGACACTAGCGAATGTTCATACAACAGCAGCAGCCCGACGACCAGCACGCCGGCCAGCGCAATCTTGCCCAGCCCAAACACCGGCACCATCGCCAGCAACAATACGAACGCCGCCAGATGCAGCCCGCGCGCCAGCCAGAACGCCCGCGTCAGCCCAAGGCTCGCCGGAATGCTGCGCAACCCAACTGTCCGGTCGTGCTCATAATCCTGGCAGGCGTACAGCATGTCAAAGCCCGCCACCCAGCACAGCACCGCCGCCGTCAGCAAAAGTATCCGCGGATCCAGACGGCCGCGCACCGCAATCCACGCCGCCGATGGCGCAATGCCGAGCGACAATCCGAGCACCAGGTGCGACCAGCGCGTAAATCGCTTGGTATAGGAGTAGGCAAACAAAATCGCCAGCGCCAGCGGAGCCAGCCACAGCGTCAGCCGATTCAACTGCGATGCACCGAGGAAAAAAATCCCGCTGCTCAGCAATGTGAACGCGCCGACAAACCCCCGGCTCAGGTGACCGGCAGGCAAGGCCCGCATCGCCGTCCGCGGATTCGCCGCATCCAGATCCGCATCCGCCAGCCGGTTGAACGCCATCGCCGCCGACCGCGCCGCCACCATGCACACCAATATCCAAAGCAACGTTTTTAGTGAAGGAAAGCCGCGCGCCGCCAGCATCGCCCCGGTCAACGCAAACGGCAGCGCAAAGATCGAGTGCTCCCACTTGATCATCTCCAGCGTGATCCCGGCACTGCGCCAAACGTTCATCTGCCTCCAGTTTACTAGCCCCGGAAAAAGTTGAAGGCGGCCGCGACGCTGAACATACTTGGCACGAGGATGGTTGGACGCCAGCTTGAGCCCACAGCCCCAAACATGCATCATGGAGGCATGGCGGGCGTCACGCAATTCAACCTAACCGAAGCTGTTGCAGTTCTCACTCGCACTCCAGCAACACTGAATTCAGTGTTGCGCGGCTTGCCTGGCATCTGGGTGCGGAGCAACGAAGGAGAAGACACCTGGAGCGCGTTCGACATTGTGGGTCACCTGGTCCACGCGGAGCGCAGCGACTGGATGCCGCGAGTGCGGATCTTGCTGGAGCACGGCGAGACGCGACCCTTTGCTCCCTTCGACCGCTTTGCGCAATTGCAGACGGATCAGGAAAAATCGCTGGATCAACTGCTCGATGATTTCGAGCGTCTTCGCCAGGACAATCTCGCAGCACTGGCCGCACTGAATTTACAGCCGGAAAGTTTCACCCGGCGAGGCAGGCACCCGGCATTGGGAGTGGTCACGCTAGCGCAGCTTCTGGCGACCTGGGCGGTTCACGATCTCACTCATCTGCATCAGCTTTCCCGCGTCATGGCCCACCAGTATCGCGAGTCAGTCGGTCCGTGGCGCGGCCACCTGGGCGTGCTGCAGTGTGATGGCCATAGCGTTCCGCAGTAAGCGGCCTTCAAGATAGTCTCGTATTTGTGGAAGTCCAACTGATTGACGGGACATATGAGCTCTTCAGGCATTTCTATGCACTGCCTTCGGCGAAAGACAGCCAAGGCCAGGAGGTTGCTGCAGTCCGCGGGGTGCTCGGTTCGCTCCTCGGCGTGATGCAGGCCGGCGCCACGTACATCGGAGTCGCTACCGATCATGTCATCGAGTCCTTTCGAAACCAGATGTGGCCCGGGTACAAGACGGGAGAAGGCGTAGACCCCAAACTGTTGTCACAGTTTCCCTTGCTGGAGGAGACACTTCGCGCTCTCGGCGTCGTGGTGTGGGCCATGGAAGAGTACGAGGCGGATGACGCGCTTGCGTCTGCGGCTTTTCTCGCACGGCAAGATAATCGAGTCGAGCGGATCGTCATCAGCACCCCGGATAAGGATTTGGCACAGTGTGTCCAAGGCACCCGGGTTGTTCAGTTGGATCGGCGAAGGCGGATCGAGCGTGACAGCAAGGGAGTGTTCGACAAGTTTGGCGTAGAACCGGATTCAATCCCGGATTACCTCGCCTTGGTTGGTGACTCTGCCGATGGCTATCCGGGCCTGCCCGGATGGGGCGCCAAGTCGGCAGCCGCTGTCTTGTCTCGCTTTCGTCATCTGGAAGCCATTCCGGCAAATCCACGGGACTGGCACGTCAATGTCTCCAGTCCCCAAAGCCTTTCTGCAACCCTCAAGGAGAAGCGAGACCTGGCTCTTCTCTTCCGGGATATCGCGACGCTGCGAACCGATCTTCCTCTGTTCGCCTCCGTGGACGAACTACTCTGGCGGGGACCGACACCCAGCTTTGCGCCGCTCGCAGATCGTATGGACAAAGCCAAGTTTGCAAAAGCGCCTGGAGCGAAGCCTGGGGTCGTGGGCGAACTCTCCGGAAACAAAAAGCCTCGTTGATTCGCTTAGAACAGCGCAATCAGCCGAATAGCAACGTAAGAGAAGTCGCTTACGGCAGTTTCCCGACAGCTCTTCTGATTCGACGCCGGAAGATCGCGCAAAAGTTCCTGTTGCTTTCCAAAAGGAACAGTGGCATCCTTCCTGTAGGAAACCTAAAGGTTGGTCCCCGAATGAAAGAAAAGCCCGACGTTTTGCAAGGCACGCTTGCGCTGATGGTCCTCAAGACCCTCGATGTTCTGGGCCCGCAGCATGGCTACGGCATCGCCCGCCGCATCGAGCAGATCAGCGGCGACCTTCTCGCCCTCAACCAGGGCACGCTCTATCCCCTGCTGCTCAAGCTGGAGCACGAAGGCGCGATCGCCTCAGAGTGGGGCGCATCGGAAAACAATCGCCGCGCGCGCTTCTATCGCCTTACCGCAGCCGGCCGCAGACAGTTGGGTGCAGAAACCCGCGAATGGGAGCAGACCGCTGCCATCATCGCTCGCTTCTTCAAAATCAAAGCGGAGGATTTGTCATGAGTTTCCTGCGCCGCTTTTTTATCCGTCTCTCGAACTTCACCGCCGGCAGGCGTGCCGACCAGCGCCTTCAGGAAGAGCTGGCCGAGCATCTTGCTTGCCAGACCGAGGAGAACCAGCGCGCCGGCATGTCGCCCACCGAGGCGCGGCGGCAAGCCGTGCTCAAGCTGGGCGCGCCTCAGGCGATCCGGGAGGACCACCACGCCGAGCACAGCCTTCCGTTCATCGAGAATCTGGCGCAGGACCTGCGCTACGCGGTTCGCATGCTGGTGCGATCTCCCGGGTTTTCTTTCATTGTCATCGCCACGATGGCGCTGGGCATCGGAGCCACGACCGCGATCTATAGTGTGATCGACGCCACGCTGCTGCATCCTTTGCCCTACCCCCACCCCAGCGAACTGGTGCGCATTGAAGCCAACCTTCCCGGCGTGGGCGCGCACGATGTCGGCCTCTCCATCCCTGAATTGCGAGACCTGCAGAACTCGGGAATCCTGCAATATGTCTCGTTTTGCTTTTTCGGCTCTGACACTCTTACCGGCAGCGGCCAGCCCACGCGCATCGCTGGAAAAACCGTCTCCCCGAGTTACTTCGCAGTGCTCGGCGTTGACGCGCAGTTGGGCCGCACCTTCGATCCGCACGACGCCTCACGCGGCTCCAATGGCGAAGTCATCATCAGCGACGGACTCTGGAAGCGCGCATTTGCCGCCGACCCGCACATTCTCAGCAAAAGTATCCGCATCGACAACGATCTCTTTCATGTCGTCGGCGTCATGCCCGCCAGCTTTCGCGACCAGGGCCAAACCAACGAGCAGGTCAGCACCGAATTGTGGGCGGCGGATGGGTTTTCCGAATCCCAGGCGCCGGTCCGCGGCACCCGTTTGGGCTACGACACCATCGCGCGCCTTCAGCCTGGTCTGTCGCCGGAGGCTGCGCAGGCGCGCATCGATACCCTGGTTGCGTCGTTGAAGAAACAATATCCGGCGGATTATCCGTCGCGAGGCGCGTGGACGATCCACGTCACTCCCCTGGCCGAGACTCTCGTCGGCAACGTTCGCCAATCGCTCATTCTGCTGTTCGGCGCAGTGGGCCTGGTCCTGCTGATCAGCTGCGTCAACGTCGCCAATCTGCTGCTGGCTCGCGCCGGCGCGCGCGGACGCGAGATGGCCGTTCGCCAGGCATTGGGAGCCGCCAGAATACGCCTCATTCGCCAGCTCCTGACCGAGAGCTTGTTACTGTTCGTGCTTGGCGGCATCACCGGTTTTGCGGTTCTCTTCTGCGCCCGGAAATTCCTGCTGCAATTTATTCCAGCAAGCCTGCCGCGCTTCCATGACATATCCATCAGCTGGGGCGTGCTGGCGTTTGCCATGGTCGTCTCTGTCGCGGCCGGAACCATCTTCGGGCTCGCCCCCGCGTGGCTCGTGAGCCGCCTTAATTTGACGGCGACGCTCCGGCAGGAAGGTCGTGGCACCAACGGTTCCCGGCGGCGCTCGCGCTTGCGCCAGCTTCTGGTGATTGGTGAATTAGCCCTCTCACTGATACTGATGGTCGCCGCTGGGCTTCTGCTGCGCAGCTTCTGGGACTTGTTCCAGGTGCCGCTCGGCTTCAATCCCACTCGAGTCGTGTCCATCGAGACCTCGTTGCCGAATCCTAACGATCCCAACACCGACATTTACCACACCGCGACGCAGGAAGCCGTGTTGCTGCGCGCAGTTCTGCGCCGCAACCGGACCATTCCGGGCGTGGAAGAAACCGCCGTCAGTGATCGCGCGGCTCTGCCTCTCGGCCATGGCAAGATCGATCTCCGGCCGCGGCCATTGATCCGCGAAAACCAGGACGCGCAGAGCAGCCAGCCTCCGCTGATCAATTCGGCGATCGTCTCACCCGCATACTTTCACCTGCTCGGCATGACGCTGATCCGTGGCCGCCTCTTCCTCGACCAGGATCTTGAAGACAC
>Ga0302324_100020472_pt1 | contig 12938 bp, 8 predicted proteins | sample Palsa_T0_1_FD_201949 | JGI IMG/M metagenome (GOLD analysis project Ga0302324, IMG submission 201949) | Peat permafrost microbial communities from Stordalen Mire near Abisko, Sweden - Palsa_T0_1 | ecosystem: Environmental > Terrestrial > Soil > Palsa > Peat permafrost | place: Sweden: Abisko...
AAAGAGCGCCGGGTTGAGACCTGCAGGCTGGTTTCCCGATTGCTGCGCGGGAGTCGAATCGGCTTTGCTTGCGTAGGGCTTCCAGAAGCGGCCACCAGTTACTTCGACCATCTCGATGTTGTAGGACTGGAATCGCTCATCGACCGTTCCCACACGGGGGAAGGTGGAGGGGTGCATTGCCTGCGCGCTGACGTCTGACTGATTCGCCGAAACTAGTGTTGCAAGGGCAAAAGCTGCACAAGTGAATTGCCGGAGTGTGAGGACGTGCTTCATTGAGTCTTTCCTGAAGTTTGCTTGGGCCATTGAAGCAATGAATTCGCCGAACGTTTGCGCCGGTCGGACCTACTGGTTCACGCCGCTGGCGAGGAAGCCGCCGTCGACCACTAATGTCTGGCCGGTGACAAACGAGGCAGCGTCGGAAGCGAGATAAATTGCAGCTCCGACCAGCTCTTCGGTTTTGCCAAATCGGCCCATGGGCGTGCGCATTAACAGTTCCTGGCCGCGCGGCGTGCTGTCGAGTAGCTGCGCGTTCAGCTCGGTGCGGAAGACGCCGGGGGCGATGGCGTTTACGGTTACGCCGCGCTTCGACCACTCGACCGCGAGCGAGCGGGTGAGCGAGCCGACGCCGGCCTTGCTGGCTGCATAGGCTGCGACTTCGCTGAGCGCGACAAATGCGTTCAGCGAAGAGATGTTGATGATGCGCCCGTAGCCACGCTCGAGCATGTGCTTGCCGAAGACCTGGCAGGCGCGCAGCGTGCCGGTAAGGTTGGTGTCGAGGATGCTCGTCCACTCCTCTTCAGGCATGGTGAGCGTGGGCGTGCGCTTGATGCGGCCGGCGCAGTTGATGAGGATGTCGACCTTGCCGAACTTTTCGAGCGTGGCGGCGAGCAGCGCTTCGAGCGATGCCCGGTCGCAGACGTCCGAGGCGAGGCGCACCGTTTGCCGGCCGCTGTCTTCAATGGCGGCGGCGGTTTCATCCACCTGCTGGTTGCGGCGCGCGGTGGCCACCACATGCGCTCCGGCGTCGGCCAGGCCAAGCGAAAGCGCGCGGCCAATGCCCGAAGTCCCCCCGGTTACAACTGCGATCTTGTTTTCAAGACTGAGAATGTTCGTTGGCATCGTCTTCCTTTGAGAGTGTCTGCGTTCTAGAGCCTGCTGCGGTGTGCCCACAGTCCTAATCCGGGGTTGCCGATGAAAAACACCTGTTCCCCGTCTACCCGGTTGTACCCCTGCGCGAGCTTCGTGGGGTCGTATTTACGCGTCATTGCGTCAATGTCGCCGTACTGGAATCCTACCCCCTCGATTTCATCGCGCGTCAGGTGAGCCGGGCACCAGGTGATGGTGAAGCGGTCTTCGGATGAGCCGTGAATCAAATGTGCGGCGGCGCTCAAATCGGCGGCCAGGTCGGGCTGTGACTCGACGGCCGCGAGCGTTGCCGGTGTGCCGCAATAGCCGTACTTCCGGATCAGCGTGTCGATGGTCTTATCTTCGCCAAACTCGCGCACCCCCGGCGCGAGGACGATGAGCTCCGCGCCGTCGGCCAGGGCCATGCGTGTGCGATAGACCGCCTTGTTGCCGAGCCAGGTGGAGTGAAATTCATGCGGATCAAGATAGACGACGGCTTTCTTGATCGGTTCATCGATGATTTCGAAGTTTACCTTCAGGCTCAGTTCGGCGGCCTGATGAAAACATTCCGCGTCGTCGCCGATAAACAGCCCGCGCACCGCCAGCGTGCCATCGGCGCGGCGGGAGACCACGGTAAGCACGTAGACGATGGGCAGATCGCGAAGAAAGCGCCCGGCGGCGTAGTTGAGCACAGAGCGCACAGGGTTTTCTGCGCGGCCCATGATGCGCTCCATGCCGTAGACGGCGCCCAGGTAGTGGCTGCGGTTGATGCCTTCGCGGCCACCTGTGCCCACCAGAATGTTCTTGGTGTAGTTAGCCATGCCGATGACTTCGTGAGGCACAACCTGGCCGATGGAGAGAATCAGGTCGAAGCCACCCTGCGCGATGAGGCGGTTGACCTGGGCCGGCCACGCATAGTTGAGCTTGCCTTCGGACTGCTCGCGGATGAACTCGGCTGGCACCTCGCCGAGTGTGACGATATCGGTGCGCCAGTTGTGGACGCGAAACAGATCGTGCGGTACGTCGCCAAACATGCGCGCGAGCTGGTCGGGGCGCATCGCCGTGTGGGTGCCGAGTGCAGGCAGAACGGCCTTGAGATCATCGCCGTAGTAGCGCCAGGCCATATTTGTCAGCTCACCGGCGCGCGAGTGCTCGCGCGATTGATCAGGCGGAACGGCGAGGACATTGTTTCGAGGGCCGAGCCGGCCGAGCGCATCGGTGAGCAGAGCTTTCAAGTCCTCTGAAGAGATATCGGTGTCTTCGCTTCCAACCGTGCAGTAGAGGCTCATGCAAGCGACTCCACTCTTTTCAGGCCCGGGGCGAGCAGGACGTTGATAGCTAGCGAGATCAGATAAATGCTCGACGCAATGATGAAGAGGATGGAGTAGTTCTTGTGCGTCAGCTCGAGAATGTAACCAATAAAATTTGCAAACAAGAAACCGCCAACCGCGCCTGCCATTGAGCCGATGCCGGTAACCGAGCCGACAGTGCTGCGGGGAAACATGTCCGAAACGGTGGTGAAGATGTTGGCGGACCAGCCTTGATGCGCTGCCGCGGCGAGGCTGAGCAGGCCGATGGCAGCCCATTTTGAGAAGTTGTCGTCGTGCAGGAAGTTGATGAGGAAAACGGGAACCACGAGGCAGGCGCAAAGAAGCATTGCGGATACCCGCGCGCGCTGCGCAGTGAACCCCATGCCGATGAACAACTCAGGCAGGTAGCCGCCACAAATGCTGCCCACGGCCGATGCGTTGTAAACGATCAGGATCGGGACGCCGAGGCCCACAAGACTCAGATGGAAGTGGTCGCTGAAGTAGCCCGGCAGCCAGTAGAGAAAGAACCACCAGATTGGATCGGTAAGCCCTTTTGGGATTGCATAAGCCCAGGTCTGACGGAACCCGATCAGCTTGATCCAGGGAGTGGATGGTTTCGGCTTCTCGGCAGGGTCCTGGTTGATGTAGGCAAGCTCCGCGGCGGAGAGCCCGGGATGTTCCGCGGGTTTGTGATAGTTGAAGAACCACAACACGATCCATGAAGCCGAAAACAAGCCAGTGACGAGAAACGCCGCGTGCCATCCGAAGTAGTGGGTAGCGATGGGCACCAGCAGCGTGGCCAGAATGACTCCGATGTTTGCGCCGCAGTTGAAGATGCCGAATGAGAGGGATCGCTCTTTTTGTGGAAACCACTCGGCATTGGTTTTGTTGGCGGCGGGAAAGTTGCCCGACTCGCCGATCCCCAGCAGGGAGCGCGCAATGCCGAGCTCGAGCACTGAATTGACCAGCGCGTGTCCCATGGCCGAGAGACTCCAAACGGCCATGATGGCGATATAGCCGATGCGAGTGCCGACCTTGTCGACAAACCAGCCTGCGCCGATCAGGCCCACGGCGTAGAACAACGTAAAGAACCCCACGATCGTGCCGTAGCTCGACTCTGTGAGGCCGATGCCGCCCTGGGCTATCGGGTGCATGAGAGTGGGCTTGAGCAGCGCCAGGACTTGCCGATCCATGTAGTTAATCGTTGTGGCAGCGAAGAGCATGGCGCAGATGGTCCAGCGGACGTGCCCGATGCGACCTGGGGCGACTGGTCCCGGTTGGTTCTGCTGCTCGACGCTTGTGCCAAATGCCATGCGTGATCCCTTGAAGCCGGAATGCCTTAGAGCCGGTACGCTTTCTTCACAAGCGTATAGGTGAGATCGTATGCCACTTCGAAGGCTTCGTCTTCATCCAGGCGGTGTTCGGTCACGAGCCGCGCCAGGAAGGCACAATCGATGCGCCGGGCCACGTCGTGGCGGGCGGGGATCGAAAGGAAGGCCCGCGTGTCGTCGTTGAATCCCACAGTATTGTAGAAGCCCGCGGTCTCCGTGGCCTGCTCGCGGAAGCGCATCATGCCCTCGGGGCTGTCCTGGAACCACCATGGCGGCCCGAGACGCAGGCAGGGATAGTGTCCGGCCAGCGGAGCGAGTTCGCGGCTGTAAGTGGATTCGTCGAGGGTGAAGAGAATCAGCGTGAAGTTTGGCTCGTTGCCGTAGCGGCTCAGCAACGGGCGCAGCCCATCGACGTAGTTGGTGGGGCTGGGAATATCGCAGCCCATGTCGCGGCCGTAGCGTTCGTAGATCAGGCGATTGTGATTGCGCACGCTGCCCGGATGGAGCTGCATCACCAGGCCGTCTTCCACGCTCATTGCCGCCATCTCAGTGAGCATCTGCGCGCGAAAGAGCTCCTGCTCGCCGGGGTCGGCTTTACCCGTGAGGACTTTTCCAAAGAGCGCGGCGGCCTCGGCTGCGCTGAGGTCGGCGGTGCGGGCTGTCGGGTGGCCGTGGTCAGTGGAGGTGCAGCCGAGCGAGCGAAAGCGCGCGCGGGTTTTGCGCAGGGCGTTCAGATAACCGGTCCAGGACGCAGTGTCTTCCCCGGTTTGCTTGCCCAGCTTGGCGATGTTCGCGGCAAAGCCCTGGAATTCAGGGTCGACAACCGAATCGGGGCGGAATGCGGGAAGAATGCGTGCTTTCCAGCCGGAATCGCGAATCGCCTGGTGATCGGCAAGCGGATCGAGGGGAGTCTCGGTGGTGGTGAGGATCTCAATATTGAAGCGCTCATAGAGCGTGCGCGGCAGAAACTCGGGTGTCGCGAGCTTTTCGCTGATGGTGTCGTAATAGAGGTCTGCGGTCTTCTCCGAGAGCCTCTGCTCCAGGCCAAAAAGCTCCTGAAAGGCGTAGTCGAGCCACATGCGCGTGGGGGTCCCGCGAAAGAGGTTGTAATGCTTCGCGAAGGTGCGCCAGACTTTGCGCGGTTCCTTCACTTCAGGTCGCCCGATCTCAAGCTCTTCCATTGAGATGCCCTGGCTGTAGAGCATGCGGTAGACATAATGGTCGGGCTGAACGAAGAGCGTAGCCGGATTGGGGAAGGGCTCATTCCTGACAAACCAGGAGGCCTGCGTGTGGCCATGCGGGCTGACGATGGGCAGGGACTTGATGTGCTGATAAAGGGCACGAGCAACCGCGCGGGATTCGGGATCCGAAGGGAACGATCGATCTTCATGGATCAACATGGCCGGAGCGCCAACCTTTCACGAGAAAAAAGCGCAAAAAAGAATCTTAAGAGGTCAGACCACCAGTATACAAGCGTGGATTCTGAGGCTTGCAACCGCGCGAGCTCGATCTTCAGGCAATGAAACGAGGCAGGGAAACTGGGGCGCGAAGCGAATTGGCCGCCGTGGCGATCTCCTGCACCGGATCTATGCCTTATAGCCCATCCCAGCGAGCATCCCGCGCATATACGACATGCTCTCGATGACTCCCGGCATCGGATTATCGCCGTTAATCTCGTATTCCAGGTCCATGAATCCCGCATAGTGCGTCTTGATAAGAGCCTCGAACATCTCGCGGAAGGGTATGATGCCGCGGCCGACGGCGACCTGGCTTTCTTTGCTCGCAAAGCTGGTCAGGTCCTTCACGTGCATGTTGAAGAGGCGCGGACCCACCGCGTGAATTGCCTCGACAACATCCGTTCCGGCGCGCACGCAATGGCCGATGTCGATGCAACAGCCCATGCGCGAGTCCATGCCCTTGACGGCCTCGAGCACGTTGAGCGGCGATGGCCAGACTTTGTCCTCGGGGCCGTGGTTGTGGATGGCAAAGCGAAAGTCATACTCTTTGACGAATTTTTCGATGCGGGGCAGTATTTCGGGCTTGGGATCGCCTGCCACGATCACTTTGATGCCGGCGATCCTGCAATACTCGAACTTGGCGCGGATGTCATCGTCCTCATCCTTGGGAAAATAAATGGTCCCGGCAGCGTGAAGCGCGATGCCTGCTGCTGCGTAGTCTGCCAGGGCCTTGGCTTCCTCGGCTGGATTCGAAGGAAGATGATCCTTGGCGTCCTTGCAATTGATCGAAGTCACTTCCAACTGCTTCAGGAAGCCGAGCATCTGGGCGCGGGTAAAGTTGCGAAACGTGTACGTGGCGATTCCGAGCTTCAGAGGCGACGGCTTCAATGAGGCCGGATTCGGTTCGGCGACGGCCGGGAGGGTCAGCGGGGCCGCGCAGGCCGCGGCGATCATTGCGCCGGACTGGACAAAACTGCGACGTGACAATTGCTGCTTCATGAATTGACTTCTCCTGAGGTGCTTCCTTCAATACGCTGTGCCTGTATCCCATCCTGGCCGCGAAAAATCCGCCGCGGCGGACGTCGAGGGCGGGGCGCGGGTCGCGTTCTAAACCTTGGGCGCCCAGCCGCTCTCGTACTCGCGGCCCCACATTTTCATGGCCTCGGCGTCGCCCTTGATTTTGCCGTCCTTTGGGTCTAGGTTCAGCACGCGCTGGGTGAACCACGCAACGTTGGAGAGTTGCAGCATGGTCACCGCGACGTTGCCGATCGCCACCGGCGAGTTGAGCTTGTCGCCCTTTTGTACAGCGGCGATGAAGTTGGCAAAGTGCAGAACGGTCATCCCATCATCGCCGGTCAGATCGCTGGACGATGCGGCCTTCATTGCGGTCACCTGGCCGGTCATCTTGCCGTTCAGGTCGTAAATCTCATAGCCGCCGCCGTCGACGAAGACCGATCCGGTGGTGCCCATCACCGTTGTGCCGCGATCTCGCCCGTAATACTTCATTCCACTGCAGCACTTGCCTTCCCACGAGATAAGCGCGTCGTCGTACTCGAAGTTCGTGACCAGAGTGTCGTAGAACTGCCAGTCGTCCTTGAAGGCATAGCGCCCACCGGAAGATGAGATGCGGTTGGGTAGGTCGACGCCCAGCGCCCAGCGCGCCACGTCAATCTCGTGCGTGCCGTTGTTGAGCGTTTCGCCCGTGCCCCATCTGCGGAACCAGTGCCAGTTGTAGGGCTGGTAGTTGTCGTGAAACGCAGTGCGCGGCGCCGGTCCCTGCCAGAGATCCCAGTCCAGATGGTCCGGCACGGGCGCTTCCTTGCCGAAGCCGATCGACTTGCGGACGTTGGAGTACCAGCCCTTTGAGTAATAGGCGCGGCCGATGAGTCCGTTGTGAATTTTGTCGACGATCTCAATAATGTGCGGGGCCGAGCGGCGCTGGTTTCCCATCTGCGCCAGCTTGCCGGTCTTCTTCTGCACCTCAACCAGCATGATGCCTTCGGCAGGATTGTGGCTGCAGGGCTTCTCGACATAAACATGCTTGCCGGCCTGCATGGCTGCGATGGCCATGGGGGTGTGCCAGTGGTCGGGCGTGGCGATGGTCACGGCGTCGACATCCTTGATTTGCAGGATCTCGCGGAAATCCCTGTGGCGGGCGACCGAATAGCCGAGCTTCTGCTCCGCGCGGTCGGCAAAGCGCGCGAGAATCACGGAGTCCACATCGCAGACATGGCTGATGCGCGCGGTGGCTTTGTTGCCGATCAGCGATTGAAGGTGAGCGGAGGCGCGGCCGTTGAGCCCGATGACAGCGAAGTTCACGCGATCGTTTGAGCCGAGGATCTGGCCGTACGACCTGGCAGAAGAGGCAATCGCCAGCCCGGCGGTGCCGGCTGAGAGAGTTTCGAGGAATTCACGTCGTGTAACCAATTTTGTTCTCCATGGGCCCGCGAAGGGCGTGTGTTCTTACTTGCGGATGCGGCTCGCGCGACGCGTTCTCGCGAGGGTCAAAGAGTTCCGGAGTCCTTGAGGGCCTGTTTCATGCCGGCCCAGCTAATGCGTGTCGACTCCTCAGCGGTTCCGGCTCCGCGCCAGTGAGTTTCCAGGCTCACAGCGTCGCGGAAGCCAGCCTTGCGCAACGCAGTGAACTGCGCCGTCCAGTCGATGAAGCCTTTGTCGACGGGCGACCACTGAATCTTGCCTGCTGCGTCCTTGACGGCGTTCTTGCAATGGCAGTGATGGATGCGGTCCTTGGGCAGAAGATCCCATGCGGTGGGAAATGCATCGAGCTCGCCGCGCATCACCGCATTGGCCGGATCCCAGTTGAGCGCGAGATTTGGTGTCTTCACAGCATTGAGCGTTCGAGCAGCTTCGCGGCCTGTAGCGGTGTTGCATTCGAACTCGTTCTCGAGCACCAGCAGAACGCCCTGCTTTGCAGCAGTCTCGGCGGTCTCGCGCAACTTGTCGTCCATGGCCGCGCGGTACGGCGCCTGGTCGTCGAGACGCCAGAAATCGAAGCCGCGCACCTTCTGCGTCTTGAAGCGCTTGGCCAGGTCGATGGATTTCTGCAGCACCTCGTCCTGTTGCTTGAAAGTGGTTTCGGCGGCGAGGTGCAGGTCGTCTTTACCGCCATATTGCGACTTTGGCGCACCGGGCCAGTGAGTCTTGAAGAGCGGGCTGGCGATGTCGGTCACCTGGAGCTTGTATTTCGCGAGAATTTCTTCGGCCTTGGCAATGTCGTCGTCGGAAAGAGACGTGGCGTTTTTGCCCCACATCGATCGAATTTCGATCCAGCTCAGGCCAAAGTCCACAGCGACTACGTGGCAAACGTGGTCGAAGTCCTGTGCGATTTCGTCATTAATCACTGAGATGTGGAATGGAGATGTGGACTGCGCGAAGCTGCGGAGCGGGCGGGCAGCAGTGGCTGCAATGGCCACACCCGCACCGAAAAGAAAACTCCGTCTGGAAGGGTGGGACATGGTGCTCCTTTGGGCTATAACCATGCGAGGTGTCGATGGAGCTGACGCACGAATTCTAATTGGCCGGTGCCCTTGGATGCGAGGCAGCCGGCCAGTTGGAGGTTACCGAATCGATCAGGCGCAGACCTCTTCATCCCATGCCTTGGGTCTGCCTCTCACTTTCAGCCTTGTCCAAAGCGCCTGCCCCAAAGAGCAGGCGCTTCGAGGTTCAACATGCAGGGTCAGGTTAGAACGTCAATCGCCCCCCCACCTGGATAATGCGCTGGGTGCCTGCAGCCGAGGTGATCTTGCCGTAGTTGCCTGACGCAAGGCTTGCGGTGGGGTTGTTGAGGCTCACAAGGTTGAAGACGTTGGTGGCCTCGCCGCGAAGCTGGAACACCAGTCCCCGCTCAAACTTAATGTTGCGGAAGAGCCCCATGTCGATATCTTTGAACCCAGGGCCAAACAGGCTATTGCGGCCGACATCACCGTCAGCACCACCGGGGCCGATGCCGCCTGCTACGCCGGGCCCGTTGGCGATGAAAGCTGCCGTGTTGAACCACTCCTGCGTCACACCCCCGGTGGAGCAAGCGCGGCAACGGCCTGGGCTTAACACGGGGTTTACGCCCGGAACAGCATCCGGGCGCTGATTGTTCGTGCTGTCGAAGCTGTTATTGGCGCCAGTAGTCACCGTGAATACCCCGCCGCTGTGCAGATAGACGATCGGCGAAATCTCCCAGCCGTTGAACACTTCCTTGACGAATTTGTTATCGCCGTGGATGTAGTCGATGTTCCAGGTGCCGGACATAGCGGCGTTGTGGCGAATGTCGGCATTCATCGAGCCGTATTCCTCCTGGAGGCCGCCGCCAATGGCGCCCAGCGAGTTGTTGGAGGGAGTGAAGGGCTTGCCCATGTAGCCGGAATCCTGCGGTGCCGAAAGTCCATCCGCATCCGGCTCGAAACTATCGATCCCGTGGCTCCAGACGTAGTAACCATTGACGCTGAAGTTACGGGAGAGCTGCTTGCCCGCCGAGACTTGAAGGGAATGATAACTGCCTGTCAGGTTTGACAGCAGATCGGTGATCGAAGCTCCAAGAACACCGGTGCCGTTGTTGATGGCGGCCGCGCCGGTAGGGCAATTTCCGATGCAGGGATCGAACTGACGCCGTTCGGAAGTGCCTATCTGGCCCTTGACTTTGCAGCCGGCGTTGGTCGTTGCATTGCAGGGCGTTCCCAAGGCCGTCGAATAGGGCGCGTAGTTGGCATCAATAAAGTTCGGCAGGTCATGCGAGTACGCGCCAACATAGGCCGCCGTCACTGTTACCCGGCCGGGCAACTGCCGCTGCACGGAAAGGTTGACCTGGTAGACGTAGGGATATTTGAAATGCGGTTCGATAGCTTCAGTTGCCCCGCCCGGCCCGGAGATGAATATGGGATTCTTGGGCGAATAGGTGTACGGAAACAGCCCGCCCCCCGGCGCGCTCGAGGGGAAATCTCCCGGCGTCGAGTAGAAATTAGTGATGGAAGTGAGGTTGCCCTCGCCGGTCTGCGGCCGTAAGGCGAATGGAATGGCGTTGCCGGGCTGGTTCCACTCGTTTCCGGCGACCGTGCCGAAGAAGATTCCCCCGGCGCCGCGAAGGGAGGTCTTTCCGTCCCCGAACGGATCCCAGGCGAAGCCAACACGCGGCGAAATGTGGTAGTAGGCCGTGGGGATGATGCCGCGCCCAATGCTCGCGTCACCCGGGAACAACAAGCCCGTGGGAGCGTCTGGAGCCACCGTGGATTGCTGGCCGGGAATGAATGACTCCGTCCGGTTGTGGGCGTCCACGGGGGGCGTATCGATATCCCATCGGATTCCAAGGTTGGCCGTAAACCGGGGCGTGATGCGGAAGTTGTCCTGCGCAAATAACGCGTAGTGCCATGTGCTCAGGTGCGTGACATAGGGCGAGTCCTGTTCGGCCGAAGAGGCCTGGCCGGTAACCCAGTCTGAAGTTACATTGCCCGTGGAGGTGGGCGCTGAGGTAGCAAAGCTGATGCTGCCAAAGTTCAACAGGTTGGCAAAAAACATGGTCTTGTCGAGAGCCCACTCGCCGCCAACAAAGAGGCTGTGTTTGCCCTTGGTGATGTTGACCACGTCGCGCAGTTCATAGTTGTCAGAGCCCGTGAATGGACCTGCATTGGTCGCGGTCGCCGAGAAGTTGGTTTCTGAGATGCTGGGCAACGAAGGCGGTCCCTGGATGAGAAAGTTCGAGCCGTAGGACGCCAGGGTCTGGGTCGGTGGGCCGGTAAACGGCAGGTTGACGCGTCCGCCCGCTGCTCGCGTGAATGTAACCCAGGCCTGATTGGCTGTATTTGGGCTAAAGGTGTGAACGTCGCTGAGGTTGATATTGGTACCGTCCGACGCGTTCTCATTGATGGTCCACGGGACGTTGCCGCCTGGGGAATTGCCCAGCACGTTTCTCGAAAAGAAGTAGGTCGCTCCCACATGATCTTTCTCGCCGAGGTTCTGGTCATACTTGCCCAGGTATTCGTTTTCCTGTGTCGGGATGGGGAACAGACCCGAGTAAGCCCCACCCCCTTTTGCCGGGTTGAGAGCCCCGTTCGGCAGCGGGATGGAAGAGCCGATGGTGTTGCTTACGTTGTCGAGGTTAAAGATGGTCGTGTCCAGCAGGGCAGCGGGAATGCAATTCAGTGTGTCAACCTGGCAATTCTGGCTGCTGTTGGTTCCATCCACCTGCGTCTTTGTGCCCGGCAGGTCGACCTTGAATGTGTCTCCCGTAAAGTCGCCGAGCCGCTCGGCGGCCGTGGGCACAATGGCGCCCGTAAACACCGCATCGGTTATCTGGCGCAAACCAGCATAGCTGAAGAAGAAGAACGACTTGTCTTTCTTGATGGGGCCACCCACGTCACCGCCAAATTGGTTGCGGTGGTAAGGGGCAACAATGATCTGGCCGGCGGCGTTATGAGCCGGGGCCCAGGTGTTGGCGTTGAAGTCGGTGTTGCGGTTGAATTCGAACAGACCTCCATGAAGATGGTTTGTTCCCGACTTGGTGATCACCGAGACCACAGCCGCGGAGAATTGGCCGTATTGCGCCGAGAATGCGCTGGTCTCTACGCGAAATTCCTCCACCGCGTCGGGGTTGGGCGACGGGTTGCCATAGTTACGCATGCCGGTGATGTTGTTGCCGCCATCCAGGTAAAAAGCAACCGCGGCACTGCCGCCATCGATGGAGCCGTTGACTTGAACATCTTCGATGTACAGACCAGTGGCGAAGGTGGGGTTGCCGGAAGGGTTTGACGAAGGGCTGTTGTTATTGGCCATTACGCCCGGCGTAAGGGAAAGCTCCGAGTAGATGTTCCGGTTGACCAGAGGCAGCCCGACGATCTCGTCCGGCTGAATGGTCCTGCCCAACACCGCGTCGGACGTGTTGACCTGAGGGGGAGCCTCATCGACGGTGATGGTAGTAGTCTGTGCGCCAACCGCAAGCTTGACTTCAACCGTGAGCGTCTGGTCCACGTCGAGGGCCAGATTCTCCTGCACAAAGCGTTCAAAGCCGGCCGCGGTCGCCTCGATGGTGTACTTGCCCACAGGAAGATAATCGATTCGATACTCTCCGTATCCGTTTGCCGGGGCAGATCTTGAGAATCCGGTGTCCACGTTGGTCGCCTTGACGGTGGCCGTGTTGATCACCGCGCCTTGTTGATCCTTCACCGTACCGATGATGGACCCTGTGGTCTGCTGTGCCTGCACCTGCGTAAAGCTCGCCACCAGCAGGCCCAGCCCGAGCAGCCGCAAGATCCGGCGTCCGACGATTTGCCTGTTCGTCATTCTGCCCTGCGTGGAATTCCTCTCAGTCCTTTTCTTGATTTGGTTCATGGACAGCCTCCGAAGTTCGTTCAAATTGCCAAATTCGCAGATATTGTTTGAATATCGAACGAACGCTATTCCCATCTCGCAGGAGCTGTCAAGGAGAAAATTCGGAGTTCGTAATAAATCGGTTTTCCGGGCAGGGAGAGAGTGCTCAGAGCCTAGTTCGAGCGGACCCGGGAGGGTAGATCCGGCTTGAGGGGGCATCCTTCGCAGAGAGCGATTTTTCTGCAATGGGCCTTCCCGACGGCCACGATCAGCGCGTGCGACTCGTTGAGCACGCGGAGCTTCGCGTCTCCGTTTTCGGCGGCAAATGCCTCGCGAACCAGGTCGGCGAGTTGTTCGTAGCCATTGCGGCCAGGCGAGGGGACAGAACAATGCGGGTGCCCCAT
>Ga0302324_100020473_pt1 | contig 12938 bp, 10 predicted proteins | sample Palsa_T0_1_FD_201949 | JGI IMG/M metagenome (GOLD analysis project Ga0302324, IMG submission 201949) | Peat permafrost microbial communities from Stordalen Mire near Abisko, Sweden - Palsa_T0_1 | ecosystem: Environmental > Terrestrial > Soil > Palsa > Peat permafrost | place: Sweden: Abisko...
CCGACCAGCAGAGCGACATCCTGATTAAGAAGACCGTGCACTTCGAGCAGGTCTTTGCTGACCAGGCCGCCGTTCGCGATGACTGGAGTTGATGAGCCTTACAGCCACATCTCCATAAATACATCTGAGCGTGCGTAAGGCGAAGGCGTTAGCCGGTCCTTGGGCAGATGCTGGAATCCCACCGCTTCATATAAATGAATCGCCGGCGTCAGCGCATGGTTTGTCTCGAGATACAGCCGCCTTGCACCCATCTGCCGCGCAGCGTTCACGCAAGAATCTAGCACCATCCGCCCGGCTCCGAGACCCTGTGCAGAAGCCGTCACACCCATCTTCGCCACTTCAAACTCACCGGGCGCAATTGTCACCAAGGCGCACACGCCAATCGGTTCGCCGCCACGCACGGCAAAAAAGATGCGCCCACCAGTGTCAATGATCTTCTCCTGGGGGTTGGCAAAGGCTTCAAGATCCTTTTCCTCCAGCTTGAAATAGCGCACAATCCACTCTTCATTCAGCCTTCGAAAGGCGTTCTCATCGCCTGACACAAATTCTCTTACCGTAACTTCCGCCCTGTTCGCCGTCATGGTTCTATTCCATCACATCACTATGCGCTACCCTAAATGCTCCGACCCTTGATTACCTCTGGAGGCAGCTATGCGCATCCGCATCTCCGTCGTTGCTCTATTTGCCGCATCGTTCCTTGGCGCGCACGCCCAGGCGCCTGCGAAGCCCTGGCCCATTCGCGCTGTGGTTATCGCCACCTTTGAGGTAGGCGACGATACCGGTGACACGCCCGGCGAATATCAGTTCTGGGTAGAGCGCGAACATCTCGATGAAGTTCTCGATTTTCCCGGCGGCCCATCTCTTCCGCCCGGCCAGCATGGGCTGCGTACCAATAAAGATCACACCATCCTTGGTATGTTGAGTGGCACGACGCTGGTAAACGCCACGGCCAGCATGATGGCGTTGGGCCTCGATCCGCGTTTCGATCTCACCCATGCGTACATCCTGATCAACGGCATCGCCGGTGTTGACCCCAATGTTGCCAGCATGGGTTCGGCTGCGTGGGCGGATTACGTTATCGGCGATGTGGTGCGCGAGATCGACCCGCGCGAGGCGCCGAAAGATTGGCCTTACGGTTTGTTTCCCACCGGCGCGCACGCGCCCAATCCTCCTACAGTCGACACGCCGACATGGCATCGCTCCAATCTCTATATGTTGAATCAGAAGCTAGCGAAGTGGGCCTATGAACAGACCAAGTCGCTCAAGCTAGGCGATGACGACAATGTGAAGGCCTTCCGCGCGCAGTACATCGACTATCCCAATGCCCAACGCCCGCCGTTTGTGCTTCTCGGTGCATCATTTGCCAGCGACTACTACTGGCACGGTTTCATCATGAACAAGTTTGCGGAGGACTGGGTGAAGCTATGGACGGCCGGCAAAGGCACCTTCACCATGACCGAGATGGAAGATTCCGGCTTCCTGGGTGCGATTGAGCGGCTCGCGCCTATGCGTCGTGTCGACCGAGAACGCGTGCTGGTGCTGCGCACGGGATCGAACTTCACCATGCCACCGCCCGGCCATCAGCCGGTGGAATCGCTCACCGCGCCATACATTGGTGGGCGGCTAGCGCTGGAGTCCGCCTATCTGTGCGGCTCGACCGTGCTGCACAACCTGCTCGCTCATTGGTCGATTACCTACGTTAATATTCCGAGTAAATAACTGATTTATTTGGATTTATACGGGATAGCGCCTGCTTGTTCCAGTCGATTCCCTCAGAATTTCAACGTGTTTTCCTTTGCTCGCATCCTAGGGCAACAGATATCCTTCTCCGGGTTAGCCAGAGCGTCTCGGTTTCAGGACTCGTCTCCCAACGAAAGAGCAAATGTCTCCTCTCATCGAAGATGTTCTTCCCGCACCTGCTCAAATGCACGCCGCGCCAGCGGCAGAGCTGACGTCTCCTCCCAGTAAACGTCCCGTCTCTCCTTTTGACGCCAAGCCCTCGCGTCCCCATGCCCGCCGCGTGGGCGTGGTGCTCTTTGGCGCTGTAGGCATCGTTGGTTTGGTATTCGTAATTACGCGCCTGGTTTCAGACCTTTCTATCGTTCACTCGCCTTCGGTCTACCCTTACCTGTTGCTCGGCGTAGCTCTGCTCACGGCGCTTGGGTTTGAGTTCGTCAATGGTTTTCATGACACTGCCAACGCGGTTGCAACCGTGATCTATACCAACTCGCTGGAGCCACGAGTAGCCGTAGTGTGGTCAGGCATCTGGAACTTCATCGGCGTGCTGATGAGTTCCGGAGCGGTTGCATTCTCGATTGTGGCGTTGCTGCCGGCTGAGCTCATCATCAGGGCGGAGCCCGGCACGCGCTTTTCCATGATTTTCGCGCTGCTGGTCGCAGCGATAGTCTGGAACCTGGGCACCTGGTACCGCGGGTTGCCTGTTTCCAGTTCGCATACCATGATTGGCTCGGTGCTGGGTGTGGCGATTGCCTACCAGCTACGCAATGGCGCGTCGCACCTGAACCGGATTGATTGGAGCCAGGTTACGAAGGTGCTCAAGGCGCTGGTTTTCTCTCCGCTGATCGGCTTTGCCGCGGCGTTCCTACTCTATCTGCTTTTCAAGTTTCTGCTGCGCGACCCGCGGCTGTTCAAAGCTCCAGAGGGCGCTGCGCCGCCGCCGTTTTACATCCGCGCGCTGTTGATTCTTACCTGTACGGGCGTGTCTTATGCGCATGGCTCCAATGATGGCCAGAAGGGCATGGGACTCATCATGCTCATCCTGGTCGGCACAGTGCCCACGGCGTACGCGCTGAATAACGCCATCGACAAGGGTTCGCAGCAGCAGTTTGCGCAGGTTTCCACGCAGGTGGCCGCTGACCTGCAGCAGTATGTTCCGCCGAATGTCGTGGTTGGGCAGTCGGCGCCTGAGCTGGAACGCTTTGTTGCGGACCATCAATACAAGCCGGAGACAGCCCTCGCCCTACAGCAGATGGTGCTCACCATCCGCAATGAGGCTATCGGCTATGGCTCGCTCGGCAACGTTCCGCCGGACATGCATTCGAACGTCCGCAACCAGATGTACCTGGTCAGCGAGACCTTCCGGCTGTTGCCGGCGGTTGGCCCGAAGATGAGCGACTCGGACAAAGCGGCGATCGCAAACTACAAAAGCTTCCTCGACAAGTCCACCAAGTACATCCCTTCATGGGTGAAGGTCGCCGTGGCGCTGGCGCTGGGGCTGGGTACGATGGTGGGCTGGAAGCGCATTGTGATTACCGTAGGCGAGAAGATAGGCAAGCAGCACCTGACCTATGCCCAGGGAGCTGCGGCTGAGCTAACAGCGATGGCAACCATCCTGGCCGCGACAGGCAACGCGTTGCCGGTCAGTACGACCCACATCCTGAGTTCGGGCGTGGCCGGTACCATGGCTGCCAGTGGCAGTGGGTTGCGCATTGCCACTGTCCGCAACATTGCCATGGCCTGGTTCTTCACTCTGCCGGCAGCGGCTCTCCTGGCTGGCTTGTTATTCCTTATCTTCAGCAAAATTGCGGGCTGACGCGTAGAGCCGGCACTCCTTCCCAGCAAAAGTTCACACTCTATTGATGTTCGCGTTTGCCTATGGCCATAGGCTGGTTTCGCCACCATACATCCTTTATTTGAGGCGAATGACTCATGGCTACCAGCCCTGTTACCCCTGCTCTTGAAGAATCTAAAGGCTCTTTGCTCGATGCCAAAATGGCCAAGTCCTCGCCAGGGAAAATCGGCATCATTGTTTTTGCAGTCGCGCTCGTCGCCGGCGTGATCTACATCATCACGCAGTTGTCCACCGATCTTTCCATCGTACATTCGGCTTCGGTGTTCCCATTCATCCTGCTGGGGATCGCGCTGTTTATCGCGTTGGGCTTTGAGTTCGTCAACGGCTTCCACGATACGGCGAATGCCGTGGCAACGGTGATCTATACGCATTCTCTGGAGCCACACATCGCCGTCGTGTATTCCGGTTGCCTCAACTTCATCGGCGTGCTGATGAGTTCTGGTTCGGTGGCCTACTCGGTCATCGTGCTGCTGCCCGTCGAACTGATTCTGAAGGTCAGCTCTGGCGCTGGCTTCGCCATGGTTTTTGCCTTGCTCATCGCCGCCATTCTCTGGAACCTGGCTACATGGTGGAGAGGCCTGCCGGCTTCCAGCTCGCACACTATGATTGGATCGATCATTGGCGTGGGCATTGCCAACCAGTTGATGCAAGGCAACAGCGGCACAGCAGGCGTGGATTGGTCGCAGGTGCAGAAGGTCTTCTCCGCACTCTTCTGGTCGCCGATCATCGGCTTTGGCGCGGCCTTCCTGCTCTTCATCATCTTCAAGTTTGTTGCCCGCGACCCGCGCCTGTACAAGGCTCCTGAAGGGGAAGCGCCGCCACCTTTCTACATCCGCGCCCTGCTCATCCTTACCTGCGGCGGAGTCAGCTACGCGCACGGCTCCAACGACGGCCAGAAGGGCATGGGCCTGATCATGCTGATCCTGGTCGGCACGGTGCCCACAGCTTATGCCCTAAATCACGCCATCAGCCCCAAGGACACGCAGACATTTATTTCCGTCTCCACGCAGGCTGCCGACACTGCCGGGCGCTACGTTCAGTCCTCGGTCACCATTGGCGATCCTCAGCAAGAGCTCACGCAGTTTGTCAGCACCAAGAAGTACGACCCCGCGGTAATGCTCTCGCTGCAGCAGCAGATTATTGACATCCGCAACGAAGTTACGCTGTACCACGATCTGAAGGGAGTGCCCGCGACCGACCAGGCAAACGTCCGCAACCAGATGTACCTAGTTAGTGAAACGCTGCGCCTGATGCCGAAGGCTTCGGGTGCACCGAGGATCGCGGCTGCCGATGCCAAGGTGCTCGACAACTACCGCACGAAGTTTCTGGACGTGGCTACCAAGTTCATCCCCACCTGGGTGAAGGTCGCGGTCGCGATTGCGCTGGGACTGGGAACGATGATCGGCTGGAAGCGCATTGTTGTCACGGTCGGGGAGAAGATCGGCAAGACCCACATGACCTATGCTCAGGGGGCTTCGGCCGAGCTGGTGACGATGGCGACGATCCTGGGCGCAGACCATATAGGCGTCCCGGTCAGTACCACGCATATTCTCAATTCCGGCGTGGCGGGCACCATGGCCGCTAACCGAAGCGGGCTGCAGTTCTCCACGGTGCGCGATATTGCGCTGGCGTGGATATTCACCCTGCCTGTGGCGGCTTTACTGTCTGGCTGCCTGTTCTTCCTGTTCAGAAAGATTGCCAGCTCCTAAGCATAGTTTGGGTTGGCAAACGAAAGCGGCCTTCGGGCCGCTTTCTTGCATTTTGCACCCAGTTTTCGACTGCCCCGTGGGCTATACACTCATACCTGCACATGAGTCTCAAAGCCAAGATCGAAGCTGTTATCTACGCGTCAGAAGAGCCTGTCACGGTTGCCCAACTCACCAGCCTGCTGGGCGAAGAAGCGGAAGCTGAACTCGCCGCGCAGGAATCCGCTCAGCCGCCGCTGGAGTTGGAATCCGAAACCATTGAAAAGCCCGACGAGAAGAAGCTGGCCCGCGAGCGCGACAAACACTTGCGCGATTACTTCCGCTCGCTGCTCGACCAGCTCATCGCCGATTATTCCAACGGCGATCGCGGGCTGGAAATTCGCGAGGTCGCCGGCGGCTATCGCCTGGCCACGCGTCCGGAGTATCACGACACGGTGCGCGGCTTTGTGAAGGCGCTCAAACCGCCGCTCAGGCTCACGCTGCAGTCGCTGGAGACGCTGGCCGTCATCGCCTACAAGCAGCCGGTGACCGCGCCCGAAATCTCAGAGATTCGCGGCGTCGATTCCAGCGGCGTACTCGGCTCGCTGCTGATGCGCAAGCTCATCACCACAGCCGGCCGCAAGCAGGTCATCGGCCGGCCCATTCTCTACAAGACCACCAAGGACTTCCTCGTCCGCTTCGGCCTCAAAGACATCAACGAGCTGCCCAGCATTGAAGAGTTTGAGAAGATGGCGGGCGAACTGAACGAAGCTATCCAGGAGGAGATGCCGATGGAGACGGATGAAGACAATGGCCTGCGCGCAGGAGATGAGCCGCCGCACAATATCGCTGATGAAGCGATTGTCGATGGGCGTCTCTCTGGGCTTGATCCGAACTACGAAGAAGACAATCCTTCCGCGCTGGATGCTGAGATACAGGCGAGCGAGAAGGGCTGAAGCTCGGGAGTGCGTGATCGCTTGGCCGCGTGAAATCTGCACGCGGGCGATAATAGCTCTATGAGTTCTGAATCAATCCAACCGTCTCAGCGCGGCGAGCGCCTGCAGAAAATCCTGGCGCAGGCCGGCTTTGCCTCGCGCCGCGCTGCTGAGCAGTTCATCCTCGATGGCCGCGTGCAGGTGAACGGGCAGGTAGTGACTGAGCTTGGCACCCGCGCCGATCTCGCCAAAGACCACGTGCGCGTGGATGGCAAACTGTTGCATGGCCGCGAGCCGCAGCGCTACTTCATGCTGAACAAGCCGCGCGGCTATGTGACTACGCTGGACGATCCTGAAGGCCGGCCCAACGTGATGCAGCTCCTAGGGCAGGACAAACAGAAGAAGGTCACAGGTGAGCACTCGAAGCTGCCGCGGATGTATCCCGTGGGGCGGCTCGACTACCTGAGTGAAGGCCTACTGTTGATGACCAACGACGGCGACCTAGCCAACAAGCTCTCGAAAGCCTCCACAGGCGTGCTGAAGACGTATCTCGTGAAGGTCTCTGGATCGCCATCCGCTGAGTCTATCGATCAGCTTCGCCGCGGCATCATGATCGATCGCGGGCGTCTTGCGGATGTTCGCGCCACCGGACACCGCGATCGCGTGCTCACGCAGCCCGCAAAGGTGGAGCAGGTGCGCAGCGGCGAGAATCCCTGGTATGAGGTGACGCTGACTGAGGGCCGTAATCGCCAGCTGCGCAAGATGTTTGAAGAGATTGGCCACCACGTCGAAAAGATCCGGCGCATCGCCTACGGGGCGCTCACGTTGGATGTTCCGCCTGGCGCCTTCCGCGAGCTCACCACCGGCGAGGTGCAGGCGCTCAACCGCGCAGCGGCAGGCAAAAAAGTGGAGCGCAAGAAGATCCTTCCTGAAGCAGCGCAACTCAAAAAGCCAGTTCCGCCCAAGCGCAAGTTCACTGCGCGCAGGCAACCCAACCGCTGAGAGCGCGCTATTTCGCGGCGCAGGGATCTTCCACGAGCGCAGGCTTGTAGACCGTGCCATCGGCCCACGTACCCAGATAGGTCTGCGCCGGTGTGCCTGTGACGAAAACCTCAGCCGGCGGTACATATCGAGAACTTGTAGACGGCGCCGCAGCGAGGGAATCAATCACCGCATCCAGCACACGCCAGAAGCCGAAGAAGTCAAGCTGGTTGAGCGAGACCGAGGGTTCATACCCCATGCGTCCTGCAATGATCTTCGGCAGCTTTGCTCGCGGCGTGGTTGGCTCCATGTCATAGCGCGAGTCGGGTGACCCGACTGCTCCGTGGCCGGAGCTCACCTTGCTGCCTGCGTGTTCGTCGGCGGGCAGGATTAGAAGCACGCGGCGGTCAGGCATGATCACGTTGCACAAACCCGCTGCCAGCTTGCGCGCGGAGGGAAGGCCAATCGCGAAATCGTCCTGGCCGGTAACGATGGCGATGGGAAGCGTAGCCGGAAGCTGCTTAAGATTGGGCCAGATGCTCCGGGCCTTTTCGCCCTGCGCGACATGAATCGCGTCACCGGGGGCAACCAGCACCAGTGCCTGCGCAGCGGGCAGACGCTCAGTGTCAGCCTGTACAGCAAGATTGAGCGCGATCGCCGCACCCATCGAGTAGCCGAAATAAATCGCGCGCTGTGGATCAATCTCCATGCCGCGACGATGCAATTCCGCGAGTGCCGTGCGCTCGGCTTCGGCGGCAGCGGCAGTCACAATCTGCGGTGCTGTCTCGTTGTTCTCCTGGTAGACGGGATAAATGACGACGTTGCCTTCACGGGCGAGATGGTCAATGAGCGCGCCGTAGTTCTTCGGGTTCATGCCCTGCCATCCGTGCTCGAAGAAGACCACGGGCGCTTTGCCAATCACGCTGGGCTGCGCGGGCAGAAAAATGTAGACGCGATGCATGCCTTCGCCAATCGTGACGAGCTCGACAGCAGCGTGCGTCTGGCGCGCTTCAATGGGCGCAAGGCCAGGGATAGAAGCTTGTGGTTTCGCTGACGATGGCGCCTGCGCACTCATCACCAAACAGACCATGCTGCAAACGCAGAGCCATGATGCAGAACTCATGGAGTTCCCTCCGGCTTAACACCCGCTGCTGTGTTTGATGCCGGCGGAATGGGCGCCTGCGCCGCCAGCCACGGCAGCAGCTTAGCGGCCAGCAACTCTCCACCTTCGTCGGACATATGGATGCCGTCGCCCTGGCGCAGCTTCACGGCTTTGCCGTCGACATTGCCGAAATCGCGGAAGCGTCCGTTGGAGTCGCCGATGATGCCCGCGGTGCTGAACCAGATGGCGTGCGGCTCCGACTTGACTACTGTCAGCGCGATGCGGTTTACCAGCGCGATACGCGCGTCATATACAGGCGACTTCATCGGCGGCAGCTCCAGCCAAATCACAGTCGCGCCTCCGGCCGTAAGCATTTCAATGTAAGCCTTCACGCGCTGCTGATAGATTGACTGCCAGCCCGCCGTACCGAACTGGTAGGTCACGCCGCCTTCTACAAATCCCTGGCCATCATTCGCGCCAATCGCCACGATCACGAAATCCGGATGGCGCTGTTGCAGCATGGCGGGGTATTCCTGCTGCCAGTTAAAGACTTCAGGCCGTGCGAGGCCAGTGCCGGACTTGAATGCCCGAATGAACGAGATGTCTTTATATTGCGGGCTTTCGCGCATCAGGGAAGCGTAAAGTCCGACGGCCATCATCGAGTCTCCTGCGAGCGCGATGGTGCGGGTGTGGCCTGCCTCAACAGGAGCGATTGATGGCAAAGGCGTGAGCAGTGGCGGCGCACCTTCTATCAGCGGCAGCGGCGCAGAGGGCGGTGTCTTTGGCGCGGCAATAGTTGTGCCAGGACGTCCCGGGCTTTCAGCTTTGCCGGGAGCGAGAGTGGCAACGGTGCCGGGTGCAAGCGCAGGCAATGCTGCGCCTGGCGATGTTGGAGTTCCGGCGGCTTCCTCGAGCTCTTCCGGGTCGTCGCTCCAGCGAATGCGCGCGAGGCCAATCAGCGTGCGCTGGCGCAGGCTCTCCAGGCGCAGCGGCTGCAACGCGCGGTGCAGCGCATTCGCGACGGGAAGAGCTATCGTGCGCTCGGCGCCGAGATCGAGCCGCTCCGCCCAATGCTCCAAGCCGGCAGACTCCAGTAGCAGCGCAACCACCACAAACGTGGCGAGCCCGTAGCTCATTTGCTGCAAAGTCTCGAACCTGCGATAGACCTTCATGCCGTGATTGTCTTGCTCCTCAAAAACTGAAAACTAAAATTGGAAATAAATAAACGGTGCCACGCCGGTGGGACCAAACATTTCGATAATCCAGATTCCCAAAGCCATGGCCGTGCCGTTGACGGGCATGGGCACACGCGACATCGTCGCTTCCAGTCCGCGCCGCCACATACGCGGAGCGTATTGTCCAAAAAGTCCGAGCAGCAGGCAAAGCACAACCGGCCAAGCCGCGAGTGTGACGGGGCCGCCGCTGCGAAGCTGCGCAAACACGCTACGCGCCACGCTGAAAGTTGGCGAGCGGAAGAAGACCCATCCTACGCAGACCGCGTGGAACATCAACAGTCGCGAGGTCCAGGGCCACCACGCAGCGGCGCGCAGCTTCTGCACTGCGGCAATGTTGTTCGTCACCCACAGCCGGTGCACTACGAGATAGAAGCCTTGCAGCGCACCCCACATTACGAATGTCCACGCGGCGCCATGCCATAGACCGCCCAGCAACATGGTGATCATCAAGTTGATGTAGGTGCGCGCTGTGCTGCCGCGCGAGCCGCCCAACGGAATGTAGAGGTAATCGCGCAGCCAGCTTGAAAGCGAAATATGCCAGCGCTGCCAGAAATCCTGCGGATCGGTGGCCGTGTAGGGCGCGTTGAAGTTGCGCGGAAAGCGGTAGCCTAGCAGCATGGCGCAGCCAGTGGCGATGTCGGTGTAGCCGGAAAAATCGCAGTAAATCTGCGCGGCATAGCCATAGATCGCGAGCCACACATCGCCGCGATGAAAATCCGCGGGCGAGGAAAAGACCGGCTCGACCAGCCGAGTGGAAAGAATATTCGATAGAATCACTTTCTTGAACAGTCCGGAGAGGATCAACAGAAAGGCGCGATTGACGCGGATAGCATGCGCATTTCGCAGCTTGGCAAGCTGCGGAATAAAATTCGAAGCGCGCAGGATGGGGCCAGCGATGAGTTGTGGAAAGAAGGCGACGTAGAGGAGTGCGTCCAGCAGGTGAAGGCGAATTTTCAGTTTGCGGCGATAGACATCGGCCATCAGCGAAATGGCATGGAAGACGAAGAAAGAAATTCCCAGCGGAAGGAACGGCGCGGGCAGGTTCCATACCGGTGTGCGGCCCACCAGGCCCCAGAGACCGAGTGCGCTTAGCAATAGAAAGCTAGTGTATTTGTAATAAACCAACACCACCATGCACAGGGTGACGCCGGCGACCAGCAACTGCTTGCGCCTGTCCTGATTTTCCGCGAGCTGGATGCCGCGTGCAATCAGCCCGGCGAAGAGCGAAACGAAGAAGAGCAGAGGAACGTAGCGCCAGCTCCAGAAGCCGTAGAAGACATAGCTGGCGAACAGCAAAAAGATTTTGTGCGGGATCAGCCACCGCCGCAGCAACCACGCGATTGCCAGGACAATCAGAAAGAAAACGGCGTATTCAACAGTCGGAAATAGCATTCAACGTTCTCGCGGAAACGGGACGGTTCCATCAGCTTACGGCACACGCTGCGAACGGCCAACCGCTTTTGGTTATCGTTGCTGAGTCTTTTGCCGCGCGCGCCATTCCTCGGCGGTAATCTCCCACACCTCCGTGGGCAGGCGCCCGGATACGTAGTCAGATTCCTTCATCTCCACCAGCCGCATGCCGGTCTTCTCAGAAATTCTGCGCGAGGCAACATTGGCGGCAGCCTTAGGTGCGCGCAGAACGGTCATTCCGAGTGCTTCAAACCAGAAGCGCGTGACAGCTTCCACGGCTTCGGTCATCAGGCCCTGGCCCTGCCACTCCGGCGCAAGCCAGAAGCCGCGGTTGTTGTCGCCGTCGCGGAACAGTGCGATCGCGCCGATCAGTTGTCCGGGGCGGCTCTTCATGCGCAGCGTCCAGTGCCACTGCTCGCCGCGCTTTATGGCCGGCAGGGCAATGTTGCGGTAGTAAAGCAACGCGCCATTCGGAGGATAGGGCCACGGAACTTGCCGCGCCAGATGCTTGACGATCTCCCATTGCGGAAACAGCTTCTGCACCCTCTCGGCATCGGCGAGCGCCAGCGGTCGCAGCCACAGACGTTCGGTCTTGAGCGTCGGCAGCTTGGTTGGCGTTGGTGGCGTCGGAGCTGTCGGGGCCATGGCCCGAGCGTAGCAGACGCGCCACGAGAATTCAGGCTGCGTGCAACTCGCGTGGTATCGCGTCTGACACTCCTCAGCGCAGCAAATGTGGTATTCTGTATCTTCGTTGAAGCTAACGCGAAGGGCACCGCGGGCGATGACTCCCTATGGATTCGAGTCTGGCCAGAGACTGCGGCAACCCCACTAAACCCCTCCACCGCAGGCTCTTGCAGCGTTGGTTGCTCTGGCTAGCAGGCCGTTCAACGGAACAGGCCTCGCCGTGCAGCAGCAGTGCTCCTGAAGATGCAAACTTCGCAGGCAATGCTGATATTCGGAATCCATGACGCCTCGCCGCGATTGCGTGGCTGCGTCTCTGCATTCGTCCTCCGCATCACCGAATTTCTATAAGGAAAACTTTGTCTACGCTTACGCTTGAATCAATTTTGAACCCCGCGCCGCTGCAAGCCTCACGGCACATCACGGCCATCGAAAACACTGAAGCTCGATTTACCGACTTCCAAATCTCAGACTCCCTTAAGGCCCGGCTAACAGCCGCAGGCTTTATTACTCCCACTCCCGTGCAGGCTGGAGCCATTCCTCCGGCGCTTGAAGGCGACGACATTCTTGCCACCGCCTCTACCGGAACCGGCAAGACGCTCAGCTTTCTCATCCCGATGATCGAGCGTTTGGAAGAAATCTCCGAGCCCTCCTCCAAAACCAAGAAGAGTCCAGTACTGGCGCTTATCCTGCTGCCTACGCGCGAGCTTGCCATGCAGGTGCTCGAACACTTCAACAAGATCTGCCCCAGCACCAGGAACGACGCTGTACTCGTCTGCGGCGGACTCTCAGAGAACACGCAGATCGAACAGATCCAGCGTGGGCCGCGACTGATTGTCGCTACTCCAGGACGCCTCGAAGACTTTCTGCGCCGCCGTGCGATCAACTTGAAAGACGTTGACATGCTGGTACTCGACGAAGTCGATCGCATGCTGGACATGGGCTTCCTCCCGGCCATCAAGCGCATTGTCGGGGCTGTTCCGCGCGACCGGCAGACCATGTGCTACTCCGCCACGCTGGACGCGAACATTCGCGAGATCGTCAAGGACTATGTGCACAAGCCGGTGCGCGTTGAGATCGGGCAGACCTCTCGGCCTTCGGACCGTGTGGAGCTGCGTATCTACACCGTGATGCAGGACCAGAAGCTCTCCCAGCTCGACAAGATGCTGAATGAAGAAGAGGGCACATACCTGGTCTTCTCGCGCACCAAGCACGGCGCGGAACGCATCGGCCGCAAGCTGGAGAAGCTGGGCCATGACGTGGAGACCATCCACGGCGACCGCTCGCAATCGCAGCGCACCGCCGCGCTCAAGGCCT
>Ga0302324_100020475_pt1 | contig 12937 bp, 9 predicted proteins | sample Palsa_T0_1_FD_201949 | JGI IMG/M metagenome (GOLD analysis project Ga0302324, IMG submission 201949) | Peat permafrost microbial communities from Stordalen Mire near Abisko, Sweden - Palsa_T0_1 | ecosystem: Environmental > Terrestrial > Soil > Palsa > Peat permafrost | place: Sweden: Abisko...
CCCGCCTCTCTATGGCGGGCCATGATGTCTAGCACCTGACCCTCTCCGGCGCGCGGATTCTCACACGCGTTGCCAGCGTAACCCACCCAGACCTCCGCGCGGGCGGATCGTTGGCCTGGCGTCATCGGGCTTGAGCTACGCGAGTACTTGGCCTTCCGGAGGTCCCCTGGCCCAACGGTGCCGCCCCTCCCATGTCAAGAATGCGGGTACAAACAGAAGCAAGTCCAGCTGCGGTAATCCGGGTCATGAGAGATGATCGACTGGTCGGGTGGCCTATTGCTCCAACTGCGCTCCGCCGGTGATCAAGCGGATACTGCCACCAAACTTAAGGTAGGCCCAAAACCAGTTCATCAACGTCGCGACGCGATTTCTGACGCCCAGCATGAAGGCGATGTGCACGACTCCCCACAGCCACCAAGCGGGTGCGCCCGACAGCTTCAAGACGCCGAAATCCGCCACGGCGGCCTTGCGGCCGATGGTGGCAAGAGAGCCCAAGTGGCGATAACGAAATGCCGGCACCGGCCTACGCGATTCGACCATCGCCCGAATTTTCTTTGCGACGTATGTTCCGCCTTGCTTGGCCGCCGGAGCCAACCCCGGCACGATTTCACCTTTCCAAGCCTTGCTCGCCGCGGTGTCGCCGATCGCGAATACATTGGTGAGCCCCGGTACCCGCAAGTCATCGCCCACAATGAGTCGTCCCGCCTTATCGGCGGGCGCGTTCAACCACGCCGCCGCCGGCGATGCGGACACGCCGGCCGCCCAAAGGACCGTCCTCGCTTCGATGCGAGCCCCGTCAACGGCAACTCCCGTTTCATCGATATGATCCACCCGGCTACCGAGGTGAATTTCCACTCCCAGCTGCTCTAGCGAGCGTTGCGCGATCTGTGCCAGCCGCACCGGGAAGCTCGGCAGTAATCGCGGGGCGGCTTGGACGAGAATCACGCGGGCCTGCGCCGGATCGAACGCACGGAAATCTTTTTCCAATCCGAAACGGGCCAATTCCGCGATCGCGCCCGCGAGTTCCACACCCGTTGGGCCGCCACCCACGATCAAGAAAGTCAATAACCCCTTACGGTCCTGCTCAAGAGACGCCGCTTCGGCGCGTTCGAATGCCGTCAAGATCCGGCGCCGAATTTCCAACGCATCTTCGATGCGCTTGATGCCCGGTGCGAAGCGCGCCCATTCATCTTTTCCGAAATAGCTGTGCGTGGCGCCTGTGGCGAGCACCAGATAATCGTATGGGATGTCGCCATCTTGCGTCGACACCGTTTGCCGCTGCGTATCCACGCCGGTGACGGTGCCGAGGAGCAACCGTACCGACGGCGAGTTTCGGAACATCTGGCGTGCCGGCGTCGCTATATCACCCGGAGACAATGCCGCCGTGGCGACCTGATAGAGCAGCGGCTGGAACAGGTGATAATTCGTGCGGTCAATGAGCGTCACTGCCACAGATGCGTCGCGCAAGCTTTGCGCGCATCGCAGGCCGCCAAAGCCTGCTCCGACGATGACGACTCTCGGTAATCCTTGAAGACCGTCGAGACCATGCCTCTTGGTCAAAGGGAAAACGCGATCGCGCAAACGCACGAGGAGTTCGTCGAGCGACACGAATCCTCCCCCGTACACGCCGAGAATCGCCAGGAACATGAGCAAATAGATCGAGTCGGTGACGCGCGGGTCGATCATCGAATAGGCAAATAGCCCAAAGAACAGCACCGCGGCGATATAGCGCGTCGCCAACCCCGTGAGGAGTAAGGCGCCGCCCACCCAGGCGGCGGCTTGCGGAACGCGCAGGGCTACGTCCAACGGCAACCATCGCTCGAGGTCCTTGAACTCAGCACTCGAGGAACGCGAAAAAGCCGCCATGAGCAAAGCGATTCCCAACCACACCCGGAAGAAGGAGATGTAGAGCGGCGTGCCGTATCGTCTCAGGCGCTTGGAAAAGTCAATAATCCGTGGAATGAGCGGGACGGCGCTGTCGTTCAGCCCCCGGCGCAGCAAGTTATCGACCGATATCGGCCCCGCACCGTAAATCGCAAACCAACCTGCCAGCGCCATCCAGAAGAGCTGGGTATCGAATGGGGTGTAGCGAAGTTGCGTGATCAACGACAGCAGTAGCAGTGGCAGCGCGGCGTATCGAGTCATGAAGCCAACCGCCAGCAGTACTGCGCACACGATGTAAATAGCCGTGCTCAGAAACGCCGCCAAGCTGGGCGCGAGGAATGGGATCGGGTTCTCTTGGCTCGCCACCGCCAGCGTGGTCTCCCAGTGCAGCATCTGCATGAAGCCGAAGGAACCAAAGAGCTTGGCGATCCAGAGGCGAATCGCCAATTCGATGTAAGGCCACGCAATTCCGCCGAAGAGAGACGTCCACAGTTTCGGGATTGGCCGAGTCGCTGCTGCCACTTTGGCGAGAAACGAAGGTTTATCGTTGCCGGCGAATTGCGTCTGCATTTGATCCTCGTTCGAGCAGCTCCAAGGGGCTGCGGGCAAAGAGCGGCGCGACCCACTGCAAGTGTTGAGCGACGCGTTCGGGCCGTCCGATCAGCCAACGAACCAATGAATTCATCTCTGTCTTTGGTATGTGAAGGTGTAGAGTGAGACCGTCCGGATCGGGAACTTATTTCCATTCACCCTCGAACTGATGTAAATCCGAGCGATGCGAGCTCGCGCTAGGACGCGTAGTGGCGGCGGGGTCCGGCCTACCGATCGACTCGCAGCAGCAAGTCATCGAGCGATCCGATCACGCGCTCCGCATCAGCCTTCAAAGAGGCGACGGGTTCACCCAGGACACTGACCGGCACCGACACGATCTCGAGCGGGTGCAGGACGACGGCAATGTTCTTGATCTTAAAGGCCGGATTTAGGCGCGGATTGGCGATGATGCCCAAGGCGGACGCCCTGACTAAAGGTATGACAACCCGACGACCGTAGTCGTCATACAGTGAGGACTGAACAGCGACGACGAACGGGATGGCTTCGCGCTGGCGACCGGTGTTACGGTAGACGTCGAACTGCGCCATTTAAAGCGTCGAGTGCTCATCCGCATATGAACCGTGCTGCTCGGCAAAGCGGTTCCAGGTCGCGATCGTTCCCTTTACCGATTCGGCCTCCCGCGATCTGCGCTGAGCTTGTTCGACAAGGAAGTCCGCAAGGAGCGACTCGACGACGCTTGAGAGGTTGTCGGTTAAGCGCCGGACGCGACTAACGAGATCTTCATTGAGGGTAACGTTGACCGGGCGCTTGCGAGCTCCGACATCGTATGCGGCTTTCATCTAGGTCTCCTGTATGCGCATCATATGCGCATAGCGCCGCTCGATCAACCGGCCGTCCAGGCCAGCTCTGGCCGCCGGAGCATTGGGTGCTAGGACTATAAAAACGCACTCGGACGAACGACAGAAAACTACGCCGGACGAATTGTTCTTACCCGCTACTGTTCGGACAAAAATGTGTGCTTAAGCACCGATCCAGCAGCGGGTAACTTGGCGGGTAACCGCTAGCGTGAGCTTCTAACACCTTGAATCCATAAGACAAATTTCGCGAGTTCGAGTCCTCTCCCGGGCACCAGATTTTCTCTAATTTTCAGAATATTCGATCCCATTTATCGGCTAATTCGAGCTTCGATCGAAGCATGAATTTCCCTGTGCACTATAGAGAATTCGCGCGCCAAGCACGCCCCTAGTCGCTCCAGCGCGCCTCATCGATCAGTCCAGTGCACGTTTGCTCGCGCAGATCCCCTTTGCCGAGTGGCAAAGCGCCATTGCGCTTTGGCAACCATCACCAGCCCACGTAACGTCAGCGGATACGCTCGATCGTTCACCGCTTGTCATCAGGAGCCGTGCGCCTTCCGGTGCTCTGCTGAGGCCTTGCGCGCACCCGCATGCACCCTAGGGCGCACCACGATGCGCGCCATGCGGTAGTCGTATTTGAACTGTTGCATCGACACCATAGTTTCGATGCGGCGTACTCCCTTGAGAGGCAAAATGCTCTGCCGACTTATCTCGTCGACTTCGGTCATCGAACGAAACAGACCGGTGGCGAGTAAATTGAAGCGTCCCAGGAGGACGATGACGCAATTGATCGCGCTCAGTTCCGACAGTTCCGCCGCAAGCTTGGGAACGCGCCCTGGATCGGCATGAATGCCAAACAACACTAGCGTGGGAGAGCCCACCATGCGGAAGTCGGTGAGGGCTGTGAATTGGATCAGGTGCTCGTTCTGCAGGCGCTTGATGCGCGTGCGGATCGTAGCTTCGGCGACTCCGAGACTCGTTGCAATCTGTCGATTCGATATTCGACCGTCCTGCCCGAGTTCTTGAATAAGGCGACGGTCAAGCGCATCAAGCAAAATCCTAGTCATAGACGCACCACATTAAACTCATACTTCACGATGTCTGCTGCTATCCCAGACTGCAGCTCATGAACACCGGGAATCCCTGCAGCATGCTCCGTTAGAAAGACGTTAATCTCGGCGAAGTCATGCAGACCGACGAGCATTTCAAGGTCGTTGGGCCCGGTGGTTGTTTGGATGCTCAGGACCTCGGGAAGCTTCGCCAGATCACGTCCAACTTCGACCGGCGACCTGCCGTATACCTTGACGCCGATTGCGATTAGGACGTTGAAGCCATGCGCCGCAAAGTCGGCAACCGCGATGACGCGCATGGCCTTCGACTCTTCCAGCCGCCGAATGCGAGCAGACACCGTGGCGGCCGACACGGACAGCCGTTTCGCAATCTCCTGATTGGTCGCCCGGCCGTTGGATCGCAATATCTCGATGATGCCCGAGTCGATTTCGTCCAAACCCGGCGCCCTTGTGTCTTCGCTTCTAATTCTCATGTGTTGGCGCGTCGCTATTGTCGGCCGACTATCGCCGATCATCTCGTCGGGTGCAACGAGCCGCCCTAACTGACCTCGGAGAATTTCGCAGCACGCAGCGGCGCGGGCCGTGGTACCTGTGCTCGTACAGCCTTCTCTCGATGGTGCATGCCGGAGGATGTCCTCAGCATCTGTAGTTCACCAAACGTTCGCAAAACTTCTCGAAATCCTCAGGCCCGCTGCAGTACATGCAAGCATATAGCTCGACTGCAGTAGCGCCCGCCTCGACCAGCGCCGGGATCTTGGCCAACGTGGCTTCAAGGTCCGCCTTGCCGTCTGCACGGAACTCAAATTGAGGAACGGCGCGAACCTGCAATTCGCGCGGGTCCCGACCGCGTGCGCGAAACGCGTCCCGCAACGCTGTAACGCCGGTCTTGATCTGCGCCGGGTTCTCCATAAGCGCCACCCAGCCGTCGCCATACTCGGCCATCCGGGCGATGTTCTTTGGGAGCGGCACCAGGCCCAAAAGCACGGGAAGGCGCCTCTGAACCGGGAAGGGTTTACTGTAGATACGATCGAACTGGATAAACTCGCCGCTAAAGCTAACCGGTGTCTGGCTCCAGAGAAGACGGCAGACCCGCAGCTGTTCATCGAGCAGCGAGTAACGTGCCTCGAAAGGAACGCCGCACGCCAGGTACTCTTCACGCTGCCAGCCAACACCGACACCGAGATCGACCCGTCCCCGGGAGAGCACGTCGAGAGTCGCCACTTGCTTGGCGAGCAGGGCGGCAGGCCGCAGCGGCGCGATCAGAATCCCGGTCGCGAGGCGAATGCGCTTAGTCGCGCCCGCGACGGCAGCGAGGAAAGTCAGCGGCTCGAACCAAGGATAGTCCGGAGAGGTGACAAATCTCCCGTATGGATACTTGTCAGTTGCTTCCCCCATGACAACGTGATCCGGAACGTTGATCTGATCGATGCCCTTGCGGTCCGCGAGTGCAACCAGCTCGACCACTGGTGCGAAATCACCGCCGAACCACTCTTGTAGCCCGTAGATGCCCACGCAAATCGTGACCATAAGTGGCTTTTTCCTCAGATGGCGAGCGCCAACTCGGCCGCCGCACGCATAGCGCCCTCGATGTAGCGCACGCCGTTGCAATCCCCGGCTGTGTGGACGATAAGCCCCGCCGCTCGCAGCGCGTCGGCCAGAATTGTGTCGCCCGCGACGCCTTTAGCAATGATCACCTGCGCGGCCGCAAGGGTACGGGACTGGTCGCGGCTATTGAGGTAGGACACTGTGCCGGTGTGGATAGCGATTCGACGCGCCTCAGGCAAGAGCGTCACCCCCAGTGCCCGTAGATCCGACAATACGCGCCAGCGGCGCACCAGCGGTAAACCCCTGCCGAATCGCGCAGATTCATCAATGACTGTCACCGTGTGCCCGCGGCACGCGAAGAACTCCGCGAGCTCTAGCGCGACAAGCTCGCTGCCGATGACCACGAGGGGCTTGCCCGGGTCCGTCGCCGCACCGCTTCGCCAACTGTCATCGGCAGCGGAATAACTTGTACCGTCGCCCAGCACAAGATTGCGTACGTCATCGCTACTTAGCACGTGGTTGCGCTCTGCACCCGGAATGGCCGGCCTGGGCCAGACGGCACCGGTGGCAACGACGACTTCGTCAGGTGCCATATCGCACAGCAAATCAACGGTCGCCGGTGTATTCAGCCGTACCTCAACCGATGAGGTGTTAAGGCAGTTGGTGAGCCAGCCAAAAAGATCCGCGTTGGGCTCGTAGCATCGAGCCGCCAACCGTAATGCACCGCCCAGGCGGTCGGATTGCTCGAACAAAGTTACGAAATGGCTCTTGAGTGCCAGCCGTCGTGCGGTCTCCATGCCCGCCGGGCCTGCGCCCACGACTGCCACACGTTTCTTGCGATCAGCCGGTCGCGGCGCGAAATCCCGCTCGAAGCCCGTTTCGGGATTCACCGCGCACTTGATGCTGCCGCCAACATATATCTGGCTATTGCACGTGTAGCAGTACACGCACGGGCGAACCTCGGTAGCACGGTGGCTCTTCAACTTGCTCGGCAAATAGGGATCCGCGAGGAGCTTGCGTCCCATCGCGAGAAAATCAAAGCGTCCGGCGGCGATGTGCTGGTCAGCCGCTTCCGGCGCGATCCGCCCCACAGCAATTACCGGGATGCCGACTGCTGCTTTGATGGCGGCGGCGTTACCCACCAGCAACTCCGGTTGCTGCGGAGTATGGGCCGAAGAGTGCGCGATCCCCATGCTGGCATCCGCGTACGCGCTCACGTGAATCGCGTCCGCGCCCGCCTTTTCGGCCAACCGCGCCGTCGTCTTGGCATCTTCAAGCGAAATGCCTTCGGGCTGAAAGAACTCCTGCGAATCCAGCCGGCACCACACCGGGTAGTCCCGCGCCACGGTACCGCGGATCGCGGCGATCACTCCCGTCAGGAGGCGCGACCGATTTTCAACCGAACCGCCGTAAGCGTCGGTGCGCCGATTGGTGAAAGGCGACAGAAACTCCGAGATGATGTAACCGTGGCCGGCATGAATCTCCACCCCGTCCACGTGCGCGCACTGCGCACGTCCAGCGGCGGCAGCGAAGTAATTGGCCAGGTCCGTGATATCCGCCGCCGTAAGGACCTTGTAGTCGGGAGCGGCGGTGCCAAGCGGCGCCGACAAGCCGGCGAATTCCTCCTCAAGGATGGCGTCCATCATATCGCCGCCCTTTTTCTTCTCCGGTACCGATGGCGCCCACAGGGGACGGCCCGCACCGGTATCCATGGTCGACATCAGCCCGCCGAAATGCAGTTGCAGCGCGAGCTTGCCGCCACAGTCATGCACCGCATCAGCCACGGCTCTTATGCCGGGGATGTGGCGATCCTCGGAGATGGCGGCTTGGCGCGGAATGACGCCGCTCACGGGCCACGCAATGGAGACCGAACCCAGAATCAGTAAGCCCGCGCCGCCGCGGGCGCGTTCGCGATAATAGGCGCAGGCACGCTCGCCAAAGACTCCGTCGCCTTCTCCGAGATTCGAACCCATCGGCGTCATGATGATTCGGTTGCGTAACGCCAAACTGCCGATCCGGCCCGGAGACAACAGGTGCTGATAGGATCGCTCCATGGGGTCGCCTGGTGCGCTTACAACGTCCAGCGTAACGGCAAGGCATGCAGACCGGCGCCTCCCCACACTCGCTCTGTCACCGTCGCATCCGGCTCGAGTTGAAAATCGGGAATCTGGCGGTGCCATTCTTCAAGGGCGATGCTCATGTCGTGCCGCGCAAGATGCATTCCCACGCAAAAATGGGGGCCGTAGCCAAAGGCCATATGGCTATACGGAGGTCCCTGCAAATGCATCTCGGTCGGATTTGCGTAGGCGCGCGGGTCTCGATTGACTGCGGGCCAATGAACCGAAATGCGGTCGCCGCGCTTCAGCGCGCAGCCATCTACCGTGACGTCGCGGGCTACGAAGCGGAACGACTCCCCGATGGCATAGACGCGCAAGGCTTCCTCGATGAAGCGCCGCATCAGCACGGGATCCGCACGCACGCGACGCCGCTGCTCCGGCCACTGCGCCAGATGAAGCATCATGCGTCCCAAGACCGCCTTGGTCGTATGAACCCCACCGATGCAGGCCAGGGTGCCGTAAGACACGATCTCGTCGTCGGTCAGAGCTCGTCCGTCGATGTCGGCTGCGGCAAGCACACTCAGGAGGGAGTCATCGGGCGCGGCGCGCTTGCGGCGCAGCTGATCACGCACGTAGGCCTTCAGGCCTTCCAGGCCAGATTTGCGCAGACTGCCGTCCGGATCAGCCGCGGGCTGAGTCCAGAATTTCGCGTCCCACGCCGCTAGCGTCTGCAGGTCCTCCAAGGGAAATTTCATCCACTCGAGGAAAACCATTCCTGGATAGGGCGCAGCGAACGCCTCGATGAATTCGCAGTACCCCTTGGGCGCGATTGCATCGATGAGTCCCGCGGCAAAGAAGCGCATGCGAGATTCGAGCGTTCTCGCGGCGCGAGCGCTGAAAGGTGCCTGGATTATCTGCCGGTACTTCTTATGCTCAGGCGGATCCTTGCTGGCCGGCAGTAGCTCTTCTTCGAAGTATCCACTCTCGCCACGGTCGGGGTGATAGGTTTTGAAAGTGTCGGTATCCAGAAGAATCGATCTGGCGGCCGACGCGCGCAGAAACGCGTACCAGCTGCCTTCAGCCGTTTGACATTGAACCACCGGGCTCACTTCGCGCAGCTGATCAAAGAAAGCGTACAGGGAGCGCGTCGGATCGGAGGCGACGTGAGGTACTTCTGCCAAGTCGACCACGGGAATCGGCGCGGAAGAGCTGCAACTCGGCGTCGGCTTTTCGGTCATGCGCCTTTCCCCCAATACGACGATGCAGGCAAACGAAGCCTTGCAGCGCTGCGCCTACTGCGGCCCCTGAATCGGGCTTCCTCCGACAGGAGGTGCGTGACTTTGATGGATAAATCGTACGCATTCCACCTGTAAAAGTGTAGCCGTGCCCGTAGGTCGCGCGACTCCAAAGGGACCTCAGAGCGTAGTGCGACAATCTAGGCGCGGTCTACAGAGATAAGATGCTCTAGCGACTTCAAAACGTATCTATTATGATAGTCACAGGCCTCTTATACACATATCTGCGTAGTTTTTTATCAATTAACGTGCGCAATATCAACTACTGAACGACAGACGAGGCCTTTCCGATCAATGAGCCTTACGAGGGGGACGGCGCAATGGATATGAATGTTCGGCGGAGGTGGATGGTTCTTGCCCTGGCAGCAGCTGGCGTTGTCTTGTATCGCCCGGACAGCTCGCACGGCGCCGACGCTGTAGCTGCGACGGACACGACTGAGGGCCCTCAACGTGGGCAGCTCCAGGAGATTCTGGTCACTGCGCGCAAGGTGCAGGAACAGCTGCAACAGGTGCCGATCTCGATTACGGCGCTGTCAGCCGAGGCGATTAAGCAGCACGACATCGTAACGCTCGACCAAATCCGGGATCTGGTACCAAACCTGGATGTGGGCGTGACGGCCGGAAGTACCACCGCGGCAAACATCTATATCCGCGGCGTCGGGACTTACGATTATCAGATCTACACGGATGCGCCGGTGACTACCTATATCGACGGAGTCCTGAACGCTCGTCCTGACGCAACGCTGTTCGAGGTGGCAGATCTAGAGCGCGTCGAAGTGCTGCGCGGTCCCCAGGGAACGCTTTTCGGCCGGAACACGACCGGAGGGGCGATCTCCTTGATCACCAAGGGCCCGTCCGACCAGGCGGGTGTAGAACAGCGACTCGATTACGGTACCTACAATGACCTCGACAGTCGCACCATCATCAACACGGGCGAACTTGGTGATTCGGGGTTTAAGGCGAAGTTAATGTTCACGCATCATCAGCGCGATGGCTACGTGAGTAATCTGGATGCAGGCGCCGAGGACGGCGATCCTGGTAGTTTGAACAGCAATTCGCTGTGGTTCTCGTTGCACGGTGATCTGAGCTCGAATCTGCATCTCGACTACCGCGCGGATTACACCGATCACGACGCGCAAGAACCGTTCTCGCAAGTGATCGCCGCCGCTCCGGATGTCCTGACTTACTTCAGCAAATCGCCGTCGTACGGCGGTGATCCCTTTAACTACAACCCCTATGTCCGCCTCAGTTCGGCTTACGCTGGCGATCAGCCTGCGGACCACAGCCTCTTCGGCGGACATGCGCTCACGGCGCAATATGACGTCAATCCCGCGCTGAGCTTCAAGGATATCCTGGGATATCGTTCCACTTCGGTGGATGAGTACATCAACATCAGCGGACAAGGCAATCTACGGGGCTTGGTGCTGAATCCCGTGACCGATACCACCAGCGTGGAACCCGTCACGCCCTTCAACCTTCCGGAAAACACCTCAAGAGACCATCAGATCTCCAATGAATTACAGGCCCTCGGCACGGCTGGAGAATTCAAGTACGTCGGCGGACTGTATTTTTTCTATGAAAAGGGAAATCTCTGGAACCCCGATCTGTTTACCTTCGTTCTCCCCGGTGGGGACTTGGGGATCAACGAGGAAACAATCCGCAATGTACCGGCACTAACCACCCACTCCTACGCGGCTTACGCGCAGACCTCTTATCGTCCGGCCGCACTCGGCGATAAACTCGAGCTGACGGTCGGCGGGCGTCTCACGCATGACGAGAAGGAAATCAACGAAGACTCCTCATTCAACGGCGTCCCCACCGACGTGCGCAACCAAAGTCATTCCTGGCACAACGCTTCCGGTCTGTTTTCTGCGAGCTACCAGTGGACCCCGGACGTGATGGGTTACGCCCGGGTCTCGAATGCCTACCGCGCTGGCGGCTTCGTACCCAACACTTACGGGTTCTACGACCCCGAAAAGGACGTCTCCTATGAGGCCGGTCTGAAATCGGACTGGCTGGACAAGCGTTTGCGAGTCAACGCTTCGGTGTTCAAAACCAACTACACAGACTTGCAGGTCCAAAACACGATCAATGGACTGCCGGTCATCACCAACGCGGGCCACGCCACGTACGCCGGTGGTGAACTGGAGATCACCGCTGTCCCGACCGAAAATTTGCAGTTGCTGGCCAATATCGGCTACGTGGATCCCAAATACCAAACTTACATTCTCGTATCCCCGTCAGGGGTCGCAGAGAATGTGGCGAATCAAGCGCAGTTCGCCGGCGTCTCGAAGATTAACGCCAACGTCGGTGCGCAGTACGCAATTGCACGCATGTCGGCAGGCAATCTGTCGGGACGGTTGGACTGTTCCTACCGAAGCCGCAAGGTATGGTTCCCGCTGGATAGTCAGAACCCCTACAACGAGGTCATCGCTGCCAGGCAGCACGAGAATCTCAAAGCGAGGCTGACGCTTGACGACATTCCCACCGGTTCGCGCTTCAAGTTGCGAGCGGAGGTGTACGGGGCCAATCTCCTCAACGAGAAGGTCGTGGCGGCCGGTAACGACTTCGGCTCGCTGGGCTTTGGCACAGTGGTCTATGAAGAAATGCTGACGGTGGGCATCAGTCTCACGGCGGATTTCTAACGCAGCGCTCTCTCATCGTCGGGGTCACCAAAATGAATGCTGACCGTCGGCAGACGTATAAGCACCCGCCGCGCCCTGAGTGGGTCACACGCATTAACGCGGAGGGGCGCGTGTTGGGCACGGGCGTCGTGCCACTTGATTCCGACTCGCTGCTTAATACGGCCTGCGCTAACACCGGACTGAATGACTTCGGAGATAGCGACCCGGACGATCACTGGCGGGCGCACTTCGAGGTGCTCATTGCTACCATCGAGAAGGAGGCCGAGCTGAACCTTCTCGGTCGGCTTCTCACGCGCTCGGATCTGCTGATCTATCTGCAGAACCGGCTGCAGGTTACGGACTGGTATAAGCGGCACCCGGAGATCGCGGACGAGGTCATCGCGCAACCCGTGTTCATCGTAGGACTGCCGCGCTCCGGCACCACGATCCTGCACGAGGTACTTGCTCAGGATAAGCAATTCCGCTTCGTCAAGAAGTGGGAAGCCCTATTCCCCTGTCCGCCGCCCCAGGAGAACTCGTACAACTCCGACTCGCGCATTCAACGCGGTCACGATCTAATTACGATTCAGAACCGAATTTCCCCAGAATGGAAGTCGATGCACGATGTGGGGGGCGAGCTCCCCGTGGAATGCATCGAGTTCACAACGTCCTGCTTTCTGTCGGAGATGTTCACGGCATCATTTCAGATTCCGTCATATCAGGACCATCTTCAGGCAGCAGACGTCAGCGAGATGTACCGCTGGCACCGCAAGATGTTGAAGCTGCTCCAATGGCGCTTCAAGCGACCGCACTGGTTGCTCAAGGGCTGTAACCACGAGCCCTACATTCCGAAACTACTCGAGACCTATCCAGACGCGAAGATCATCCTGACACACCGTGACCCGATTAAGGCGGTATCTTCGGTAGTGAGCGTGCAGGGAACCATCTTCGGTTTCCGCGCCGATGATCCCTTCAGTCGCAATTCCTACGAGAACTGGCTGCGCATGGACTCCGTCGCAGCGATGCTCAATCAGCGTATCGCCTGGATCGAGGACC
>Ga0302324_100020476_pt1 | contig 12937 bp, 10 predicted proteins | sample Palsa_T0_1_FD_201949 | JGI IMG/M metagenome (GOLD analysis project Ga0302324, IMG submission 201949) | Peat permafrost microbial communities from Stordalen Mire near Abisko, Sweden - Palsa_T0_1 | ecosystem: Environmental > Terrestrial > Soil > Palsa > Peat permafrost | place: Sweden: Abisko...
TCCAGGTCGGGCAGCCCCTGCGCCAGTTGAAAGCTAAGCTGCGGGTCGTCCAGGTCCGGCTCGGGCGTGAGCGGTTGCAGGACGCGCGATTCCAGCAGTTTCTTGTATTGCGTCAAAGCCGCGTGTTGCGCCTCGAGCGGCGTGGGCGCGTCCGCATCGTCGTCGTCGTCGAAAAATTGCACTTCGCCGCGCAGATATTCTTTCTCTTCGTCCAGCATGACCACTTCGAAGCGCCGGCGCCCGCACGCGAGGATGTCCATTTTCCCGTCCGGGTAGTTCCTCAGCACCTTCTCCACGACGACCGTGCAGCCGGCATTCACGATGCCTTCGTCCTTCGCCAGCACGATGCCGAATTCGGAGTTCTCCCGCAGGGCATTGCCGACCATTTCCTTGTAGCGATCCTCGAAAATGTGCAGCGGCACGTGCGTGCGCGGAAAGACGACTACATGCAGCGGGAACAGCGGGAGCAGCCGCGTGGACATGCTACTATTATTGCGTCTCAGGGCGGTTCCGGCAAACGTAGTAGGGCGGACCCCCCGGTCCGCGCGGGTCCCCCTGGACCCGCTGTTCGCTATACGGATCAAAGCTCTCGACGACCGAGGCAGGCCGGCGAGGGCGTCGGTCGCGGTCCAGGGGGGCCGCCCAACAACTAATGCAGGTTTTCGGCTAACGATGCGCATAGATGGAAAAGTGGTCCTGATCACCGGAGCTTCCGAGGGTATCGGCGCGGCTTGCGCGGTAGCCTTCCGAAAACGCGGCGCGCGGCTTTCGCTGATGGCGCGCTCCCCGGAGACGCTGCGGGCCGCGGGCGGACCCGACGCGCTGATCACACCGGGCGATCTCACCGTGCCCGAAATCCGCCAAGCCGCCGTGGCCGCCACGCTGGATCGATTCGGCGCCATCGACATCCTCGTGAACAATGCGGGCATGGGCCTCTACGATCCCGCCTGGAGCGCGCCCCTCTCCGATGCGCGCAGCTTGTTCGAGCTGAATTTCTTCGCGCCGCTGGCCCTCACGCAGCTCGTCGTGCCGCATATGCGCGCGCGCGCGAGCGGCCTCATCGTGAATGTTTCCTCAGTGGCCGGCAAGGTCACCCTGCCGTGGCTGACGCTCTATTCCGCTTCCAAGTACGCGCTGGGTTCCCTCACCGACGGCCTGCGCATGGAGTTGCGGAAGGATGGCATTCACACCATGACGGTTTGTCCCAATTACGTGAAAACAAATTTCCAGGATCATGCGCTCGGCGGCCAGCCGCCGCCTGGAATCGCGCGCCGGAAACAATTGGCCATCACTCCGGAGCGATGCGCCGAAGCCATCGCACGCGGTGTGGAGCGTGGCGCGCGCACCGTCATGGCTCCCGGATACGGCTGGCTGTTCGTGCTGGCCGAGCGTCTTTTTCCCGCTCTGGTCGACGCGCAACTCGCCGCCATCTTGCACGACGTATGATCCTGAAGCTGAAACGCACGCCCGGCATCTACCTGGTCGGATTCATGGGGTCCGGCAAGAGCACCATCGGCCGCCTGCTGGCTGAGCGGATCGGTTGGCACTTTGTCGATTTGGACGCCGAGATCGAAGCCGCGGAGGAGACCAGTATTCTCCGCATCTTCGAAACGCGTGGCGAAGCGGACTTCCGCCGCCTGGAGCGCGAGAAGTTGCGCCATCATGTGCGCGCCGTCGAGTGTGGCCGGCCGGCGGTTTTGGCGCTGGGAGGTGGCGCCATTGCCCAACCTGAAAACTACGCGCTCATCGAAAACAACGGGGTCGCGATTTGGCTGGATTGCCCTTTCGAGACCGTTCGCCGGCGTGTCGAGCCGGCATCTCACCGGCCGCTGGCGCGCGATGCCGTGAGCTTTGCGCAGCTTTACGAAACGCGCCGCGAGTCCTACGCGCGCGCCGATTACCGTATTCCGATCGAGAGCGACGACCCGGCGGTCGCCGTCGAAGCCACCCTGCGGCTGCCGTTATTCAAGTGAAGATTGAAGCCAAGCTCCGTCGCCAGGCGCTCGCCATCTTCAAGGCCGCTCTTCGGGCCGCCAATCCCGCGGAAGGCGTCGCCGCCCAACTGGCGCGCGAAAATCTCACGCCTTATCGCCACGTTTATGTGATAGGTGCAGGCAAGGCCGCCGCGGCCATGGCCCGCGCCGCCGAACGTGTGCTGGGACGCCGCATCGCGCGCGGTCTGCTGAACGTCAAGTATGGCCACGTCGCTCCTTTGCGCCGCATCGAGTTGAATGAGTGCGGCCATCCCGTGCCCGACCAGCGCGGCGTGGAAGGCGCGCGGCGCATTGCCGAAATCGCCGTCGGCGCAGGCCCGTACGACCTGGTGCTCTGCCTGATCTCGGGCGGCGCTTCCGCCCTGCTGCCGCTGCCGGCCGAGCCCATCACGCTCGACGAAAAACAGGAAGTCACAAAATTGTTGTTGGCCTCGGGCGCCGGCATTCACGAGATCAACGCCGTCCGCAAGCACATCTCCCAAATCAAAGGCGGCCAACTGGCGCGCCTGGCCTATCCCGCACAGGTCCTTTCGCTGTTGCTCTCCGATGTGATCGGCGACGATCTCGACACGATCGGCTCCGGCCCCACCGCGCCGGACGCCTCTACGTTCGCACTCGCCCGCGCCATCTTGGAGAAGTACGAGATCCTTCGCCGCGTGCCCGCCTCCGTTCGCGAGCGCATTGAGTGCGGCGTGCGCGGCCGGATTCCAGAGACGCCCAAGCCGGGCGATGCCATCTTCACGCGGGTGCGAAACGTAGTTATCGGCAGCAGCCGCCTGGCAGTGGACGCCGCCGCCGCTCATGCCCGCCGATTGGGGTTTCGCACGGTGGTACTCTCCACGTTCGTCGAAGGCGAGACGCGCGAGATCGCCCGCATGCACGCCGCCATAGCCAAGGAAATCGTGCATGCCGCCCGCCCGCTGAAGCCGCCGGCTTGCGTCATCACTGGCGGCGAGACCACCGTCACGCTGCGCGGCGACGGGCTGGGTGGACGGAATCAGGAATTCGTGCTGTCGGCAGCCATCGATATCGCGGGCCTGCGAAACGTGGTGTTATTCAGCGCCGGCACCGATGGTACCGACGGCCCTACCGATGCGGCGGGCGCAATCGCCGACGGACGCACCCTGGCGCGCGACCCGCGTGCGCCGGAATTCCTGGCGCGCAACGATTCATATCGCTACTTCGAAGGCTTGGGCGACCTGATCGTGACCGGGCCCACCGGCACCAACGTCATGGATGTGCGCCTGATCCTGATTGGAGAACAGGCTGGAGAACGGCCGTGAGATTCTGGCGCAAAGAAGTGATCGATTTCGCGCTGGACCGCGAAACCGCCGCGCACATTCGCGAGCAAAAGGAATGGATCGCGCGCGAGCCGGCGAATGCGCGGCCCTGGTACAACTTGGCGCAACTCTACCGCATCGAGCACCAGCAGGATGAAGCGCTGGCGCTGCTGCTGGAAGCCGTGCGCCTCGACGACGCCTGCGCCGACGCGCACATCGCGCTTGCTGAAATCTACGCCGTCCGCGCGGACTACTCCGCGGCGCGGCAGCACGCCCTGAAGGCCGCGGAAAACGGTAACTCGCGCGGCGTGGAGCTGCTGGGCCGGCACGGCGTGGAGTAGGCAGCCGGGTAGTGCCTGAAAGTTGCGGTGAACTGGTTTGTCCGGTTTCTGTTATACATACTGGTCACTGTGTGGGGCAGACCATCGCCTTTTGTGGTCTGCCACTCTGGCGCGCCCCACGCACATGGCTCTTAAGTGAACAGTATTGGTCCTAGCCCTCTCTAGGACCAAACCGCCAAGTCTAGCGAAGCTCGGCGTCGTTTCGGCAGCTCCGCCAACCCTCTGCCCGGCCACCACAGTGAATTCCTGGATACAATCAAAAGGGCATGCAAGAACTGGCCTTCCGGAGCAGTCATCGTGGGCGAATCCAACTTCCTGGAAGCGATTGTTACCCTGCTGACCGAGAACCACATTCGTTATTGTGTGATCGGCGGCCAGGGATCTGATGCGGCGCCCGAGCAAGCGGCGGAAAGATTTGCTCGATATCGAGCGCATCGTGGACGCCTATCCAGCCTTGCGGGAACAGGTTCCGGCGGATGTTCTCAATCGGTTTCAGTCGCCTTAGTTCTAAGGCATAAAATTTGACGCGTACTCAGTGTGTACATCAGCGGCGTTGTAGCCGGAATAAATGACGATCGCGTTTCCCAAGGCGTTCACCGCGGCGGCTTCCGGCGAGATTTCGCTGCTTCCCGGAACAGAGACGGTGGCCGGATCGCCCCAACCCCCCAGAGCGGTGGCTCGGATGACGGCATGGACCTCCGGAGTCGCGCTGCTTGACAACCAAACAGCGAGCGCCGCGCCATTCGAAGCGAGAGCGAAATATACTTGACCGACACTGGTGTCGCTGCCGGACAGAACCACCGGCGGCGTCCACGCGTTGCCGCTAATGGAACCGCTGACCGCAAGCGCCTGCGACGTGGAGAAGCCGATGGTCTCGTAGACCATCGTCACGTCGCCCGCATTGTCGCTCGCCAGATCGGAAACAATCGAGATGCCCTCCACATTCACGACATTCTTGAAAGTGCTCCAGGCGCCGCCGGAGACGCCCTGCGTGGCAGAAATGTAGGTCCCGGCACCGCTCAGCGCCACCAGCATCGCCCGTCCGGTGGAATCCAGCGCCACCCACACATCGTGTGAATCCTCAGTGGGCCCCAAGAGCATGCCGGAGTCCACCCAGAGGCCGGCACCCGCCTCCTGCCGCGCGGCATGCGGAACATAGTTGCTCAGCTCGCAGAATCCCTCGCTGCAGACGGCAGTGTAGGATTCCCAGGTCACGATCACAGCGCCGTTTTCGGCGATTCCTGCGTGATCGGCGGTAATATGCACGCCGGTGGCGACGGTCTGTGGAGAGGTCCAAGCGCCTCCGGCAGGGCGCAGTACGGCCAACACAGTGCTGCTGGCGGCTGTCGATCCCCCAACGGTCCAGGCTACTGCGGCATCGCCTTGCGCATTCATTACGAAAATCGGATTTGACGCGCCGGGTATCAGAAGCTGCGCCGGATTCCATTTCCCAGTGGCCGGGCGATCGGCTGTCCACACGCCGTCGTCACCAGTCCATACCGCGGTAGCGAATCCTCCGGCGCTGATCCGCACCGCCGGAAAAACCAAGGTTGTCTGGAGTCCAAGCGATCCCGGGGAGACCTGCGTGACGCTGCCCCAACTACCGGCGCCAGGTTCCGCGCGCGACCAGATGTGGGCCTCACTTCTGATCTCATCCCAGACCGCCAGCGAGTTGCCATTCCCATCTATGGCCGCGGCTGCTTCCCAGCCCTGACCACCCGTGCTGAGCGCCGCGGGTTGAGTCCAGGCGCCGGTCTGCGCGGACGCCGGCGCCAGAAACGCAACTGCGATGTAAACCAATCGAGCATTCATATTGATCCGAATCATTCTGCTTCCATACAAATGATAAGCGTAAAGCCACGGGATCGGATGTGAACTGTTTGCAAACACTTGTGAACTTGCCGTGAGGGATGTATCCAGGAAGACAAGTGGCGGCTGTCGCGGCTCGGCAGACCTGGCGCGCCGCTATACTGTATAGGAATGCGCCTCCTCTATCTCTTCTGCGCCGTGTTGGCCGCCCGTCCCGGCCTCGCCGCGCCCGGCCCGGACGAGTATCGCGCGCGCCGCGCCGAATTGTCCCAGCAGCTTCACAACGGCGTGCTCGTGTTATTCGGCCACACCGAGAAGGGCGAGGAGAACATCCGTACCGGCTTTTTCCAGGAGTCCAATTTCTACTACCTCACCGGCTGGAAGGAACCCGGCGCCATTCTGTTAGTCACGCCGCCACGGGACGACCAGCCGTACGCGGTCCTCTTCCTCCCCCGCCGCCAGCCGGACCAGGAAAAGTGGACCGGGCGCAAAGCGGGACCGGACGACGCCAACATCTGCCAACTTACCGGCTTCGATACCGTGCTGCCCGCGGAAAGCTTCGAGAGTGAGTTGCACAAGCAACTGGAACGCTATTCGAGCATTTACGCTCTCGGCGAGCCGGGCACCGCTGAGCTTAAGACCCTGGCTCCCATGCGCGATATCTCCGACGCCGGCCAGACGATCGCGCGCCTGCGCATGCATAAGTCTCCTGAAGAACTGGCCCTCATCCAGCGATCCATCGACGTCACGCTGGAAGCGCATCGCGCCGCGTGGAAACGCGCGGAGCCGGGTTTATACGAATATCAGGTGGCCGCTACCATGACTTCGGTCTATTTCGACCAGGGATGCGAGCGCAGCGCCTACGAGCCTATCGTAGGCTCCGGCCCTAACAGCACCATCCTGCACTATTCCCGCAATTCCCGCCGCATGGATCGCGGCGAGCTGCTGCTGATGGACGTGGGCGCGGAGTGCGCCGGATACGCCGCCGATATCACGCGCACCATCCCGGTGGGCGCGCGGTTCAGCAAGCGCCAGCGGGAGATATACGAGATCGTGCTGGGGGCGCAGAACGCGGTGATCGCCGCCATCAAGCCGGGCCTTCCGCTGGGCGACCTGAGCAAGATCGCCCGCCAGTACATCGACACGCATGGCAAGGATCTGCACGGCGAGCCGCTGGGCAAGTACTTCACTCACGGCGTCAGCCATCATGTGGGACTGGACGTACACGACGCCGCCGATTTAAGCCAGCCGTTGGCCGAAGGCAATGTCATCACGGTGGAGCCGGGCATCTACATTCCCGAAGAAAGCGTCGGCATCCGCATCGAGGACATGGTGCAGGTGACCAAGGACGGCGGCCGGCTGATGAGCGGCGCGCTGCCGCGCGATCCCGCCGAAATCGAGAAGGCTTTGGGCAAGTAGATGGAGGGCGGGCAATCCTGCCCGCAGCCGGCTTTCAGCCGGCCCTGGCCGCCTAAAAGGCGGCTGGGGCCAAGATTGGCCGCCCTCCAAGCCGACCTACTATTAGAGTGAGAGATGCGGGTGAGCCGGCAAAGCGCGATCTACTGGGTACTGCTGGCGGGTGCCTTCGCCGTGGCCGTAACGGCCAGTTGGATCGTCGGCGGGCAGATCGATAACGACGCCTACGACTGGATGTTCCGGCTGTACAAGCCGCGGCCGTGGCAGACGCAGAGCATCCTATTGGCGATCGACGAGGTGTCGCTGAACGCCTACGGAGGCGTGCGCGGTTTGCGCAAGCCGCTGGCTGAGGCGCTGGAGCGGATCTCGGCAGCCTCGCCCAAGGCCGTGGCGGTGGATGTGATCCTGACCGATGCGAGCGACCCCGAAACGGACGCGCGCCTCGCCGCCGCCATGGGCGCAACGCGGCGCCTGGTGCTGGCGTGCCAACTGTTGCCCGACGGTTCGGCCTGGGAAGATCCGCTGCCGATGTTCGCGAAGCACGCGGCCGCGCTGGGGCATGTGCACGTAGAGCAATCCGAACAACTGGATTCGGTGGGCCGGTCTTTGCCGCTGGAGGAATTCACTGGCCATGTGCGGCGGTGGGCGTTGTCTTTGGAAGCCTACAAAGTGAGCCGGGGCGCGCAGATTCTGGAATCGCCCGAGGATCTGGATGTGGGCGGGCGGCTGATCCCGTCCACGCGCGCGGACGGGCGCCTGATGCGCATCCGCTACGCGCCGCCCTCAATGCCTATTCCGCGGGTTTCCCTGAAGGCGCTGCTCGATAATCCGCGGCTGGCAGCGAGCTTCTCCGGCAAGGTGGTCTTCGCGGGAGTGACCGCGCAGACCGCCGTCCGCGACTGGCTTTTCACGCCTTACTCCGGCGGTACGCCGATGGTGGGCGTTGAAATCCACGCGAATGCGTTCGAGACCATCGCCCAAGGCCTCTTCCTGACGGACGCCCCCGCATCGGCGGTGCTGGCGTTTAGTCTTCTGTTGGTGGTGGCAATAGGTGTGACTTACAGCCGCTTCACGGGCCGCCGGGCGAACGGCCTGGCCGCCGGCATTCTAGCAGTCGCGCACATTACGCCTTACTGGCTCTTCACGCATCGCATCGTTTTCTCCTTTTGCATGCCGGTATCGTCGGCATGGCTGTCGCTGATCGCCGCCGGCGGCTATCAATTGCTGGTGGTGCGCCGCAGCCTGCGCAAATCCGAAGCCGAAACCGACCGCTACCGCCAGACCATCCACTTCGTCACGCACGAAATGCGCACGCCGCTCACCGCCATCCAGGGTTCCAGCGAACTGATGGGCCGCTATGCCCTGCCGGAAGAGAAGCGCAAACAGATCGTCGAGCTGATCAACGCCGAATCCAAGCGGCTCGGCCGTATGATCGAAATGTTTCTCAGCATGGAGCGGCTTTCCGCCGGCCAGGTGGAGCTGAAAAAGGAAACGTTCTCCGCCGGCGAACTGATGGCCGGATGCGTGGCGCGCGCGCTCCCGCTGGCCGAGCGCAAGCAGATTCGCATCCTGACGGAAGCCGCGCCGCTGGATATCCTGTTGACGGGCGACCGCGAACTGATGGAATACGCCTTCTACAACCTGCTGACCAACGCCATCAAGTACTCGCCGGCGCGCACGCAGGTGACGCTGGCGGCCGTGCGCAAGCACGGGCAGGCGTACATCTCGGTGGAGGACCAGGGCATCGGCATGGACCACAAGGAGGTCAAGCAGATCTTTCAAAAGTTCTACCGCACCAAGCGCGCGGAACAATCGGGCGAAGCTGGTACCGGGATCGGCCTTTCCATCGTGGAGCAGATCGTGATCCAGCATTCCGGTACCATTGAAGTGATGAGCCGCCCAGGGGAGGGGTCCCGGTTCACCATGGTGCTGCCTGTGCCGGTTTCGGCGGTCCTGGCTGAGAAAGCGAAAGAAAGCTGATGCGGCGACTACTGGTTGTGGAAGACGATCCGGCGGTGCGCCTGACCGTGACGACGTTTCTGGAGTTGGAGGGCTACGACGTCGACGCGGTGGCTTCCACCGGCGAAGCTTTGGAACGGCTCTCGGAACACAGCTACCCCATCGTGATTTCGGATATCTACATCGACGACCGCACTGGCCTGGATGTGCTGAACGCGGCGCGCAACAAAGACCCCAAGTGCTCCGTGATTCTGATGACGGCGCGCGGCACCATGGAAACGGTGATGGCCGCCACGCGCGGCGGTGCCTTCGACTATGTGGCCAAGCCGTTTGAAATCGACCGCATGCTCGACACCATCAAGCGCGCGGAGGCGGCGCGCCATTACGACGAGGAAGGCGGCGAGAAAGAAGCCGGTCCGGACGATCTGCCGGAAAGCGAAATGATCGGCAGCTCCGCCGCCATGGTGGAGATTTACAAGACCGCTTCGCGGGTCGCGCCCACCGACGCCACGGTGCTGATCGAGGGCGAGACGGGCACCGGAAAGGAACTGGTGGCGCGCATGATCCACCGCTTCAGCGCGCGCGCCAGCGGGCCGTTCGTGCCGGTGGATTGCGCTTCGATCGCCCCCACGCTGCTCGAAAGCGAACTGTTCGGGGCGCTGAAGGGCGCCTTTACCGGAGCGGACCGCGACCGCATGGGCGTGATCGAATCCGCCAACCGCGGGACCGTGCTGCTGGACGAAATCGGCGACATCGAGATGAACTTCCAGTTTAAGCTGCTGCGTTTCCTGCAGGAGCGCGAGATCCGGCCGGTGGGCGCGGCGCGCGGCAAGCAGGTGGACGTGCGGGTGCTGGCCGCCACCAATCGCGACATGCAGAAGCAGGTGGAGGAAGGCAAGTTCCGCGAGGATCTCTGGTTCCGGCTGAACGTGGTGCGGATCGTGATTCCGCCTCTGCGCGACCGGCGCGGCGATGTGCCGCTGCTGGCGCGATTCTTCCTGAACAAGTACAACGCGCGCTACCGGCAATCCGCGCGGTTGATGGAATCCGGGCTGAAAGCCTTGCAGGAATGCATCTGGCCAGGCAACGTCCGCCAATTGCAGCACCTGGTGGAGCGGCTCACGATCCTGGCGCCGAATGGACGCATCGACGCGGAGGCCGTGCAGCAGTCGCTAGCGGCCATGGAAGCGCGCGAGGAACCCGTGGAAACGCTGGCCGAAGCCGAGGTGGAGCAGATCCGCCGGGTGCTGGCGGCGACTGGGGGGAACAAGAGTCGCGCCGCGCAGATTTTGGGGATTGAGCGGAAGACGTTGTACCGCAAGCTGGAGCGGATCAAGCTATAGTCGGCCGCGCCTAGCTTCTCGGCCGAGGCGACGGGCTGTACGACGGCTATGCGCAAAGGAATGGTTCACCAAATGAAAATTAATGTGCGAGAAAAGTTGCAGTCCCTACACAGTAGTATTATGGCGCGAATGGCTACGACCGCTCCCGTTCCTCCAGTCGCTCAAGACGCGTTACAGGAGCCTGCGGCTGACGCTACTACTGGCAAGTTGTCCAACCTTGCTCAACGCTACCGTTGGGCTTTATCGGTCAGCCCGCTTGTTTGCTTCACGATACTCTACGCCGCCGAGACCCTGCTACCTAAGCATCTAGCCGCAGGCCTGCGAAACTGCGTGGATCTGTTCCGGTTCTGCCCGATGGTTAAATGACGCCAAGATCGCAGCGCGCGACAGCGCAAGCTCCGCCGCCCTTGGCGTGTTTTGCTTGTGGCGGCATGTCGTCGCTCATGCCGACGGTCGTCAACCAACTGGTGCGTTTGTCATGGTGGCGATCTTGTATTCAGCGTTTCGAGGAGGGGGATGTTGGGTACATCCCGATTTCCAATCCGCATTACATCGAGAACACCGGCGACTCGGACCTGGTGTTTATCGAGATGTTCAAGAGCAGCGAATACCAGGACATCTCCCTGGCGGAGTGGATGGCGCATACGCCGCACCTGCTGATGAATCAGCATCTCGGAGTGACGATGTCGATGCTCGATAGCATCCCCAAAGAGGAAGCGGTCGTTACGCCCCTATAGAGGTGATTCTTTTCGGCGCGGGATGCGGGACCTTGGCCCTCCGGGTCGGCGGCTAAAGAGCAACGCCATCGTGCCCGACATGAGCGAGGCATGCGGTATCATGCGGTATTCTGGAATAGTCTGATTACGAACCGCCGATCCCCTTCAATAGACCGCTGGCCCAGCGATGCCAGCGGCACCAGCCTCACTGTCTGCTGGATGTCGGCGGGCCGACAGGAGATGACCACCGGTGGACAGATTTTCGTCCAATCGGCAGCCGGCAAAACGAGTTACGTCTGGCGTTCCGTTTGCACCAGGGGCGAGCGATCCGGAGGGCGTCCGACTGGCGGCCTTCGCAGCGGTCACGGCTAGAAGCTCAACTGCAGGATTCATAATATGTCTGACCATTCAAATCTGAGGATTCTCGGGAACACGCCAAAAGCTGTTTCCAGGCGCAGATTCATCCAAGGAGTTATCGGCGGAGGTGCGGCGGTCTGCTCGGCGGGGTACCTCGTCCGCGGCTCCACCGTCCACGGCGCGGGCGGCGCGGGCGAGCGGCTCCTCAGCTTAAACGTCAACGGACAGGTCCGCCGCGCCGATGTGATGAAGCAGGAAACGCTGGCGTGGACCCTGCGTTATAAGCTGGGACTTACCGGAACAAAGCTGGGATGCGACCGCGCGGAATGCGGGGCCTGTACGGTGCTGATCGATGACGTGCCGCACTACTCATGTTCCGTGCTGACCCATACGGTGCGCGGCCGCAAGGTCCTGACGATCGAGGGGCTCGCGAATGAAGACGGAAGCCTGCATCCGGTTCAGCAAGGCATCATCGACGAGCAGGGATTCCAATGCGCGTTCTGTATGTCCGGGTTCATTATGGCCACGGTGGGGTTTCTCAAAACAAACCCGAACCCGAGCAGGTTGGAGCTGGCGCACGGCATTTCGGGAAACCTGTGCCGCTGCCAGGATTACGACAAGATCCTGACCGCCATGATGCGCGGCGCAGAGAACATGAGGTCGAACCATGTCTGAAGCGAACAACGAGCGTGTATACGGGCCGCAATACAAGCTGATCGGCAAGAATTACGCGACTGCCGACCTGCTGGCCAAGGTCACGGGCCGGTCGAAATACGCCGAAGACTTCCGCGCCGAAGGCATGCTGTTCTGCAAGCTGTTGCTCAGCCCGCTACCGCATGCGCGGGTGAAGCATATCGACGCACGGGAGGCTTTGGCTATGCCCGGCGTGCGGGCGATTCTCACGGCGGACCATCTGCCGGCGCCGGCCGACACACTCACCGATAACGGCACGGTGATCAAGGCGAGCAAGTGGGGCGAACGGGGACTCACGATGGAGCCGGTGTATCAGGGCGAGCCGATTCTCGCGGTGGCCGCCGTGGATGAGCTTACCGCGGCTGAAGCGATCGAGAAAATTCACATCGATTTCGAGCGGCTGCCCTTCGTGGTCGATCCGCTCGATACGCTGCGGCCGGGCGGGCCGAATCCGCGAACGGACGGCAACATCTGGGCGAGACCGGCAGGCGCCACGGCGCCCGCGGTGACTGAACTGAAGTGGACTGACACGGACTTCGAGGAGGCGAACCGCGGGCGATTGCCGATGGGCAAGACGCCCGACGAATGGTCGTATGGCGATGTCGAGGCGGGGTTCCGAAACGCCGCTTTGGTGCTCGACGAAACGTTCGTTACACCAGACACCAGCCACCAGACTTTGGAGCCGCGCAGTGCGATGGCGTACTGGCAGAACGGCAAAGTCTACCTTCACTCCGGGGCGCAGAGGACTGCCCAAACCCGGCCGGCGATCGCACGGTGGCTGAACATAGATCCGGAGAAAGTTGTCTTCATCAGCGAATACACCGGCGGCGGCTTCGGCAGCAAGATCACCGGCGGGGTCACCATGATTGTCCCGGCGCTGCTCTCGAAGAAGGCGAATGCCCCCGTGATGATGCGTATCAGCCGCGAGGAGGAGACCTTCATCGGACGTGCCCGGCCAGGTTTCCAGGGCCGTATGAAGGTCGGCTTCTCCAACGAGGGCCGCATCCTGGCCGTCGACATGTTCGTGAT
>Ga0302324_100020477_pt1 | contig 12937 bp, 11 predicted proteins | sample Palsa_T0_1_FD_201949 | JGI IMG/M metagenome (GOLD analysis project Ga0302324, IMG submission 201949) | Peat permafrost microbial communities from Stordalen Mire near Abisko, Sweden - Palsa_T0_1 | ecosystem: Environmental > Terrestrial > Soil > Palsa > Peat permafrost | place: Sweden: Abisko...
CTCGTACCGGGCAGCGACGGCAACGCGGCGTCGCTCAGCTCGAGCGTCGCGTCGCCTCGTTTCCCGAGCAGATCGAGGCCGTGCAGCGGCAGCGCGGTCGCATACGGCGACCAGTCCCCAAGTCCGGGCAACCCGTTCGTCAGCGATTCGGCCGGCGCAAACCCGATCGCGGGATTCGCGTTCGTAAGCGCGGGCGGCGCGAACACGAAGCGGTCGGTTTGGGTCAGATCGAACCAGCCGGCTTTCAGGCGCAGATTTCCGTCGGCGGTCGCAAGCGAACCCGAGAGCAACGAAGCGCGAAAGACGGTGCCGTCGTCTTGGCCGGCGTGGGTTGGAAACGCGATCTGATAGGGGAAGGCGAGCGAGCCGACGTGGGGATTGATCGTCGGCATCAGCGACTCACCCCAGTACGCGGCATCGGTCGTGCTGCCGCGCACGTAGCCGAGCCCGGCAGAAAGCGAGGCGTCGAAGCCCGCAAATCCGTAGGTGGCGGTGCTGATGAGTTGTCCGAGTGCGGCCACGCCCGGCGTCTGCGCGGCGCTGGAGAACAGGTCGTAGGGGTTGTTCGGTGCGAGCGGTGAGCCCGCGATGAATCCCGCCGATTCCGGCGCGCTCTGGCCCGGGCCGCGCGAACTCTGATCGAGCAGCGTGAGCGAGATGTTGGTCGCGGTACGCAGACCGAGCGCCCTTGGACTCGGGCTCGGAGCCGGCGACGGGGCGTCCGCGACGAGAACCGGGCACACGCAAAGTGCGAGGGCGGCGAACAGCATTCCTTAACCTGTCCTCAAATGGCGGCGACGATTTGCGTGTACGTGTAGTATAGCGCGATCGCGCCCACGACGACCACTGTCGTCCAGCAGATCGCGTTCGCGAGCAGCGTGTTGCGGAAAACACCCATCACGCGCGCGCGGTTGATGATGACGAGCATCAGCACGAGTTCGAGCGGTAACAGCAGTCCCTGAACGACTTGCGAGGCGATCGAGAGCTGCAGCAGGGGCACGTGCGGCACGAGCACGAGCGCGGCGCCGATCACGAGGCCTGCCGCGAACAGCGTGAAGAACACCGGAGCCTCGCGAAAGCGGCGATCGAGAGCCGCTTCGAATCCGAACGCTTCGCACACGAGGTAGCTCGTGGAGAGCGGCAAGACGGCGGCCGTGAACAGCCCCGCGTTCAGGATGCCGAACGCGAACAGTGCGCTCGCGAACTTGCCCGCCAGCGGCGCGAGCGCGATCGCCACATCGGATGCTTGATTGACGACGATCGGGTGCTGCCCGTGCGTTTGGTTGAAAACGAAGATCGTCGCGGCGTTTGCGATGATCATAAAGGCCGCGACCACGATCGCGAGGATCGAGCCGTTGGTAACGTCGATGCGGGTCGCGAGCAGGTCGCTCGCGCGCGTTCCCTTCTCCACGATCGCCGACTGCAGATAGAACTGCATGTAGGGCGAGATCGTGGTTCCGATCAGCGCGACGAGCATCCCGATGTAGGCGGGGTCGTGGGTATCGATCGACGGGGTAAACGCGTCGTGTGCGACCCGTCCCCAGTCGGGATGGGCGAGGGCGCCCGAGACGATGTACGTCACGTAGACGAGCGAGAGCACGACGAAGATGCGTTCGATTACCTTGCTGCTCACGCGCAAGACGGCAAAGAACACGACCAGCAGCGAGAGCGGGACCGAGATGTAGCGCGAGATGTGATAGATCTCGCTCGCCGATGCGATGCCGGCGAATTCGGCCGACGTCGTGAACGTGTTCATGAAGAAGAGTCCGAGCATCGTGAGCAGGGCGATCCGCACGCCGAATTCCTCGCGGATCAGCGCCGAGAGCCCCTTGCCCGTAACCGTGCCCATCCGCGCCGCCATCTCTTGGACCACGATCAGCGCGACCGTGATCGGCACGAGCGGCCAGATCGCCTTGTAGCCGAACTGCGCGCCGGCGACCGAATAGGTGAAGATACCGCCCACGTCGTTGCCCGCCGACGCGGTGATGAACCCGGGCCCCAGAATGCTCGCCAGGAACAGGAGGCTGCGGGCCCACCGTTTGCGCCGCGAGACCGGCGTGTGGCCGGGTAGAGTTGCCGCCGCGCCTACATCAGTTGGCAACGGCCGGCTTCTTCGTGTGATGGCGCACGAAGCGCGGCAACGAGTTCGCGATCTTCTCCGGGATGATCGCGTCGATCGCGTCGTCGACGGTAACGATGCCGAGCACCCGTCCCTCGTCGTCGAGCACGGGCACCGCCAGCAGGTCGTAGCGCGCGATCGTGGCGGCGGCGTCTTCGGCGCTCGTGTCGGTCGAGACGCTCACGACGTCGGTGTCCATCAGTTTGTGGATGAAGGCGGTCGGCAGCGCCAAGAGCAGCGTTCGTAGCGAGATGACGCCGAGCAGCTTGCGATCGTCGTCGGTAACGTACAGGTAGTAGATGAACTCGGTCTCAGGACCGATCTCGCGAATCTTCGCGATCGTGGCGTTCGTGGTGCGGTGCGGGTAGATCCAAACGTAGTCGGTCGTCATCAGACCGCCCGCGGTATCGGGCGCGTATTCGACGAGATCTTCGAGCTCGTCCGCGTAGTCGCGGTCTTCGATCTTCGCGAGCAGTTCCGCGCGCTTGTGTTCGTCGAGTTCGCCGAGCAGGTCGGCCGCGTCGTCCGAATCCATCTCCTCGATGATGTCGGCGGCGCGGTCGGCACCGAGATCTTCGATGATCGATTGCTGAACGTCGGCGTCGAGGTGTTCGAACGCGTCGGCCGCCGTTTCGTCGTCGAGCTGCTTTACGACCCGCGCCGCATCTTGAGCCGAGAGGTCGCTGATGATGTCGGCCAGTTCCGAGGGGTGAAGGCGCGAGAGGCGTGCGCCGGAAACCGAGAGCTGGACCTGGGACGGATTGGCGTCGGTAATCGGCGCGACGTTGTCCCATGCGATCAGGGTCCGCGGCACGCGCTCGAGCAATTGCGGTGCGACGCGGTTGATGCCCAGGCGGCGCAGCAGGCCGGCAATGCCGATGTCGGCCGCGACGACGCGGAGCGTTCCGCCGGTGTTGGCGATCTCGAGGTCGTTGATACGTACGACTTTGCGCCCGTCGACGTCGACGATTTGTTTGTCGAAGAGATCTTTGATGAGGTAGAGCGTGCGATCGTCGCCCGGAGCGGCCAGCGACGGTGCGTTGCGCAGCACGATCGTGCCGTGCGCGTCGACGTCGACCACGTCGCGCACGGGGCTGAAGCGCTCGCCCTCGCTCGTGCGGACGACGACCCCGTCGATGCGCGGAAACGCATCGTCGGGCTTGTCGACGAAGAAGTCCACGACCTTGCCCACCGGACGACGGCTCGTGCCGTCGTCGAGCACGGCCGGACGCCCGACGAATTCGGAAAGATAGCCGTCGCGAAAGGCCATGGATTCAGCCTTCGCGGACGGGTCGCCCGAAGGCTGCGAGCGCGAGTGCCCCGACGACGCACAGGAAGGCGGTGCCGTAGACGCGGGTCGAGAGTTCGTGCGCGCCGTCGTAGGCTCGCCGGCGCGGGTCGGAGCGATCGACCGAATCGATCGGTCCGCCGATTTGCGCCGCGATCGACTCCATCCGCGGCACGACGGCCGTCGTCTCGTACGAGCCGGCCAACAGGGCCGCGCCGACGAGACCCGCGCGCGCGAGCGCTAGCGGCCGGGCCGCGGGGTTCCGCGCGCGCAGGAGCGCCGCGACGAGCGCGACCGCACCGCAGGCCGCACCGAAGGTGCCGAGCGCGCGCACGACCGCGCCTACGAGGGTCGCGAACGTGTCGAGCCGAGGCACCGCACGAAAGGCCAGCGGAGCGAACACGAATGCGAATCCGGCGAGCGCGCCCGCACAAAGTCCGAGGACCACGGCTTCGAGCGCGGTAACGATGCGTTCGAACATTACGTCCGCTGTTGGCGCCGGAGACCGATGGACCCCCTCGTTTGTGCGATCGATACGGCCCGTGAGGCGGGCGCGCTCCTGCTCGAACGCGTCGGGCTTCCACTCGATCTGCGCGAGAAGGGCTCGCGCGGGGATCTCGTTACCGCATCCGACCGGGCGAGCGAAGCGCTGATCGTGGCGCGCCTTCGCGCGGCGTTTCCCGCCGCCACGATCCTGGGTGAAGAGGGCGGCGCGCGCGACGGAACGAGCGACGAGCGCTGGATCGTCGATCCGCTCGACGGAACGACGAATTACGCGCACGCTTACCCGCTCTACTGCGTTTCGATCGCGTACGAACGCGCGGGCGAACTGCGCGCAGCCGCCATCTATGCGCCCGCCCTCGGCGAACTCTACGCCGCAGAAAGCGGCGCCGGTGCGACGTGCAACGGCGCGCGAGTCGCCGTCAGCCGGACACCCAGCGTCGGCGACGCGCTCGTCTGCACCGGCTTCAATCCCGCGAGGTACGAGCGCAACGGGGCGCACTTCGCGCAGTTGTCCGGGATCGCGCAAGGCGTCCGCCGCGACGGTTCGGCCGCGCTCGATCTCGCCTTCGTGGCCGCAGGCCGCTTCGACGCCTTCTGGGAGTTCGATCTCAAAGCGTGGGACGTGGCCGCGGGCGCCCTACTCGTCCGCGAAGCCGGCGGCACCGTCAGCGCGATCGACGGCGCCGCGCTCGACATCGCCAACGGCTCGACGCTCGCGAGCAACGGACGGATACATGCCGAGATGATTACGGCGCTGCGCCTGGCCAGTTGAGGTCGCGCATCGCTACCGGCTCCTCCGGGGAGCCGTGCGGGAGCTGGAGGACGCGTTGCATCCAGATCGTGTCGCGCCAAGCGCCGAGCTTGAAGCCGACATTGCGGTAGATGCCGACGTCGGTGAAGCCGAGGCGGTGATGGAACCCAACGCTCGCGTCGTTCGGCAGCGTGATGCCGGCGAACACGTTGTAGTAGCGCTGCTCGCGCAGGATCGCGAACAGCGTCTCGTAGAGCCGGCGTGCGACGCCGCCGCGCCGGTAATCCTCGGCGACGTAGACCGAGGCGTCGATCGACCAACGATATGCTGCGCGGTCGCGATGCGGGTAGGCGTACGCGTAGCCGGCGATTTCGCCGGCCCGCTCCGCGCAGAGGAAGGGCCACCGGCCGGTCGCCCGTTCGATGCGCGCGCGCATCTCCGGTTCGTCCGGAGCGACCTCCTCAAAAGATATCCACGTGCCGGTCACGATCGGCGCGTAGATCGCAGCGATCGCGGCGGCATCGTCGGGCCCGGCGAGCCGGACCCGCTCGTTCACGGACCGCCGATCTCTTGCACGAGCCGGTCGGCTTGGTAGACGTTGCGCAGACCGGCGAGAAGCGCCCGGCTATCGACGGCAACGCTGCGGTTGGTCGTCGCGAGGTATCCGAACTCGCCGCCGAGTGAGAAGATGTTGCCGTCGAAGATCAGGCCGATCACCTCGCCGTTCTTGTTGACGACGGGGCTGCCCGAGTTTCCGCCGATGATGTCGTTGGTCGTGGTGAAGTTCATCGGCGTGCCGAGGTCGAGCGAGGACTTCGCGTCGAGCCACGATTGCGGCAGCGCATAGGGCTCGCTGCCCGACGCGCGGTTGAACAGTCCGCCGATCGTCGTATACGGGGTCACGTTGTTGCCGTTGCCGTCGACGAAGCCTTTGACGACTCCGTAGCTCAAGCGCAGCGTAAAGGTCGCGTCGGGATAGACGCTCGTGCCCAGAATCGCAAATCGGGCGCGGGCGATCGCCTCGGTGAGCTGATGCTCGGGAGCCGTGACCTCGTCTTCGTACTGCTTGCGGGCCTGGCGCGCCGCAGCGTCGATGGTCGCGGCGAACTGGATCATGGGGTCTTGCGACGCGTCGATCGCGGCTTGGCCTCCGTCGAAGAGCGCCTTGCGCGTGGCCACGTCGCCGAGCTTCGTCCCGGCGACGAGATCGTGAGCCCAAACGGCCGGCGACTTCGTGCCCAGAACCGACTTGACGAACGGATCGTCCGGACCCAGATCCTCGCGCATCTTCTTGGCATAGAAGTTGAGCAACAGCTCTTCGGGGCCCGAATAGATCGGAATCGGTGCGAACAACTGAACGGGCAGCGTTACCAGGCGCGCGTCGCTGAATTCGGGTAGCCGCTGCGCGTCGGGCTTCGCCTTTTCGGCCTGATACCGCACGAGCACCCGCGCGTAACGGAACAACTGCGAGAACGGCCCTTGCGCCTCATACTGGAACCGGTACGCCAGTTGCGCCTTGCGCTGCTCCACGGCGGCGAGTTTGTCCCAGTCGCCGCCGACGCTCGCCTGAAGATCGGGACGCTTGGCGACGGCGGCGCGTAGCGCGCGCTCCTCGGCGACCTTGACCGCGAAGAACTTCGGGTCGAGCAGCGACCCCGAGCGGCCGAAGAGCGCCTTGTAGCTGTTCTCGATCCCAAAAAGCATTTGCTTGGTCTGGCGCAACTGTTCGGGCCCTTCGAGCTCGTACTGCTCGAGCAACCCGCGCAGTTCGGAGATGAACGGGAGTTGTCGCGGGTACTCGACGTCGCGCATGTACTCTAATTGTGAGACGGTGAAGAGGCGGTCGGTCCCGCCGGGATTGCCCGAGACGAAGGTGAGATCGCCGGCCGTGCTGCCGCTCTTGCTCCAGTGCAGGTACTCGGGCGTCGCGGCGGGTTTGTCGCCCTCGTATGCACGCAGGAGCGAGATATCGAAATCGAAGCGCGGGAAGTTGAAGTTATCGGGATCGCCGCCGAACTGCGCGACCGCGTATTCGGGCGCGAAAGCGAGCCGCACGTCAGTGTAGCGCTTGTAGTGATAGAGTTTGTAGACGCCGCCCTGATAGAGCGAGACGACGTCGCAGCGAATCGCGAGCGACGCGCCGCAACTGCTGGAGAGCGCCGCTTGTTTGGCCTGCAGCGCGTCGATCAGCGCGCGACCCGATTTTCCGTTCGTGGCGGCGCGAATCGCAGCGGTCACGTCGTCGATTCCATCGAGCCGGTCGAGCTCGAAGCCGGGGCACTTGATCTCGTCGGCTTCGGCCTTGGCGTAGAAGCCCGCCTCGACGAAGTTTTTCTCGGGGGTCGAAAGTTGCCCGACACAGTCGACGGCGCAATGATGGTTGGTCATCACGAGTCCTTGCGGCGATACGAACGAGGCGGAGCAACCGCCGGCGATCCGCACGCTGCTTTCGCGGACGTGATCGAGCCACGCCTTGGTCGGCCCGAAGCCGTAGGTTTTCGCGACCTTCGCCGAGGGGAACGCATCGAAGGTCCACATGCCTTCGTCGGCGCGAACGGGCGCAGACATCGCGACGAACGCGCCGAGAGACAAAGCCGCAAGTAGTCTTTTCACGACGCACCTAGTGCGACGCGAGCTGTTATCTTACATTCAGGTCGGACGGCGCCGGGACGAAGCACTCCCCGCTCGCGAGCGCGTCGCCGATCAGGACGCTAAAAGGCGTGCCCTTCTCGATCGCAACCTCCTTGCCGCGGTGCAGCGCGTTGTAACCGCCGACGGCGAGCCCGAGCCCCGGCACGAACCCGAGCGCTCCATTGAGGTTGCGGGTCTTGCCTTCCGCGAAGTTTTCAGCTAGCTGCGGATCGGCGAGGACCTGGACGTGCGCCCCGTCCGCCAGTCGCAGGTAGCGCGGCTCGAGGGCCAATCGCCCGGGCGTTCCGCTGCCGTGCGCGTGGTCGGCGAACGAAACGATACCGTAGCCCCGTGTTCCCGCACCGATCTCCGGTGTGGTCTCCGTTGCCTTGACGTGCTCCGTGATTTTGAAGCTGAACGTATCGCCGGCAATACTGGTCGCGGAATCGACTTTCGAGAGCATCTCGGCGGTCGCTTCGGTGCAGCGCGGCAGCGACGTTGCCGCCGTCTGCGCCTGCGCCGCGCCGGCCGGCAGGAGCAAGGCCGCAAGCGCCACGAGCCTACGCGTGGCGCACCTCGTCGAGCGTGCGGAAGAACGTTTCGATTTCATCGTCGCTCGTGTAGAAGTGCGGGCTGACGCGAATCCCGCAGCCGGGCCGGTAGTCGACGAAAACCCTACGCCCGATCAGCGCCGCGGTTGCGCGATCGGCGCCGGGGAAGTCCATGCCCATCCAGCCGGTGCGGCGTTCGTGCTCGAGCGGCGTCGGAACCGTGAAGCCGCGCGCAAGCGCCCCCTCGGCGAGCACGTCGGTAAGGCGCAGGTTGTGCGCGCGGATGTTGGCGACCCCGAGTTCGAGGATCGCGTCGTGGCCGGGCCGCGCTGCGAGGTACCCCGGCACGGTCGGCGTGCCGGTGTTCCACCGGTGCGACGTGGCGGCGAGCCGGATCGGCGCCGCTTCGAACGCGAACGGCTCGGCGTGCGCCATCCAACCCGTCACCGCGGGTGCGAGCGCGTCGCGCAGGCCGGGACGCACGTAGATGAAGCCGCAACCGGCGCCGCCGCAGAGCCACTTGTGGCTGCCGCCGACGACGAGATCCACGTCGAACGCCGTCACGTCGTAGGGATAGACGCCGGTCGTTTGATAGGCGTCGAGCACGAAGAGCGCGCCCGTCTCACGGCAGCGCGCGCCGATGGCCGCGACGTCGATGATCGAACCCGAGACGTAGGCGGCGTGCGAGAGCACGACGGCCGCGGTCCGTTCACCGATTGCGCTGCAGATGCGATCGGTCGCCATCGTCCATCCGTCGTCGGACGGGATCTCGACCACGCGTGCGCCGAAGCGCCGCCAGGCATCCCAGACGTACGTCACCGTCGGAAACTGCAGCGCTTCGATCACGACTTCGTTGCGTTCGCCCGAGAAGTCGAGCGCCGAGCCGATCGCCGCCTGCGAAAGCGAAACGTTGGGTGTGAGCGAGACCGTGCCGGGCGGTGCGTTGAAGATCGAGCCGAGGTTGTCGGCGATGTCGAGCATCGCGGGCAACCAACGCTCCCAGGCCTCCGGTCCGTCGGCCGCCCAATCCGCCCAGTACGCGTCCAGCGCGAGCCGCGCGCCGACCGGCGGCGCGCCCATCGAATGCGATACCAGATACGTTGACGTCGCGAGCGTCGGAAAACGATCGCGCAGTTTCGGCGCCGTCAACGTAGGCATCGGCGCGAGCTTCGACGCCGGGCGCAGGTGCCCTTACACCCCAGGCCGCATCGCGAACGCGTGGCAGATGTCCCGACCCTCCCCTCGATCCGGATCTTGGCCGGCTTCTACGGAGATTTTCCAGCCTTCTTGCGTGAAGCGTCGGCCAAGCACGGCCCGATCGTCCGGTTTCGCTCGATGTTCTTCCGGCGTCCCGACGTCTATCTCATCAACGACCCGGCGGCGATCGAAGAGGTGCTGGTAACCAAGGGCGGGGCGTTCGAGAAATCCCGCGGCGCGCGCCGCCTGCGCCAGATCGTCGGCACGGGGCTGCTGACGTCGGACGAGCCGCAGCACTTGGCCCATCGCCGGCTCGTGCAGCCGGCGTTCCATCGCAAGCGGCTCGAAGAATTCGCGCGCGTGATGTCGCGCGCGACGGCGGAGCGCGTCGCGGGCTGGCGCGACGGCGATTTGATCGACGTCGATGCTCAAACGAGCCGGCTCGCGCTCGAGATCGTTTCGAACGCGCTCTTCGGCGTGGATCTGAGCCCGGCCGACATGCGGACGATCTCGCGTTCGCTCGACGTCTCGATGGGCATGTATCTGTTCTGGCAAACGCCGCTCTCGGAACTGTTCGACCATTGGCCGCTGCCCAACGTGCGGCGCTTCAAGGCGGCGCGCGCGCAGCTCTGGGACGTCGTCGCCCGAATCGTGCAGCGGCATCGCACCGACGGCGTGGATCGCGGCGATCTCCTCTCGATGCTGCTGTCCGCGCGCGACGAGGACGGCCGGGGCGGACTTTCCGACGACGAGATTCGCGACGAGGCGCTCACGATTTTGCTCGCCGGCCACGAGACGACGGCGAACGCGCTCGCCTGGACGTTCTATCTGCTGCAGCGCCATCCCGAAATCGAGGCCGCGTTGCACCGCCACGTCGATGAGGTGCTCGAGGGCCGCGACGTGACCTTCGACGACGTAGCGAAGCTCGATTACGCGCGAGCGATCTTCGCCGAGACGATGCGGCTCTATCCGCCGGCATGGGTCACGTCGCGCGAAGCGATGAAGCCGGTAACGATCGGTGGAGTCGAACTCGCGACCGGAGACTTGGCGATCGTCTCGCCCTACGTGACCCACCGCGACGCCCGCGTCTGGCCAAACCCCGAGGCCTTCGATCCGCAGCGCTTTCTCGACGGCCGGCCGCGCGAACGCTACGCGTATTTCCCGTTCGGCGGCGGATCGCGCATGTGCATCGGCGACTCGTTTGCATGGACCGAGGGTGTGATCGCTATTGCGACGATCGCGCAGCGGGCGCGGCTGGAGCGCACGAGCGAGTCCGAGGTGGATATCCGGCCGCTCGTCACGTTGCGCCCGCGTACGCCGATCGCTGCGCGCGTCCGCTTGCGCCGGCCGGTCCCGGCCGGCCGGGCCTCAGCCACTCCGGCTTGAGGCCGCCTTAAGAAGATGGTTTTCGGCCGCCGACGGGCTATTCGTAAGGAATGACAAGACGCCGCATCGACGCTCGTGTAGAATTGGAATTTCTACGCGCCACCGAGGCAGCCGCCATCGTCTCGGGCAAGCTCGTGGGCCGCGGCGACAAGAACGGCGTCGATCAGGCGGCCGTCGACGCGATGCGCAGCGTCTTGGGCGAAGTCGACATCGACGGCGTCGTCGTCATCGGCGAAGGCGAGAAGGACGAAGCGCCGATGCTCTACATCGGCGAGCACGTGGGAACGGGCGACGGTCCCAAGATGGACGTTGCGGTCGACCCGATCGACGGCACGACGCTCGCGTCGAAGGGCGGCCACGGCGCGATCTCGGTAGTCGCTGCGGCCGAACGCGGATCACTGTTCCACACGCACATTCCGTACATGGACAAGATCATCGTCGGCAAGCAGTGCAAGGGCGCGGTTTCGATCGACGCGACCGTCGAGGAAAACGTCCGCAACGTGGCCCGCGTGATGAACCGGCCCGTGAACGAGATCATGGTTGCCGTGCTCGAGCGGCCGCGCAACGACGATCTCGTGAGCCGGCTGCGCCAGCTCGGGGTGCGCGTGCGGCTCTTCGGCGACGGCGACATCGCGAACGGCCTCATCGCCGCGCTCGAAGAGCGCAATCGCATCGACATGCTGATGGGGATCGGCGGCGCGACCGAGGGCGTCGTCGCGGCTTGCGCCGTGAAGTGCCTGGGCGGCGACATGCAGGGCCGGCTCTGGTTGCGTGAGGGTGAAGAAGAGATCGCGCGCAAGGAGGGCATCGACCCCGACCGCGTGCTGACCCTCGACGATCTTTGCCGCTCGGATTTGGCGATGCTCGTGGCGACCGGGGTCACCGACGGCGAGCTGCTGCAGGGCGTGAGCTACATTCGCGGCAGCGCCTACACGCAATCGATCATCATTTCGTCGCTCACGAACACGACCCGCATGGTCGACGGCAAGCACGATCTGGCCGCGTTCGTCAATCTTTCCGGCGCCGGTGCGAACGGTCTCGCGGCAATGACCCTCTTGAAGGAGCACGTAACGGAATGAGCAGCCAACTAGCCTCGGTCGCCAAGGCGATGGTCGCGCCCGGTAAGGGAATCCTCGCGGCGGACGAGAGCACCGGGACCGCAAACAAGCGCTTCGCGCCGCTCGGCATCCCGCAAACCGAGGAGATGCGGCGCAACTATCGCGACATGCTCTTCACGACGCCCGGCCTCGGCGCGCACATCAGCGGCGTCATTCTCTACGACGAGACGATCCGCCAGCAAGGGCGCGCCAACAACAGCTTCGTCGAGATCCTGCGCGCGGCCGGGACGTTGCCCGGGATCAAGCTCGATACCGGAACGCAGCAACTCGCGCTCGCGAAGAGCGGCGAGAAAATCACCGAAGGCCTCGACGGGCTGGCGAAACGGGTCGAAGAGTACGTCAGCTTGGGTGCAAAGTTCGCGAAGTGGCGCGCGGTCATCACGATCGATGAAAAGAACGGGCTCCCGAGCGACGCCTGCATCCACGCCAACGCGGGCGCGCTCGCGCGCTACGCCGCGATCTGCCAGGCCGGCGGCCTCGTGCCGATCGTCGAGCCCGAAGTCCTCATGGACGGCGGCGCCACGCACTCGCTCGAGACGAGTTTCGCGGTCCACGAGCGCACGCTGCGGCACGTGTTCGCCGAATTGACGGCGGCGAACGTCGTGTTCGAGGAGATGGTGCTCAAGCCAAGCATGGTGATCCCGGGCCAGAAATCCCCTCAAAGCGCGTCGGTTCGCGACGTGGCCGACGCAACCGTTACCGTTCTGCTGCGTTGGGTGCCGGCGGCGGTGGCCGGGATCGCGTTCCTTTCGGGCGGTCAAGAAGACGAAGAGGCGACCGCTCACCTCAATGAGATCAACGTGTTGGCCAAGGAGCGCAACGCGCCGTGGCCGCTGACGTACTCGTACGGGCGCGCTCTACAGCAGGCGGCGCTCAACCTCTGGAACGGCGACGATGCCAACGTGGCGGCCGCTCAGCGCGCGTTCGGTCATCGCGCGAAGATGAACGGTCTGGCGGCTCTAGGGAAGTGGTCGGTCGCTTTGGAGCAAGAGAAAGAGCCGGCGCTCGCGTGAGCGCGGCAACCAACCATCAATTCAAACTTGCGGCGCGTCCACTGGGATTGCCCAAACGAAGCGACTGGGACTACACCTCCGAACCCGTGCGCGAGCCGCGCGACGGCGAGGTGCTCGTGGAGATCGAGTATCTCTCGCTCGATCCCGCGATGCGCGGCTGGATGAACGAGGCCAAGTCGTACATCGCGCCGGTCGGCATCGGCGAAGTGATGCGCGCGGGCGGAGCGGGCCGGGTGCTCGAAAGCAAAAATCCGGCGTTTGCCAAGGGCGACAACGTGGTCGGCATGGTCGGGGTGCAACGCTATGCCGTCGTGCCGGGCAGTGCGCTCACGAAGGTCGACGTTTCACTGGCCTCGCTGCCCGTATATCTGGGCGCGCT
>Ga0302324_100020478_pt1 | contig 12936 bp, 15 predicted proteins | sample Palsa_T0_1_FD_201949 | JGI IMG/M metagenome (GOLD analysis project Ga0302324, IMG submission 201949) | Peat permafrost microbial communities from Stordalen Mire near Abisko, Sweden - Palsa_T0_1 | ecosystem: Environmental > Terrestrial > Soil > Palsa > Peat permafrost | place: Sweden: Abisko...
GAGGCCCGTTGACGCGGCGCCCGCACCGCCGTAACCGCCCCGCCCCCATGCGTGACGTCGCCCCCGAAGCCGCAATCGCCCTTCGAGCCGAGCAGGGCCCCGACGCTTCCCTCGTCGAGGGCCTGGTCGGCCGCGCCTTCGGCCCCGGCCGCTACGCCAAGGCGGCCGAGCGCCTGCGCGAGCACAACCGGCCGCTGCTGGACCTCTCGATCGTCGCCTGGGCCGGCGGCGAGGCTGTCGGCTGCGTGCGCCTGTGGCCGATCGCGATCGGCGCCGCGCCAGCCCTGTTGCTGGGCCCTTTCGCGGTGGAGTCCGGCTGGCGGAGCCTCGGCCTCGGCGCCGCCCTGATCGCCAAGGCCTGCGAGAGAGCTGGGGCCGCCGGCCACGGGCTCATCCTCCTGGTCGGCGACGAAGCCTACTTTGGGCCGCTCGGTTTCTCCGCCGCCCCGGCCGGGCGGGTGGTCATGCCCGGACCGGTGGATCAGCGGCGAGTCCTGGTCCGCGGCCTCGCGCCCGCCGCCGCCGATCATCTCGAGGGCCCGGTCGCTCCCGCCCCCGGCGCTTGAGCCCTCCCTCGCGCGGCCCTACGTCTAGGGCCATGAGCCAGGCTACGAGCGGCGGCGACGGACTGGGGGCGGTCGCGGCCGCCGCGCCCAGCCGTGGCCTGCCGCCGGTGCACCTGTGGAACCCCGCTCACTGCGGGGTGATCGACATAGTCATCAAGGCCAATGGCCTCTGGATCCATGAGGGGACGCCGATCGGCCGGCCGGCCCTGGTGCGGCTCTTCTCCACCATCCTGCGCCTCGACCCCGATGGTTTCCATCTCGTGACCCCGGTCGAGAAACTGAGGATCGAGGTCGAGGACGCGCCTTTCATCGCCATAGCCCTCGACGCCGTCGCCGATTCCGCCGCCGGCCCGTCGCTCCGCTTCACCACCAACGTCGGCGACGAGGTCGAGGCCGGGGAGGGGAACGCCATCCGGGTCGAAACCGACCCGGCCACCGGCGAGCCGCGGCCCTATCTCCACGTCCGCCGCGGCCTCGAGGCGCTGATCGCCCGCTCGGTGTTCTACCAACTGGTCGAGCTCGCTACCGAGCGGCCGACGCCGGAAGGCCCGGTCCTCGCCGTCTCCTCGCGCGGCGTCCGCTTCGACCTTGGTCCAGCGGAAGCGCCCCAATCCTGATGGGGCCGCGCCACGACCACGAGATGCGGGACTGGGTCGCCAGCCACCTCGACCCGCTGGAGGTGGCCGCGATCGAGGGTGGGCCCGTGCGTTCCGACTTCGACCTCGATCCCGGCCGCGCGCCTGGCGAGCCCATGGCCCTGACCGCCGCAGCGGTCCTGGTCGCCATCGTCGAGCGCGAGGAAGGCCTCTCGGTGATCCTTACCCGCCGCGCCGACACCCTGCGCCGCCACACCGGCCAGATAGCCCTGCCGGGCGGCCGCTGCGACGAAGGCGAGACCCCCTGGGGCGCGGCCCTGCGCGAGGCCCATGAGGAGATCGGCCTCGATCCCGCCCGCGTCTGGCTCGCCGGCCTCTCGACCCCCTACCGGACCGGCACCGGCTATCACATCACCCCGGTCGTCGGCTTCGTCGCTCCGCCGATCGAGTTGACCGCCAACCCCGACGAGGTCGCCGACATCTTCGAGACGCCGTTCGGCTTCCTGATGGATCCCGCCAACCACGAGCGGCGCCATGCCGTCACCCCCGCCGGCGAGAAGCGGCGCTTCTATGCCATGACCTGGGAGGACCGGCTCATCTGGGGCGCGACTGCCGGCATGCTGCGCGCCCTCTATGACCGACTCTACGGCGCCGCCGTTGCCTGAGCGCCTTCCCCCACAGCCCTGGATAGCCCGCGCCGAGACCGCCCAGGTCATGGCCGCGCTGGCGGCCGCCGGCGGCGAGGACTGCGCCCGCTTCGTCGGCGGCTGCGTGCGCGACGCCCTGCTGGGGAGGGCGGTGGTCGACATCGACATCGCCACGACCCTGACCCCGGACGAGGTCACCGCCGCCCTCGTCGCCGCCGGTCTGAAGGCCGTCCCCACCGGCGCCGCCCACGGCACGATCACCGCGGTGGCCTCCGGGCGGCCCTTCGAGATCACGACCCTGCGCCGCGACGTCGAGACCGACGGGCGTCACGCCAAGGTCGCGTTCACCGAGGACTGGCGCGTCGACGCCCTGCGCCGCGACTTTACCGTCAACGCCCTCTACGCCGACCCATTCGGCCGCATCTTCGATCCTGTCGGCAGCGGCGTTTCCGATCTCGAGGCGGGCCGCATCGTCTTCGTCGGCGACCCAGCCGAGCGGATCGCCGAGGACGCCTTGCGGATCCTGCGCTTCTTCCGCTTCCTCGCCTGGTATGGTCGGGGCGAACCCGACGCCGCCTCTCTCGCCGCCTGCGCCGCCGCCCGCGACCTGGTGACGGGGCTCTCCGCCGAGCGCATCGGCAAGGAGTTCCTGACCCTCCTGGCCGCCGGGGATCCGCGCCCGGCTGTCCGCTTGATGGCCGGGGCCGGCGTCCTCGCCCTGGTGCTTCCCACGACCCGCGGCCTCGGCCGGTTCGAGGCCCTGGTCGAGATCGAGACGACCATGCTCTTTTCCGAAGATCCTCTGCTGCGCCTCGCCGCCCTTCTGCCGGACGATCCGGCGCAGGCCCGCGCCGCCGCCGAGCGGCTGCGGCTCTCCAACGCCCAGCGCGACCGGCTGGAGGCGGCGCTGGGAGCCTCGCCGCCGCTGACCTCGTGGATGGGTCCCAGGGAAATGCGCCGCGCCGTCTACCACCTGGGCCCCGAGGTCTTCTGCGACCGCGTCACCCTGGCCTGGGCGGCGACGTCGCGCCCGGCGACCACCGTCCAGTGGCGCGCCCTGCTGCCGATGGCGCGAACCTGGACCGTTCCCACTCTCCCCCTCTCCGGCGAGGAGGTCGTCGCCGCCGGCGTCCCCCGAGGCCCGATGGTCGGCGCCGTGCTCCGCGAGGTCGAGTCCTGGTGGATCGACAACGACTTTCCGGACGACAAGCTTTCGGTCGTCGAGAGGCTGAAGGCGGTCGCGCAAGGAATGGCCTATTGAAGATCGGCATCCTCGAGACCGGCGCGCCGCCGCGTGAACTCCAAGCCATTTTCGGGCGGTATTCTGGCATGTTCCAGACCCTTCTTGGCAGCGCCGGGTACACCTTCGAGACCTTCAATGTCCGCGCGGGAGCCATCCCAGAGCAGCCGGAATCCTGCGACGCCTACCTGATTACGGGCTCGGCCGCCGGGGTCCACGACGGCGATCCCTGGATCGGCCAGACCCGCGATTTCCTTCGCCAGGCCAAGGGAAGGGCGGCCCTGGTCGGCGTCTGCTTCGGCCACCAGCTGATGGCCGACGCCTTCGGCGGCCGCGTCGAGCGCGCCCCCGGCGGATGGGGCATCGGCCTTCACCGCTACAGGGTTTTCAAGCGCCGACCGTGGATGGACGAAGCGGCGGAAATCGCCGCCCCGGCCCCACATCAGGACCAGGTCACCCTCGCCCCGCCCGGCGCGACGGTGGTTGCCGGCAGCGACTTCACCCCCATCGGCATGCTCGCCTACGACGATCAGAGCGCGATCTCGACCCAGCTTCATCCCGAGTTCGAACCGGCCTTCGCCGGCGCCCTCATCGAGGCGCGTCGCGGCTCTCTCTATCCGCAAACCCAGGCCCAGCAAGCGCTTGCGTCGCTGTCGGGTCCCGACGATCGTCGCCGCATCGGCCGCTGGATCGCGGCCTTCTTAAGGCCACTTCACGACCGGGGGCATCGATGAGAGGATCGCCTCGATGTTGCCGCCGGTCTTCAGTCCGAACATCGTCCCCCGGTCGTAGAGGAGGTTGAACTCGACGTAGCGGCCGCGGCGGACGAGTTGCTCCTCGCGCTCGGCTTCGCTCCAGGCTTCGGTCATCCGATGGCGCGCGATCGCCGGCCAGACCTCGAGCAGCGCCTCGCCCACCGACCGGGTGAAGGCGAAATCCCGCTCCCAGTCTCCAGAATCGTGCCGGTCGTAGAAGATCCCCCCGACCCCGCGCGACTCGCCGCGGTGCGGCAGGAAGAAGTATCGGTCGCACTCGGCCTTGAACGTCGGATACCAGGTCCCGTCGTAGGCGTCGCAGGCTCGCTTGAATGCGGCGTGGAAGAGGATCGCGTCAGGCGCGAATTCATCCCTCTGCTCGGCGACCAGCGGGGTGAGGTCCGCGCCACCGCCGAACCAACCCTTGGTCGTTGCCAGGTAGCGGGTGTTCATGTGGACCGCCGGAACTCGCGGGTTGCGCATGTGGGCGATCAGGCTGACGCCGGTCGCCACGAACTGCCGGTCTGACCCGTCGCCGGGCATGGTCGCCGCCAGTTCGGGGGAGAGGACGCCGTGGACCTCGGTGACATGCAGGCCGCATTTCTCGAAGAAACGCCCGCGCAGGAAGCCCATCACGCCCCCGCCGCCTTCCTTCCTGGCCCAGGGCGTCAACTCGAATCGCCCGGTGGGCCCTGGGTAGAGGTCCTCGGGCGCTTCGTCCTCCAGGGCCTCGAACGCCGCTGCCAGACGGTCGCGGAGCGCTTCGAACCAGGTGCGCGTGCGGGCGGTTCTCTCTTGCGCCGAGCTGTCGGTCGGGGTCATGGGCCGGTCTCATACGGCTTGGCGGCCATTTGAGAAACGAGGAAGGGATAATGGCGAACCTGATCGAGGAAAGGGTCGAACTCGCCCGACTGGGTCGCAACCCGTACGTGATCCGGAACATGCCGTCGGGTTGGCTCGTCATCGGCGACGCCCAGCCACTTCCCGGTTATTGCCTTCTCCTGGCCGATCCGGTCGTGGAGAGCCTCAACGCCCTCAGCGCCGACATGCGCTCCCGCTATTGCCTCGACGCGGCCCGCGCGGGGGACGCCCTCCTGGCGGTGACCGGCGCCTACCGCATCAACTACGAGATCTGGGGAAACCTCGACCCGGCGCTCCACACCCACATCGTTCCACGCTACCGAGACGAGCCCGAACCCCAACGCTTCCAACCGGCGTGCATGGCCTACGACCAGGCCAAGGCGCGCCGCTTCGATCCCGCGCTCGACGGGCCGTTCATCGAGAGCATGCGCGAGGCGCTTGGCGATGCGCCCTAGCGATGGCGGAGCTTTCGCCCATTGGCCGGTTGAAAAAGCCCCCGCCGCACTCTAAGCGAACCCCGGGCAGGGGATAGCGGTCACGGGCGTTTGGGCCGCCGCGAACCGATGAGAGGTCGTCAATTGGCGGAAAGCGCAGCTCATGCCGTTTCTGATTCCGACGACAGTCCGACCGATCCAGCCCGGCGAGACTTCATCCACATCGCCGCCGCCGCCGCCGCCGTGGGCGGGGTCGCAGCAGTCGCGTGGCCGCTGATCGATCAGCTGAATCCCGCCGCCGACACCCTGGCCCTGGCGTCGCTGGAGTACGACATCTCGAAAATCCCCCTTGGCCAGGAGGTGACGATCGCCTGGCGCAAGCAACCTGTGTTCATCCGCCACAGGACACCCAAGGAGGTCGCCGAGGCCGTGGTCGACGATCACGCGCCGATGAAGGATCCGGCCACCGACGCCTCGCGCACCAAGCCCGGACACGAGCAGTGGCTGATCGTCCTGGCCAGCTGCACCCACTTAGGCTGCGTGCCAACCTTCCAGGGCGGACAATACGGGGGCTGGCTCTGCCCTTGCCATGGATCGGTCTACGATACGGCGGCCCGGATCCGCAAAGGGCCGGCGCCCAAGAACCTCTACCTTCCCGACTACACCTTCCTCTCCGCCACCAAAGTGAAGATCGGCTAAGCGCGAGATGAGCGGACATTCGACCTACGAGCCGAACTCGCCGATCGAGAGGTGGTTGGACACCCGGCTGCCGATCATCCGCTTCAGCGCCGACCTGCTGGCCTTCCCGACGCCAAGGAACCTCAACTACTGGTGGACATTCGGCGGCATACTGGCGTTCTGCCTGGGGGTGCAGATAGTCACCGGCGTCGTTCTGGCGATGCACTACGACCCCAGCGGCGCTCGCGCCTTCGACAGCGTCGAGCAGCACATCATGCGCGACGTCAACTACGGCTGGCTGATCCGCGGCATCCACGCGACCGGCGCCTCGATGTTCTTCGTGGCGGTCTACATCCACATCCTTCGCGGCATCTACTACGGGTCGTTCAAGGCCCCGCGCGAAGTGCTCTGGCTGCTGGGCTGCATCATCTATGTGCTGATGATGGCGACGGCGTTCATGGGCTATGTGCTGCCCTGGGGCCAAATGAGTTTCTGGGGCGCCAAGGTGATCACGAACCTGCTGGGCGCGTTGCCGGTCATCGGCCAGCCCATCACTACGCTCTTGTGGGGCGGCTTCTCGGTCGACAGCCCGACTCTCAACCGCTTCTACTCGCTCCACTATCTGCTGCCGTTCGTGATCGCCGCCGTCGTCGGCCTGCACATCTGGGCCCTCCACGTTCCTGGCAACAACAATCCGACCGGGGTCAACGTGAGGAGCGAGACCGACACGGTCGCCTTCCACCCCTACTACACGGTCAAGGACGCCTTCGCCGTCGGCCTCTTCGTGATCATGTTCGCCGTCTTCGTGTTTTACCTGCCCGAAGCGCTCAGCAAGGTGGACAACGCCACGCCGGCCAACCCGCTGGTGACGCCGGCCCACATTGTCCCTGAGTGGTATCTGCTGCCGTTCTACGCAATCCTTCGGGCCATTCCGGACAAGCTTACCGGCGTGCTGGCCTTGGGCGCCGCCATCGGCATGCTGTTCATCTTGCCTTGGCTCGACCGCTCCAAGGTCCGATCGATGCGATATCGGCCGACCGCCCGAATATATTTCTTCATCTGGATCATTGCGGTCTTGGCGCTGGGCTGGTGCGGATCCCAGGAGCCCGACGGCGTCGTGATTCCCGGCGCGCCCGGGCCAAACCTGATCGACTACCCGATCAACAGCGTCACTTGGCTTAGTCGAATTTCAGCCATTTATTACTTCGTCTACTTTCTGGTGATTACCCCGTTCCTTCGCGAGACGCCTTTGCCGGTCCCTGACTCCCTCTACACACCAGTTCTGAGCAAGCCCGACGCAGCGCCGGGCCTTGCGCGCCAGTCCGTGGAAGGCTGAAGGCCGATGGGGCGGCCGGTATTTCCATTGGCCCTGCTTGCCGGCCTGTTGCTGCAGGCGGCCCCGGGCCTGGCGGCGACCACCCAGGCGCCGCCGCTCGATGTCCACTGGTCGTTCCAGGGGCCCTTCGGCCAATACGACCAGGAGCAACTGCAGCGCGGCTACATGGTCTACCGAGAAGTCTGCGCGTCCTGTCACGCGATGAAGATGGTGGCCTTCCGGAATCTGGGCGACCCCGGCGGCCCTTTCTGGAACCCCAAGTACCCCAATCCCAACGACAATCCGGTCGTCAAGTCGATCGCCAAGGACTACCAGATCGCCACCATCGACAGCGATACCGGCGACCCGGCTAAGAGACCCGGCACGAGCGCCGACTACTTTCCTTCGCCTTTTGCAAATGACATAGCGGCGCGGGCCGCCAACGGCGGCGCTCTGCCGCCCGACATGTCGCTGCTGGCCAAGGCGAGGGAAGGGGGGGCCGCCTACATCTATTCAATCGTCACGGGCGATGGGACAATCGCGCCGCGGGGTCTGACGATCCCGCCAGGAAAATACTACGATCCCTACATCGGCGGTGATGTAAGCAGCTACTGGAGCGGCAATCCCAACGGAGTTCCGACGGGCGGTTTCATCGCCATGCCGCCCCCGCTCACGCCCGGAAAGGTTACCTTTGACGACAAGACCCCATCGACCGTCGCCCAGGAGGCCAAGGATGTCGCGGCGTTTCTCCAGTGGGCTTCCGATCCGAAGATGGAGGAGCGCAAGCAGTCAGGGTTGGCGGTGATGATCTTCCTCGTGATCTTCACCGGTCTCCTTTACGGCAGCTACCGCGCCATCTGGCGCGACGTCGGGCACTAGACCGGAGCGGTCCAGCGCTGGCGTGGGTTGGCGCAGCTCGAGCCACCCGTGCCTGGCGTCGAGCGTCAGCCGGAAGTTCGACCAGACAGCGTCGCCGATCGTCCCGGCCATGCCCGGTGACGCCTGGTCGATCAACCCCGCCGGGGTTTGCTCGAAGAAGAGGCCAGCCAACGAGAGCGCGCGCAAGCGAGCCGGCGGCGTGGACCTCGATGTTGCCTCCGGCGCGCCGAGCGATCGCGAAAGGGCGGCGCCGGAGAGCCTCACGCCCGGCGAGGCGGTGTCGATGGCGAAGAGGCCCGTCTCGCACTGCCGATTGTCGCAGATCGAGGCGCGCACGGTCGGGACGCCAGCGGTCCAGCGAATCTCGAGACGCCGGCCCCGGGGGCGAGCCGGTGGGTGCGGATCGCCCAACACCAGCCGGCAAGGCGAGAACTGGATCTCGATCACGAACCGTCTGGCGAGGTCCGCGCCCAGCACGCCGGCGATGTTGGTGACGAACGGCCAGGAGCGGGCGTCGAGGTCAGCGACCTCGATTGGAAAGTTCCCGATCCTCTCCCCGGCGACGGCCAGCTCGGCCCGAGACGTTGCGTCCTCGATGCCGTGGGCTTGCGCTGTCGTTACGTGAAGCTGGCTGCGAGGCGCCGAGAGATCGAAGATGAAGTCGCCGGCGATGTCGCCGAATGCGGCTGGAACCACAACTGCGCCGTGCTCGAACCAGCATCCGGTCTCGCCGGCGCGCGCCGGCGTAGCCGCCAGCACGCAGAATATCAGAGTTGAGAGGCCGCCGGCGCGTCGCAACGTTTGTACGATAGCCAAGCCTGGGCCGCTCGGCGATAAGGGCGCGCCCTTGAAGGAGGCGCGCGCAGGATGGCCGGCTGGGTGCTGGGGGTGATCGGGGGATCGGGCCTCTACGAGATCGAGGGTCTCCAAGAGGCAAACTGGAAAACGGTCGAAAGCGGCTTTGGCAAGCCCTCCGACGCCATCCTCTGCGGCAAGCTGGGTCATGTGCGTCTGCTATTCCTGCCCCGGCACGGCCGCGGCCACCCGCTGCCTCCGACAGCGGTCAACTCGAGGGCGAACATCGATGCCCTCAAACGCGCCGGTTGCACCGATATCCTCTCCCTGTCGGCGGTGGGATCGCTGCGCGAATCGCTCGCACCTGGCGACTTTGTCGTCGTAGACCAGTTCATCGACCGCACCTTCGCGCGCGACAAGAGCTTCTTCGGCCCGGGCCTCGCCGCCCACGTGTCCATGGCCGAACCGGTCTGTCCACGTCTCTCGTCGTTTACGGCGACCGCCGCCCGGGTGGCGGGAGCGCGGGTCGTGGAGGGCGGATGCTACCTCGCGATGGAGGGCCCGCAGTTCTCGACCAAGGCCGAAAGCGCCCTCTACCGTTCCTGGGGCTGCGATGTCATCGGCATGACCAATATGCCTGAGGCCAAGCTCGCGCGGGAGGCCGAGCTGCCCTACGCATCGGTGGCGATGGTGACCGATTATGACTGCTGGCACGAGGAATTCTCACACGTGGAAGTGAGTCAGATCCTGGCGGTGCTCGGCGCCAACGCCGCCAAGGCCCGAGCCCTCGTCGTTCAGCTAGCCCTGGCCCTTCCGCCGGTCCGCGCGCCATCCGCCATAGACACTTGCCTGGACGGCGCCTTGATCACGGCCCCGGCCGCCCGTGATCCGGAGATGATCGCCAGGCTCGATGCCGTAGCCGGCCGCGCTATCGCTCGGTCCTGAGAAGGAATTCCATGGATCTCGCCGACTCCATCCGCACGATTCCGGACTACCCCAAGCCCGGCATCATGTTCAGGGACATCACGACCCTCCTCGGCGACGCCCGCGCCTTCCGGCAAGCGGTCGACGCCCTGGTCGAGCCCTTTGCCGACATGGAGATCGGCAAGGTCGCCGGGATCGAGGCTCGGGGTTTCATCCTCGGCGGTGCAATCGCTCATCAGCTCCGGGCCGGTTTCGTGCCGCTCCGCAAGAAGGGCAAGCTTCCCCATCACACGCGAGCCGTGGAATACGCGCTGGAGTACGGCTCGGACGTCATGGAGATGCACATGGACGCGATCCTGGAGGGAGAGCGGGTGATGCTTGTCGATGACCTCATCGCCACGGGTGGAACCGCTTTGGCGGCGCTGAGCCTGCTTGAAGAGGCCAAGGCGAGGATCGTCGCCGCCGCCTTCGTCATCGACCTGCCGCAGCTCGGCGGCTCGGAGCGGCTTCGAAAGGCCGGCGTGCCGGTGCGGATTCTCACTGCTTTCGAAGGTGAATAGCGCTTCTTCTCTCTGAGCGACGGGAGCACGGTCGACGGCATGGCCTTTTCGGCAACCTGGCGAATGTACCGCCGAATGCAGGACAGCACTCTGGCCGCCGCCGTTCTCGTCTACGCCGCGGCCGCCATCAACGCCTGGCGATGGCTGCCTGGAGGCCGTGACCTGAAACTCGAGGTGACGCTACTCTTCCCCGGACCGTTCTTCGCGCTGTCGTTCCTGGCCATCCTCCTCATCCCAGTCCTGCGCGCGGCGCTGTGGCGTCATCTGTGGGTCCAGGCTGTGTGAGAACGCGCTTGGTCTGATCCGATCGACTGGTTTCGCAGGTCCGGCCCTCAGGTGGCGACGGCCTCTATCAGGGGGCGGACGCCGAGGCGTTGGATCACGCGCTTTAGGTTGTAGGCGAGAACCTGCAGGCTCATCTCGGTGCGGGTGCTTTTCAGGGTCCTCGTCCTGAAGTGAGTGGCGCCCATCCATGCTTTCAGCGTGCCGAAGGGGTGCTCGACGGTGGCTCGTCGGATGCGCATCGCATCGGGCTTGCGGTCGAGCCGCGCCTGCATGGCGTCGATCACCGCCTCGTGCTCCCAGCGGGCCACGCGGCGCTCCTTGGCCGGCGTGCATTGAGGCTTCAACGAGCATCCTGCGCAGTTCGATGACCAGTATCTGTGGGCGGTCCGCCCGGCCTCGACGCCGGTGAAGCGCCACGTCAGGCGCTCGCCGGCCGGGCAGCGATAGACGTCCTCGTCCGGCAGATAGACGAAGTCCTGCTTGCCGAAGCGGCCCTCGGCCTTGGCGCCGGAGGTGAGCGGCTTGGGGACATAGGGCGTCACGCCAAGGCCCTGGCAGGCCAGCACCTCCTCACCGTCGAAGTAGCCGCGATCGGCCAGCACCTCGAGCTTGTCCGCCCCCATGGCGTCCTTCGCCGCCGCGGCCATTGTCGCCAGCTGGCCGCGGTCGTGGCCGACGTTGGTCACCTCGTGCGCCACGATCAGGTGATGCTCGGCCTCGACCGCAATCTGGACATTGTAACCGACGATCCCACTGCCGCGCCCGCTGGTGGCCATCGACCGGGCGTCGGGATCGGTCAGCGACAGCTGTCGGTCCGGCTGCGCCTCGATGACCGGCGCCAGCGCCTCGAAGTTCGTCATCTGCGCGCGCAGCTTGGCGATCTTCTCAGCCAGCCGCTCCGACCTGGCCTGCGCCAGCTCGCCCTCCTGCCGGTCGGCCGTCTCCAGCGCCGCCAGGTAGCGTGCGATGCTGGCCTCGACCTGGTCCATCCGCTTCTTCAGCTTCGCCGGCGTGTAATTCTTGTCGCGGGCGTTCACCGCCTTGAACTTGCTGCCGTCGATCGCCGCCACCTGCAACGTGAAGAGGTCCAGCTCGCGGCACAGGGCGACGAACCGGCGGCACGTCGCCCGGATCGCCGGGCCATTGTCCTTCCGGAAGTCGGCGACGGTCTTGAAGTCCGGCGCCAGTCGCCCCGTCAGCCACATCAGCTCGACGTTGCGCCACGCCTCGCGCTCAAGCCGCCGGCTGGAGGTCACCTGGTTCAGGTAGCCGTAAACGTAGAGCTTCAAGAGCAGGCCCGGATGGTAGCCCGGCCGCCCCGTTGTCGCAGGCTCGACCCGCTTGAACCCCAGCCCCGCCAGGTCCAGAGCATCCACGAACACGTCGATCGCCCGGACAGGGTTCTCCTCGCTCACCCAGTCGTCGAGGAACTCCGGCAGCAACACGCCCTGCCGCCGATCCTGCCCTTCGACAAACCGCTTCATCGACCAGCACCCTCACCCACGTCGATGGCCGAGCGTAAGCTGCGTCGGCGTTTTCACACAGCCTCGGTCGACTATCCCCGTTTTCACCGCGTTAGGAACCGGACATTCCCGAGGTCGGTGCGGGCGATGGGCGGCTCTAGGGTCTGGACGGCCGTGGCGAAGGGGGAACCTCGGCGCCCGTCACTGGCTCGCAACCCCGTGTGGGCGGCGTTTGTGCCGAGGGACACGGGACACCCCGTCGCCAATTGCGACCGCGGGCCGCTAAGTCATCGACAAGCGCCCTCGTCGCATCTTCCACGAGGGCATCCGGGTGGTGGCCGCACCATCGATCCAAATAACCAGACATATCGACTATCGCCATGAACGCGGCGTCAGGGTCTATCCCCTGGCGATACAGCTGCGCGGCGGAAACGTACCCCTGCGCCCAGCTGGCCATGGGCATGTAGATATTCATCGAGACGCGCGGATATACCAGTTTGCCTTGACGGGCGGCGGTCCAAAGATAGCACGCCGACTTCCCTTCCCCCTCTATGCGGGAACGAGGGGTGTATCCGTGCGCCGCCGCCAGCGGGCACGCAGCTAGGATCGCGCTGACGAGAGCCGCAGCATGCGATCGGTTCGAGATCATCGACAGCCTGTTATGCCTCCAAGCGGGTTGAGGGAACCTCCCCGGGCGGCAAGGGCATGACCGTTTGGGGTCGACTATCCCCGTTTGCATCCTGCCCGGAAGCGGACGTTGTCAGGGTCGCGGTGGAGTCGAACGGCGGGGCCGCGACCCGCTGTCTTGCATCCACCAATCGCTCAGGCGAAGGTGCCAGGAAATCCAGGGGAGAGGATCACCATGCACCGACTTCTGACACTCGCGATCGTCCTGGCGCTCAGCGCCGGCGCGGCCGATGCGAAGTCCTGCAAGGACG
>Ga0302324_100020481_pt1 | contig 12935 bp, 14 predicted proteins | sample Palsa_T0_1_FD_201949 | JGI IMG/M metagenome (GOLD analysis project Ga0302324, IMG submission 201949) | Peat permafrost microbial communities from Stordalen Mire near Abisko, Sweden - Palsa_T0_1 | ecosystem: Environmental > Terrestrial > Soil > Palsa > Peat permafrost | place: Sweden: Abisko...
GGATGTTGATGACGAATATCCAGCGCCATCCGAGCGCAGAACTGACCATCGCGCCACCGACGACCGGACCCAGGGCCAGAGCGAGGCCGGTGACCCCGGCCCAAACGCCGATCGCCTTGGCGCGTTCGGCCGAGTCGGTGTAGACGTTGCTGATGATCGCCATCGCGACCGGGGTGAGCATCGTGCCGCCGAATGCTTGAAGCATCCGAAACACAATGAGCCAACCAAGGCTCGGCGCGAGCGCACACAACGCCGAGCCGACGACGAAGACGCACAGGCCGATGCGGAACACACGCCGCCGACCGAACCGGTCGGCGCCCGACGCGGAGAACATCAAGAACGCTGCCAATACGAGCGTGTACGCATCGATGACCCAGGCGAGACGGGATGCGCCGGCATGGAAGTCGCGTTCCATCGACGGCAGCGCGACGTTCACGGCCGTCATGTCGATGCCGACCAGCAGCACGGCAACACAACAAATCGCGAGGATGAGCCCGCGGCGCGGAACGGCTATGCGGGTAGGCTCAGCTGCAGCTCGTCGACTCGCTCTGCGAACTCGGCGTCGGTCAGGACCGCGGACCAGGAGCGGACGCGGTAGAGATCGCCGCCCGCTGCTGCGACGGGCGGTGTGCCGTTCGCGAGATCGCGGGCACCGCTCAGCAGCGTGCGGCGCATCGCGATGATCGCGGTGTCGCTCGTGCCGAGGTGCTCGAAGCTGCGGTCGACGCGTGCACCCATGCCCTCGACCATCGCCAAATCCTGGTTGCGGATCCCGGGGATCCCGGTCGTCGTCTTCGCGCGCTGCACGTCGCGATTCATCAGGTAGTCGTTGTCGGGCCCCGGCACCGGCCAGTCCGTTCCGGGGCGCACGACGCAAAATCCGTACTCGCCGGCGCGGTAGCCGGCGGCCTCGTCCTCGGAGACCGCACGATCCTCGTGGTAGTTGATCGCGATGACCAGCGTCGTCTCATCGTCGCGCGGAACCCAGAAGCGCATCATGCGCGCGCGGCCTGCGTCGGGCGCGATCAGCGAGCCGAAGGGCAGCAAGAACTGGTTGGTTCGAAAATAGGCGCGGTCGCCGTCGGCGCGGCGGCGCGCGGTCGCGGTGAGCCCATAGGGCTGCTCGCGGATCGTCCACGTCGGCGCGGTGTCCTCGCGGACGTACTTCCCGAGTCCCGTCGGCGGAAGCTTCGGGTCGAGGACGAGCGGCTGATGGAGCGAGCTGAGATGCGAGGAGTCGAGTTCGCCTTCGATCGCCTGCACGAAATTGGAGCGCTGCAGCCAACGTCCCATGAAGCGGTACTCGGCCGGCTGATCCATCCAGACCAGATGCGGAAGCTCGCCGGCCGCACCGACCGGGCCGAGATACGCCCACAGCACGCCGTGCGCGTCGCGCACGGGATACGCCTTGATGCCGACCTTCGTCTTGAACAAGCTGTCCGGCGGTTCGGAAGGCATGTCGACGCACGTGCCGCTGGAGTCGAACTTCCAGCCATGATAAACGCAGCGCAGCCCGCACTCTTCGTTGCGACCGAAGAACATCGGCGCGCGCCGGTGTGGGCAAAACGCGTCCACCAACCCGACGCCGCCGTCGGTTGCGCGGAACGCGATGAGGTCCTCGCCGAGCAGGCGGACGCGGACCGGCGGCCCGTCGGGTTCGGCCAGCTCCTCGCTGAGCAGAAACGGAAGCCAGAAGCGGCGCACGAACGCGCCCATCGGCGTCCCGGGACCGGTTTGCGTGAGGAGCCGGTTGTCGGCCTCGCTGAGCATGAACGTCCGGTTCGACGAGGGGTTGGAGAGTTGCTCTTCACGAACGGCGCGCCATGACGCGACCAGCATTTCTTCCGCGGCGTCGCATGGTGCTCGGTGCCGGACTCGCCGCGTTGCTAGCGCCGGCCCGTGCCTTCGGCCAGGCCCCCACGCCCGTGCGCATCGGGGCGTTTCTGATCGACCCGTTCCTCGAGCCGTACTACGCGCAGGATCAGGGAATGTTTGCCAAGGCCGGCTTGCAGGCCGACATCCAGTCGCTCTCGACGCAGGCATCGCTGGCGGCACTGATCGGGAACTCGCTCGACTTCGCCAACAGCGACCTCGTGCCGATCGCGAACGCGCGCACCCGTGGGCTCGACGTCGTGATCGTGGCCGCCGGCGCGCACTACGACAGCAAGGTGCCCACCATCGCGCTCATCACCGCTCCCGACGGCCCAATACGGAGCGCGGCCGACCTTCGCGGACAAGTGATCGGCACGCCGTCCGTCAACTCGGGGCCGAGCATCGCGGTTTCGGAATGGCTGAAGAAGAGCGGAGTCGATGCGAGCACCGTGCGGTTTGTCGAGGTTCCGCTCCCGGCAGCCAACGCCGGCGTGCAGCGCGGAACGTTCGCGGCGGCACTGAGCGGCGAACCGTTCCTCAGCGAGGCGAAGGGCGCGATTCGCATTTTGGGTTATCCATACTCGGCGATTGCCGACCAGTTCTACACCGGCATCTGGGTTGCGCGAAGCAGCTGGGCCGACCAGAATCCGGCGATCGTGCGCAAATTCAACGACGTGATCTATCAGAGTGCGCGTTGGGCCAACGCGCACCAAACCGAGTCGGCCCAGATCGAGGCGCGCCTCACGCAGCTCGAGTACGAGCGCGTCAAGATGATGGCCCGCAACCTCTACTCGACCGCGCTCGATCCCGCGCTTGCGCAGCCGCTGCTCGACGTCTCGTACCGTTACGGTCTGCTCACGCAACCGGTCGTCGCGTCGACGCTCTTCTGGAAGGGCGCGACCGGCTGAGGTCTCGGGCGTTAGATCGGCGCGTCGGGGCTCAAGCCGGTCATGTCAGACGGCCGTACCAGTGGCGGCAAGTTGAACGCGAGCTGATTCCAATGATCGGCAAATTCTGCCGGGGTCGCGTTGAACTCGGCCTCCAGCGTGGGCCAGTAGAACGGATCCCGCGCCTCGAACCACGCGGCGGCTTGCGTTTTGCTCATCGCGGCGCCGTGAATCACAAACATCCCGGTGCTCGCGTTGTACTGCACCGGCCCTTCGTTGTGGAAGGGGAGGGGCGTCGTCGTCGTGACGGTCGTGGTCACGCTCGTCGATTGCGCTTGAACGGCGGCTGGGGCCGCGAACGCCACCGCCACCAGGGCGGCGGTCAGGATGCCTGCTGTTCTTCTCATGCGGCCCTTGTTCCATGGGCGCGCGTTCCCCACACGCAGCGCTCGCTCGCTCATCCTGCGACGTGGAGTTGTGGCGCGAACAGGTCGGCCGCTCGCAGCGGTGCCTTGATGACGCCGTAAAGGTATAAGGCATCGAGGACGGGCTGAGCGTCGGCCGGGCGAACGCGCTCGGCGTACGTAACGCGCGTACTATCTGAGGCGACCGGCACGCCGACATACCGTTCGAGGATCTTCCCGCTCTCGGCATGGTGCTTGTTGGCCCAAATACCGGCGGCAATCGTCGCGTCGCAGAACGCCTGGACGATCTCCGGGTTCTGGGCGGCGAACTCCGCCGTGCAGTAATGCGCGGCGATCAAGAAGCTCTTGCCGATCGCATCGTAACAGGCGGCGAGCAGGCGCCCATCCGGGCCATGCAACGCGTCGTCGAGCGCGGGTTCGCTGACCGATGCCGCGTCGACCCGGCCGGCCTTCATTGCGGCGAGCGCCAGGTTATCTTCGACCTCGTACCACTTGATCGTTTTGGTATCGCCGCCGTTCTTGTCGATCCACAATTTTGCGCCGTAGTAGCTCAGGTTGGAGATGTCGCGGGTCGCGATCGTCTTGCCGTTGAGATCGGCCGCCTTCTGGATCGGCGAATTCTTCAGAACGACGAGGCCAGACGTCGGCGCGGCGCTCGAATACATCGACGTCGGCGCCGCGATGACGATGGGGATCTTGCGCTCGTGCGCGATCGCGAGTCCCGGCGTCGTCAAGCCACCGAACGTCGTGTTCCCACTCAATACCGCGGCGGCCGTCGCGCTCGGGTCGTTCGCCGATTTCACGTCGACGTCTAGACCATACTTTGCCCAGAGGCCGAGCTCTCGGGCATAATACATCTCGCCGCTCGAGTCGTTCGGCACGCTCAGCAAGCTGACTTTTTGCAATTTGCTTTGCGCGGCCGCGCGCGCCGGAAAGAATCCGCCGTCCAGCGAGCCGGCCGCAGCGGCGCCGAGCAGGCCGACGGCCGTTCGCCGCTTCAACTCAAGCCGTTGGGGTCAAGCCGGTTGGGCCGTTTTCGCCGACAAGAAGACGCCGTCGACATCGGCGAACAAATATTCGCACAGCGGACAGCTCTTGCGGGCCAGCGCGGCCCGGGCCACGCCCTCATCGGTCGCATCGATCGGATACGGCGAAAGCCGCCGATTCGACGCGGCGAGGTCGGCCAGATCGGCTTTGAACGTGCCGAGGTCCTCGACTGCAAAGCCGATGTGGTCTAAGGCGGCCGACTCGATGCCGGTGCCGCCGAAATCCGTGATGTGCCAGGGCATGATCACGAACGTCACGTGGCCGTCCGTGAGATAGATGTTGTCGTCGGCCGACGGTAAGACTTTCAAGCCGAGGACGTCGACGTAGAAGTCGGCGATCACGCGCGGGCGGAGGGTTCGCAGGGCGAAGTGATCGACGTGACGCTGATTGCGTTCACGCTCGCCCTCGGCGTAAACGTTCGCTCGATTCGCCGATTCACGTTGCGAGAGGTCGAACACGTTGCCGTCGGGATCGTGCGTCGTGTACGCGGCAAACGGCCGGTTCGAGGGTCGCTTGAGCCACTCTACGCCGTGCCGCCCGAGGCGGCCAAACGCGGCTTCGATATCGTCGACTTCTACCCCGAAGTGATCGAAGCGGGCGGCGCGTCCGGGCTTGCGTGAGTTGAGGTTGATGCCGACGTAGCCGTCGTGACCGGCGTAGGCACGAATCCCGATCTGTCGGCCGGAGCCGCGAAACGAGCGCAAGCCGAACATTTCTTCGTAAAAGACGCCTGACAACATGACGTTTTCGGTAACGATCGCGAGATGATTGAGCTTTGCCATAGAATGAGCTCCCAACGACGACGTACGCCAGGACCGCTGGCGATATCAGTCGCTTCGTGGCGTTAAATGAGGATTCCGTCCCCCCGGACGGGGGTTGGGGATCAACGAAAGGCGGGATCAACGAGCGTTGCTCCGTCGACCGGAGCGGGCAGCATTCCGAACCGAACTCCGACGTTGAGCAGCGGCTGCAGCAGTTTCGGTTCGAACGAGGTGCTGTACTGGGTGCGCGTCATCGTCGCGACGACGGTCGGGTCGAGCTTTGAATACTTCATGAGGATCGCGCCCGAATCCGTCCCGTGCGCGTTCGCCCACGCGGCGATCTTGTAGACCGTTGCGATGAGCCGCTTCAGCGCCGGCGTATTCGACCGCACGTAGTCGAGCGTCGTTACCCAGACGTTCGGGTAGAAGCGCGGTCCGACCGCATCGTACACGCGCCCGAGCGGCCGTATGCCGGCACGCATGGCGACGGTGAGGGCGGGTTCGAAGATCTCCGCGGCGTCGACGGTGCCGCGGTCGAGCGCTGCCCCCATTTCGTACAGCGGAATCTCGATCAAACGAACCTTCGCCTGATCGACGCCTTGCTTGGCGAGATAGGTGCGCAGTACTACTTCGGCCGAGCCGCCGAGGCTGGCGACCGCGATCGTCTTCCCTTCGAGCTCGCGCCCCGACCGCAACGGCGACGTTTTGGAAACGCAGAGCAGCATCGTCGCATTGGTGGTCTGGGTCGACGCGGGCGCCAGAATCGTGAACGGGATTCCGTGGGCCACGCCGACCGCCGTCGCGAGCGTGTCGAGGATGCCGACGTCGATCGCTTTGCCGGCCAGCGCGCCTTGGAGCGAGCCGTAGTTCGTGAAGGGCTGCACGGCGACGGTGAGGCCGGCTTGCGCGAACATGCCGGTGTCGGCCCCGTACAAGGGCTCGGCAGCGCTATCCGAGATCAGCGTACCGATGCGGATCGGCGCCGATTCTTGGGCGCCCACGCCGCCGTGCGCGGCGAGTACGGCAGCGCCTGCGGAACCGGCCGCCAAGCCCAGGAACGTGCGCTTCTTCACGCGAGGTCGCGCGTACGCGGATCGAAGAGTTCCTCGACGGTGTATTTGCGCGGAATCAGCTTTTGGGCGAGTGCATAGTCGATCACGACGCCCAGCGACGTGCGCAGCGCATCGATCCCGAAGGGTAACGGGTCGCCGCCGGCCATGAGCAGTTCCTTGCGGTACTCCTCGTCGGGATCGGCACCGGGCCTCGTCTTCAGATCGGCGAGATAGGCTTCTTTGCCGCGCTTGAGCAGGCCGAATAGCTCCGCCGGCAGCCACGGGTTGGCATCGATCGTCGCCTTCTTGAGCGTGACCATGTGATTGATCGGAAAGGCTTTGACGCGCGCGAACCATTCGAGTGCGGCCTCGTTAGCATCTTTGATAACCGGCTCGATTTCGGGCTTCTTCGGAGCCTCGCGGCCGGCGATCCAGGCATCGATGTCGCCGTCCATCAGCATGTCGAACATCTTCTTGCCGCTCGAACGAACGACGTTCTTGGGCTCGACGTACTCGTCGAGGTGCCCGCCTTCGTTGGTCACGTTCGTGATGCCATCGAGGTCGACGCCGTATTCCGCGCCGAGGATCCCGCGCACCCAAACACCGGTCGTCTGCGTGTATGCGCGCACGCCGATCTTCTTGCCGTTGAGGTCGTGCGGGCCGGTAATTGGTCCGCCGGTCTTCTTGAAGATCGAACCGTGATGAAAGCGATTCAGCATGACGGCGGGCAGCAGGACGATGGGTTTGCCCAGCGCCAGGGCTTGAATGAACGTGACGATCGCCATCTCGGAGAAATCGAACTCTTGGTGCTCGGCCATGTTGCCGAACGCGCTGCTGACCGGCTTGACGTCGACGAAATCGAATGCGAGCCGCGGCGAAGCGATGCTGCCGTCTTTGATCGACTTCGTTTGCCCGTACGTATCGAGCAGGGTCTTGAGCGTAAGCGTCGTGGTTGAAGTTGTCATCAGACTTTCCTCAGGTTCGGATAGAGCGTCAATGCGGTGCCGCTAAAAATCTGTTCGCGATCGCTTTCCGAGAGGAAGGCGAGCTCGCGTTGCCCGAGTGCCGTGAGATCCGGCAGCGACCCGGGCGACGAGGGAAAGTTCGAACCCCAGGCGATGCGCTCGACCCCCAGAGCGGCGATCGTTTGCTGGACGAAGGATTGCGTCGTCGCTTTGCCTTTCTTGAGCAAATCGAAGTTGCGCTCCGTCAATTTGAAGTAGAAGTTTTTGTGCTTGGCACCGAGGTCGAAAAAGGCCTGAGCTGCGGCATACGGCGGCCCGTCTTCGGTCGGTGGGTAACCGCCGTGATCGACGATTACCTTGACGTCGGGGAACCGGTCGAGCAGTTTGGCGAGCATCCCGAAGCTACCGAAGCGCGTCTGCACGCACACCGGCAAGCCGAGGTTGCGCGCCGCCTCCCAGGCGGGAAACGTCTTCGGGTCCGCCAGCCACTCGCCGGCACCTTCGCCGGTCGTGCTGCCCTGAGCGAAGATGCGAAAGCCGACCATACCGCGCTCTTTGACCCAATACGTGATCCGCTCGACGGCGTCGGGCGCGGTGACGTCGATCGCGCCGATGAAACGGAAGCGGTCCGGATGCGCCGCGGCGGAATCGGCGACGTACGAGTTGTCGTAGCCGTACGCCGTCGAAGCGTGGACCAAGACCGAACGGCGGATGCCGGCCGTATCCATCGCGGTCAGCATGGCGTCGCCATCGACCGGCCGTTCGACCGACCAGCCCGACATCGTTCCGCCGATGGGGTTGAAGGGGTAGCGCGTGACGTCTTTCGAGATCACGTGCGGGTGAATGTCTATGATTTCCAAGCGACGTTCCTTGCCTCGAGCTAGATGGAGATGAACAGCTCTTCCGGGGCGTAGCGCCGCGAAATCAGCTTCTGCGTCACCGCGTAGTCGATGAGCGCGTTGATCGATTTGATGTTGGCTTCGAGTCCATACGGCAGCGGGTCCGGCCCGACGAGCTGCTGCATCACGACCCACTTGTTGTCTTCCGCATCCTGCGGTCCGTTTTTGGCCAGCTTGGCGAGATACTCGTCCTTCGCGCGCGAGAAGGCATCGAACAACGCGCGCGGCAGTTCCGGGTTCGCTTTCAACACCGAGTCGCGCACGCACAGCACACCGTGGATCGGATAGATTCCGGTGCGCTTGAACCACGCCGCATCCAATTCGGCGGCGTTCGGGAAGAGGGCGCGGAAATCGCGCGTCGACAGGACCGCCGGCGTGGCGGCATTGCCTTTCTCCCAGCCCTCGCGGGGCGCCCCGGACCGGCCGAGTCCGGCGCGACCGGCGAACGCCGCGTCGATCTTGCCATCCTGAAAAAGATCGACCAAACTCTCGCCGCTCGAGGGTATGACGTTGGGCGGCGCGACGAACTCTTGCACGTGTTCTTCATCGTCGGTGATCCAGGTGATTTTGGACGCGTCGACGCCGTACTCGCTCTGGAGGATGCCCCGCACCCACACGCCGGTCGTGACGGTGTAGGCGCGCACGCCGACGCGCTTGCCGACGAGGTCGGCAGGCACGTTGATGCCGGTGTCGAGCCCGACCTGAATGTCGCCGAAGTGGAACAAGCGATTGAGCGGGATCGGCAAAGCGGTAAAGCCCTTGTTGAAGGCTTTCGCGACCACGTAGGTCGTCACGGCGACTTCGCAAATGTCGTATGCGAGATTGCGGACCATCTTGCGATAGGCCGCAATCATCGGATTGACCTCGATCATTTTGAGCTCGGCGCCGGCCGGCGCGATGCTGCCGTCCTTGATCGCGGCAACGTGCGGATAGGAATTCAATGCAACGGTATAAACGTTCAAGAGTCAGCCTTTTGACGGTAAGAGCGATGAAATGGCAGCTTTGAAGTCGGCGCGGGTCTTCGACCCGTGCATCCAGCGGTAATCGAGCTTCAGCGGCGTTTCGCCGGCGGTGAGTTTCAGCGTTGCGCACACCGGGCCGCTGAGTTGCATGAGGCGCGGCAGATCGTCGACGAACGGTGCGAGCTCGGAATAGGTCGACGCATGTGGGTAGCCGGCGGCCAGCGCCAGGGCGGCAAAGTCCACCGTGCCGCGGCCCGGGATCGGATGGCTGCCATTGGCTTCGTAGACGCCATTTTCGCACACGAAGTGGAGCAGGTTCTGCGGTGCGGCCGCCGCGATCGTGACGAGCGATCCGAGGTTCATCAAGAGCGAGCCGTCGCCGTCGAGCACGATAATCTTCGTGCCGGGGAGTCCCAGCGCAAGTCCGAGCGCATGCGAGGAGCCCTGGCCCATCGCGCCGGTTGCGGGCAAATTCAGCGGATGGGGCGCGACGCGCTGCCATTCGAAGGCCGACGAATACGTCGCGACGACGATCGCGTCGCCGCGCACGGCGGCCAGCGCTTCGAAGGCGAGATCGCGGCGCATCACGCCGCGGCCACGGGCCGGGCGAGAAGCAGCACGACCGGCCGCGACTCGGCGTAGGCCGTTTCGATCGCGGGTGCGATCAAGGCGACGTCGCTCGTGGTATCTACGACGACGTAGCGAACGCCCATCGCTTCGAGCAGCTTCGGCACGATGCGCACGCTATAGGTTTGCGTATCGTTGAGCGGGGCCTCGACGTTGCGCCCCAGGAGCCCGACCAACATGCAGATCGGTTGTTCGTATTCCACCGCGATCGAGCGAACCGCATTGAGCGAATCGATCAGGCCGGTGGACTGCATCGATAGCACGGCCCTGCGGTTGCAGTAGGCGAGCCCGCTGCAGATCGAGATCCCCTCGTCTTCCTTGCACAAGCGAATGAGGCGCAGGGCGGGTTCCTTCGAAAGCGGCCACAGGAGGCCGGTGCTGGTCGAAATGTCGGGCACGGCCGTCACGAACTCGACGCCGGCAGCGATGAGTGCGGAGATGATCGCGGAACCGGCCGGCGGCGCGCTGGAAGCGTGATTCATGCCGGCCGCGAGGCGGGCTGAGGCAGACCGAGGTGTTCGAAGAGAAACAGGCGCAGATCGCGCGCGTGGCTCGTTTCGAGCACGTCGGGCCGCCGCGCCAGGCAGAACGTCTGCCGCAAGAACGCCTCGTCGATCGACAAGCGGCGGAAGACCCCGCTTTCCAATTCGTCGGCGATCGACGATTCGTAAAGCATTCCGACCCCGCGGCTCGCCCGCACCGTCCGCTTCACGCCTTCGTAGGAGAGGATTTGGACGTGCCGGTCGCGCGAAAACCCGATGCGCTCGAGGTCGTCGAAGAGTTCGCGCCAGTATTCTGGGCTGAACTTCGAGGTCAGCGTTATCTTGCGCAGATCGTCGCTCGTGATGGAGCTCTTCTTGGCGAGCGGGTGATCGGCGACCGTGAAGATGACGAAGGAGTCCTCGTAGAGGGTATTGCTCACCATCTGCATCGTGTAGCGCGTTTCGGGCAAGATCGCGAAGTCGTAGCTGCCGAAAACGAAGGCGTCCCAGACTTGGTCGAGCAGCCGTACGTCGATGTCGACTTTGATGTCGCGATGGAGCTGCATGTATGACGCGATGAGCTCGGGCAACACGTAACTGCCCGGCGCGGGCGTGGTGAGGACGCGCACGTGCGCGCGGTCCGCAGCTTGGAAGGAGGCGCACAGCCGGCCGAGGCCTTCGTATTTGGAGAGGATGTCTTTGGCGACCGTGGTGATCTGCTGACCGGGCTGGGTCAGCGTGAGGCGCCGTCCCTCTTGCGCGACGAGCCGGACGCCGGCGCGGCGTTCGGCCGCGCGCAGGCGCTTACTGATCCCCGGCTGCTCGAGGCCCAGCCGCGACGCCATCTCGGCTTGCGTTTGGCCCTCGGCGATGCCCAGCAAAATCTCCATGTCGACAACGGAGAAGAGGTCGCTGGCCCGCACCGCGCCGCGCTCGGAGTGCACTCGTCTAGCCCTTCAGAAGTTTGACCGCGTCGTGAGCGAGCGACATGTCGGCAACTTTTTCTAGCGGCAAGATCGCCTTCTGGTTTCCCAGTTCGACGTTGAGTGCTTGCATGTACATGATGCGCTCGGCGCTCAGGGCGATGTCCGCTTCGTAGCCCTTCACGGACTGGATCCAATCCCAGCGATCGGAGCCCTCGGTGGCCGCATCGGGTCCGACGCCGTCGACGTATGCCTTGACGTAGGTCGCCTTCGAATTCGGGCTGTCGACGAAGCGATAGGCTCGGCCGTACGCGGCTAACGTGCGCACGAGCACGTCGCGCTTTTCCGCGATGGCGCGGTCCGTCGTGAACGTGCCTTGATTGGTGAATTGGGGAACTTCTTTGGGGGCGTCGGCGATGACGCGGCAGTTGAACTGCGCGGCGACTTTGACAAAGTCGTGCTGGCAGGGGCCCGCGTCGACTTTCCGCGCCGCGACGGCTTTGAACACGTCGGAGCTGCTGCCGATGTTCACGAACGTGATCTTGTCGAGGTCGACGTGTTCTTTTTTGAGCATCGCCGCCATGACCGCGTAGACGAGCGCGCCGATCGCACCGGTGCCGACCGTTTTTCCCTCGAGATCCTTGAGCGACTTCACGCTCGGATTGCCGGTGATCACGGTGAAGTCCGGAGCGCGCATCGCGCAGCCGACCAGTTTGAGCGGTGCCCCGTTTTCGATCGCCGGAAACACCTGCGAGAACCCGGTGAGGATGCCGATGTCGGAGGCACCGGTCACGACGGACGCCGTCAACTTGATCCCGTCGGATACGTTGAGCGTGTCGGCGGTGAGGTTGAAGTCTTCGAGATAGTGTTGCGATTTGATCAGCGCCTGAAGCGCGAACGAGTCGTTCGAGCCGGTGTTGACGATGTTGACGCCGGCCGGCGCGAACGCCGCTCGGGCGGCAGCGGGAAGCAGCGCCGCAACCGCGGCGGCACCGGACGCCTGGGCAAAACTCCGTCTATTCATTGTTTTCGTTACTCTTCCAGGGAGCGATCAGCTGCTCGGCACGCTGCAGCGTGCCGGTGAGGAGGACGCCGAGAATCATGAGGATGATGACCGGGACGAGCATTTCGTCGGTGCGGAATTGATTGCCGTACTTCACGACGAGGCCGCCGAGCCCACTGATCGCGGTGAAGAATTCGGCGGTAACCATGCCAATGATCGCGCGGCCGATGCCCAAGCGCAAACCGGCCATGATGTACGGCAGCGACGCGGGCAAAATGATTTTGGTGAAGATCTGTTGCTCGTTGGCAACGAAGGCGACGCCGACGTCGATCAGCGAGCGGCTCACGTTTCGCACGCCGATCGAGGTATTGATCAGCACCGGGAAGAGCGTGAACAAGAAGACGATGAACAGTTTGGCGGTGAAGCCGAGGCCGAACCAGAGGATGACCAGTGGAATCAGTGCGACCAGCGGCGTTGCGTAGAAGGCATTGATCAGCCAGTCGAGCGCCGCTTCGACTTCGCGATAGCGCCCGACGGCGAGCCCGGTCAGGACGCCGAACACGGCACCGAGGACATATCCGAGGACCAGCGTGCGCAAGCTTTCGAGCAGCGCCGCTTGCAGGACCCCGGCTTGTGCCAGCGACACCGCCGCGAGCACGATCTTGCTGGGGTAGGACATGAACAGCGGGTTGACCTGACGCCCGAAGATCTCCCAAACGGTAAAGGCGAAGACGATCGAGCACAGGCGAATGATCGTATAACGCCGCTTCCGCTTCGTGAGGACGTCGTCGGGCCCGATCGTCTCGATCAGTTCCTCGGGCGGCGTCCCCGCGTCGATGACGGCGCTCATCGGGCGCCGGCCGTTTGGAGCGGCCGGATGCGCTGCCAGATGCGGTCACGCAATTCGAGGAAGGTCGGATTTCCGCGCATCTCCGTTAGGCTGGGGCGCGGGCGCGCGAACGGCACGTCGACGACTTCCTTCACGTGGCCGGGGCGTGACCCCATGATGATGACGCGGTCGCTGAGATAG
>Ga0302324_100020483_pt1 | contig 12934 bp, 10 predicted proteins | sample Palsa_T0_1_FD_201949 | JGI IMG/M metagenome (GOLD analysis project Ga0302324, IMG submission 201949) | Peat permafrost microbial communities from Stordalen Mire near Abisko, Sweden - Palsa_T0_1 | ecosystem: Environmental > Terrestrial > Soil > Palsa > Peat permafrost | place: Sweden: Abisko...
GGACACCTTGTCGCCGGCCCCGGGAGGCCGGATCAAGGGCAACGAGACCGACTATGCGCTGCGGTTTCATCTTCATCCGTCGGTCAAGGCAAGCCGCCTCAGCGACGCCCGCGGCGTCATGCTGGTACTGCCCAACCGCGACGTCTGGACCTTCGAGGCGCTCGACGACAAGGTCGAGCTCGAAGACAGCGTATTCCTGGCCGGAAACGACGGGCCCCGCCGCACCGCCCAGATCGTGATTCGCCAGGACTCGCGGCAAGCTTCCTCGATCCGCTGGAGTTTCATGCGCTCGACGGCGTCGGCCTCGGCCACGACGGTAAAACGTAACGCGCGCCGCGAGCCGGAACTGCCTCTGTAGGTACTGTTCCGGCCGGCAAGCCGCGTTGCATCCCTTGACGGATGTAAGCTAATTGCTTACGTTGCCGCGTGATCCGGACCTGCAAGAGCAAGGCCCTTTCGGAGCCGTGGACCAAGGGCAAGACTTCGAAAATCGATGCGAAAATGCATAAGCGCATTTTCGCGAGGCTCGACCGCCTCGACGTTGCTGTCCGGGCTGATGAAATGAACGTCCCAGGCTTCGACTTTCACGCCTTGCAGGGGTTCAATCCAAAACGTTATTCGGTCCACGTCAATGGACCATGGTGCATCACGTTCGAATTCGAGAACGATGAAGCGTGCCGTGTCGATTTCGAACAATACCACTAGATAAGGAGCAAACATGGTCTATGCGGCAAAGCGTGCCAAAAATCGCTGCCCTACGCATCCCGGAGCGCTGCTTCGCGATGAGATCATTCCAGCCACCGGCCGGACCAAGGCAGAGATTGCCGGACTACTCGCGATTTCGCGTCAACATCTTTACGATATTCTGCAGGAAAGAAAGCCGGTGTCTCCGACCATCGCGGTTCGCCTCGGCAAGCTTTTTGGAGATGGTGCGGGCATCTGGACGCGCATGCAGGGCGCTTACGATACGTGGCATGCGGAACGCACGGAAGACGTTAGCCAAATCCCGACCATCAGGATCAAGGCCGCCTGAACCCCGGGGATTTGACAGCCAACGCACGGATTCGCCGCTTCCTGTGGCCAACACAAATCCACACGCGGCTTACGGTTTCGCGGCCACCAAAACCGTGCTACCCGGCGGGCCTGCCATTTAGGATCAAGCCATGACCGACCATCCGCGCCGCGTCACCCGCGCATTGCTGTCCGTTTCCGATAAATCCGGACTGGTCGAATTCGCCCGCGCGCTGGCCGGCCACGGCGTCGATCTGGTCTCCACCGGCGGTACCGCCAAGGCGATTGTCGCGGCGGGACTGAAGGTCAGGGATGTTTCGGAACTGACCGGATTTCCGGAAATGATGGATGGGCGGGTCAAGACCCTGCACCCCAAAGTGCATGGCGGGCTGCTGGCGATCCGCGACAATGCCGAACATGCGCAGGCGATGAAGAGCCATGGCATCGCGCCGATCGATTTGCTCGTGGTCAATCTCTATCCGTTCGAGGCCACCGTCGATAAGGGCGCGGGCTTTGAAGAATGCATCGAGAATATCGACATCGGCGGCCCCGCGATGATCCGCGCCGCGGCCAAGAACCACGATGATGTCGCCGTGGTTGTGGAAGCCCAGGATTATCAGACGGTGCTTGATGAGCTCGCCGCCAACCAGGGCGCCACCACGCTGACGCTGCGGCGGCGTCTGGCCGCCAAGGCCTATGCCCGCACCGCCGCCTATGACGCCGCGATCTCGAACTGGTTCGCCCAGGAACTCAAGACCGAGGCGCCGGATTTCCGCGCCTTCGGCGGACGGCTGATTCAGACGCTGCGCTACGGCGAGAACCCGCATCAGACGGCGGCGTTCTATCGCACACCCGACAAGCGCCCGGGCGTCGCCACCGCGCGGCAGCTTCAAGGCAAGGAGCTGTCGTACAACAATATCAACGACACCGACGCGGCCTATGAATGCCTCGCCGAATTCGACGCGACGCGCACCGCCGCCTGCGTCATCGTCAAGCACGCCAATCCCTGCGGCGTCGCCGAGGGCACCGACCTGATCAGCGCCTACCGCAAGGCGCTGGCCTGCGATTCGACATCGGCCTATGGCGGCATCGTCGCGCTCAACCGGACGCTGGACACCGATGCCGCGCGAGCCATTACCGAAATCTTCACCGAGGTGATCATCGCGCCGGACGCGACCGAAGAAGCCATCGCCATCGTCGGCGCGCGGCGCAATCTGCGATTGTTGCTGGCGGGCGCGCTGCCCGATCCGCGCGCCATCGGGCTGACGGCGAAAACCGTGGCCGGCGGACTTCTGGTGCAGAGCCGCGACAATGCGTCCGTCGACACGATGGCGCTGAAGGTCGCGACCAAACGGGCGCCGAGCGACGCCGAGCTGCGCGATCTCAAATTCGCATTCCGCGTCGCCAAGCATGTCAAATCCAACACCATCGTCTACGCAAAAGACCTCGCGACCGTCGGCATCGGCGCCGGGCAGATGAGCCGGGTGGATTCCGCGCGCATCGCCGCGCGCAAGGCGCAGGACGCCGCCGATGAATTGAAGCTTGCGGTACCGATGACCAAAGGATCGGTGGTGGCGTCGGATGCCTTCTTTCCGTTCGCCGATGGACTAATGGTCGCCATCGAGGCCGGCGCCACCGCGGTGATCCAGCCCGGCGGATCGATCCGCGACAATGAGGTGATCAAGGCCGCCGACGACGCCGGGATCGCCATGGTGTTCACCGGCATCCGGCATTTCCGGCATTAATCGCCGCGCTAACGCCATCCTGAGCGCCTGACCGGAACTTTGGGGACCGGCGATGAGGGGTCGCCGCGCCGGCGCCGACGGCGTTCGCGGTATAACCCCTTCGGAATCAACCAGATTTCAGTATATGTATACATTAATTGACGTCCTTCGTCATAAATATGCGAATATTTTTGATATTCTGCCTTTTATGTATACAATGGGGATGCATCCTTAACCCGCCGAGGAGCATTTCCGATGACCCAGACCTTTCCGATCAATGCCTGGTACGCCGCGGCTTGGGACGCCGATATCAAGCGCGCGCTGTTTCCGCGCACGATCTGCGGCAAGCACGTGGTGATGTACCGGCAAGCCAACGGGCAGGTGACGGCGCTGGAAGACGCGTGCTGGCATCGTCTGGTGCCGCTTTCAAAAGGCCGGCTCGAAGGCGACAGCGTGGTGTGCGGCTATCACGGCCTCAAATACAATGCGTCGGGCCGCTGCACCTTCATGCCGTCGCAGGAAACCATCAATCCGTCGGCCTGCGTGCGCGCCTATCCGGCCGTCGAGCGTCACCGGTTCATCTGGCTATGGATGGGCGATCCGGCGATGGCCGATCCCGCGCTGGTTCCGGACATGCACTGGAACGACGATCCGGCCTGGGCCGGAGACGGCAAGACGATTCACGTCAATTGCGATTACCGGCTGGTGGTCGATAATCTGATGGACCTGACGCATGAGACATTCGTTCATGGCGGCAGCATCGGCAATGAAGCCGTCGCGGAAGCGCCGTTCGATGTCGCGCATGGCGACAACACCGTCACCGTGACCCGCTGGATGAGCGGCATCGAAGCGCCACCGTTCTGGGCCCAGCAGCTGCAGAAGCCGGGACTGGTCGATCGCTGGCAGATCATTCATTTCGAGGCGCCCGGCACGGTCAATATCGATGTCGGCGTCGCGCCGGCCGGCACCGGCGCGCCGCAGGGCGACCGTTCGCAAGGCGTCAATGGCTACGTGCTCAATACCATGACGCCGGAAACTGCGACGACCTGTCACTATTTCTGGGCCTTCGTGCGCAACCATCGCCTGACCGAACAGCGGCTCACCACCGAAATCCGCGACGGGGTCGCGGGCATTTTCCACGAGGATGAAATCATTCTCGAAGCCCAGCAGCGCGCCATCAGCGAGAACCCCGATCGCGTGTTCTACAACCTCAACATCGACGCCGGCGCGATGTGGGCGCGGCGCATGATCGACCGCATGATGGCGCGGGAAAACCAGCCGCCGGCGATGCAGGCCGCGGAGTAACCCATGAGCGAACGCGACCCCGACCGCGCGGTGTCCCAGACAGTGCGCGCCCAGCTTGCGCTGCGCGACCTGATCCTTTCGGGCCGGCTGCGGCCGGGCGAGCGGATTTCCGAACTCCAGGCGGTCGAGATCACCGGCGCGTCGCGGACGCCGGTGCGCATGGCGCTGGTCCGGCTCGAGGAGGAAGGCCTGCTGGAGGCGATACCTTCCGGCGGGTTCATGGTGAAGGCGTTTTCGGAACGCGATATCCTCGACTCGATCGAATTGCGCGGGGTGCTCGAAGGCCTGGCCGCCAGGTTCGCGGCCGAGCGAGGGGTATCGGCGCGCGATCTTGAGCCGCTGAAGGAAAACCTGGCGGAACTGGACCAGCTGGTCGCGCAGGATCCGGTCTCGGTGGAAGTGTTTTCGTCCTATGTGACGATGAACGCCCGCTTTCATGCGCTGCTGACGGAATTGTCACGCAGCGCGCCCTTGATCCGGCAGATCGACCGCGCCTCGGCGCTGCCGTTCGCTTCCCCGAGCGGCTTCGTGATGGCCCAATCCGTGCTGCCGGAAGCGCATCAGATCCTGATCATCGGACAGGACCATCACCGCATTGTGGTCGATGCGATCGAAAATCGGGAAGGGGCGCGCGCGGAGGCGGTGATGCGTGAGCATGCGCGTCTGGCCGCCCGAAACCTGCGGCTGGCGCTGCGCAATCGAACCCATCTGGATCTGCTGCCGGCGCTGGCGCTGATCCGCTCCCCGGTGAGCGAATAGGGGCTTGGTCACATCATGCGATTTGCCCAGACATGGACGACATGCACCGTTCACAGCACCCGCGATGTGACGCCGGCGATTCGCGAAATCGTGCTGCGGCCCGAGCGTGCGGGCATCGAAAACTACCCGATCGGCAGTCATATCAATGTCGGCGTGTTGATCGATGGACGGCCGGAGACGCGCTGTTATTCGCTGGTCGGCGATTTCAGCCCCGATGGCTACCGGATCGCGGTTCGGCGCGCGCCCGACAGCCGCGGCGGCTCACGCTATATGTGGACACTGAAGCCGGGCGCGCGCGTCGAGGTCTCGAGCCCGGCCTCGCTGCTCGAGATCGACTGGTCGCGAACATCCTATTGTCTGATCGCGGGCGGAATCGGTATTACACCGATCCTCGGAATTGCCGCTGCTTTGATGCGCCGCAACGCCGACGTCAGGCTTCACTATGCCGTCAGGTCGCGCGGCGATGCCGCGTTTCTCGACGAACTGTCTGAGTTGCTCGGCGATCGCCTGACCGTCCATGCCGGCGACGAAGGCAGGCGCATCGACCTGGACGGCACCTTTGCCGGTCTGCCGCCGGATGCATCGACGATCATATGCGGCCCGATGCGGCTGCTCGAAGCGGCGCGGCGTGGCTGGGCGGCGGCCGCACGCCTGCCGACCGATCTGCGCTACGAGACATTCGGCTCCAGCGGTCTGTTGCCGACCGAATCATTCCGGGTCCGGATCGATAATTCCGGCCGGGAAATCATGGTGCCCGAAAACAGATCGATGCTGGATGCGCTCAACGAGGCTGGCTATGAGGTGATGTCGGACTGCCAGCGCGGCGAATGCGGCGTCTGCGCGATCGACGTCATCGCCGTGGACGGCCAGATCGATCATCGCGACGTGTTCTTCAGCGATCATCAGAAAGAGACCAATCGCAAGATCTGTCCCTGTGTTTCGCGCGCCATTGGCGCGATCACCGTGAATACGCTCTATCTGAACGACGCTCGCTGAAAGATTGCCGGACCTATATCCTGCTCTCCCGCACCCTTCCCAATAGCGCCAGGCCCGCGATGAAAAACAGCACCAGCACCGCCATGCCGGCCTTCTGGCTCTCGGTCACCGCGGTGATGACGCCGATCAACAGCGGTCCGACGAAGGACGTGACTTTTCCGGTCAGTGCGAACAGCCCGAAATATTGCGCGATGCGATCTTGCGGCGCCATCCGGATCAATAGCGTGCGCGACGCCGCCTGCAGCGGGCCGCCGGCCGCGCCGATCAGGCATCCCAGCACCAGATAGGCGCGCTCCGCGGCGCCGGAAAACAGCGCGCCGTCCGGTCGCGGGGCTGCGACCTTGATGAACAGGATCGAATCCCTGTCCACCAGCAAAATCGCAGCAATGGCGAGCAACAGGATCAACATGCTGCCCGCGATCACGCGCTTGGGCCCCAGCCTGTCATCGAGCTTGCCGCCGAGCCACGCGCCAAAGGTGCCCGCGATCGCCAGTATGATACCGAAAGTGCCGATCTGGATCGTGTTCCAGCCGAACGTGCCGGCAGCGTAGATGCCGCCAAATGCGAACAGCGACACCAGCCCGTCGGTGTAGATCATGTTGGCGAGCAGAAACGCCGCCATCGATTTCTGCTGCGGTAATTCGCGCAGCGTTTGCTTCAGTTCACTCAATCCCTCGCGCAAGGCTTCGCGCACCGGATACCTGGCGGGATAATCCGGCGTCAGCAGGAACATCGGCAGCACGAAGATAATGAACCAGATGCCGGTGAGGGGACCGGTGATGCGATCGCCCTGATGGGAGACGGGGTCGAGCCCGAACAGCGGCATGAACCCGAACAGGGTGCGGCCGGTGTCGGGACTGGCGGCCAGAAAGCCGAGCACGAGAATCAGACTTAAGATGCCGCCGACATAGCCGGTGGCCCATCCGGTCCCCGACAATCGCCCGATCTGGTCCGGCGGCACCAGCGTCGGCATCATCGCATTGTTGAAGACAGTGGCGAATTCAGCGCCAATGGTTGCGATCCCGTAAGCGATCAACAGCGAAGGAATCCCGCTGGTATCCCCGGGCTTGCCAAACCACATCAGACTGGATCCGATCACCAGCAGGGCGCCGAACGCGGCGATCCACGGTTTGCGGCGGCCGCTGGCATCGGCGATGGCGCCCAACACCGGCGACAACAATGCGATGATCAGGCCGGCGGCCGCGGTGGCAAACCCCCACAGGGACTGCCCGCTGGCGGGATCGGCCGCCACATGGGTGGCGAAATAGGGCGCGAACACAAAGGTGGTGATCAGGGTGAAATAAGGCTGGGCGGCCCAATCGAAGAAAATCCAGCTGATGACCGCCGAGCGCGGTGGATAAATCTGCTGTATGACCGCAATGCGTGGGCCCGAAGTGACGACCGCCATGCTCGAAATGTCCTGCCAGATCACGAGGAGGCGTTTTGCCCTGCGGATCGGAACCCATATAGCATTGGTGGAGCTGAGGCGTTTACGTTTTTCAGACCTTGAACCGACTTCAACCCGCGGCGGATTTTCGATGACCCTGGTCACAGCAGGAATACGCAGGACCTTCACAGCCATCATCCTGGCCGCCATCTGCGTCATGCCGGCGGCCGCGCAGGAGCAGCGCCGCGGTTTCTACACGCCGCCGGCCGCCGACGCGATTCATCCCGTTGTCGCCGAGCACGGCATGGTGGTGACGCAGGAGAAAATCGCGGCGCGCGTGGGCGCCGACGTGCTCAGCCGCGGCGGCAATGCGGTCGACGCGGCGGTGGCCACCGGATTTGCCATGGCCGTGACCTATCCGCGCGCGGGAAACATCGGCGGCGGGGGGTTTATGGTGATCCACTCCAGGGAACGCGGCGAGGACGTCACCATCGATTATCGCGAGACCGCGCCGGCCGCCACCACGCCCAAGATCTTTCTCGGGCCCGACGGCAAGCCCGATATCGCCAAGTCGCGCGACTCCGCGCTCGGCATCGGCGTTCCCGGTACCGTCGCAGGATTGACCCTGGCGTTGGAAAAATACGGCTCCGGCAAATTTACGCTGGCGGAATTGCTGCAGCCTGCGATCGCGCTGGCCCGCGACGGGTTTGTCGTCACCGATGACGTTGCCGATACCATGCCCGAGGAGCGCGAGCGGCTGGCGCGCTGGCCCTCGGCGATCAAGATATTCTCCGGCAAGGACGGCGCGCCCTTGCATGATGGCGACCTCCTGGTTCAGGCCGATCTGGCGACCACGCTGTCGGCGATTGCGGAACAGGGACCGCGCGGGTTCTATGAAGGCCCGGTTGCGGCAAGGCTGGTAAAGGCGATCGGCGACGCCGGCGGCATCATGACGCTGGACGATCTGAAATCCTATTCTGCCGCGATCCGCCCGCCGATACGCGGCAGCTATCGCGGTTTTGACATCGTCTCGATGCCGCTGCCGTCGTCGGGCGGCATCGTGCTGGTGGAAATCCTCAATATCCTGGAAGGTTTTCCGATGGGTGACATGAAGCAGGGCTCGGCGCCCTCGCTGCATGTCCTGATCGAGGCGATGAAGCGCGCCTATGCCGACCGTGCCCGCTATCTCGGCGATCCCGCTTTCGTCAGCGTGCCGGTGGCGACCCTGACCTCAAAGGATTACGCCGCCAAACAACGCGCCAGCATCGATCTCGACCGCGCCACGCCGTGGACCGACGTGCTGTCGGCGACGATGCCGCGCGAAGGCAGCAACACCACGCATTTTTCGGTGGTCGACAGTTCAGGCAATGCGGTCAGCAACACCTATACGCTGAATTTCAACTACGGCCTCGGAATGGTCGCGGAAGGCACCGGCGTGCTGCTCAATAACGAGCTCGACGATTTCACCGCGGCGCCCGGCGCATCCAATGCCTTTGGCCTGGTCGGCTTCGAGGCCAACCTGCCCGGCCCCGGCAAGCGGCCATTGTCCTCGATGTCGCCGACCATCGTGCTGAAGGACGGCAAACCGGTTCTGGTGACAGGGTCGCCGGGCGGCAGCCGCATCATCTCCGCGGTCATGCAGGTGATCGTCAATGTGCTCGACTACCACATGGACGTCGCCGCCGCGGTGGCCGCGCCCCGCCTGCACCATCAATGGCTGCCTGACGAAGTACGGGCCGAGCACGGCTTTGCCGACGACACGCTGGCGGCGCTGCGGGCCAAAGGCCATCGCGTGATCGAACCCCTGGGGCGGACCTCGGCCAATTCGATCGCGGTGACCGACCAGGGATTGCTGGGCGCCCCCGATCCGCGCAGCCGTGGGGCCGGAGCGGCGGGGCAATAGAGCGTCAAGACAACCGATTGCGGATTTGCCTGTCGCGGGGATCGGCGTAGGGTTTGCACGACCTCCGCGCCAACCGGCCACCGTGGGGGCGGCTAAAGGCCGGTCAGAAATTCTCCGGGGAAACGTCCGTCATGAGCAGCACCGTTGAGCCATCGGGAGCGATTGAAGTCGCTGCCATCGAAGACACCAGCCTTCTCGCCTTCTATCGCGACATGAACCTGCCGGAACGGCGGACGTTCTGGGCGTGCGCGGCCGGCTGGGCGCTCGACGGCATGGATTTCATGATCTATCCGCTGGTGATCGGCACCATCATCGTGCTGTGGAAGGTCGATCCGGGCACCGCGGGCCTCGCCGGCACCGTGACCTTGCTGGCCTCGGCGATCGGCGGCTGGCTTGGCGGCTATCTCGCCGACCGCATCGGCCGGGTCAAAACCTTGCAGCTGACGATCCTGTGGTTCTCGGTTTTTTCGCTGGTCTGCGCCGTGGTGCAGAATTTCGACCAGCTGTTGATCGCCCGCGGTTTGCTCGGTCTCGGTTTCGGCGGCGAATGGGCCGCGGGCGCGGTGCTGATGGGCGAAGCGATCCGTCCGCAATATCGCGGCCGCGCGGTCGGCTCGGTGCAATCAGGCTGGGCGGTCGGCTGGGGCCTCGCGGTGCTGTCGCAGGCCGTCCTGTTCTCGTATCTGCCGCCGGATATCGCCTGGCGCTGGATGTTCGCGATCGGCGCGCTGCCGGCACTGCTGGTGTTCTTCCTGCGCCGTTATGTGGAGGAGCCGGCGATCGCCGCCGCCACCCGCGCCAAACAGCAGGCATCGGGCGAGCGACCCTCGATATTGGAGATTTTCGCAAGCCCGATGCTTAAGACCACGATTCTGGCGTCGCTGATGTCGACGGGATGCCAGGGCGGCTATTACGCCATCACCTTCTGGGTGCCGCGCTTCCTCACCACCGAGCGCAAGCTCTCGATCGTCAGTTCCACCGGCTATCTCGCAGCGCTGATCATCGGCTCGTTTGTCGGCTACCTCGTCGGCGCCTGGCTCGCCGACCGCATCGGCCGGCGCAACCTGTTCCTGATCTTCTCGATCGGCGCGATTGCCGTGATTTTGCTTTACACCCAATTGCCGCTGAACAACGAGGTGCTGTGGCTGCTCGGTTTCCCGCTCGGCTTTTTCGCCTCCGGCTATTTTTCCGGCGTCGGCGCGTTCCTCACCGAGCTCTATCCGACCCGGCTGCGCGGATCGGGTCAGGGCTTCTGCTATAATTTCGGCCGCGGCATCGGGGCGCTGTTTCCGTTTCTGGTCGGCGCGCTCTCGACCGAGACCTCGCTCGGCAATGCGATTGCGATCTTCGCGGTTGCGGCCTACGGCGTGTTCTTCATCGCCGCCTTTGCATTGCCCGAGACCCGCGGCCGCGTTTTACATGCGGATGCGTGACGCAATCGGAGGCCCCAAATGACATCGCTCAAAGGCAAGACGCTGTTCGTCTCCGGCGGCAGCCGTGGCATCGGGCTTGCGATCGCGTTGCGTGCTGCGCGGGACGGCGCCAATGTCGCGATTGCCGCCAAAACCGCCGAGCCGCATCCGAAGCTCAAGGGCACGATCTATACCGCGGCCGACGAGATCCGTGCCGCCGGCGGCAAGGCGTTGCCGATCCTGTGCGACATCCGCGAGGAGGCCCAGGTGATATCGGCGATCGACAAAACCGTCGCCGAATTCGGCGGCATCGATGTCTGCGTCAACAACGCCAGCGCCATCAGCCTGACCAATTCGCAGGCCACCGACATGAAGCGGTTCGACCTGATGATGGGCATCAACACCCGCGGCACCTTCATGGTGTCGAAATACTGCATCCCGCATTTGAAGAAGGCCGATAACCCGCACATTTTGATGCTGTCGCCGCCGCTCGACATGAAAGCAAAGTGGTTCGAGCATTCGACCGCCTATACGCTGGCGAAATTCGGCATGAGCCTGTGCGTGCTTGGTCTAGCGGCCGAGCTGAAGGGCGCCGGGGTCGCGGTCAACGCGCTGTGGCCGCGCACCACCATCGCGACCGCGGCGGTCGGCAATCTCCTGGGCGGCGACGCCATGATGCGCGCCAGCCGCACCCCCGAGATCATGGGCGATGCGGCCTATGTGATCTTCACCAAACCGTCGCGCGAATTTACCGGGCAGTTCTGCATCGACGACAAGGTGCTGAGCGCCAGCGGCGTGCGCGACTTCGAGCCGTATCGCGTGGATCCGTCGGTGCCGTTGATGTCGGATTTCTTTGTGCCCGACGACGACGTGCCGCCACCCGGCGTCACCGTGATGGCGCTGCCTTCCGTTGGCGAGGTTCAGAAGCCGCGCTAGAGGGAGTTGCATTACGCGAGCGCGGGAGAGACGTGTGGGCCGGCGAAGATGGATCGCTGTCGCGGCGGGGCTGGCGATACCCGTGATGGCGGCCGCCTACTTCCGTCCCGATCGCGCCATTCGCGTCGCGACCGGCGTAGTCGCCGACAGCGTCTGCGCGAAAACTTTCGTATCGGGGCTCGATCCTCAGGCCATATTTGCCGAGACCATGGACCGTCCCGGGATTCGCCGGTTGCGGTCGGTCATGCGATATCGACTGGATCGGTCCGCCAGAACCGTCGATGCGTCGGTGATAGGTTTGCTTGGCAGCCGCGCCGCATTTCATGACGGCTTCGGTTGCGTCCTGTTGCGCGGATCGGAACAGCCCCATCTGCTCAGGAGCGACATTGCGGCGCTAAAGGCGCCGATTAATTCGCCGCTTCTGCCGGAAATTGCCGGCCCTTCTGTCGTCGAGCCATCTGATCCGGCCCTCAAAGCTGCGCTCGATCACGCCTTCGAGGAGCCCGCAGCGCCGCCGTTTCGGAGGACCAAGGCCGTGGTGGTGGTGCACGAGAGCAAGGTGATCGCCGAACGGTACGCGAATAGCATCGGCGTCGATACGCCGCTGCCCGGCTTTTCCATGACCAAGTCGATGGTCAACGCGTTGCTCGGCATTTTGAATAGACAGGGCCTGATTACGCCGTCGATACAGGCGCCGATTCCCGAGTGGCACCGCGCGACCGATCCGCGCCGCGAGATCAAGGTCGAGCATTTGATGCGAATGACCACGGGTCTGGCGCTGGATGAAACCAACACCGGCTTCGATCCCTCCAGCCAGATGTATCTGTACCGCGACATGGCCGGCTTTGCGGTGACGGCCGCCGCGATCGCTCCGCCGGGAAAACGGTGGCGTTACTCCAGCGCGACCACGCAGTTGTTGGCGCGGATCATCCGCGACACCGTCGGCGGACCGGAGCAGACCCTGACCTTGGCATGGCGCGAACTGTTCAACCCGTTGGGAATCCGCAGCGTAACGCTGCAGTTCGACGCGACCGGCACGTTGCAGGGGTCGGCCAACATGCTGGCGAGCGCCAGAGACTGGGCGCGGTTCGGACTACTTTATCTCAATGACGGCGTGGTCGGCGGAACGCGCCTTCTGCCCGAGGGCTGGGTAGACTTTTCCAGCGCTGCCACGCTCGACACTGATTATGGCGCCGGGTTCTGGACCAATCGTAGCGCGCACGAAAACGCCCGGGCGCGCGTGCGGCTCGGCATTCCCCGCGACGCGTTCTTTGCATCCGGCTCCCTCGGCCAGCGCATCGTCATTTTGCCGTCGCAGCATCTGGTGATCGTTCGTCTTGGCGACAGCGTCGATCCGACCGGCGACATCCGTGGGCTCGGACGTCTGGTGAAAGAGGTGATCGCCGCAACGCAGCCTTGACGTCCTTGCTCCACTCGCGGGACCAGGCAAAGACCTCAGCGTCCCACCGTGTACCGCCCGCCCTTTTCCAGCGCGCGCTGA
>Ga0302324_100020484_pt1 | contig 12933 bp, 9 predicted proteins | sample Palsa_T0_1_FD_201949 | JGI IMG/M metagenome (GOLD analysis project Ga0302324, IMG submission 201949) | Peat permafrost microbial communities from Stordalen Mire near Abisko, Sweden - Palsa_T0_1 | ecosystem: Environmental > Terrestrial > Soil > Palsa > Peat permafrost | place: Sweden: Abisko...
CCCGCCCAGGCTCACGACGTCGATTTCGCGATCGCGAACGCTGGACACGTACGCCGTCGCGCTGGATCCGTTGCCTTTTACGACCACCCAATATGGATATTCGCCGCCCGGCGTGCCCACCTTCGAGGGATCGCTCTTACCGGGTCGCAGGTCGAGGCCGGGGATAGACGGGTCGGGTCCCGGTACCATCTTCCAGTTGCTGTTGAGGCTGCGGGTGAACACCGCGATCGAGTCGTTGTAGTAATTCGCCACCACCAGCGTCTGGCCGTCGCTCGAAACGGCCACGCCGGCGGCGCAGGGATACACGCCAACCGAGCTGTTTACCGCGGTTGCACCGTTGGGGACGATGTTCAGGCCAAGGCCCAGTGTGTGGCCCAAGGGAAGCGCCCCAGTCGGTTTTGTCGGCCAGGTCCCGTTGGTGGAGTTAACGATCAAGACGGTGTCCGAGGCGCAGCCTCCCGCATAAAAGGCCGAACCAGAGGGATCGAAGACAATCCCGCTGTAGGTAAACGGCATCTGCACTACCTGCTTCTGGACCGGCATGGGGTTCGAAATGTCGTAGATGAACACGTACTCGTTGGAGTCGGGCGGGTACCAAGCCTGGGCCCCCGTCGGGGGCTGGACGTCGCTGATGAAGAAGCGATTGTAACCGCTGGTAATCACCAATAAGGTATTGTGATCCGGACTCACCACGCTCGAAACCGCTTGGGACGCTAGCCAGTTTTGGGCGGGCGGGGCCAGGCCTGGGTTGAGACCTTGGAATTGGGAGCCTTGAGGCGCCAGTGGCGTAATCTGTTGGCCCATGTTCGGCACTTGCTGGGGCTGGGTCGGAGTCTGCGCGTTGGCGGGCGCGCCTAAGATCATCAAAGCGAACGTCAAGCCGGTCACTCGCAGCGGCAGCCGCTCGCGAATCATTCTAGTCATTGGGAGACTCCTTTGGATTGAAGCGGGTTTAGTTCACGAGGTCGGCGGAATGTGGATCAATCGCCTGGGTTACGACGCGCACGAATTTGCCGAGAGGGCAGTCGAAGGTAGCATTACCTTCACTACAGCCGGGGACGAACACAGGCGCAATGGCTGGTGGCGCCTCCAGCGTCAGAGGGGTTTGGTTCCGAAGCTGGTCCATGGTCTGCGCGACGTAAGAGGTTCGGACGATGTACTCCCCAGTGCTCTGCGATTGCCGAAGCTCGAACACCAGCGCGCCGCTCAGAACACTGACATCGCGCGAATAACTCGGCAAGAGCCAGTCCAGACGGAGCAAGCCGGCGAGTCCGGTGATATTGGTGTTCGCGGCGATGAGTGCGGTCACTTTGGTCGACGGAGTTGCCAGCGCTCCTCCCATCGGATTGCCGGTGGCTGCCTGAACCAGGGAGCGTACAATGTGCGAGGCCACATTAGAGCTCTGTACCTGGGCCAGATAGGGCGTGCGGAATTCCAAATCGAGCAGCAGATCGTACAAGCGGTAAATCTGGGTGATGCCAGGGGCGGTCAACTGGCCCCAACCGACCTCTGCGTTCGGCAGTCCGTCCGCATACTCCATGATGAAAGGATCGATGGCGCCAATCAAGAGCGCCAAGCCTCCCAGGTTCACGGGCACATTGGAATTTCCGGCCGCAACGACGACGGGAAGAGCGGTGACGTCGATGGCGCCTGCCGGGGCTGCCGGAACCGGAGTCGTGCCGGCGGGATAGTTAAACAAAACCGAGCGCGTAAGGGCGAGCTCGGGTGCGTAGGCGGAGACCAAAGACTGTGGATTGCCGCCGATACGTCCATTCACAGCCGCGACGGTCATGCCGTAATCGAGCTCCGCGACGCCCGCGTCCACCGGATTGAACAGCGGGTCGCTGGCCGGCGCAGTGTAGGAATTGATGGTCACGTTGGCCGCCGGGAGCAGGCCGGACGCGAAGGCTTGCGCGGTGTCGGCGATCAGCGGAATATCGTTGGCCCGGAAATATACAAAGGCGGCGTCGGCCGAGTCGTTGCCGGTCAGCAGTCCCTCCTGGGTGAGCCAAAGACGGAAATAGCCGCCGAGGAGTGTCTCATCCACGGCGCCGCTGGGCGTCAGGACACTCAGACCCAAGGGAGCACTCGAGGGGCTGGCCGGAGGAAATGTCGGGAACGGCAGCGCGGAGAAAGCGTCGAGAGCGCTGTTGGGCAATACGGGAGTTCGCACGCCATGACGCCCGAAAATGATCATTTGCTTCAGTTGCGTATCATCGGCGGGCTGCGCCGCAAGGAATGGACCGCACAAAAGAGCGAGAGCGACGGCCCGGAGGGAATGAATCTTCATGTTTCGCCGAAGCGGAGTGCCGCACACTCGACTTTGTTCTCACGGAAGAGTTAGTTCACTAAAATCGGCGGAGTGCGGATCGATCGCCTGGTTCGCGATCCCCACGAATTTCCCGAGAGGGCAGTCGAACGTCGCATTGCCGACACTACAGCCAGGGATGGACACCTGGGCGATCGCCGGCGGCGCGTCGAGCGTCAGCGGTGTTTGATTGCGCAACTGGTCCAGTGTCTGCGCGATGTACGATGCACGGACGATATACTCGCCGGTGCTTTGCGACTGGCGGAGCTGGAACACCAAGGCGCCGCCCGGACCGCAGAAGTCGGCCTGATATCCCGGCAGAAGCCAGTCGATACGCAACAGTCCCGCAAATCCACAGACATTGACGTCCGAGGCGATCAAGACGACGATCTTGGTGGATGGACTTCCTAGCGTGCCCGTCATCGCTTTGCCGGTGGCTGATTGCACCATGGATCGAACGATGTGCGAGGCCACGTTGGAACTCTGCACCCTGCTCAAATACGGCGTGCGGAACTCCAGATCGAGGACCAGATTGGAAATGCGTGAAGCTTGGCTTACACCGCTGGCGGTCAATTGGCCCCAGCCCACCGGCAACCCATCCGCGTACTCCATGGTGAAGGGATCGACGGTATTGCTGACGGTGCTGAGCCCTCCGAGCGAGACCGGCGCGCCGTTCGTTCCAGGCGCGACGACGATGGGATTGGCCGTGAAGTCGGTGGCGTCGGTCACATTTGCCGGCGTCGGCGGCGGTGCGGTCTGGCCAGCGGGATAGCCGAGCAAAACCGAGCGCGTGAGGGCGAACTCGGGGGCGTAGGCCGAGGCGAGCGACTGCGGATCACCGCCGAGACGCCCCATAACAGAAGCGATCGCCATCTGTGAATCGAGTTCCGCGACACCCGCGCCGACCGGATCGAACAGAGGGTCGCTGGCGGTCGAAGGGGTCAGGTATTGAACGTTGATAGGGGCCGCCGGGAGAAAGCCGGCCCAAAAGTGTTGCGCGGTGTCAACGGTACGCTGGATCGCGTTGGCATGGAAATAGACGAAGTTGGCGTCGGCAGTGTCATTGCCGGTCAGCAGTCCCTCCTCGGTGAGCCATTGGCGGTAGTAGCCTCCGAGAATAGTCTCGAGCTTCTCACCGTTGGGCGTAAGAATGCCGGCGTTCACGCCGAAGTTTGGAAAGCTTTGCTCGGAGAACTGGTTGAGGTAAACGTTGGGCGCGACGGGAGCTCGCACACTATGGCGGCCGAAGATTATGACTTGCTTAAGTTGGGTATCATCGACGGACTGGGCCGCGAGAAATGAGAAGCAGACGAGCGCCAATGGGAGAAGCCGCGGGGAATAAGCTTTCATAGTAGTAAGACGGAGTGCAATCCACCGGATTTTGCTCTCCGAGATGTCGATGAGCCACAGAAGCTAGTTGGTTAGGTCGGCCGAATGCGGATCAATCGCCTGGTTCGCGATCCCGACCGGCTGGGGAATCTAGAACGAAAATCGAGCGGAGAACTGAAAAACACGGGGAAGACCGTTGGGACTAATTTCCTGCAGCGACCCGAAATTGCCCGCTCCCGAGTTTGGCGCCAGATAACAAGTCTGGTTTAAGCTGGCCCCGTCGCCGCAGTTGGTTCCGATCGGGTTGTATTGCAGCTGGTTGATCCCGTCGCCGTTCTGCACGTAATAGTTGGCGTGGTTGAACAAATTGAACGCTTGCACCTGCAACTGCAATTCCTTGCCTTCCCTGATCGAAAATGTACGGGCCAGCGCAACGTCCACCCTCTCCAACCACGGGCCGTGGAAAGAATTCAGGCCGATTCCCGGCGTAGGGCCGGCGCCGTTGATGCCGGCCGCGGTGTTCGCGGTATCTTCGTTGAACGCGGTGTCGTTCAAGTTATCGTTGCCGGTAAGGGTTCCGTTGACAATGAGGCCGCAATTGCTGAATGACAGATTCGAACTGGTGCACGCCGGACTCAACAAACCCGCGTACGGGCGGCCGGAAGAGAACTCCATGACGCTGCTGAGCCTCCAGCCCGAGAGTAAAGCCCGGCCGGTTCGGGAACCCGCCAGCCTTTCCAACCGGGGCTGGTAGACGGCGGCCAGGCTGATTCGATGCCGCTGGTCGAGCAGCGAAGGGCCTTGCGTATTGCTGAAATCGAACTGATTGTTGAAGTCCATCCCATCCAGCATGGTGCTCTTGGCGAGCGTGTAGGAAAACTGCAAGGAAAGGCCGTGCGACAAGCGATGCTTCAATTGCACGAAGATGGACTTGTAATAGCTTTGCCCGGGGCTGATGAGTTCGTTGATCTCGCCGAAGTTGGGGTTGATGCGGCCCTCGGTCAGCAGGCCATTGTCCATGTTCGGAAGAGTGATTGTCGGGCCCGTGCAGGGCGCCGTGGTCGTTCCCGAAGGACACACGATGTAGGTCGTCGTGCCTTGCAATGGATTCAGGTTCAAGTCGTAGGCGCTGCCCGAAAGCAGATGCAGTGCGTGATTCCAGATGCCGCCGATACTCACGCTTGTGTTCTCGGAAATCTCTCGTTCAATCTGCAAACTAGCCTGCAATAGATGGGGCGCCCGAAACTGCGGAGAGACGAGGGAAATGTCCGGTGACGCCTGGAACAGCGAGGAACCGCCTGGGATGATACTCGGAAACGTTGGGACCTGTTGGTTCGGCGGCAAAGTCGGGTTGTACGTGGAGCTCACCGAAGACTGCTGTGACGCCAGTCCGTTCGACACCACCGCGTTCCGGTAGTTCAGACCATTCATGCTGTCATAAAACTGCCCTAATCCTCCGCGCACTACCGTCTTCGGCGCGGGTTGCCAGGCGAATCCAAAACGCGGCGCCAGGCGAAGAAACTGATTCGGATACTGTCCGGTGAGCGGGAACGCGGGATTCTCCGCCGGCTGCGGGTAAACCTGGAAGTCCTCGCGCAATCCAAATTCCAGCGTCAGCTTCGGGAAAACGCGGAACGAATCCTGCACATAGAATCCGTAGTACGGCACCGCAAAAGAAAAGGTTGGGTTTCCCGAAGACTGACTGAAGAGGTTGTATTCGCCGAGCGCAAAACTTTCCAAATTCGAAAATTCGTAGCTGCCCAGGAACGAGCCGAACTGCACGTCGGCATTCGGATCGGCGCCGCCGAAATTTGTGTCCGCATCCCAGGCGCGGCTGTAATCGAATCCGAACTGCAGCGTGTGCCGGCCGATCACGTAGTCGACGCGGTCCGCCACGGAATACTGTCTCTCAAAGACCTTTCCGACAGAAAATGGGGCGTTGCCAAGAGTGAAAGAGGCGGGGCTATCTAGAATTATTGTGGGAATGTTTGGCGCGCGGCCGGTCGGTGTCGCGATCTGGTTATCGTCCGAGGTGCCGGCGTGGAATTCGTTCAGCAGTCTGGAGGAGAACGTGTGCGTCCATCCCAGGCTGATTTGGAAGTCGTGCACATAGTCGTTGGCCAGCGTTTGCGTCCCATACACAGCCACCGGACTGACAGTGATGACTCCTCCGGGCGAATTAAACCGATTCAAATTGAAGCTCAGGAACAGGCTATCGCGGGAACTGGCCTGGTAGTCGAGCCGGGACGTCACAACCGCATCGTTTTTCTTTCTCGGTTGGATTCCAAGATTGGAGCTCAGTGCGTTCAGAGCGTTCGATACTTGCTGGAGGTACGCCGGATTGGCCGGGTCAGGCGCGCTATCGTTTCCGGGCACCGGGTAGGGCGCATTGGGCGCGGGCAGTTGAGTCCCGGCTGGAATTCCAAAGTACGTAGGCAGGTTCGCCTGCGCCGCCGCCAATGCCGGGTTAATGACGGAAATCGGATCGTTCTCCAGTTGCTGCTCATAATCCACGAAGAACCAGAGACGGTTCCGCTGGATCGGCCCTCCCACCCCGGCGCCGAATTGCCGCAAGGCGTCCGGTTGTTTGGGATAGCCACTGGCATTGGAGAGCGCATCGTTGGCTCCGGTGGCGGAGTTCCGATTGTAATAGAAGACACTGCCATGGAACCCGTTGCTTCCTGACTGGGTCACCGCGTTGATAAATCTTGATCCACCGCCGTAGATTGCCGAGTACGGGCTGATGGCTACTTGAAACTCCTGGATCGCGTTCTCTCCGTAGAGGTATGGAATGCGATAGCGCCCCAGAATGTCGGCGAAATAGTTGCTGGTCGCATTGGTCCCGTCCACGGTGAAGACATTGGAGCCATTTCCATTGGCGTATCCCGAGTCCTCTCCGCCTTGTTGTCCGGCAATGCTTACGAGACCGGTGTCGCCGTCGGGATTGGTGTTCGGCGTTAGCAGCGTAAAGTCGGTGTAACGACGCCCATTGAGCGGTAACTCCTCGATTAACGACCGGTCCATCACCGTGCTCTGGGAGGATTCCGCCGGACGTAACAACGGCGCCGTCGCGCTTACCTTCACCGTATCCTTGCCGGCTCCGACCTGCAGCTGGATGTCCTGCAACGTAGTGTTTCCTACCTGCACCTGAACCAGGACCTGAACATCGCGAAAACCTTTGAGACTCGCGCTGATGGAATAGGCGCCCGGCGTAAGAGTGGGAAAACGGTAAAGTCCGGAATAATTTGTCTCGGCGGATTGTTTCACGCCGGTTGCGAGGTTCTGCGCGACAACCGACGCTCCCGGCGCCACCGCGCCGCTTTGGTCCGTGGCCCGTCCGGTGAGCGAGCCCGTCATGACCACACTCTGAGCGCTAAGGGATCCGCAGCTCGCCAACACGGCCAAAGCGCTGACTAGCGCGATGCGATGAGACACGAACAGCCTCCTTCCGTTTTGTAGCCCCTTTTGATATAAGCGAAATCGGCATGCCCGGATAGGCGAACCGGCCACCTCAAACAGTAGACGGGCATCCGTTGCACTATGATGAACGCGTGGCTGCCGGATAAGAGGAACGTAGCACACTCATCCTCGGCCGCGCTGCCAGAGCAAATCGCCGATAGGAGTTACAACAAATATGAACATAGTCGTGCGTATCCAGAACGAGCTGGAGCGCGCTCACCGCGGGGAAGCGTGGCATGGCCCGGCGCTGCGGGTGACGCTGGAAGGCGTTACGGCCGAGAAGGCCATCGCACGGCCGATTCCGAACGCGCACAGCATCTGGGAAATAGTGCTGCATGTGCGGGTTTGGCTGGTTGAAGTTCGCCGGAGGCTTAGTGGCGAGGCGCGGGATCTGACGCCCGGCGAGGATTGGCCGGCACTGGACGGAAACGGTGAGGCAGCCTGGCGGCAGGCGCTCGCGGCACTCGATGAAGCGCACCGTGAGCTGCGTGGGGCCGTGGGCGGTTTGAGCGAGGAAGGCCTGCGCGCGAAGGTCGCCGGAACGGAGTACAGCAATTTCTTCATGCTGGAAGGAGCGATCCAACATCATGCCTATCACGCCGGCCAGATCGCGCTCTTAAAGAAGATGCTATAGCCGTTTTAACGAGCTTGGTCTTCTTGATGGGCCACTAGACCAATCATCAATGGCTATCGAATCCAACCTCGGTTAGGACTATACCGAGTTGACGCCGATCTGCCTGAGTAGAAAAGGTCTTATCTACCGAAATGGCGATCTTGGCCGTGTCTCCTTCGGGACGCACGGGAGAGCTGGAGAGAGTATAGCTGCCTCCTTGCGCATAGGTCTCCGAGCCGACCATCTGATCATTTAATGTAATGGTGACGCGTCGAGCGGGGGCCAAATCGGGGATGAAGAACCGCACGATCAGCGGCAGCGGCTCTATCGGCGGCTTGAGAAGGACGACCGCAGTCTGGCTCATCCAGCGCGACTGGCCATTTTCGAGTTGATAGACGCCGCTCACGATCTGTTGCTCCGCTTGCGGCGCGTTCATCGGCAAATCGGAGAGAGTCGGCTTACGCTCGATCACTTGCTCGGCCCGCAGTTGGTCGATCGGACCTAGCGAAACATCGAAAGGCCGGAGTCCGAACATGGTGGTGGAGTACGCCGAGCGGCCGTGCAGCGCCACTAGTCGAAGCGGAATATCGGATGTGATGGTCCGCTGGGCGATGGGGGCGAGCGTTCCGCCTGCCACCGTCATGGGAACCGGATAACCGAGACTGCTGGTCACCACCAAATCGCCTGGATTGACCGGCTGCCCGACCAGAAGCGGTAGGCCGCCCTCAGCTTCGAGATAGTAGCGCAATCCCCACTCGCCGTTGATCCAGACACGCTTGGAGTTCGCGGCCGGTTTGAGCGTTTGGGCGAACTCACGGTAGCCGTTCCAATGCCGATAGTTGACTACAGCGAGTGTGACGCTCAGCGCCAGTCCGCAGCCCAGGCTGATCAATAGCAGACGCGGGCCTGCTCGCCGCGTCGCCAGGATCGCGATCGGGAGCATGAGCGGAAGCAGATAGCGCGCCGATCCGGCAAAGAACACTACCACCGCGCCGGCGAAGAAGATGAGCACCCACTGCGCCAGGAAGTCGCGCCAATTCCGCGCGCACCAAATGAGGATTCCCGCGCCGACCGCGATCGACACCCAAAAGAGCGGATTCCGATCATAGAACGCGGCGGCGATTGCGAAAGGAATGGTCGCGAGCGACGGCAGCCACAAACCGGGGAACACGATCCAGGCCAGATGACCGGTGAGAGCGACGGCGTTCTTGAGCTTCTGATTGAGCGCCTCAAATCCCCACGAATTCAGGTAATTCGCCAGCACGACGGCGGGAACGGCGCCTGTGGACAAGCGTTCGAAAACTTGCCAGGCGCCCAGCACCAGCGGGGCGGTAAGCGTCGCGATCGCCGCCGCTCGCCATTTGCGGCCATAGCAGAAAAGGATCGGCGTCAAGAACACGGCTTGATAAGCGCCTAGAGCAGCGAGCGCCATTGCCAGGCACGACGCCGCCAACCATGGAAGCGAGCGACGGTCCACGGCGCCGACATACAACGCCACCGCCAGCAGCCAGAAGGCGACGAACGGCAGATCGGATTCGAACGAATTACCGTTAATCACGAAAGCGGGCGTCACCAAAAACAGCAGCGTCGCCAGTAAGGGGTGCGGACTGAATCGGCGCGCCAGCGATAAGGCGCTGAAGGCCGCGATCAGCGAAAACAGAATGTAGGCGGCGTGAAAGGGAACTTCGCGAATGTCCTTGAACGCAGCCAACAGAAATGCGAGATACCAGGCGTTGAGCGGCGGATGCGGCTGGCCGCGCATGTCGACCACGCGGCCCAGGAACACGTACTCGGTGTGCTTGGGATGCCACGGCTCGATTTGCGCGTGCTCGGCTTCCGCCAGATAGTAAACGTCATCGCCTTGCACTGCCTGATTGAGAAACGGAATGCGCAAGGCCAGCACGAACAGGCCGGCGATCAGAAGGTCCCGAGGAGCGGGCATTTCGGCCCAGGCGGCCTAATCCGCCGCTTTGCTGGCCGTGCTCGGCGGCTTCCAGCGGACGATGGGTTTGCGCGCGGCGGTCACTTCGTCCACGCGGCTGGTGCGGGTGTGGTGAGGCGCCTTCAAAACCAACTCGGGGGTTTCCTCCACTTCCTTGGCGATGGAGATCAGCGCGTCGATGAACAGATCCAGCTCGGCTTTGCTTTCGGTTTCGGTGGGCTCGATCATCATCGCTCCATGGACGATCAGCGGGAAGCTCACGGTGTACGGATGGAACCCGTAATCGATCAGCCGCTTGGCGATGTCACCCGTACGCACGCCGCGTTTGGCTTGGCGTTCGTCGCTGAACACGCATTCGTGCATGGTGGGCGCGGTGTGCGGCAGATCGTAGTAGGGCTCGATCATTTTCCGGATGTAGTTGGCGTTGAGCACCGCATCCATGGTGGCGTTGCGCAGTCCGTCGCCGCCGTGCGCCATGCAGTAGGCCAGCGCGCGAATATGCATCCCGATATTGCCGTAGAAGGCGCGCACGCGGCCGATGGAATGCGGCGGATCGTAATTCCAGGTCCAGCGCTCTCCCGATTTCCGAAGTCGCGGCTTCGGCAAGAAAGGCGCGAGAGGCTCCTTGACGGCCACCGGTCCCGACCCTGGACCCCCGCCGCCGTGCGGCGTCGAAAAGGTCTTGTGCAGGTTGAGATGCATCACGTCGACGCCGAAGTCGCCGGGCCGCGCGATCCCGACTAAAGCGTTCAAGTTGGCGCCGTCCATGTACACCCTGGCGCCCTTGGAATGCAGGATTGCGGCGATCTTGGTGATGTTCTCCTCGAACACGCCCAGCGTATTCGGATTGGTGATCATCAAGGCGGCGACGTCTTCGTCGACCAGGCGCGCCAGTTGCTCCACGTCCACCATTCCCCGCGCGTTGGATTTGATGTTGTCCACCGCGTAGCCGGCCATGGTCGCCGTGGCTGGATTGGTGCCGTGCGCCGAATCGGGGATGAGAAGCTTCTTGCGCGGATTACCTCGCGACTCCAGCAGCGCCCGAATCAGCAAAATGCCAGTGAACTCGCCGTGAGCGCCGGCTGCGGGCTGGAGCGTGACGTGATCCATGCCGGTGATTTCGGCGAGCATCCTTTCGAGCGTCCCCATCACCTCCATCACTCCCTGCGACAGCGATTCCGGCTGATAGGGATGCGCCCAGGCCAGCCCATCGATGCGGGCAACTTGCTCGTTGACGCGCGGATTGTATTTCATGGTGCACGATCCGAGCGGATAAAGTCCGAGATCGATGGCATAGTTCTGCGTCGACAGGCGCGTGAAGTGGCGGATAGCTTCCACTTCGCTCACCTCGGGGAAACCCTCGATGTCGGCGCGCGCGTTCCCGGCGCCCAGGACGGAGGCGGCGTCCACCGCGGGAACGTCCAATGGCGGAAGCTGATAGCCGCGCTTGCCGGGCGAACTGTTCTCAAACAAAAGCGGTTCGTTCTGGTTGATGTGCTGGCGAACTTTTCGGATCATTTCGCGAATGCCTCCGCCACCGTATCCATCTTTTCCCGGCGGCTCATTTCGGTGGCGCACAGCAGAACGCCGTGGTCGAGTTCGGGATAAAAGCGCTCCAGCGCCAGTCCGCCGATAATCTTCTTACCGAGCAGCGTCTGGTTCACCTGATCGGGTGTTCGGCCGTTCGTCGAAGCCACGAACTCGTTAAAGAACGGTCCGGAAAACCGCAACGGCACTTTGCCCGCCAGGTAATGCGCTTTAGCCAGATTTTGCTCCGCCAGTTCGCGCAATCCTTCCTTGCCGTAGACGGTCATGAACACGGTTGCCATCAATGCGATCAGAGCCTGGTTGGTGCAGATATTGGACGTGGCTTTCTCGCGTCGAATGTGCTGCTCGCGCGTCGCCAGGGTCAGGCAAAAGGCGCGGTTCCCCCGCGAATCCTTGGTCTCCCCCACGATGCGGCCGGGCAACTGCCGCATGAATTTTTCCTTGGTCGCGATGATTCCGGCGAACGGCCCGCCATAGCTGGGTGGGATGGCGAAGGATTGCAGCTCGCCCGCGATGATGTCGGCGTCGCGCGGAGGCTCCAGCAACCCAAGCGAGACGGCTTCGGCGACCACGAAAATCAGCAACGCTCCGTGCCGGTGCGCGATCTCGGCCGCGCGCCGCGAATCTTCCACGATGCCGAAGAAATTCGGCGACTGAATAATCACGGCCGCGGTCTGGCCGTCGATCTTTTTTTCGAGATCGTCGAGATCGAGCGTCCCTCGATCGCGGTCGTAGCCGAACTCGGTCACCGGCATGCCCTGGTGCTGTGCGTAGGCCAGCAGAACGTCGCGGTATTCCGGATGCACTGTGCGCGCCACCACAACGCGGTCTTTACCGGTCAGCCGCATCGCCATCATCGCGGCTTCCGGCACCGCCGTCGAACCGTCGTACATGGACGCGTTGGCCACTTCCATGCCGGTCAACTGGCAGATCATGGTTTGAAATTCAAAAATCGTGGTGAGCGTGCCTTGCGAGATCTCGGCTTGATACGGCGTATACGACGTCAGAAATTCGCCGCGCGAGACCACCGTGTCCACCAGCACCGGGCGGTAGTGATTGTAGACGCCGGCGCCCAGAAAAGAAGCGTAGCCATTGGCGTTCTCGTCGCCCCGCGCGCGAAAATAATCGACGATTTCGTACTCCGATTTTCCGGACGCGATGTCGAGCGGCCGATTCAAGCGCACTTCCTTCGGCAGATCGGCGAACAGGTCTTCCAAGGACGCGGCGCCGATGGCGGAGAGCATGGCTTGGCGCTCGAGATCAGACTTCGGTAGATAGCGCAATAGTGTGATTACGGGGAAACGCCGGTCTAGTGCCCGGCTTCCTCTGCTCCTACATAGGACTGATATTCGTCAGCGGAGAGAAGTGCCTTCGTTTCGTCGGGGGCTGACAGTTTTATCTTAACAAGCCACGCAGCCCCGTGCGGATCCTGATTCAATTTTTCGGGCGCCGTGGATAACGTGTCGTTCACCTCCACCACCTCGCCGGAAATGGGCGCGTAGATATCGGAAACGGCCTTTACCGATTCCACCGACCCCAGCGCCTTGCCCTGCTCCAGACGCGCGCCGAGCTTGGGAAGATCGACATACACGATGTCGCCCAGCTGCTCTTGCGCGTGTGCGGTGATGCCGACCACGCCCACGTCGCCCTCCACCCGAACCCACTCATGCTCTTTGGTGTACCGAAGGTTTTCTGGATACATTATTTCGCTCGCTTATAAAATGGAGTCGCAAC
>Ga0302324_100020486_pt1 | contig 12933 bp, 13 predicted proteins | sample Palsa_T0_1_FD_201949 | JGI IMG/M metagenome (GOLD analysis project Ga0302324, IMG submission 201949) | Peat permafrost microbial communities from Stordalen Mire near Abisko, Sweden - Palsa_T0_1 | ecosystem: Environmental > Terrestrial > Soil > Palsa > Peat permafrost | place: Sweden: Abisko...
CATAACCGCCCAGACTAAGTACATCGGCCCAAAGATGTTCGTCCGCCAGGCGGGATATCACGATGATCAGCGGAGGGCTCTGGATACCCGCCGCTTCTGCCAGCAGATCTTTCCAGTTTCCGTCGGGCAGTTCGCTGTCGCAGAGAATCACGGGAATCGAAGTCTGGCACAGAATGTGCTTCGCTTCGGCGACGTCGCTCGCGATATAAAGGGTCCAGTTCGAGGGCAGCGCGCCTCTCAGGGAGGGCAGGACGTCGCCGGACGGACTGACTACCAACACAACTATTCCGCTCTCCGGCGGGGCGGGTGAGTTGCTGAAAGCCATTTCCAACTCCGGGTTGTCCAGTGATCACCACTATATCCATCAACTGCGTTTGTCGTGTCAGGACTAGGTCAAATCGGACCGCCGTCCGATTTGACCCACCTGGAGGGCGGGCAATCATGCCCGCAGCCGGCTTTCAGCCGGCTCTCGCCGGGCGTAGCCCGGCCACACCCCCATATGCTTTAGACTTGTTGCAGGTTCTCCTCCAGGGTGGCGGCAAAGTCGAAGCACGGCACTCCGCGCGGCATAATCCACAAGTCTGCGTTGCACGCGTCGATCACGCGCGAAGCCGCCAGTGTGAAACCTACCAGCAGCCCCGCTTGAAACGTCATCAGGAACACCGCGAAGGCGATGCCGATTACGTTCACGGCGAAGCGCGTACGGTCGTGAGTGAGGTTGCGCCACGCAAGTGCGAACATTGTCGGAGGTTCCGAAGTGGGGCAGTTCCTTGAGTTGCGGCGGGCGCTGCCCCGCGGAGTGTTTGGGCTACGATGGTTTTGCCGCCGGCCCATCGTCCGATTTCACAAGTTCCAGATAAATGACATTCCGATGCCCGTCGCAGCTAACGGACCGCGAGGCGATCGCCGCGGGCTCAATCTCGTCCGCGAACGCATTGACTTCGGTTTCGTCGCGCTAAATCAGCCACCAGTCCATCCAGGTTTCCATGGCCCCCGCATCCGGCGATTCGCGATGAAAATTTGCCACCAGCAACTGGCCGCCCGCGCGCAGCATGTCGAACAGGCGCGAGGTCAGCCGGCAAGCGACCGGCGCGGGTAAGTAGTCGTAGAGTCCCGCGGCATACACAAAGTCCAGACCTTTCCACGCGGTCTTTCGTGTGAGCAGCGATTTCACGCCCGCGCAAACGATGTTGAATCCGGGATGCTCGCGGTGGACCACTTCCAGGCTCTCGGCGTCCTGATCGAGCGCGATATATTCGCCAACCATGCCCTGTCTCACCGCCTGGGAATCGCACGCTTCCCGCAAGTGGCCGCAAGCCACCGACAGGATGCGGGGCAGCGGCCTGGTGCGCGCAATCTCACCCGGCTGGCCACCAGCTCGCGCCGCGCCCGCACGCTACGCGAGTTGGCCGTGCGATCCTCCCAGTCATAGACCGCTTGCCCTACGTGCGAGGCGTCGTCCACCGGGATATGACCGTAGATGTAATCGAGGGTAACTGCGTCGCCTGCGTATCCGCGCGGCCGTGCGTAGGAACGGCGGGCAAATGGAGATTCGTGCAGCAAACCGCACAGCGGATGCCGCGGAAAATGCGATTTGGCAAACTCGCTCCATTCGTCGCCGGCCGCGCGCCGGTAGTCCAGCAGTTCGCAGCGCAACCGGTTCAGTGTGCCGTCGTTGATGTCCTCCGTAAGTTCACGATGGGCGCGTTCCAGGATGTCATATCCTCTGTCGAGTGGTTTCATGATTGTCCTCGTCTCAACCTGCGTTGATATAAGCGGTATCCGGCGCCATAAAGGGACAGGGGCGCCGCACGGATCCTTCCAATCTGTTACAACTGACTCATGAAAGTTCTCTTCATCGGCGGAACCGGCATCATCAGCACGGCGTGTACGCGCCTCGCGATCGAGCGCGGGATCGAAGTGACGCTCCTCAACCGCGGCAGTCACTCAGCCCGTCCGCCGGCCGGAGCAAATACGCTGGTCGCGGACATCGAAGATACGGCTGCGGTATCCCGCGCACTCGCCGGCGCTTCCTTCGACGCCGTAGTCGATTGGATCGCCTTTGAGCCCGCGCACGTGGAACGCGACATCGCGCTGTTCCGCGGCCGCACGCGCCACTACATCTTCATCAGTTCCGCCAGCGCATACCAGAAGCCTGCCACCGGCTATCTGATCACCGAGTCCACGCCGCTGGTCAACCCGTACTGGGAGTACTCGCAACAGAAGATCGCCTGCGAAGATCGCCTCATGCGCGCCTACCGCGAAGAGGACTTCCCCATTACCATCGTGCGCCCGTCGCTGACCTATGGCGAAACGCAGATCGTCCTCGCCATCAATAGTTGGGCCAAGTCCTACACGGCGGTGGATCGCATGCGCCGCGGAAAGAAGGTGATCGTTCCCGGAGATGGCTCGTCACTCTGGGTCGTCACTCATAACACCGATTTCGCCAAAGGACTGGTGGGCCTGCTGGCGCGCGAGCAGGCCATCGGGCACGCCTTTCACATCACCAGCGACGAAGTGATGTGCTGGGACCAGTGGTATCGCCTGACGGCCGAGGCCGCCGGTGCAGAGCCCCGCCTGGTGCACATGGCCAGCGACTTCATCGCGGCCTGTGTCCCCGAGGCCCGCGGCGGACTATTGGGCGACAAAGCCGTCAGCGTGGTCTTCGATAACACCAAAATCAAGCGCTTCGTTCCGGACTACTGCGCGACCGTGCCGTTCACCCAGGGCATCCGCCAGACCCTCGCCTGGTTCGACGCCGACCCCACCCGCCGCCCAATCGACGACGAAGCCAACGCCCGCTGGGATAACCTGATCGACGCCTACGAACACGGTACCGAAGAGGCGCTGCGCCATTTTCGCGGCATGCATAAATAAGTGGGGCAGGCTCCCAGCCCAATGTCACTTACGTTAGAGCCGTCGATGGGTCTGCATAAATAGTGGGGCAGGCCCTTGGCCTGCGCGGGTCCCCTGGACCCGCTTCTTGCCCGGAAATTGAGATCTGCAAGAAGAGGAGATGGCGGCCTGGGAGGCCGCCGCAGGCCGAGGGCCCGCCCCACTATTTATGCAGAATGTCATCCTTGCGAAAACTACGTGACATTGGGCTCCCAGCCTGCAAGCGGCCTCCCAGGCCGCCATCTTTTCTTCGCGCTGGCGTAGCCCGGCGTACCCGCGAGCTTCGCTCGCGGAATGGCCGGCTTAAAGCCGGCTGCGGGCATGATTGCCCGCCCTACGGTGAAATGTATCTCTAATCTAAACCGGCCAATTTTGACCGCAGTGAGAAAGTGAGCGTAAGCGACTTCGAAGGAGCCCCCAACGTCAAGCTTTACAGATAGTTAGGTGCTGAGCGGAGTGAAAAATTGGCGGGATAAGTAGAAACTCCAGCGCCGGGCGTAGTCCGCCCCCCAACCTCACTCCCCGCTACCCCACAGCATCTCCACATGGTCCCGGTCAGCCGTATTCCGGTCGTCGGTATAAATCCGCCCCTTGCCAGTCCACTCCACGGCTCCCGGAACCCCCCAGTTAGTCATCAGGTAATTAGTCGTCTCTTCATCGCCCGGTTTCACATCTTTCAACCAAACCCGTCCGAACACTTTTCGGAAAGATGCCAGCACGTTGCTGGCAAACTCCGACTCAGCCGCACGATCCAGAATAAGGTTGACAGCCGCGCGCTCCGCCACCGCCTGCACATCGCCAAAGAAATCGACAGTCAGCAGTTCATCCGGTACGCCTCTGCCGCTGTAGGCGTCCAGCAAAGCGAAGCCGTATCGCGAACCCTGTTGCCGGAATCGCCGCAACGCGTAGCGCGCGGAGAGCGGAAAAAACCGGATCTTGGCCGGCAGGGGCTGCCGCAGAAACTGGCGCTCCGCGATCGCGCGCACCGCCGGATCCACATCCACCGCATCCACCTGCTTGACGAAATCCAAGGCCGCCGCATCCCGCGGGAACGTGAAGCCTGCCGCTCCAATGGCCAGCACATATGCGCTGCCGGCGGCCGTCAGCTCCCGGTCCGCCTCGCGGACATATTCAAATGAGCTCTGGCCGGTGTCGCAGAAAATGCCCGAAGCGCGTCCACCGTTCAGATACATCACTCTTTCCAGCCTCCCCGCGGCGCCCGGCTCCACCACGATGCGAATATTCTGGTGCGCGCTGTCGTAGGAAAACTGCTCGTTGGACGGCTTGGCCGCCACGCCGGTAAAGTGTACCGCGGCCAGAACCAGGGCGCCCGCGCCAAGGATTTTCCAGCGGCCCGTCCAGCCCGCGGCCATCAACGCGGAAGCGCCCACCAGCAACCCGCAGATCACATAGGTCGAACCGCGCACTCCAAGATGCGGAAAAAGGAAGATGGGAGTCACGATGCCTCCCGCCACCGAACCGAGGGTGGAGTAGAAGAGGACTTTACCGGAAGCCTTGCCGGCCTTGCCTTCCGTATTGGTGAGCTCGGCCAAGAGCGGCACCGTCTGCGCCACCAGATACACAGGCGCGGCGAACAGCGCCGTAGCCGCCACGCCGATCCCCAGCGCCAGGCTCAACCCTGCATCCAGGAGCTTCCCCAGCAGAAACGCCTCGGCCGGAAATGAGAGCGCCGCATAAATGGCGCCGCTAAGCAGCAGATTGCGGGCCAGCGCGGCTCGCGTCCGCGAGCTCTCCCACCTGGCGGACAATACCCCGCCGTGCCAATATCCTGCGCTCAGCGCGAACAGCACCACCCCGAGCATCACACCGGTAAGTGTCATACTCGATCCAACCACCGGTATGGCCAAGCGAATCGCGATCACCTCCACGGCCAGCGTCGAGAATCCTTCTGCAAATGCGACAGTCCATATGGTGGGCATCTCCCGATCATTGTTTCACGTCTCGAGATTTCAACGTGGGGCGGGCAATTCTGCCCGCAGCCGGCTGTGAACCGGCTAACTCACGTCGAGTTCGCGTGCAACCGCCGCACGCCGGTCGAGCGCCCGCCGGATCGCCTGCGCCAATTCCGCGCGTGAGAAAGGCTTCTTCACACACTCCATCGGCGGCACCTCCGCCGACCGCTCCGCATAAACCGTCGCATCGTGAAACCCCGAAATCAGGATCGCCGGAATCGCCGGCCGCAGCTCACGCACCTTGCCAATCAGTTCTCCGCCCGTCATCTTGGGCATGGTGAAGTCGGAAATCACCAGATCGAACGCGTGCGGATCGGCGCTGAACACCTGCAGCGCCGCCAGGCTGCTGGTCCTCGATACCAAGCCGTCGCCCAGATCCCGCAGTAGGCGCGTTTCCAGTTTGACGATATCTTCTTCATCGTCGACGAACAGAATACGCTCGGCGCCGCCCGCGACGGGCCCCAAAGCGGTATCCGCCTCTCCTGCCGCGGCCGTCACCCGCGGCAGGTAGACATAGAACGAAGTCCCTTTCCAGGTGTGCTCTCGAAGCTGACGCTCCCTCCGCAATTGGCCACCGCACCGTGAACCACCGCCAACCCTAATCCCGTCCCCTTGCCAACTTCTTTGGTCGTGAAGAAGGGTTCGAACACTCTGTACGCTATCTGCGCCGCGATACCCGGCCCGGTATCGGTCACTGCCGCTGTCTTCGCTGTGGTTTCCAGTTCCCTTATCACTGCAACTGTCCCCGCCGGCGCGAGCACCGGAAAAATCCAGGTATTTACTCCCACGGGCACCCTTTCGAGCAATCTGCCATTCCGCGTGCTGTAATTTTCCAGAGCAGGCAGCGCTTCGATATCCGCATCGTCGATTCGGAAAAAGCGCGCGACGATTCGCCACTCTCCCCACTATCTCAATTGGAATTCCGCTGAATGTAGAGGCCGGGGCGTTTTTGGCGTCCCAAACGCCGGCCGGCCCGGGTAGCAACCGGGCCGGCCAATTCTACGTTTGGGCGGAAAGGAGGCAGCGTATGTTTACTCTAACGCTGACCGTCACGATCGCGCTCGCTATCGCGATCACGGTTACCATCCGCGTGAAGCGGAAGTAGCCGAAGTGCAGCAAAACCTGCGGGCCGGAAACCGGTCCGCAGGCCCTCCTTAATGATACACCAGAATCGGTCGATGACAACGACTACTTGGAATTCCGCTGAATGTAGAGGCCGGGGCGTTTTCGGCGTCCCAAACGCCGACCGGCCCGGGTAGCAACCGGGCCGGCCAATTCTACGTTTGGGCGGAAAGGAGGCAACTGATGCTCACCATCACGTTGACCGTTACGATCGCGCTAGCTATCGCGATCACGGTTACCATCCGCGTGAAGCGGAAGTAGCCGAAGTAACAGGAAACCCGCGGATCGGAAAACCGGTCCGCAGCTCCTCTTTAATGATACACCAGAAGCGGCCGATGGCAACGATTACTTGGATTTCCGCTGGATGTGGAGGCTGGGGCGTTCTTGGCGTCCCAAACGCCGACCGGCCCGGTTGGCTGCCGGGCCGGCCAATTTCACGTTTGGGCGGAAAGGAGGCAGCGCATGATTACTATCACGCTGACCGTCACGATTGCGATCGCCATCACGGTTACCATCCGCATAACGCGGAAGTAGCCGAAGTGCAGTAAAAACCTGCGGATCGGGAAACCGGTCCGCAGGCCCTCCTTAATCATACACCAGGAACGGGCCAATGCTACCATAAGAATTCGAGTCATGTCGTCGCTCGTCATTCCTCCGCCGCTGGAAGCTCTCCGCAACCGGCCGTTTTCGTTTTACCCGGCCATCCTGAACATCGAGCACAACCAGTGGCAATACCGCAAAGCCACCTGGTCCGATGTGCTGGTGGTCAACTCGCGCACCGGCCAGGAGATCTGGATTCCGCGCCGCTTCCTGGGCGAAATCGCGAGCATCGAAGACCCCATGGTGATCGTCGGCCTCTTGAGGGAACTCGAGTACCGGGAGGGCGCCGTGTGGCCGTATCAGCGCCGCGTGATCGAGATGCCCATCGCGGTGGGCGGGCCTGCCCATCCACCAATGCCGGCGCGGCGCGAAGGGCTCGCGCCCGTGGTGGGGATTCGCCTGGAACCGAAGAAAGAATCGAACCTGTTCCGTATAGTCGGCGGCGCGCTGGTGGCGGGTATTGTGGCCGCCTACGTGGTGGTGAACCTGCTGGGCGGCGCCGCTAACCGCCGGCCGCCTCGTTCAGCAACCACTTCGCATACTCCCGGACGCTGACCAGCCGCACCGGCATGATTTCCAAAACGGCGCGCATGTCGATGGCGTCGCCGTGTGCATAGGCCAGCGAGAGCGCCGCGAAGGCCTCGTCCAGCGCCCGGCGCGCGGAGTCCTTGCCCAGGCGCAAGACGGATTCCATCACGCATTCCGTGGTGAAGTGCCGGCCGCTGAGTTCCTCGAAGATGCGCACGACCTCCAGCGGCGCCAGCGCCTCCGGGCCGCCCAGCGTGAAGGTGGCATTGCGCGCCGCGGGCGTTTCGAGCGACCGCACGGCAAACTCCGCGACGTTGGGAAATGAGATCCAACTTATGGGATTCTCGCCCGTGCCATAAATGCGGACCTTGCGCTCCGCCAGGTCAAAGCCCAGCACCTTGCTGAGCCAGATCTCCATGAAGAACGTCGGTCGCAGAATGGTGTAGGTCATGCCGCTGGCAATGACCGCCTGCTCCACTTCGCGCTTGGCGCGCTGCAAGGCGAAATCCACGGCCATGGGCGAAACCGAAATATACACGAAATGTTTTACGCCAGCGGACTTGGCGGCTTCCACAAGCTGAAGTTGGCCGAGGCGGTCCACACCGTCGATGGTGTCGCCCGGTTGGCGCGAAAGCGTGGAGGATGCCGTCGAGAGGACCGCCGTCGCGCCCGCGCAAGCCGCTTCAATCGAGGCGGGATCTTTCAAGTCGCCCGCGACCAGTTCGGCGCCGGCGGTGCGCAATTCCTCGATGCGGGAGGCGTCGCCAGTCGGCCGCACCAGCGCGCGGACCGGCTTCTTTTCGGTGGCCAGGCGGCGGCAGATCTCGCCGCCCACCAGGCCTGTAGCTCCTACGATTAGGTTCATAGCGTCAAATGGTTTTCGCCGGGATGCAGGTCCCGGGTTTGCCCGTGCCACTCGAACTGGCCGTCCACGCCGGCGGGCAGGGTTACGCCGACTTCCAGTTTACCGTTTGTGAGCGTGAGAGTGACGGCGATCTCACCCTTGGGATGCGGAATGGCGCCACTCACATGTGTCAGCTTGCCCAAAAATGGGCGGATCGTAACGCGCGCGAATCCAGGGGCCGCGGAATCGATACCCAGCACGGTGCGGAACAGTTCGTAATTCGGGCTGGCGCCCCAAGCGTGGCAGTCGGAGCGCGTGGGATCGGCGGTCTCGGCCCAGGTGGTCAGGCCGCGGTCGAGCATGGTGCGCCAAGTGCCCAGCATGTCGAGGTAACGATCGCCCGCGGCCGCCTTGTTCATAGCGGAGTGCAGATAGTGGCGGAAGTAGATGGAGCATTGCACGAGACTCTGGTCGTCCGCGGCGCGGTCGATCAGGCGATGCGCCTCGTCGCCCTCGCTGACGCCCGCGAGCACGGCCAGCGCATTGGCCTGCTGCGAGAAGGCGCGCTTGCCGGGAGTATCGGCAAACAGGGTGCGGCCGGCATCCCAATACAAGCTGCGCACGGAATCGCGCATGCGCGCGGCGGTTTGGCGATCGTCTTCTGCGAGCGCCTTGTTCCCCAGCACCGCTTCCATCTCCGCGGCCCATTGATAGGCGAGCAGCAGTTGCAAATCGAGCGGCGCGGAATGCCCATCGGCGAGCGCCGGCGGCACGCCGCCATCCCACTCTTTGGTCCAATCCACGAAGTTCCACCAGGGCAGGCGGCCGAGCGAACCATCGGCATGCTGGCGGGCGGCGAAGAACGAAAGCACGGCGCGCACCCCCGGCAGCATGCGTGCGACCAAGGCCGGGTCGTCCTGGTACATCCAATAATCGTGCAGCATGCCGATCCACCAAAGAGAAAACGGCGGGATGTATTGCTGCAGGCGGGATGGCGCGCGGCTATAGGTGGCGCCTTCGGCGGTGCGCGAGGAATCCAGCAGTTCGATGGCGTTGCGCATCAGGCGGCCGTCGCCCGTCATGTAGAGCGAGACCAGGGCTTGTACGCGCGTGTCGCCGGCATACTGCAACTGCTCGTAGTAGGGGCAATCCATGTAGGTTTCGTGGGCGCAGAGGCGGGCGGTGCGCCAGCCCACGTCGAGGATCTTCTGGATCTCTGCGGAGCCGGCGTCGAAGCGGGCTTTGCGTTCGAACGGATAGCCGGTGTAGACGCCGTGGAGATCGTCGATGGTGAGCGGCTGATCCTGTGTTTCAATAGTCAGCCGCAGATAGCGCCAGGTGCGCCACCAGAGCGGCTCGAAATGCCGCTTCGGACCGCCATCGGTGATGAGGGTGTCGCGCGTGCCGATGAATTGCTTGCCTTCGATTTCGTTGCGGTTGCCTTTGTCGCGGAAGCCGGGAAGCCAGAGTGACTCGGCATATCCTACATCGATTTTCGCGCCTTTGCCTCCGCTCACGGTTAGTTGCGGATAACCAGTGGTGAGAAAGGTCTGATCGTACAAGAAAGTGGACTTAGTGTGCGGCGGAATCTCATGTGAGTTACTGCCCGACCGCAGTACGGTGATGGGTTGCGGCTTCAATTCCATGGGCGGGATGGAGCGCGGCACGAGCATCCAGCGATTGGGGCCATCCTGCGAATCGCGCGGCGCACCGGCGCTGCCCACGGCGGCGGACGGCCATGCGGAGTCGTCGAACGCGGGCTGCTCCCAGCCCCAGGGATAAAGCTTCGCATCCACAAGATCGCCGGGACCGGTCACGTAATAGAAGCGCGACATCTCGGGCTCGCGCGGTGCGGGCGCATAAGCCGCGTCGCGGACGCCCTTCCATTGCTTGCCGGTATCCACCATGCGCTCGGTGGGGCCATCGCCCTGCACGAGCAGCCCGGTCCGATTAGTGATCTGCGCTTCGGGGGCCTGCTCGCCGAAATTCCAGACAACCGCGGCCAACACATTCTTGCCGGCCCTCAAATGCGACGCAATATCCACCGACTCATACCGCCAATGCTGCAGATCGCCGCGCGCCGGGCCGAGGCTGACTAACTCGCCGTTGACGTAGAGCTTGTACCGGTTATCGGCAGTAACATGAATGAGGAAGGCGGATGGCGCAGCGGGCAGATCGAACGTGCGCCGGAAATGATAGACGCCGTAGTCGAACGGCGAGGAGTCGGCGGCCGAGATCCAATGGGCGGTCCAGGCATGCGTCAGCAGGTCCGGGTTGGCTGCGTTCAGTGCAATGAGCCAAGGATGAACACAGATGAACACGGATAAGAGCGACATCTTACGCATAGCTGGTTACCGCGGCGGCGTTCTTAGCGGCTCGCTCCCGCGCGGCGCGCTCCTGGTAGCCGCTTTCGCGGTAAGCTCTCAGCGGCTCGGCGGGGACGCTGTTGGCTTTGCGCCATTCGCGGATGGCCGGACGTACATCGGTGGCGAAAGCTTCCTTCAGGCACTCCTCGGCGTCCACCAAGGCCGACTTACTCTGATGGCGCGCCAGCGCTTCGTGATCCACCAGGGCGGCCTTAGCGTAGAGTTCCTGCGCGGTCACGGCGGTCTGGATCATTTCCTCGATCTTGTCTTTCAGGTTGTGACTCTGATCCACCATGTAGGCGATTTCGGCGCGCCGTCCTGTCTCCCATTCGAACAGGGCGATCTCGTGGAAGATGCGGAAAATCTGATAAGGATCGATGGAACCCAGCGTGAGATCGTCGTCGGCGTAACGGCGGTCGTTGAAATGGAAGCCGCCCAGCATGTTCTCGGAAAGCAGCCAGGCCACGATCTGTTCGATGTTCTGGGCCTGGTAGTGATGCCCGGTATCCACCAACACTTTGGCCTGCGGACCGGCATTGCGGGCCATCAGCAACGACATGCCCCAATCGGCGATGTCCGTGTGATAGAAGGCGGGCTCGAAGGGCTTGTACTCCACCAGCAGCCGCTGGTTGGGCTCCAGATTGCGGTGCGCTTCCACCAGGCCCTCTTCGAACCAGCGGCGGCGATGCCGGATATTGGCCGTGCCGGGATAGCTGGAGCCATCCGCGAACCAAAGCGAGATGTCGCGGCTGCCGGTGGCGCTGGCGATTTCGATGCAGTCGAGAATGTGTTGCAAGGCGGCCTGGCGAATGGCCGGATCGGGGTTGCCTAGCGAGCCGTGCTTGTAGATCTGGTCCTGGAAGACATTGGGATTGATGGCGCCGATCTTGACCGAGTAACGCTCCGCCATCAGCATGACTTCGGGCACGCTGAACTTGCCGTCCGGAAAATCCCAGAGGACGTGCACGGCCACTGTGGGGCAGCATCCAGTGAAGCGATGCACCTGGCCGGCGTCGCTTAGTTTTTCCCCGGTGGTGGTCGCGGCGGCGGGCTGCTGGAACTTCCCAAAGCGCGTGCCGGTGTTGGCGAAGCCCCAGGAAGGCAATTCGATGCGGAACCCATCCAGAGCTTTCCAGATCTTCTGATCTTGACCGATTGCGGGCATGATGTTCCTCCCAAAAGATTACGAAGTCTGATTATAGCTTGTGAGGAGCCGGGCTTCGCCCGGCGCGCTTGAGAGCGCTATGTCACGATGCTGAGTTCACCGTGGGGCGGCCAATCATGGCCGCAGCCGCCTTTTCAGGCGGCCAAAGCCGGCTGCGGGCATGATTGCCCGCCCCACGGTGCATAAAAAGTATATGGCATTGCGCTTGTTGGGAAAAGAGGAGATAGTCATCCCAATCACATTTCACATTCTAAACCAGGGAGAGGGCACGGGGGGCTTAAGTGCCTTGTTATCCTATCAAGAAGAGGTGTGAACAGGAACCATGCACGCGCGCCATGCCTCGCCCGAGGATGCCGGCCAAATCGTGCGCATTTATAACCAGGGCATCGCAGACCGTACCGCCACTTTCGAGACCCGGCCGCGCAGAGAAAGCGATATCCGGGCATGGTTCGACGGCATGCACCCGATAGTGGCCGTCGAGAACGAGAGCGTGGTGGTGGCATTCGCGGCGACCTTCCCCTACCGGCCGCGGGCCTGCTACGCGGGCATCGCGGAGGCCTCGGTTTACGTGGACCGCGCGTTCCGCGGACGGGGTGCCGGCAAGCTGGCGCTCCAAGCCCTGATCGCCGCCGCCGAGTCAGCCGGTTTCTGGAAACTGGTTTCGCGCATATTTGTGGAGAACGCTGCCAGCCGCCGCCTGGTGGCATCGCTCAGCTTTCGCGAAGTAGGAATTTACGAAAAACACGCGCAACTCGACGGCGTGTGGCGCGACGTGGTGATTGTGGAGAGACTGCTCCCTCTCAAATGTTGAAGGTCACCGCGGGGCCGTGTGCTTCCCCGTTCTTGGCTTTATCCACTTCCCGAATCACGTCCGCCAGGGTGGTGCTGTCCAGAATGTGCGCCACGGCGTCCCGCACCCGCCGCATGACGATGCGCGTCCCGCAGGTGTTTTCATCCTTGCACTCGTCGCAGCGGCGATAGTTGGTCTCGCGCGCGCACGGCAGCGGCGCCAGCGGCCCTTCGATCATGCGGATGACCGTCCCCACCGTGATATCCTCCGGCGGCCGGCTCAACTCATAGCCACCCGCGCGGCCTTTCTTGCTCATCACCACGCCGCGGTTCCGCAACTCCAAAAGAATGGCCTGCAGGAATTTGAGCGGAATGGACTCCTCCGTCGCCACGGAGTGGACCAGGATGGGACCCTCGCCGTAATGCCGGCTCAGTGAATACAGCGCTTCCAGGGCGTATTTCGTCTTCTTGGAGATGGTTCGCAATGACGATCCTCTAGCCTCTTAGGATACGCCGGAGCAGGCGCTTTTGTATAGCCTGATACTCTGGATAGAACCCGGTGCCACAATCGCGCGCGACTAATTGGCTGCTGTTGATGGCGGCCGCCTTCCTGTTTTCGACGGGCGGCGCGGCCATCAAAGCCATATCCAT
>Ga0302324_100020491_pt1 | contig 12932 bp, 9 predicted proteins | sample Palsa_T0_1_FD_201949 | JGI IMG/M metagenome (GOLD analysis project Ga0302324, IMG submission 201949) | Peat permafrost microbial communities from Stordalen Mire near Abisko, Sweden - Palsa_T0_1 | ecosystem: Environmental > Terrestrial > Soil > Palsa > Peat permafrost | place: Sweden: Abisko...
GCCAGCATCCCTATTCCGTCTGGGCGCGGCGCGCGATGCTGATGAGCGCCTATTGCTACTATGAAGGCAACAAATACACCGACGCGATCTCGACCGCCGACGAATACATCCAGCTTCACCCCGGCAGCAGCGAAGTGGCCTATGCCTTCTATCTGAAGGCGATGTCGCTCTACGAGCAGATCGTCGACGTCGGGCGCGACCAATCCAACACCGAGCAGGCGCTCACCGCGCTGCAGGACGTGGTGCAACGCTTCCCCAACACCGAATATGCACGCGACGCCGGCCTCAAGGTCGACCTGACGCTCGACCATCTGGCGGGCAAGGAGATGGAGGTCGGCCGCTATTACCTCACCCGCCGCGACTACATCGGCGCGATCAACCGCTTCAAGGTGGTGGTCGAGCGCTATCCCAGAACCTCGCAGATCGCCGAGGCGCTGGAGCGGCTGACCGAGGCCTATTACGCGATGGGCATCTACAACGAGGCCCAGACGGCCGCGGCGGTGCTCGGCGCCAACTATCCCGGCAGCCCCTGGTATCAGGACGCCTACGACCTGCTGACGGCCCACGACATGAAGCCGGCGATCGACAAGAGCTCGTGGCTTGAGAGGCAGTTCCAGCTATAAAAGCGGGCGATGCTCGCAACCCTCAAGATTCGCGACCTGGTCCTGATCGAGGACGTCAGCCTCGATTTCGCGTCCGGTCTCAACGTGCTTACCGGCGAGACGGGCGCAGGCAAATCCATCCTGCTCGATGCCCTGGGCCTGGCTGCGGGCGCGCGCGCAGGCGGGCGATCCAGCGTGCGGCCCGGCGCCGCCCAGGGCTCCGCGGTGGCGATCTTCGAATTGCCGGCCGGACATGCCGGGCGCGCCCTGATCCTCGAGAACGGCATTCCGTCCGAGGGCGAGACCATCCTGCGCCGCACCATCGCCGCGGACGGCCGCACCCGCGCTTTCGTCAATGATGAGCCGGTCGGCGTCGGCCTGCTGCGCGACCTGGGCGCGCTGCTGGTCGAGATCCACGGTCAGGCCGACGACCGCGGATTGTTCGATCCGGCGACCCATCGCCGCTTGCTGGATTCCTTCGGTGGCCATGAAGCGCTGGCCGGCGAGACGGCCGCGAAATTCGCGGAATTGGAGCATGCGCGCGCCGAGGCGGAGGCCTTGAAGCGTTCGGCGGCCAGCGCTGCGGCCGATGCGGATTTCATCCGCCACGCGATGGAGGAGTTGTCCGCGTTCGATCCGCGGGCCGGCGAGGAAGCGGCGCTCGCCTCCGAGCGCGCGCTATTGATGAACGCCAACCGCATCGCCGAGGACATTTCCGCGGCCGTCGATACGCTGGGCGGCGAGCGCGGCGCCGAAGCTTCGCTGGCCGCGGTGCTGAAACGGCTTGGCCGCATGACCGAAGCGGCACGGCATGCCGCGTCGGCAGCCGAAGCCGCCCTTGAACAGGCCTTCGCGCAAACCGAGGAAGCGCGACGCGAATTGGAAGCGTTGCTCTCGCGGCTCGAAGCCGATCCGGCCGAGCTGGAGCGCAAGGAAGAGCGGCTGTTCGCGCTTAGGGCGATGGCGCGCAAATATGCGGTGCAGCCCGACGATCTGGCCCGCGTCCTGTCCGAATTCCAAGCCAAACGCGACGCCATCGAAGGCGGCGGCGGCAGGATGAAGGACGCGCAAGCGCTGGTCGCCAAGGCGCGCGACGCTTATCTCGCGGTCGCGCGCAAGCTGTCCGCGGCGCGCAAGGCCTCTGCACGAAAACTGGAGGCCGCCGTTGCCGGCGAGCTTCAACCGCTCAAGCTCGGCCACGCAAAGTTCCGCGTCGCGCTCGAAGCCTTGAGCGAAGACGGCAATGCAAGCGGATTGGAGCGCGTCGCTTTCGAAGTCGCGACCATCGAAGGCGCCGCTTTCGGGTCGCTGGTCAAGATTGCATCGGGCGGCGAATTGGCGCGCTTCTCGCTGGCGTTGAAGGTCGCGCTGGCGGAAGCAAGCCCGCCGGCGGCGCTGGTGTTCGACGAGGTCGATCGCGGCGTCGGCGGCGCGGTGGCCGATGCCGTCGGCGAGCGACTGCAGCGCTTGGCCGGCGCGACCCAAGTGTTGCTGGTAACGCATTCGCCGCAAGTCGCCGCACGCGCGATGCGCCATTTCCGCATCACCCGCAGCGGCGACCGCACGCGCGTGCAGATGCTGTCGGATTCCGAGCGCGCCGAGGAGATCGCGCGCATGCTCTCGGGCGCTGCCGTCACCGAGGAGGCGCGCGCCGCGGCGCGGCGGCTGCTCGCCGAGGCCGAGACGCCTTTGAAGAAACGGAAGCGGGCATGACTTCGCTTGCCAAGAAACCCGTCGAGAAACTCACCACCGCCGAAGCCGCCAAGGAACTGGAGCGGCTTGCGTCGGAGATCGCCGAGAACGACCGTCGCTATCATGGCGAGGACGATCCCGCGATTTCCGACGCCGATTACGACGCGCTGCGCCGGCGCAACGAAGCGATCGAGGCGCGCTTTCCGAAGCTGATCCGGCCCGACAGCCCGTCGCATCGCGTCGGTGCCAAGCCGAGCGAGAAATTCGCCAAGGTGCAGCACAGGATGGCGATGCTGTCGCTCGATAACGCGTTCAGCGACGAGGACATCGCCGATTTCGTGGCGCGCGTGCGCCGCTTCCTGGGCTTCAAGGACGATCAGGCGCTCGAATTCGTCGCCGAGCCCAAGATCGATGGGCTGTCGGCCTCGCTGCGCTACGAGAACGGCGTCTTCGTCCTCGGCGCGACGCGCGGCGACGGCGCGGAAGGCGAGGACATCACCGCCAATCTGCGCACGATCAAGGACATTCCGCTCAAGCTGCACGGCCGCGCGCCCGAAGTGCTCGAAGTGCGCGGCGAGGTTTACATGACCCACGCCCACTTCGCGGCGCTCAACAAGCGGCAGGAGAAAGACGACAAGCCGATCTATGCCAACCCACGCAACTCCGCCGCCGGCTCGGTGCGCCAGCTCGATCCGTCGATCACCGCCGCGCGCGATCTCAATTTCTTCGCCTATGCCTGGGGCGAGGCAAGCAAGCTTCCGGCCGAGAGCCAGTGGGGCATGCTGCAGGCGTTCAAGGCGTTCGGCTTCAAGGTCAATCCGCTGGTGCGCCGCTGCGAGACCGTGGAAGAAATCCTCGAATTCTACCGCGATATCGAGATGAAGCGCGCCGGCCTCGGCTACGACATCGACGGCGTCGTCTACAAGGTCGACGATCTGGCGCTGCAAGGCCGGCTCGGCTTCGTCTCGCGATCGCCGCGCTGGGCCATCGCGCATAAATTCCCGGCAGAGCAGGCGGAGACAGTCCTTCAGGATATCGACATCCAGGTGGGCCGCACCGGCAAGCTCGCGCCGGTCGCCAAGCTCAAGCCGGTGACGGTCGGCGGCGTGGTGGTGCAGAACGCGACCCTGCACAACGAGGACGAGATCGCGCGCAAGGACGCGCGCATCGGCGACACGGTGGTGATCCAGCGCGCCGGCGACGTCATCCCGCAGCTCGTGCGCGTGATCCTGGAGAAGCGCCCGCGCGGCGCCAAGCCCTATGAGTTTCCCCACAAATGCCCGGCTTGCGGCAGCCATGCTGTGCGCGAGGTCGACGAGAAGACTGGCAAGGTCGACGTCGACCGGCGCTGCACCGGCGGGCTGATCTGCCCGGCGCAGGCGGTGGAGCGGCTTCGCCATTTCGTCTCGCGGCAGGCGTTCGATATCGAGGGATTTGGTGGCGTCTATATCGAAACCCTGTTCGAGAAGGGCCTGCTGAAGGAGCCGGCCGACATCTTCCGGCTGGCCCGGAAGCCCGACGCGCTCAATCGCGCGCTGGCCGAGCGCCGGGCCGAACTCGGCGCCGAACGCCGCGCGAAGGATGGCAAGGACGGCGCGAAGAAGACAAAGCAGGATGACGACGAAAGCAAGCTGGTCGACAACCTCGTCGCCGCCATCGACGCGCGCCGCGAAATCGCGATGGATCGCTTCATCAACGCGCTCGGCATCCGCCATGTCGGCGAGACCAATGCGCGGCTGATCGCGCGCCACTATCCTTCGATCGACGCTTTCGTGCAGGCGATGGAGAGCAAGGACGCGGTGGCCGAGCTGGACGCCATCGAAGGTGTCGGTGAGGTTTTGGCGCAAGCGGTGAAGGATTTCTTCGACGAGCCCCACAACCGCAAGCTCGTCGACCACCTCATCAAACCGAACAGAAGCGGACGCGCCGAGGTGACGGTCAAGCCGTTGCCCAAGCCGAAAGTGTCCGGTTCGCCGGTGGCCGGCCAGACGGTGGTGTTCACCGGCACGCTGGAGAAGATGACGCGCCAGGAGGCCAAGGCGCGCGCCGAGGCGCTAGGCGCGAAAGTCGCGGGCTCCGTCTCCAAGAAGACCGATCTCGTCGTCGCCGGTCCGGGCGCGGGCTCGAAACTGGCGGACGCGCAGAAGTTCGGCGTGAAGGTGATCGACGAGGACGGCTGGCTGTCGCTGATCGCGGGCGCTTGAATCAGAGCAAATGCTCGGCGCAGCGCCAGTCGGTCGTGTTGCCGGCCGAGCTGCACCACACCGGGCGCAATTGCGGCCACGACGGCGTGTAGCGGAACGACAGCATGCCCAGATCGCGGTCGTACTGGAATCTCGGCTCGTCCGGCAACGCCGGCAGGTATTTCGGAACCAGCCCCTGAAGGTAAGGCGGGAATGTCCCGGTGTCGCGATGATAGGCCTGCAGCGCCACCATCACCTCATTGGCGTTGCGCCGGACCTCGAGGCCGTAAGGATCCTGTCCGATCGGCCAGACGGTGCAGGCCGACAGGATCGCAAGCGCGAGCACGATGGGGATACGGCGCAGCATGGCGTTCTCCGTTGGCGTCACGCCGCCAAGGCCTTGGCGAGGATCGGCAGGCTCTTGTCCATCCGGTAGTCGACCGAGGAGTGGTCGTCGGCGAACTCCTCGTAAACGTGCGAAACGCCCTGCCGCTCCAGCGTACGATGCAGGCGGCGCGCGCCATAGACCAGATTGTACTGGTCCGCGTCGCCGCAGTCGATATAAAGCGCCTTCATCCGTTTCATGCCGGGTCCGCGCTCCAGCGCCATCACGCACGGGTCCCATTTCTCAAAATTCGCCCAGCGCTCCGGGATGATCTCGCAGGTGTCCATCGTCACCGGCAGCCGCAGGCCGAGCCACGCGCTCGGATCGGGATCGTAGGTCGCGCACATCGCCAGCGTCATCAGGTCGTGGAGGTCGGAATCCTTGGTCTTGGGCGCGGCGTAGAACGCCTCGATCCAGTTCTGGATCGAATTGTCCAGCTTGGCGAGCTTGCGCAGCAGGCGGGGGAATTCCGGCAAATAGCAGAGCTCGAACGCCATGTCGCCGGAATGGCAGGCCGCGGCGCTCCAGAAATCGGGATGCAGCAAGGCATGCGCGATGGCGCCGTAGCCGCCCGAGCTCTTGCCGAACAGCCCGCGGCGCCCCGCGCCGCCGCAGCCGAATTTCCTTTCGACGAACGGCATCATCTCGTCGCGCAGGAAATCGTCCCAGCGCCCGACCGCGGCGCTGTTGATATACTGGTTGCCGCCGAGCTTCGTGAAACAGTCAGGCAGGGCGACGACGACCGGCGGCATCGCGCCCGCGCCGATCAGCCGGTCGAGACGCTCCGGCAGATTCTCGCCGAAATTCTTCCAATTGGTGTGCGCCGGTCCGCCGGCCGTAAAGCCGACGATATCGACCAGCAGCGGTAGCCCGCGCCCGTCATGTCCAGCGGGAACGTAGACGTCGACGATCCGGTTGGTGGGATCGCCGAGCATGTTGGTTTTCAGCACCGCGCTGTCGAGCGTGAGGCGGTGGATTTGGCCTGGCTGGTCTGTCGTGTTTTTGCGCATTGGTTCTCAAAAGATTGTTTGCGGGCAGTGCATCTCGATATAGGCCAATCGCCCGCTTGTTTTGTCAAACTCAAGATCGCCTTGCCGTTCGCCGGTTGGCCAGCAGCGAAACCCGTCGGCGGTTACATTGAAAAAAATGGATCCAAACCGCGGCTCGCCATTCTTCTTCAGCGTGAGGAGGCACCGCGCGTTCATCGCGCTTTGCGAGGCGAAGGCGTACTGAACCTGGCCCGCTCGTTCAGCATCGCAAAAGGTTTGCAGAGCATCCTTGTCGCTCATGCCAACTCGAAACCCGAGCCACCTGCCATTCGAAGGGCGACAACCAGCACCTTGGCAGTTCCATCCTTGTGGCGCCTGCGGCGACGGAAACAGCGACCAAAGCCCGAGCCACAACAAACCGAACACTGCCGCAACCGGAATCACAAACGCCGATATAGAGACGGCAAAAGTGCGAAGTGCGCTCAAATCGCCCGCGTCGCCTTCTCCAGCCAGACCCGCGTCTCGTCATCCACGATCGCCGACAACTTCTCGCGCGTCGTCGCGTGATAGGCGTTGAGCCATTTGCGCTCGTCTTCGGTCAAGAGCTCGGGCTCGACGAGATCGAGATCGATCGGCGCCCAGGTGACGGTCTCGAACTCCATCATCGGCCGTTCGCCGCCGGCGACCGGCTTGCCCTCGCTGACGACCACCAGGTTCTCGATGCGGATGCCGTATTCGCCCGCCTTATAGAAACCCGGCTCGTTGGAGCAGATCATGCCGGGTTTCAATGGTTGATAGATCGGCTTCTTGGAGATGTTTTGCGGCCCTTCATGAACCGAAAGATAGCTGCCGACGCCATGCCCGGTACCGTGGTCGTAATCGAGGCCGGCATCCCACAGCGGCTTGCGCGCGAAGGCATCGAGCGCGGCGCCGGTCGTGCCTTCGGGGAATTTCACCGTCGCCAGCGCGATATGGCCCTTCAGCACGCGGGTGAAGCGGTCCTTCATCTCCGCGCTGGGCTTGCCCACGATCATGGTGCGCGTCACGTCGGTGGTGCCGTCGGGATATTGGCCGCCGGAATCGATCAGATAGATCTCATCCTTGTTGATCTTGCGGTTGCTCGATTTGGTGACGCGGTAATGCGGCAACGCGGCATGCGGCGCCGCGCCCGAGATGGAATCGAACGAAAGATCGGTCAGCGAGCCTGTCTGGCGGCGATAGCCCTCCAAAGCCTCGGCCGCCTCGATTTCGGTCAGATGCCCGTTCGGCGCCTCGCGCGCCATCCAGGCGAGGAAGCGCGTCAGCGCCGCGCCGTCGCGGATATGCGCCTTGCGCGTGCCCTCGATCTCGACCGGATTCTTGCAGGCTTTGGGCAATTGACAGGGATCGACGCCGCGCTTGATCTTGGCGCCCGCTTTCTCCAGCCGCGCGAAGGCGCCCGCCGCCGTCCAGTTCGGATCGGCGATGACGGTCTTGCCCTTCAGCGCGTCGAGCGCGGGTTCGAATTCTTTCGGATCGCGCACCCGCACCGCATTGCCCAGATGCTTGGCCAGTTCGGGCGAGCTCTTGCGCGGGTCCATGAACAGATCGGTCGAACCGTCGGAATTGAGGATCGCGAACGACAGCACGAAGGGCGTGTGCGGCGTGTCGCCGCCGCGGATGTTGAGCAGCCAGCAGATCGAATCCGACAGCGAGACGATGGCCGCATCGGCGCCGAGCTTCTTGATGTCCTCGGCGATACGCGTGCGCTTGCTCTCCGCGCTTTCGCCCGCGAGGTTCATCGCGTGCGCCATCGCTTTCGCGGTCGGCGCCGCGGGACGGCCGCTCCACACCGCATCGATCGGATTGCCATCGGTCGGCACAAGCGTCGCGCCGGCCTTCTCGACGGAGATACGCAATGCGTCGGCATTGGCGGCGGAATGGACCCATGGATCGAAGCCGATCTTCGCGCCCTTGGGCGCGTTGGTTTCGAGCCACGCGTTAGGGCCCTCGGCGATCAGATCGCGGGGCGCGAACAATCTGGTGTCGGTCTGCTGCTGGACCTGCAGCGTGTAGCGCCCGTCGACGAACACCGCCGCCTTGTCCTTCAACACCACCGCCGCGCCGGCCGAGCCGGTGAAGGCGGTGATCCAGGCCAGCCGCTCGTTGCACTCCGGCAGATATTCGCTCTGATATTCGTCGGAATGCGGCACGACGAAGCCATCGAGGCCGCGCTTGGCGAGCTCGGCGCGAAGGGCTGCCAGACGCGGCGCACAGGTCGCGGCATCGGAGCGGTCGTCATAGCTTTGGTAGGCGATGTTCTTGTCCATGGCCGGACCCTAGCGCGGCGCCTGCGGCCTCTCAAGCACCAGCGCCGACCATGGGCCGTCGCGGCGGATTTGGCGCATCGTGAGGCCTTGCGGGCGGTAGAAACCGAGCACCAGATTTTCCTGCCAGCGCAGCAGCCCCGACAGGATCAGCACGCCGCCGCGCGCCAGCCCCTGGGCGATGGAGGGCGCCAGGCGCGTCAGCGGCTCGGCCAGGATGTTGGCGACGATGAGGTCGTAGGGCGCGCGGGCCGAGAGCGCGGGATGGGCGAGGCCGTCGGCGAGCACCGCGCCGACCAACGCGCCCGCATCGTTGGCGATGGCGTTCTCGCGTGTGACCGCGACGGCGACCGGATCGATGTCGGACGCGGTCACGCGCTGCTTCCACAGCTTTGCCGCGCCGATCGCCAGCAGCCCGGTGCCGCAGCCCAGATCGAGCACATTGGCGAAGCGGCGCTGCTTGGCCAGATCGCTCATCGCGGCGAGGCAGAGCGACGTCGTCTCGTGATGCCCGGTGCCGAACGCCATCCCCGCCTCGATACGGATCGCGATCACGCCCGGCGGCACAATGCCCGCATCATGCGCGCCATAGACGAAGAACCGCCCGGCGCGCACCGGCGGAAGTCCCTCCTGCGAGAGCTTGATCCAATCGGTGTCCGGCAGCAGCGCGACATGAACATCATGACCGGCGAGCCGCGACAGCAGATCGCCGTCCGGCATCGCGGAATAGAGCGCCTCGACCGTCGCATTGTCGGTGAACGGCTCCTCGCTGATCAGCACCGCCTGCGGCCGCGGCGGCGTGAGCTCGAACAGCGCAACGGCGTCGGGCGCTTCGGCTTTGCGCAGCGCGACGGAGGCTTTCCAGAGGGGTGGGGTCATGGGCGCAAGCCATTACGCCGGCGCCACGCGATTGTCGATCAGGCGGCTGTGGTTTTGTCGCGCGACAACATCAGAATCGAAAGAACCACCCCGACGCCCACCAGCGCCGGAACGTCGCCCATCAGATGCCCCATATGGTTCATGTCGCCAGTCATGCCGAAGGATTGCACCGCCATGACGGCGGCGTGGACGAGGCTGGAGACGATGGTGAACCAGATCAGGCTGCGGTTCGCATCCGGATTGCGCGCGGCGAGGATCAGGAAGACGCCGAGCGTCGCATACACCGCGACGATCATCATGAAATAATCGGATTCATAGGGCGCGCCCGCGTGCCAGGCCCAGCCCGACGGCCAGACGATGGAGAGCGGATAGATCAGAAGAAACGCCACGCCGAAGACGACGAGCGCGGATTTGAGCAATGCGGTGCGAGCGGGCATTTTGGTTTCCGTTCGATATTGCGACAAAGGTCGCGTCCCCGGCTCGCATGATAGTGCGATTCCCGGTACAATTCAAAAACAAGCTTGTCATCCCCGGCGAGCGCGCCTTCGCGCGAGGAAAGGGGACCCAGGCGGCCAAGCACCGACGGTGTTCCACGACCTGGATTCCCTTCCCCTCGCGCCCAATCGGGCGCTCGGCCGGGAATGACAGCGGTTTTATTTAAAGCGAGCAACGCGGTCTATGTGCACAGCGGCAAATCGGTGCCGTGGGTGGAGAAGTGCGGGAGGTGACGATATCTGCACCTCTCCTCTGTAGAGAAGTGCTGAAGAGCCGCTAATTCAATGCCAACCTATCCAACGGGCAAGCCCAGCTATTATCGCCACAACAAAAAAACCTATCGCAATCCATGTCGTTGGCTGCCTTAGCTGTGTTTTTTGCCGCGCCAATCTAGCGGCTTCACGTTCCGCATGTTCCGCATCAATTCGTTGTTTTGTCCGTGCTGCTTCGCGCTCAGAGAGTTCGGGCGATTTCAAGACATGCGATCGGGAAAAATAGTCGGCCCAAGCTTCGAGCCATACCGCCCATGTGTCTTTATCCTTGTCACACAACACATACAGCGCTCCGCGCGGTCTAGTCACAATCTTCTTCGTCGCTTCTTTTTCCCATCTAAACAAAGCGTCGGCATAATATCTGTAGTCGCGCGAAATCTTGGTTCTTTGAACCGGGTATCCTCCAATCGGTACGTCGCCTTCCCAACCGCTAATGTCATAATCGGGTAGGGGACCCTCGCCAGCGTATATAACAACCAGCAATCCGTCGGATCCCGGCAGAGGGTGGCCGACCGCGTTTCGGCCATGGATAAATTCTTTTCTAGGTGACTCCGTCACCTCACGCCCCACTCACAAAATTGTCGATCACCCTCTTTTCTCCCGCCTTGTCGAAATCGACGGTGAGTTTGTTGCCTTCCACCGCGGTCACCCGCCCATAACCGAATTTCTGGTGGAAGACGCGGTCGCCCAGCGCGTAATGCGAAGACGCGGGGTCGCTGGTTTGGACGGTGTAGGCTTGCGCTTCGATCGTTGGCGGTCTGGTGCGCGTGCCGCCGGCCGCGGCGCGGTTGGCCTGGGCGCGTTTCCAGCCGGGGCTGTCGTATGTGCTGCCGAAATTGCTGGCCTGCGCGTTGTCGCGGAAGCCGACATAGCCGCCATAGAAACCTTCATCGACTACCGTATCGACATGCTCTTCCGGCAGCTCGGTGATGAAGCGCGAGGGTAGCGCGCTTTGCCAATTGCCGTGCACGCGGCGGTTGGCGGCGAAGAAGATGCGGATGCGTTTGCGCGCGCGCGTCAGGCCGACATAAGCGAGGCGGCGTTCTTCCTCCAAGCCGGCCAAGCCGTTCTCATCCATCGTGCGCTGGCTCGGAAACAATCCCTCTTCCCAGCCGGGCAGGAACACGGTTTCGAATTCCAGGCCTTTCGCGGCATGCAGCGTCATCAGATTGATGCGGTCTTCGCTATTGTTCTGCTCCAGCTCCATCACGAGCGACACATGCTCGAGGAACGCGGCCAGGTTTTCGTATTGCTCCATCGAGCGCACGAGCTCTTTCAGATTGTCGAGCCTTCCGGGCGCTTCGGCGGATTTGTCGTTTTTCAGCATGTCGGTATAGCCGCTCTCGTCGAGCACCATCTCGGCCAGCTCGGTATGCGGCAGATGCTGCGCGGTCGTGCTCCAGCGCGCGAAATTGGCGGCGAGTTCGGTCAGCGCCTTGCGCGCTTTCGGCGGCAGTTCGTCGGTGTCGGCGATCTCGCGCGCCGCCGCTAGCAGCGGCAGCGAACGTGCCCGGGCGAACTGATGCAGGCTCTGCACGCTGGCGTCGCCGATGCCGCGCTTGGGTTTGTTGACGATGCGCTCGAAGGCGAGGTCGTCGTCGCCCTGCACGATCAGCCGCAGATAGGCCATCGCGTCGCGGATTTCGGCGCGTTCGTAAAACCGGGGTCCGCCGATCACGCGATAGGGCAGCCCGAGCGCGAGGAAGCGGTCCTCGAATTCGCGCATCTGGAAAGAGGCGCGCACCAATATCGCCATCTGCGCCAGCGAATGGCCGTCGCGCTGCAGCGCTTCCGCATCGGTCGCCACCGCGCGGGCTTCTTCCTCGGCGTCCCACACGCCTTGCACTTTGACCTTGTCGCCGGCATCGCCTTCCGTCCACAGCGTCTTGCCGAGGCGGCCTTTGTTCGCCGCGATCAACCCCGACGCCGCGCCGAGGATCGCGGGCGTGGAGCGATAGTTGCGCTCCAGCCGGATCACTTTCGCGCCGGGGAAATCGCGCTCGAAGCGCAAGATGTTTTCTACCTCCGCGCCGCGCCAGCCATAGATCGATTGGTCGTCGTCGCCGACCACACAGACATTGCCGCCAATTCCGTCCTTGACGGGACCGGCCAGCAGCTTGAGCCAGAGATACTGCACCGTGTTGGTATCCTGGTATTCGTCGACCAGCATGTATTTGAATCGCTCGCGATATTCGGCGAGGATTTCCGGATTGCCGCGCAGGATGCTCAGCACCTCGAGCAGCAGATCGCCGAAATCGGCGGCGTTCAATTGCTTGAGCCGCTCCTGATATTGGCGATAGAGATCGCGGCCCTTGCCGAAGGCGAAGCCATGCGCCTCGCCGTCCGGCACGTCGGCGGGGCGGAGCCCGCGGTTCTTCCAGCCATCGATGAAGGAGGCCAGCGTGCGCGCCGGCCAGCGCTTCTCGTCGACGCCTTCGGCTTCGAGGATCTGCTTCATCAGGCGAAGCTGGTCGTCGGCGTCGAGGATGGTGAAATTGGATCTGAGGCCGGCGAGTTCGGCATGGCGGCGCAGCATCTTGGCGCCGACCGAATGGAACGTGCCGAGCCATGGGAACCCTTCCACGACGCCGCCGATCAGCGCGCCGATGCGCTCCTTCATCTCGCGCGCCGCCTTGTTGGTGAAGGTGACGCAGAGGATCTGCCCCGGCCAGGCGCGGCGCGTGAAGAGGATATGGGCGAGCCGCGTCGTCAACACGCGCGTCTTGCCCGTCCCCGCGCCGGCCAATACCAGCACGGGACCATCAACGGCTTCCACCGCCGCGCGCTGCTCCGGGTTCAGCCCCGCCAGGTAAGGCGGCTCGCGCGGGACTGCGGGCGTCTGCTCGCCGAACGCATCGTCCAGCGGATCGCGATAGCGGTCGCTCATGGGTACGAACGTGATTCTGAAGGCATGAACCAATGTAGGGCGTACAACCCCGATTGTCATGGCCCGCGAATGCGGGCCACCCAGGTGAAACCCGCACTTTTCCATCAAAATTCGTCATTGCCCGGCTTGTCCGGGCAATCCAATTTTCTTCTTCCAACAGAGGAAAATGGATCACCCGGACAGGCCTAGCGACAGCGTGGGCCGGGTGATGACGATTCTTCTTAAGGGGCTTTGTCTGCGGC